>Ga0315909_10000271_pt1 | contig 67427 bp, 59 predicted proteins | sample LakEriMetagenome_11_FD_203527 | JGI IMG/M metagenome (GOLD analysis project Ga0315909, IMG submission 203527) | Freshwater fungal communities from buoy surface, Lake Erie, Ohio, United States - Buoy 2 MA125 | ecosystem: Environmental > Aquatic > Freshwater > Lake | place: USA: Lake Erie, Ohio...
TTAAGTTTAAATCAATTATAGGAAAAGAGCCTTCTTCACCTAAAGAAAAAGGTGCTCCAAAAGGAACTCGTTTTATAGATAATAAAAAACGTGTTGCCAAAGGTGATCCAATGCCAAATGTAAATGCAGTTGATATACGATTAAATAAATATTTATCGAATGCTGGTATTTGTTCAAGACGTGAAGCGGATGTTTTAATCCAAACCGGTGTTGTTACTGTTAATGATGAAATCATTTTAGAATTAGGGTATAAAGTAAAACCTGGTGACCGTGTACGATATGATGGTGAAACCATTAACGCTGAGAAAAAACAATACGTTTTACTAAACAAACCAAAGGATTTTATTACAACTATGGATGATCCATGGGGTAGAAAAACGGTAATGAGTTTAGTAGCGAAAGCATGTAAAGAAAGAGTTTATCCTGTTGGACGTTTAGACCGTGAAACTACAGGTTTATTATTGTTTACAAACGATGGAGATATGTCTAAAAAATTAACCCATCCTCGTCACAAATGCAGTAAAATTTACCATGTAGAATTGAATAAACCTGTGAAATTAGAAGATGTAAATCGTCTTACTTCAGGTTTAGAGTTAGAAGATGGAAAAATAATATTTGATAAAGCTGAATATGTTAAAGATAATCCAAGAGAGATTGGTGTTGAATTACATTCTGGTAAAAATCGAATTGTTCGAAGATCATTTGAAGCAATGGGATACGATGTTGTAAGATTAGATCGTGTTCAATTTGCAGGTTTAACTAAAAAGGATTTACCAAGAGGTCATTATCGTCATTTAACAGAAAAGGAAATTGCATTTTTAAAAATGTCATAATCAGTTGTTTATATTAAACCGTTGTCCTATGAGGTTCGTATTTACTATCCTAGTATTGGTTTCTAGCTTTTCGGTGGATGCCCAATATAAAAAATTTAAGAAGTCTAAACTTACTTATGGTAAAAACACATATATCGGTTACATTGGGTTAAATAGAGCATATTATTCTAAAACAGATTTAAGAGTTTCGGGACCAAATTATGATTTAACACTAAAAGATGCTTTAGCTACAGATCAGCCCGCACCTTTAAAGTATAAAAACTACTTTACAAAATATCCAACCATTAGTCCACAAATAAGTGCCCGTTTTGGTTGTTATGTGAAAAATAATTTATGTCTTTCTGTAGGGTATGATAAATTTACTTACAACTTAGAAAATCGTTCAAGAGTGTTTTTAGCGGGTGTTGTTGGAGTTCAAGCTGATTCAACTAATAATGGAAACTTTGATGGAGCTGAACATATTGTAGACACTGCCGTTTTCAACTATCAGAATTGTGGGATGAATTATTTGAGATTAGAATTGGATTGGACGACTCCTTGGTATCGAAGTAAAAAGAAAAATAAATTGAATTTTTCTACCGATTTTGGAATTGGATTCGGGCCAGTTATATCTAAAAATACTTTCCTTTTTGCAGGTAAAAAAGATATTGAAACTGTATCAGTTTCAGGATTTGGTGGTTCTTTAAATATTGGGAATAGATTAGAATTTTATAACCGTATCTTCTTTCAATTGAACCTAAGTGCTGGTTTTATAAATCAATCTAGAGTTAGAACTCGAGCGGTTGATAATTCATCTTATTCTAGTCAAAATTTTGGATTTGCTTCTGTAAATTTTGCAATTGGTCTTTTTCTTTATGGAAGATCTGTAAATGGATGTGACACTTGTCCAGAATGGTAAAATATAAAATTAATAATATATAAAAAAGCCTCATTATAAAATGAGGCTTTTTTATATCGTAAACATTTTACGATTTACTTTTTGTCTTCCTTTTTTCCTGCTTTAAAATCAATTTTGTAATAAAATAGAGGTAAAAAACCAAGTTGGTATTTTGTTGCATACGGTTCTTTAGTTGGGTCAATTAAACTTGGAGAATATGCAAGGCTCAAAATGTTTTTTGTGTTAAAAATATTCACTAAATCAATACCTATTTCATGAGTCATTTTCTTCGTATTTAATTTCCAATTAAGTTTTAAATCGGTTCTAAAATAATCTTTAAATTGTTTCTCGTTAAATGCTGAATCTAGATAGATCAAATCATTTACATCTTTTGATTTTGTAATATCAACTAGACCGTATCTTTTACCACCCGCATAGGTGATTTTAATCCCTAAAGTAATTGACTGTTTAGAATTCAACATAATTTCTTTTCCTGCTAGAATATTTGATACATGATTTCCATTGTAAGACGTGTTTCTTAAAATACCATCACTTCCTTTGTATTTAGATTCATACAAAGTAGAAGACAACATAAAGAAAAATGATTTATCAAAATATTTTTGAACTGTTAATTCAATACCATAATTATATCCTGTCCCTGTATTTTGAAGTTGATCTGGAAAAAATCTAGAAAATCCACTTCCCATATTAATTAATGAAAAAGAAGATGGCGCAACTGTTACAGGAATTCTATACAAATATTGATAATAAGCTTCTGTCCTAAAATTTAATTGATTTTTAAATGCCTTTTCAAATCCTATTCCAGAATGAAAACTTTGGGTAAAGTCCATTTTTTTATTGTGTAAATCTGTTGTTCCTTGTAAATGATACATGTAAGTATACATGGGCTGTGTTTGACTATGTAATCCTAAACCAGCAAAAATTGCTTTATCCTTCTTAAGGCGCATTTTCCAACCCATTCTAGGTTCAATCTGACTAAATGAATTGCTCAAAGAAAAATACTGATTATGTAATCCAAATGTGAAATCCATATTTTCCTTCATTCTCCATTTCCACTGAATAAATGGTTGAATCAGTAACGCTGCACCTTTATAATTCCAACGATTGATAAAATGAGAATGGTCATCTGTCAAAACAGAATCAATCATTTTGAAAACAAACCCATCTAAATTAATACCCGTTTTAATCAAATGCTTTTTGTCAATTTTGTGATTTAAACTTAGAAACAATGATGACTTCGTTGTCTTAAAAGTATAACCCATCAAAGGATAAACAGAATCTAAAATGATATTCGTTTTGGAAGAATCTAAATGTCTTACAACATAGTTATGGTTTGCATGTTGATTTTCTTGACTTATTGCAATTGTGGAAGTAAAGAATGTTTTTTCACTTAATGTTTTTTTATAAACGAAACCTGTAACACCCATTGCCGTTCCAAAATATTGATCTCTATCGCTTTCACCATATAATTCTGAGGTAAACTTTTTTTGATCAGAAATTAAAATTGAAATTTGACTTTTTCCACCTATTCCAAAAAATGAAAGTGTCCCTCCTTTTTTTAAAGTCCAATTAAACTTATAGGCAAAATCTCCATAAACAGGAACGGCATCAGTTCCTATACTAATTCCAAAAGATTTAAATAAACTCAAAGTAGAATATCTTCCCATTACTAGGAAACTAGATTTTCTTTTTTTACTTAATGGTCCTTCAGATAAGAATTCAGTACCTAAAAAACCAAATTGTCCAGTAAACTCATAATTGTTACTATTACCGCTTCTTAATTTCAAATCAAAAATTCCAGAAGTACTATTTCCATATTGAGCAGGAAAAGCACTCATGAAAAAATCAGAATTACCTAAAATTTTATTGTTAAGAATCGTTACAGGTCCACCAGTACTTCCAGAAATAGCAAAATGAGATGGATTTGGAATATCGATGCCTTCTACTTTCCAAACAACACCTAGAGGTGAATTTCCACGAATAATAATGTCATTTCTTGAATCATCAGCTCCTTGAACACCTGCAAAATTAGAAGCCATTCGAGCAGGATCTGAACGTGAACCAGGATAACGATTTGTTTCTTCCACACTAAATTGTTGAGCAGATAAAAGTGCCATTTCATTGATTACTTCACCCTTCTTTCTTGCAACAATTTTAACTTCAGGTTGATCAATATACGCCTCTAACAAACTAATTTGTAAAACCGTTTCTTTACCAGAATTTACTTCAACGGTTTGTGTTTTTGTTTCATAAGTTGAAAGTGTTATTGTCATGGAATGTTTTCCAACTGGAACATTATTGATTTCAAAAGAACCTTCTAAATCAGATAATGCTCTGAATTTTTTAGTAGAATCTCCCGTGAAAATTTCAATTTTAGCACTTATTAAAGGGAAATTTGTTTCATTGTCAACAACCTTTCCCCTAACTGTTTGTGAAGGTTGAGCTAAAACAAAAAATGATGATATAATAAAACCAATCGTGAATAGTATTTTCATTTTGAGAACTTTAAAAGTCGCGAAAATAATAAACTAAAACGAAAAATTGATAATAAAATTTAAGCTAATGATCTATTTAGTTTTTTGAGAAAATTCCTCCTTTGTCCAATCTTTTTTATAAACGAAAGTAAAATTGTAAACATTTAATGAGTTCAAATAGAAGTTTCTTACATTAGAATAAATTATCTCATAATCACCTTTGTACCATAATGGAATAAATGGAGCGTCTTTAATTAATAATTTTTCAGCTGCAGAAAAATAATTCATCTGGCTCGACAATTTTGTCGCTTTTTTACCTAGTTCAAATAATTTATCAAATTCTGGATTTACATAACGTGATTTGTTATACAAAGAAGGAATTTCTTTTGAGGTTGGTACACTTTTGCCATAAAATAAACTTAAAAAAGACTCAGGACTTAGATAATCAGCTCCCCAACCAGTCCTAAACATTTCAGACTTAGCATAATCTGCATCTTTCTCAGTTTGTTCAAAAGATGAACCGTCAATATTTACATTAATTCCTAAAACTTGAGCAATTTGTTTTGAAAATTCATCACACAACGAAGATTGTACGTCATCAATCGTAAATCTTAAATTAACTGAACCAAAGCCTTTTCCGCCAGGATAACCAGCATCAGCTAATAATTGACGTGCTTTCTCAGGATTATACGTATATCCATTATCTTTTACTCCGCTGAAATCGTACCCTCTAAATTCACCTTGTAAAGGTGGAACAATACCATAATATCCTAATTCATAAAATTGATTTTTAAGAACTTCCCTACCTATTTTCTCTCTGTCAATTGCATAGCTGAAAGCTTGACGAACTTTTGGATTTTTAAAACGTTCATCTGTAAGATTAAATAGAAAAAAACTTGTATTTAAAAATGGATTGTTCGACAAAATTAAAACTGGTGGAACAGAATTAAAATCTTGTAATCTACCTTCTAACATTTTTGTAATTCTACTTGTAGGTAAACCTGCAATAAAATCTGTTTCATGTTTTTCAAACATATCTAATTGAGCTAATTTTTTATTCTCAATTATAAACTCTATGCCATCTAAATAAGGTAAACTATTTCCTTCATCATCTGTTAAATAATAGTCTTCATTTCGAGTTAAAATGATTGCATTAATCTCATCTTGTCTGTATTCTTTAAACTCAAATGGTCCTGTGCCAATCATATCATGCTCTAAATTAGCTTCATAAATTTTCTTTGACGAAATAGCACATGTTATGTGAGCTAATTTATTTAAGAAGTTATTGTCCTTTTCTTTTAATTTGAACATCACTTTATCACCTTCAACATTAAGACCACTTATAGATAAAGACTTACCATTGTGATATTCTTCTACCCCTTGTAAATTTCCTTCAAAAACTAAATTGTAACCTGGAGAAGCTAAACCTTCAGCATTTTTTTTACAAATCAATTCAATTGTAGATTTTACATCCTCAACGGTTAAAATACGTTCTTCTTCATTTGTAAAAATAGTATGTGGGTGAAATTTTACATCTGATCTAAGCTTAAATTCATAAGTTAACCCATCAGGACTAATTTTCCAAGATTCTGCCAATTGAGGTTGAACTTTCAAGTCTTTAGGGTTTAAAGAAACTAATCCTTCCATTACTTGCGTTAAAACAGTTGAAGAATAAATATCTCTAATTTCTCTTGACACATATGTTGATGGCCCATTGTTTAAGGCCATTTTAAACGTTCCACCTGCAAACTCAAAAGAAGATTTCGTTGCATCACCGCATGAATATAAAATAAAAAATATACTGAAAATCAAGACTAATTTGCTCATACTTATGATTGTTTTTAATTGTCAATTTTTATTCATCTTAATTTTATATATCCATTTAACCTGAACCGATTTAAAAAGTGTTCTTCTGAATTTCAAATAAAATTTATACACAAGGTTAACAAATTTTAGTAATAGTTAATGTCCTCTGACTAAAAAGTTTCTTTGAGTAAAAAAAATTAGGTGACCAATTTGTGAAATGAAATTGTTTCTATTTAGTTGTTTTTCTTTTGATTGTAATCAAAATATGTAACTAAAAACAATATTTACATACTAAAAAATATCATTAAAATATCAATGATTTGAAAATTGTTAATTTTTTTATGAAAATTGTTAATTGAATGAAAAAAATGTTATATTTGCTTTCATTAAAAAATTGTAAAACTTCTTGCTATTACAATAATACAACGTAAATAGATGAAAATTTTTCTTATTTCACTGATCTTTAGCTTAACTGGTGCAGTTGCATTTGGTTCTCTCTCTATTGAAGGAAGTTATCAAGGTAAGAACTTATATGTTCAGAACCCTATGGATGATGACGGATTTGGTTACTGTGCTACGAAAGTTACAGTTAACGGAGATATCTTACCTGGAGGTACGAGTATGGGAGCTTTCGAAATTGATTTTTCAATCTTTAATATTGAGATTGGAGAACCTGTTTTTATTGTAATTGAACACAATGACGGTTGTAAGCCAAAAATTTTAAATCCTGAGGTATTATTGCCTAGAAGTACTTTCAAAGTTTCTACAATTGAAGTGAATCAAAATGGTTTACTTACTTGGAAAACAACTGACGAACACGGAAAATTACCTTTTATCATCGAACAATACAGATGGAACAAATGGGTAACTGTTGGAGAAGTTCAAGGAAAAGGAACTCCTTCTTTAAATTCTTATGAATTCCAAGTTTCTCCTCATTCAGGTGAAAATATGGTTCGCGTAATTCAAATTGACCATTCAGGTGCTAAGAAAACATCTGCTAATGTTAAATTTAATTCGACTATTGCGCCAGTAGCTAAAAGTCCTGTAAAAGTTAAGAGTGTTATCAACTTCACTACAAATGGTAAAGCAATCGAAACTAGATATGAAATTCACGATGCATATGGAAGTATTGTGAAAAAAGGTGTAGGATCTTCTGTTAACTGTGAAAACTTAGTGAAAGGTTTGTACTATATCAGTTATGACAACATCACTGAGCAGTTTATTAAAAGCTAATTAACTTATTAAATATATAAACCCTGAAGTTTTCTTCGGGGTTTTTTTTTGACTAAAATTATGATTAAAAAAATTGAACATTTAGGAATTGCGGTAAATAGTATTGAAGAGTCAATTAAAACATTTGAAACTTTACTTGGTACAAATTGTTATAAAATTGAAGAAGTTGCTTCTGAAGGAGTTAAAACAGCATTTTTACAGGTTGGAGAATCGAAAATTGAATTGCTTGAAGCAACAAATCCAGATTCACCGATTGCTAAGTTTTTAGAAAAAAAAGGAAGAGGAATTCATCATATAGCTTTTGATACTTCTGACATTGAAAAAGAAATTGAACGTTTAACTAAAGAAGGATTTGAATTGATTCATAAAACACCAAAAGATGGAGCAGATGGAAAAATAATTGCTTTTTTACATCCTAAATCTACTGAAGGTATATTGGTCGAACTTTGTCAAGACAAGTAATTTAATGGAAGCTAAATTTTTTAAAACTGAATTAGAATTTAGAAATTGGCTCGAAAAGAATCATAAGGTTTGCTCAGAATTAATTGTTGGTTATTATAAAGTAAAATCTAAAAAGTCCTCCATGACTTGGTCAAAATCAGTTGATCAAGCTCTTTGTTTTGGATGGATAGATGGTGTGAGAAGATCTATAAATGAAGAAAGTTACTGCATCCGTTTTACGCCAAGACGAAAAGATAGTATTTGGAGTGCTATTAATATTTCCAAAGTTGAAAACCTAATTAGCAATGGATTAATGACCCCTGAAGGATTAAAAAGTTTTAGTTTTAGAACTGAAAATAAATCAAATGTATATTCTCATGAAAATGAGTTAGCCTTATCTTCAGATTTAGAAAATAAATTTAAAACAAACAATACTGCATGGGATTTTTTCAATCAACAAGCACCTTCTTATAAGAAAACAATTACTCATTGGATAATGAGTGCAAAGCAAGAAAAAACAAGAATTTCAAGATTAGAAAAAACAATCACTTATAGTGAACAGCAAAAAAGAATAAATTAAAACCGTTTTTGCTTTTTAGAGATTAAATAAATCCAAAATAGTTTCTCCTCCAGTTAAATGATAAGCATTTAATCCCGAAGATTTAGCTCCTTCTACATGGCGAATTGTATCATCAATAAAAAACGCTGAAGTTGGATTAATCGATTGGTCTTTACATACAAAATCGAAAATTTCTGCATTTGGTTTTCTCATTCCTATTTCATGAGATAAATAGACTTTATCGAAAAATGAATTCAACTTTTTATCTGTTGTTTTAGCCAAAGAGCGATTTACAGCTTGAATATGAATTTCATTTGTATTACTTAGTAAATAAAGCTTCTTTGTTTTTTTCAATTCCATTAACAATTCTAAATGTTCTTTTGGAAAATCTAATATCATAGCATTCCATGCGTGAACTACTTTGTTGGCTGAAGTTCCAACAGGTAAATAAGGTAATACTAAATTAATAAAATGTTGAGCAGAAATTTTTCCTATTTCAAGATCATCAAAAATCGATGTTTGATTTGCTTGAGCATACATTTCTTCAAAATTGGTTAAACCTAAATCTTGAAAAGCTTTTGTCGTTAATGAATAATCTAAATTCAAGATTACACCTCCTAGATCAAAAATAATTGTGTCAACATTTGTATTCATAAAATCAAAGATAAAATTAGATTTTGATTTGGTTAATGCTCTATTTAAATTTATTTGTCGGATTATCTCTATCTTCGTTAAAAAATGAAAAAATGAAATTATTTCTAAATTCTACAAACTACATCGATACAAATGAACCGATTGATTTATCGATTCCATTGTCAAATACTAACGATAATTTAAGAGCTTGGTATGTGGATGCGCCAGTAATTGAACCTGTCAGAAATGAAAATTTTGTTGGATTAGTAACAGAAGGTGCTGGTGTGAATTTTAGAAATATCTTTTTTAATCCTCATGGTCATGGGACGCATACAGAATGCTTAGGTCATATAACACCAGTTATTCATTCTGTCAATCAATCTCTAAAAACATATTTTTTTAAAGCTGAAATAATTACCATTACACCTGAAGTTGTTGTTTTAGAAACTGGTGAAATTGATTTAGTAATAACTGAAGAATTGCTAAAAGAAAAGTTTACAACTCAAACTGAGGCATTAATTATTAGAACATTGCCAAATGATTCTGAAAAACAACATCGAAATTATTCAGAAACAAATCCTCCATATATATCCATAAAGTGTATACAATTAATGAATGATTTGGGAGTGAAACATTTATTAATTGACTTGCCTTCAGTTGACCGAGAATCTGATGGTGGAAAATTAGTATTTCATCATGCTTTTTGGCAAGTACCAGAAAATCCTCAATTCGATAAAACGATTACAGAATTTGTTTATGTTAAAAATGAAATTGAAGATGGAAGTTATATCTTAAATCTACAGACGGCTCCATTTGAAAATGATGCGACACCAAGTAGACCCGTTGTATACAAAATACATTAAAACAGAAAAGGTTAACCGTAATGGTTAACCTTTTCTGCAAATAGTAGTAGTTGTGTGTATCTTGAAGAAATTTCTTTCTTTAATTCGTTTTAAAAAACAGGTTACATCTTCCATTTTCTGTAAACTTAATTACTACCGTGAATTTTTTAAAAGAGGAAAATTAGAACTGTTAAACTCTATAATCAAACTAGAAAATGAAAACCGCCTCTCCAAGCAGTGCTCCTCTTTTATCAAAATGTCAAAGTGAAACTGAAAGATAATAACCTGTGTTTTTCTCCTTATTTCTAAATCAAATATAGGAACTTCAATTTAACCAAATGAAGAGAATGAAGATTTCGGGATATTCATCTTTCAAAACTAAGTTTTGAGTTAATTTTTATATTTCTGAATGAATATTTTTAACATTTTGTTGAATAAAATAACGTTCAAAAAGAAAAGCTACCCGGTATTGAGTAGCTTTTCAAAATTTAATAGAATCTGATTTTACAACAAATTATCTAATATTTTAAAGAATAAATCTCTTTTTGCAGGTGATAATGGAACTTCAGAACCATCTTTCATAACTACAGAACCACCATTCCCTTTGTCATATCGTGCAACGAAATCTAAATTAATTAAATGAGATTGCTGTACACGTAAAAAATTATGAGCAGATAATAATGTTTCATAATCTTTCAACGTTTTAGATACCAAAATTTTCTTTCCTTCTGTTAAATAGAAAGAAGTATAATTTCTATCAGCTTCACAACGAATAATATGGTCTAATTCAACGATATGAACACTTTCTTGTGTTTTTAAAACCAATCGACGTTTTTGATTTGGTTGAATGTTTAATTGCAATGCATCGAATTGACTTTCTTCTTTCTTCGTTCCCAATGTTTCCATTGCATGAACTACTGCAGCTTTCAATTCTTCCGGATCAACTGGTTTTAAAATATAATCCAATGCACTAAATTTTATTGCTTTGATCGCAAACTCTTCATGTGCTGTAACAAAAATAACTTCGAAATTTTTATTTGGAATTGCTTTTAATAAATCAAATCCAGTTCCATCAGGCATTTTAATATCTAAGAAAACAATATCTGGATTGTGTTCTTCAATCGCTTTGATTCCAGTTTCAACGCTTTCTCCAGCCGGAATTGCTTCAATGTCTAAACCAAAAGAATTAATCATTTTAGCGATTAAATCTCTTGTCCTGTTTTCATCATCAATTATAATTGCCTTCTTCATTTTTCTAGTTTTTGGGAGGGTTTGTGTCAACCTGATAAGGTAACGAAATTAATATTTTTGTTCCAGTTTGCAACTCTTTATTGTAATCATCAATAATTAAATACCCGTCTGTTTTGTATTTCATATTTAAATTATTGATTCTTTCTTTTGTAATATTTAAAGCCATACTTGTATGATCTTTACGTTTTTTATTCTTTTCAGAATTTGAACGACCTATACCATTGTCCATGATTTCAATATGCAACATGTCTTTTTCTCGTTTGAAGATAATTTTAATGAATCCACCTTCAACAGTATGTAATTGACCATGTTCAATCGCATTTTCAATAAATGGCTGAGTGATCATCGGAGGAATCATCGCGTGATCCAACATCATATTCTCATCCATTTCAATATCAAATTCAAATCGATCTTCAAAACGTAATTTCTGTGTCTCAAGGTATTTTTGAAGAATTTCCATTTCGGTTGTAATCGGAATAAATTCTTTCGGGGAATTTTCAAGAATCAAACGAATCAAACGGGAAAAATTAACCAAAAATTTTGTCGAGTTTTTTGTGTCATTATCATAGATATAACTTTGAATCACTGACATCGCATTAAAAATAAAATGCGGATTCATTTGTGTACGAAGTAAGGTTTGCGACATTTCAGCTTCTTTTTGTTGCTGACGAATTTTGTTTTGATTTTGACGCGAAATTATGATTACACCTGCCAAAATAATAATGATGATAAAACCAATAATAATATAGGTTTGAAAGCTATTTCTTAATTCTGTGTTCTCTAATTTTGTAGAAGTGATTACACGTTCTTGGCGCTGACGTTCAATAGAATCGGCTTGCATAGAGATTAATCGCTCTCGTTGTTCAGATCGATATAATTCGCTTAACTCGGCAATTTTAGTAGAAGCTTGTAATGAAGTATTGCTATCCACAAAATTCAAATATTTAGTTAAATACCAAAGTGATTCTTTTGATTTTCCAACTTTATCATACACCTCAGAAATAATTCTATAAGTAGGATAAATCTGACTCTTTGAACCAAATTGTTGACGGATTTCAATTGATCTATTTAAATAATTTAAAGCTATTTGATATTTTTTCTTAATCAAGAAAACCCTTCCTACATTATGATAAACACCAGCTATCTTTTCTCTATTTCCTGTTGATTCATAATAAACCAAAGCTTGATTAAAATTACTTGCCGCTAAATCATATTGCTTGAAATCAGAATACACCATCCCAAGATTGTCATGTGCTTCTCCTAAACCGTTGTTGTCCTTTAGTTTCGATAATAATTCAATTCCTTTTAAATTGACATCAATAGCTTTGTTGTATAATTTTCGTTCTTTGTAAACCGTTCCTAAGTTAATCAAACCAAGTGCCATTTGACGTTGATCATGAATTTGTCTCGAATACTCGTATGATTTTTTAAAGAAAAATTCGGCATCTTTTAAATTAGCGATTGACTTTTGCGACATCCCTAATTCACGAGAAATTCGAGCCATTTTAGGTAAATCATAAGCTTCTGTAGCTAATCTATTTGCGATCAAATTTTTTGCAACACTCAATTCAACTTGACCGAAAAAGTCGTAAATCTTTGCTTGCGTATTAAAACTTTCAGCAATTACACTTTTATTAGCTGAACGACGAGCATATTGGATTGAATTATCGGTATAATAAAAAGCAGAATCTTTGTTATTGTTCTGCATGAAATTATAAGCTATTTTAGCATAAACTTCAGAAATATTGGCGTTATTTCTTGACTTTTTAGCAATGTGTAATGCTTCGTTTAGATAAATATTTGCCTTTTCAAAACCGAGTGTTTTACTCTGATAAAGTCCTAAATATTTATAAATTTCAAATTTTACTTCTTTAGAAGATAGTTTTTTCAGAAATGGCTCAAGCGCTAAAACATCTTTGTAAAAATTTTCTTGATTTCCCTCTATTTCTTCAATTTGAATGGTGAACAACAAAGCTTTGAATCGCTGAAGATTGTCTAAATTTCTACTTTTTTGAAGTATCACATGAGAAATAGAATCAGCTAGGTATATATTGTGATTTTTATAGAATTCACCTAGATTTAAAAGACGCGTAAATTTTCGATTTTCATTTTTCTCTCTACTTAAAGCACTTTTTAAACGTATTTCCTCATTCTTTTGCCCAAAAACAAAAGTTGATTGTAGCACAAGAAATGCCAATATAGTACAAAAGTGTTTTAAATTTCTAGTTTTCATTTGTCTGTGTTAAAGATATCATTTTTAAAATATCTACAAACATTTTTTGTTTCAATTTTAACTCAAAATGGCAAAAATCAAAAGCCGTTTCTAACCGTTAGAAACACTTATACCCCTATTATTAGTGAGTTGTTTTTAATTTTTGATCCAATAAATGCCTTTTAGATGCTTCCTTTATTACCTAATTTCCTGAGAAAAATCGAGATTATTCACTAACTTTGCACTTTCAAAAAAAATCGTAGAAACATGGAGTATAATTTTAGCGAAATCGAACCAAAATGGAGAAAATTCTGGGCTGAAAATAAAACCTTTAAAGCAGATAATTCATCTGAAAAACCAAAGTTTTATGTATTAGATATGTTCCCTTATCCTTCTGGTGCAGGTTTACATGTTGGTCACCCACTTGGTTACATCGCTTCTGATATTTATTCGCGTTTCAAACGTTTACAAGGTTTTAATGTATTGCATCCAATGGGTTACGATTCATTTGGTTTACCTGCTGAACAATATGCAATTCAAACAGGACAACATCCTGTAATTACAACAGAGGAAAATATTGCTCGATATAGAGATCAATTAGACAAAGTTGGTTTCTCGTTCGATTGGGACAGAGAGGTTCGTACTTCATCTCCTGAATATTACAAATGGACACAATGGATTTTTATTCAATTATTTGATTGTTGGTACAATAACAAAACGAATAAAGCAGAACGAATTTCAGGTTTAGTTGCTGAATTTGAGGCAAATGGAAATGCATCTGTTCATGCTTGTTCTGATTACAATGGTACTTTTTCTGCTTCTGAATGGAATGCTTTCAACGAACAAGAAAAAGAAGCAATTCTTCAAGAGTACCGTCTGGCTTATTTAGCTGATTCATGGGTAAACTGGTGTCCTGCTTTGGGAACAGTTTTAGCAAATGATGAAATCGTAAATGGTGTTTCTGAACGTGGTGGTCACCCAGTTGAACAAAAATTAATGCGTCAATGGTCGATGCGTATCAAAGCTTATGCTGAACGTTTAATTCAAGGTTTAGAAAATGTAGAATGGACAGATTCTATTAAAGATATTCAACGCAACTGGATTGGGAAATCGATTGGGGCGTCTGTTAAATTTGAAGTGTTGGCTTCGACTCCGCTCAGCCAACAATCAACTTCGCTCAGCCAATATATCGAAGTTTTCACAACTCGTCCTGATACAATTTTTGGGGTTTCATTTATGGTGTTAGCTCCTGAACATCCATTAGTTGAAGAAATTACAACTGCTGAATACAAAGATGCTGTTGAAAATTATAAAAAAGCGGCTTCTTTAAAAACAGAACGTGATCGTCAGTCAGATGTGAAAAACATTACGGGACAATTCACTGGAGCTTATGCTATTCACCCTTTTACAGGAGATAAAGTTCAAATTTGGATTGGAGATTATGTATTGGCTTCTTATGGAACTGGTGCTGTAATGGCTGTTCCTTGTGGTGATCAACGTGATTGGGATTTCGCAAAACATTTCAATTTAGAGATTAAAAATATTTTCGCTGATAAAGATATTACTGAAGCAGCTTATACTGAGAAAGATGCTGTAATTGCTAATTCTGATTTCTTAAACGGATTAGAGGCAAAAGTTGCAATGCAAAAAGCAATCGAGGCGATTGAAGCAAAAGAAATTGGTAAAGGAAAAACGAATTACCGTTTACGTGATGCGGTGTTTTCAAGACAACGCTATTGGGGTGAGCCTTTCCCGGTTTATTACAAAAACGGATTGCCTGTGATGATTGAAACACAACATTTGCCAATTATTCTTCCTGAAGTAGAAAATTATTTGCCAACTGCAGATGGTCAACCACCTTTAGGGAATGCTAAAACATGGGCTTGGGATACTACTAAAAACGAAGTGGTTTCTAATGAATTGATTGACAATGAAACGATCTTTCCGTTGGAATTAAACACCATGCCAGGATGGGCTGGAAGTTCTTGGTATTTCTTACGTTACATGGATGCTCAAAACGAAGCAGAGTTTGTAAGCAAAAAACAAGCAGATTACTGGGGACAAGTAGATTTATACATCGGTGGTTCTGAACACGGAACAGGTCACTTATTGTATTCTCGTTTCTGGACAAAATTCTTATTTGATCAAGGATTTATCAATTTTGATGAACCATTTAAAAAGATGATCAACCAAGGGATGATTTTAGGGAGAAGTAGCTTTGTATACCGTATCAAAGACACAAATAAATTTATTACAAACTCTTTAAAATCGAATTACGAAACGATTCCATTACACGTTGATATTTCAATCGTTGATAATGATAAATTAGATATCGAAGCATTTAAAAAATGGCGTTCTGATTATGCAGATGCTGAATTTATTTGCGAAGAAGATGGAACATACATTTGCGGTCATGAAGTTGAAAAAATGTCGAAATCGAAATTCAACGTTCAAACGCCTGATGAATTAGTAGAAAAATTCGGCGCAGATACATTGAGAATGTACGAAATGTTCTTAGGTCCTTTGGAACAAAGTAAACCATGGGATACAAAAGGAATCAATGGAGTTCACAACTTCTTACGTAAATTATGTCGTTTGTTTGAAGGAGAATTAACTTCTGGTGAACCGACAAAAGAATCTTTAAAAACATTACACAGAACAATCAAGAAAATTGGTGATGATTTAGAGCGCTTTTCATTCAATACAGGAGTTTCTAACTTCATGATTTGTGTGAATGAATTGACGGATCAAAAATGTAATAATAAAGCTATTTTACAAGAATTGGTGATTTTACTTTCTTCATATGCTCCGCATTTATGTGAAGAATTATGGGTAAAATTAGGAAACGAAGCAGGAACATTGAGTTATGCTAAATTTCCAACATTTGATGAAAGTGTTTTAGTTGAAGCTAATTTTTCTTACCCTGTTTCATTTAATGGTAAAGTACGTTTCAAAGTGGAATTACCTTTAGCAATGACACCTCAAGAGGTAGAGAAAGAAGTGATGAGCAAAGAAGAAGCGAAAAAATACTTGGAAGGAAAAGATCCTAAAAAGGTGATTGTTGTTCCAGGTAGAATTGTGAATGTTGTTTTGTAGGATATAGATTACAGATTGGCAATTTGCAAATTAGCAGATTTAATAATTCTTTAAATACTAAAAAAGCGAATCAAAATTAATTGATTCGCTTTTTTAATGATGAATGTTTTTATATCCTATTTCGGAGAAAAAGTACCGCCTTTCACTTCCATTCCGTTAGCAAATGTTTTTTCAATCGTTACTTTTCCTTTTTCGTTGTAAACTAAGAATTTTCCGTGTTTTATACCTCCTTTATAATTGATTTCAGAAGTAATTTTTCCTCTTCGATCATATTGTTTCATTGGTCCGTCTAATTCACCTTCTTTATAGTTTGTAACGATTGCAGCCATTTTTCCACCAGGGTAATATGCAATCCACTCTCCGTCTTTTTTACCGTTTTTGAAATCTCCTTCTTCTGTTTTTCTAAAATCTTTTGCTGAATATGATGCTGAATGACCATCTTTTACGCTTTCTTTAATTTCACGTCCTTTCATGAAACCGTATTTAACTTTAGATTTTTCTTTAACTACTTTATAGGTCACTACATCTTTTGGACTTCCATTTTCGAAGTAATCTACCCATTCTCCTGTTTTGAAGTTGTCTTTATAAAAACCAGTTAATTTTGGATGACCAGAAGGATAAAATGATTTCCACACACCATTCATTAATCCTTTTTTAAATGAAACTGAATTCTTTAAAACAGCATTGTCCCAATAATTCAACCATTCTCCTTCTTCTTTTCCATTTACGTAAACTCCATCCATTAATAAGACTTCATTTTCGTACCATGTTCTCCAACGACCGTTTTTCTCATCGTTTGCAAAATCACCTTCTTTAAATTTCTTTCCGTTTTGATACCAATACGTCCAATGACCTGTTTTTTTATCATCTGTATATTCAGCTGTATATGAAACTTGATTTCCTGTTGGATACCAATATGTCCATTTACCGTTTTGTTTATCTTTTAAGAAAGAACCTTGCATATCCAAAGAACCAGTATTCGTGTACCAAGTCCACTCCCCTGTTTTTTGTCCTTCTAAATATTGCCCTTTTACTTGTAGACGTTTCTTGTCATAGAAGTATTGGTAATCACCGTCTAATAATCCATTTTTGTAATGTGTGATTTTTTCAGTTTCACCTGTGTAATAGGAATAGATCCATTCTCCATCCATTTTACCATTTTTGAAACTTCCAGTTAACAGTTTGTATCCGTAAATACTGTTTTCTTCAAAAGGACCATCTTTCAAGCCATCTTTATAAGCATAATATTCTTTTAATGTTCCCGTGTTATGATACACAAACATCTCACCTGTTCCATTTGTAATCGTTTGTGTGTGAACAGAATCGTCAATCCAAAATGAGCGAACATAGTTTACACTATCTACTTCTTCTTCGTGAGATTTTTCTTTTCCATCGATGTAATAATATTTCCAAATACCGAATGGTCTATCGTCTTTAAAACTTCCTTCTTTGGCTAATTTTCCATTTTCATTCCATTCACGAGAGATACTGTCTTGCTTATCCATTTTGAAATAGCCTTCTTGTTTTGGTTTTCCATTTGAATAATAAACCATCACTTTTCCATTCAATTTTCCTCTGTAATAATTTCGTTCTTCTTCTATTGAACCAAACTTGTCAAAGTAAATCCATTTTCCGTGATTATCTTCCGTTTCACCTAATTGATCAACATAATATGAACCTGTTGATTGAATTTTAGTTTTATTAAAATCCCAATATTGTGATACTCTTTTTGAAAGATTTTCTTTTTTAATTTCTTGTGCAAAAAAGAAAGAAGGTAGAAAAATTAGTAGAAATAAATTGTACTTAAACATATTTAAAAGTTTATTAAATAACTTAAATTTTGAAATTTGTTACATCATTTTTAGGATGCCTCTTACGATCAAGAAAGCTCCAAAGCCTAGAAAAATAATTCCTATGAAATGATTTAATGCTATTAATCTTTTCTCTGTAACCAATGGCCTCAATTTTTTAGCTCCTAAAATTTTCAAGAAATCAATTGAGAAATACGTAATTAAAATAATTAGAACAAATGGTAATTGTGATTCTTTTCCATGGATAGTTAAAATACTGAACCAATAGAAGATAACCATTGGATTAAAGAAGTTTAAAATAAATCCTTTGAAAAATAATTTCCAATAATTTTGTTGAATGACATTTCCATCTTCATCTAAAACGACTTTTTTCTGTTTTTTAAAGTAGGATACAATTCCATACGTTAAGAATAAGATTCCAGCAATTAATTTAGCTTTATCATTGTTTTCACCAGCTTCGGTGATTGAGGCAACTTTCGAAAAGAAAAAATAGACTAAAGCGATGTAAATTAAGTCACTAAGTAAAACTCCGGCGTCAAATGAGATGGCAGAACGAACACCTTTGCGGATACTAGTTTCTAATAGCACAAAGAAGACTGGACCAATCATTATGCTTAAAACAAGTCCAGTAATAATTCCTTCTATAACAAATTCAATCAATTTTTTTCAGATTGCGTATTCTACAAATATAGCATTTTCCTTTTTTTATGCAATGATTAAAAGCGTTGATCAACGGATTTGCAAAAAAATAACAGGTTATTTGCTGAAATAATTCATTTTTAAAGGAAGTTCATTACATTTGCATTAATGAATGGAAAAATGGATTTTGTTACATTCAAAAACTAATTTATTTTAAAAATTATGAAGATTGCAGCAGCAAATAAAAAATTAGATGAAATCATTGCGAAAGTTTCAAAAGAAGGTGTTTTAGCAAGTGGTTTAATTGAAGATTTGAAAGAATTAAGAGAGTTTGCTCTAAAAGAACAAGATCCATTAGTGGTTAAAGTATTACGTTTAACTTATGAATTTTTAAGTGAGCGTGAAGCATTTGATGTAAAAGGTCAATTTGAAGAAGACGAAGAAGGAAATGAATATCCTTTGGAAATCGAAGATCAAGAAAACTTATTGTATTTGTTAGATCTTTTGAAAAAAGCAGATCACAAAATTAACCGTGAGGAAATTAAAGATTACAGATCAGCTTTAAAATTAGAGTTGTATTAATCAAAATAAGATTGAAATAAAAAGGGGGAAATTTGATTTCCCCCTTTTTTGTGTTCGATTGTTTAGAAATTATTTAATTCCTTTCAATTTCTTATTTACTTCTTCAACTTTCTCTACTTGAGTTTTGATTTCAGTTTTCTTTTTCTCTTGGTCAGCTTTGTTTTGTTCGATTTTTTTCTCAGCTTCTTCAATTTTTTTCTTGTAATCTTCGATGTCTTTCTCGTAACCAACCTTATCTTTTTCTAACGATTCTTGTTCTTTTTGGAATCCTTTTAAGGCCTTTTCTTGATCTTTCACTTCTTCAGAAACAAATTCTTTTGCTGAATTAATTCCAAATTCTTTTAATCTTGCCGACATTGCTGAGTATTGAGCTTTATGATCAGAACTTGACATGTAAGCTCCACCCAAATCGAAAGCAAAAGCAACAATAACATTTCCATCTTTAGCACTGACAATTTTTGCAAAACCATCAAACATTTTTTCACCCATTTCTTTTGTTTGAGCCTGCATTGAAGAATATTCTCCTTTTGAAGAATTGTATTTTCCTCCCCAATCTTTTACCTCATCTTTAATGCGTTTTTCCATGAAATCTTCTGTAACGTGAGGAATTGTAACTAAAATAGCATTCTTGCTACCTGCATTAAATGTGCTGTTTTTTTCATCAATCTCAATATTTTGAGAAAATGCAATAATCGAAAATAAAATGGTTGTAATAGATAATAAATACTTTTTCATTGGTAATAAATTTGTCATTAATTAGTAATAAGCGTGTTTATAATTTTAAATATAGCTTTTTTTTTCAATTTCGAATACAAAGGCAAATTCTATTCCAATTTTAATTAATTTTAGACCATGCAATTCAAAGACATCATTGGACAACAAGAATTAAAGCATCATTTTATTCAAAGAATACAAAATGAGAAGATAAGTCATGCCCAATTAATTCTTGGTAAGCCTGGTTATGGTGCACTTCCATTGGCACTTGGATATGTTCAATATTTGTTTTGCGAAAATAAATCAGAGACAGATAGTTGTGGGCAATGTTCTTCTTGCAAAAAAGTACAAGATTTACAGCACCCTGATTTGCATTTTTCTTTTCCTGTAGTTTTAGCAATTGACAAAAAATCAGATGCTTTTTTACCGCAATGGAGAGAACAAGTAAAGGAAAATCCTTATTTCAATCTGACGCAATGGATCAAACGAATTGATTCTAAAGAGCGAAAACCAGTTATTGGAACCGATGAAAGTCAAGAAATTATCAAGAAATTAAGTCTTAAGTCATACGAAGGCGGATTTAAAGTCATGATCATTTGGATGGCAGAAGAAATGAACCCGGCTTGTTCCAATAAATTATTGAAAATTTTAGAAGAACCACCTGCTAAAACCTTGTTTTTATTAGTGTGTGAATCTCCTGAATATATATTACCAACGATTATTTCAAGAACACAATTGGTAAAAACTCCAAGAATCAATATGACCGATTTCAGTCATTTCTTGAGAGCAAAACATTCACTAAATTCAAGTTCAGCGGATAGTTTAGCTGCTCGAACTGATGGAGATTACATTGAAGCTCTGGAAATGTTAGGTGATCATCAAGAAGAAGATGAAAACCGTGATTTGTTTATCAAATTGATGCGTGTTTGCTACAAAAAAGATGTACTTCCGATGATGGATTGGGCGGAAGAAGCAAGTACTCTTTCAAAAGATCGCCAAAAAGTGTTTTTACGTTACGCTTTACACATGTTTAGACAAAGTATGTTGCGTAATTATACCGAAAATCAATTAACTAGAGTTTCTGAAGAAGAAGATGCCTTTTTGAAAAACTTTGCACGTTTCATTACTGGAAACAATGTCTTTGATTTCATGGACACTTTCAATGATGCTCATTACCACATTGAACGAAATGCACATGCAAAAATTCTATTCACGAATTTGTGCTTTAAGGTGATGCGATTTATTCATTTTGCTTAGGGGGTAATTTGCAAGTTTTAGAGTTCACGCTTCGGGCTGAAATTCAATATAACTTAAATTAATTTTAAACACTTCAACATTAAAAAGTGACTTTAAAAAATAAATCTAAAATTTCATTAGCAGATGCATTTCCACTTTTAGTTAATGAATGGCATCCATTAAAAAATGGTCAACTATCGCCATATGAAGTATCTTTTGGTTCAGGTAAAAAAGTTTGGTGGAAATGCCCTCTTGGAGACGATCACGAATGGATTACAAGTATAAATAATAGAACTAAACCTTTAAAACAAGGATGTCCTATTTGTAAAGGTCAAAAAGTAGTTAATTCGAATTGTTTGAACACTTTAATGCCTAAAATAGCTGAAGAATGGCATCCATCAAAAAATGGTGATTTAACACCACTAGATGTTAGTTGTGGTTCACCAAAAAAAGTTTGGTGGCTTTGTAAATTAGATAATAATCACGAATGGTTGGCTTCAATCGGAAATAGAACAAGTCAAAATCAAGGTTGTCCATTATGTAAAAATAAACAAGTATCCAAAACTAATAATTTAGCAATTAAAAACCCTGAAATTGCTAAACAATGGCATCCTACTAAAAATGGCACATTAACACCATACGAAGTTGTAGAAGGAAGTAACAAAAAGGTTTGGTGGAAATGCCCTAAAGGTGATGATCACGAATGGAAAACTGCAATTGCACACAGAATTAACGGGCGAAATTGTCCTATTTGCTCTGGTAGAAAAGTAGTTTTATCAAACTCATTATCCAAATTGAATCCTGGATTAGCAAAAGAATGGTGTTCAAGTAAAAATGAAGGTCTTCAAATTGAAAAAATAGCTTTAAATTCTCATAAAAAAGTATGGTGGCAGTGTAATAAGTTTCCAAATCATATTTGGAATGCATCAGTTGCAAGTAGAGCATTTGGGAGGGGTTGTCCATATTGTGCTGAATATGGTTTTAATAATGATAAACCTGGTATAGTTTATTACATCAAAATAAAACATTCAAATCAATTATATTTCAAAATTGGTATAACAAATAATACAGTTGAAAGTAGATATAAAAGATATGATAAGATAAAATTTATAGATTACATTGAAATAAAATTTGATAAAGGAGAAATTGCAAATAATATTGAAAAATTAATACTTAAAGAGTTTAAAAAAAATATTATTTTGAATGTTGTCGTTCTAAAAGATGGTAACACAGAAATATTTGATACTGATGTTTTAAACTTTGAGGAATTCAAAAAAAATGGAATTAATCACATTTCAAAATATATGAAAATTGACAATAATAAATAAAATTGCTACACATAAAACGCCAGCATTTTAAAGGATTTAGGCAACAACGAGCGAAAATTACTATACCTGTTAATCCGCTGTCACCTAGCACCAAAACATTAATTCAACCCACCCCATTTCTATTTAAACTCATTCTAAATTGACCTTTATGACAATCAAATGACATTTCTTTTTGATCTGTAGATTAAATTTGTGTTAAAATAGGATAAAATGCTCAACAACTTTCATAGTATTGCGTTTACCCACAGGAACTTAGATGTTTCAGACATTGGTAAACTTCATATTGAAGAAGCAAAACAACAGGAGCGATTATTGGCGTTGAAAGAGAAATTACACTTAGATGAACTAATGTTTTTGTCTACTTGTAACCGTGTTGAATTCTTATTTTGTACTACCGAAACAACCAATTTTGACTTTTTAGTTCAATTTTTTCATACGCTTTACCCAGATTTTACAACAGAAACGGTTCATCTTTTTGCTGAAAAATCAGCTGTCTTTGTTGGTATTGAGGCTGTTGAACATTTATTGTGTGTGGCTTCTTCTATCGATTCAATGGTAATCGGCGAAAGAGAAATCATTACGCAAGTTAGAAATGCGTTCGAGCAATCAAAAAAAATGGGCTTAACTGGTGATTTCATTCGTTTGGTTTTACGTCAAACAATTGAGACTGCTAAAAAAGTGTATACTGAAACAAGTATTGCTACAAAACCAGTATCTGTTGTTTCTTTGGCTTATCACCGTTTACGTGACATGAATATTCCAATGTCTGCTCGTATTCTGATTATTGGTGCTGGAACGACGAATACCAATATGGCTAGATTCTTACGTAAACATGGATTTAAAAATTTCGTTGTTTTCAATAGAACGTTATCTAAAGCTGAATCATTAGCGAAAGACTTAAAAGGTAATGCATATCCATTAACAGATTTAGCAACTTATACAGATGGTTTTGATGTCATCATCACTTGTACAGGTTCTGATACACATATTATTACTCCAGAAATTTATTCTCAATTATTACAAGGAGAAAAAGATCGTAAAGTTGTTATTGACATTGCTTTACCGCAGGATTTACACCCTTCAATTGTTGAACATGAAGTTGTAACACATATTTCTGTGGAAGCGCTTCAAAAAATTTCAAACGCGAATTTAAAAGAACGTTCGAAAGAAATTCAACATGTGGAAGAAATCATCAACGAAGCAATTTTTGAATTTAAACACATTCATAAAATTCGTTCAGTTGAATTAGCAATGAGAGAAGTTCCTCAAAAAGTGAAAGAAATTAGAGAAACTGCTGTCAACGAAGTTTTCAAAAATGAATATGAATTATTAGACGATAATTCAAGAGAAATATTGGATAAAATAATCGGCTACATGGAAAAGAAATACATGAGCGGACCAATGATTTTAGCTAAAGAAATACTATTAAAAAAATAAAATACTATGCAACACATTGTAATCGGATCAAGAGGAAGTGATTTAGCTTTATGGCAAGCAAATCATGTTAAAAGACAATTGGAAGATTTAGGTTGCACAGTAGAAATAAAAATTATCATTACACAAGGTGATGCTATTCAAAATTTAAGTTTCGATAAATTAGAAGGAAAAGGATTTTTCACGAAAGAAATCGAAAAAGAATTATTGGAAAAAACGATTGACCTTGCTGTTCACTCTCATAAAGATTTAGAAACAAATTCTCCTGAAGGATTAATCATTGCATGTGTTTCAGAAAGAGAAGATCCATCTGATTTATTGTTAATCGCTAAATCAGCAGTTGATACAAATTCTCAATGGAACTTAAAACAAAATGCAATTGTTGGTACTTCTTCAGCGAGAAGAAAATCACAAGTTGTTCGTTTCAGAGAAGATGTTGAAATCAAAGATTTAAGAGGAAATGTTCCAACTCGTATTCAAAAATTACGTGATGGAAACTACGATGCAATTCTTTTAGCGAAAGCTGGTGTTGATCGTTTACAAATTGATTTGTCTGAATTCGAAGTTGTTGTATTAAATCCAAAAGCGTTTGTTCCTGCTCCAGCTCAAGGAGTTTTAGGTTTACAAATTCGTGAAGAAGATACCGCTTTGTTTGATATTCTTCAAAAAATGAATCATCCTGAAATTCAAGAACAAATTGCTGTTGAACGTAAAGTGTTGAATTTATTAGAAGGTGGATGTCAATTGCCATTAGGTGTTTACTGCGATGAAAATCATACCGTATATGTTTCTCATTCTGATGATTGGACAACTGGAGCAGCGTGGTACGAGTATCAAGCAGAAGAATTAGAAGGTCTAGCAGAATTAATCGTAGAAGATTTAACTTCACCTTTGGAAGACGAAGAACTTTAAAACGTAAGTTCTTGTCCAAAAAGCTTTTCATATCAAAACCTATTATTGAAGTTCAAGAAATAGTTGAATTTTGCAAAGAAAATGAATTTGAATTAGTTGCGCATTCTTTTTTATCGTTCAAAGCGATTCCTTTTGAATTTCCTGTAGAAACAAATGTTGTTTTTTTCGGCAGCAAAAGAGGTGTTGAATATTTTATTGATCAACAATCAATACCTGAAAATATTGAAGTTGCTTGTGTCGGAAATGGAACTGCGAATTATATAAAATCAAAAGGTTATAATCCATCTTTTATCGGAGAAAAATCAGGGAAAATTGATTCTGTTGCCGAAGATTTTAAAACTTGGTTAGGTGATAGAAAAGTTGTTTTTGCTCAAGCGAAAGATTCTAATCGTTCTATTTCTAGTGTCATTAATTCTTCAAATTCAACTGAAATTTCTGTTTACGAAACCATCATCAATTCTGCTACAATTGTAGAAAGTGACATCTATGTTTTTACGAGTCCTTCCAATGTGGATGGTTTTTTACTTGAGAATAGTATTTCAGAAAATTCAATCATTATCGCTTGGGGTGATACAACTGAAAAACATTTAATTAAAAATGGTTTTACTGTTCATCAAAAATTAAAAAATTCATCTATTTCGGAATTACTTGAAATCTTACATTGTTTAAGATAAAACATCGTTTTGTAAAATTTTAATAAACACGTAATTCTACTTATTTTCAAAAATTTATAGCGAAATCTATTGTTGCTATTTTGTTCAAATGTGAATTATATGTTAAATTTGAGCAACTTAAAAAACACTGTTTATGAAAAAAGGAATACTGAAATGGTCTTTTTTGGTATTTTCAATGCTTGTAAGTTTTGCATATAATGCGCAAAATTTTGTCTTGACAATGCCAAATACCGACACAACCAATTGCAATGGTATTGCAAAAATCGACACCACTATTTTTCAATCAACTAACTGGTACTGGACAAATAGTTCTTCAAACGTTCTTCAACAAGGAGGAAATCAATTAAACAATTTATGTGCTGGAACTTATATGTTAAAGTATAATGATTCAACTAACACGTTGAATACATATACATTTAACATCGTTTTTTCTGCAAATAACCAAAACAATTGTGCCTCATTAAACGGTACTTTCATAGTAAAGGCACACAACCCAAACCAAAGTGCAAACTGTAACGGTGGAGCAACTATTAATGCTTACGGAGGAACTGCACCTTATTCTTTCCAATGGTCTAATACGCAAGCAGGAGGAAATGTTATTACTACGAACGATTCATTATTCAATGTTTGTTCTGGTACTTACTTCGTGAAAATTACAGATGCAAATAACTGTTTCAAAGATATTTCAATGTTTGTGCCTCAAGATACAAGCACTTCTACAAACAACTGTTCTTCTTTGAATGGTAACTTCACTGTTAAACCGCATAACCCAAACCAAAGTGCAAACTGCAACGGTGGAGCAACTATTAATGCTTACGGAGGAACTGCACCTTATTCTTTCCAATGGTCTAATACGCAAGCAGGAGGAAATGTTATTACTACGAACGATTCATTATTCAATGTTTGTTCTGGTACTTACTTCGTGAAAATTACAGATGCAAATAACTGTTTTAGAGATATTTCAATGTTTGTGCCGCAAGATTCTAGTTCAAACCAAAATAATAATTGCGCTAACTTTAGTGCTTATATCAGCAATTTAATAGCATGTACTGATTCAACAAATTGTAACGGTACAATTGATGTGACAGCAAATGGTGGACAAGCTCCATATAACTATTCTTGGTCTACTACTTCTTTTGGAAATGTTCCTCAAGCACTTAACGTTTGTGCAGGTAATTATAATGTAACAGTTACTGATTCAAATGGATGTTATGTTAACTTAAACGCATTTGTTCCTTACGCAGATTCTACTTCAAATAACAATTGTGTTACATTGAATGGAAATTATGTTGTTAAACCACATAATCCAAATCAAAGTGCAAACTGTAACGGTGGAGCAACTATTAATGCTTACGGTGGAACTGCACCTTATTCTTTCCAATGGTCAAACACTCAAGCAGGAGGAAATGTTATTACTACAAATGATTCATTGTTAAATGTTTGTTCAGGAACATACTTCGTGAAAATTACGGATGCAAATAACTGTTTCAAAGATATTTCAATGTTTGTTCCTCAAGATACAAGTACAACAAATAATAATCCATGTTCTAATTTTACAGCTAACTTAAATGTTATTCCTGTAACGGATTCTGTTAACTGTAATGGTGGATTAAATGTTGTTGCAAATGGAGGATCTATGCCTTTCAATTTTACTTGGACAAATGCAACGTCAAATGGACCACAAGTAAATAATTTATGTTCTGGAAATTATACGGTTACTGTTGTTGATGCAAATAACTGTACATTAACTTTAACAGCATTTGTACCATTTAATAACTCAAACAATAATCCATGTGCTAACTTTAATGCGAATGTGAATACAGTTGTTCCTGCTTCAGATTCTGTAAACTGCAATGGAATGGTTAACATTCTTACAAATGGAGGTTTAACACCTTACACATTTGATTGGTCACAATCATCTACTTTAAATTCGCCTCAAGCAAACAATTTATGTCCTGGAAACTACACTGTGATCGTTACTGATGCAAATAATTGTAATGATACATTAAATGTTGTTGTTCAATATAGCGATTCAACAGTTGTTAATCCTTGTGCTAATTTTACAGCTAATTTACAAATCTTCCCAACTACAGATTCTACAAGTTGTAATGGTGGATTAAATGTATTCACTAATGGTGGAGTGGCTCCATTTAATTTCTCATGGTCAATTGCAGGTGTTAATGCTCCAAATGCAAATAACTTATGTATTGGAAATTACACTGTAACAGTTGTAGACGCGAATGCTTGTACAGTTACATTAAATGGATATGTTCCATTCTCAATGAACCCATGTGCTAACTCTACGTTACAAGTTGCTTTAACTTCAACGAATGTTACAGCAAATCCTTGTAATGGTTCAATAACATCAACTGTTAACGGAGGAATTGGACAGTATTACTATTTATGGAATACAGGTGCTACTTCAACTTCTTTAAGTTCAGTTTGTCAAGGAATGTACTCTTTAACTGTTAAGGACAGTTTAGGTTGTCAAAGAGCAACGTCTATTTATGTTGGTCAAGCAATTGATTCTACTATGGCTTTGAATGCATATGTAATACCAACTGGAATTACTCAAGCAGGAATTTGTGATGGTAGTGCATCAGTGGTTGCTTTTGGTGGTGTTACTCCATATTCTTACGCATTTGATAATGGAACTTCAAATCAAACAGCAACTGGTTTATGTTCAGGATTACAAAATGTAACTGTAACAGATGCTGCTGGTTCTTCAATTACATTAAACTTTATTATCTCATCACCACAGAATGTAATTGTAAACACTACATACCAAGATTCAACAGTTGTAGATAGTTTATATAACCCAGCAGTTTCAAACTGTACAATCGATTATTCTACAATTGATTCAGTATTTATCTCTAACATTTCATTTATTACTGCTGATTCTGTTGTAGTAACATGGACTGTTAATTATGGAGGTACATCTTCTGTTAATTTAACAAACTACTATGTGATTTTAAGCAATGCGGCTGGTGTATATAACTTTGTTATACAATTATATTGTCCGACAAAATCAATTGGCCAATTCTTAACTGCTTCTTCTCAATATTATATTGATAAATCAGCGTTAGGTATCACTTCAATTGATAAAGATGCATTTGCTTTGGTTTACCCAAATCCATTCAATGATAATTTATCGATAGCTTTAAATAGCAATCTAGAAAATACAATCACTATTTCTGATGTGCTTGGAAAAGTAGTTTATTCTACTAATATTAATGCGAAGAATATTGCAATTGATACAAGAGCATTTTCAAATGGAAATTATATTTTAACAATCGAAAATAAAGAAGGTAGATTTAACTATAAACTAATTAAATAATCACTCTTTAATTCAAAATTTAGAAGAGGAAATCATTTATGGTTTCCTCTTTTTTTTATCCAATAATAAAGTATTGAAGAGATTGATTACATTTGTAGTATGGATTATGCAATTGAATTACGATTTCAGAAACTGAAAAAGAAATTAGAAGATCAATTTGAGATGGGAATGGACGTTCAAGCCATCTTATTTTTAATTGGTGTTGATGAATTAGGTCATGGACACAAAAATTTCTCAAAAAATGAGAAACAAGATTTAATGCATATTGCCATTTGTACTTTGTTAGAGCCATATGGTTACTATTCTTTTGAAGGAAGAGACAAAGAAGATTGGCCACATTTTAAATTAGAAAAAGAGTTACCTCATCTTTCACATTTAGAACAACAACACTTATTAAAAGAAGCAATGTTGGATTATTTTGTAAAGACCGGTTACGAATTTGAAAGCGTAGAATCGCTATAAAACATTAAATTTTACGAAAAATATGGATATTTTAATCAAAGCAGCACAACTAGTACTTTCCTTATCAATCTTAGTAGTGTTACACGAATTTGGACATTACATTCCTGCAAAATTATTTAAAACACGTGTAGAGAAGTTTTACCTATTCTTTAATCCTTGGTTTTCTTTATTCAAGAAAAAAGTAGGAGATACAGAATGGGGAATTGGTTGGTTGCCGTTAGGAGGTTATGTTAAAATAGCTGGAATGGTTGATGAATCAATGGATAAAGAACAATTGGCTTTACCTGCTCAACCATGGGAGTTTCGTTCTAAACCAGCTTGGCAACGTTTAATCATCATGATTGGTGGTGTAACTGTAAACTTGATATTAGGAATGTTGATTTACATCTGTGTTGTTTTCGGTTACGGTGAAGACAAACTTAACCCAACAGATTTAAAAGCGGGTGTTTCAGTTCATCCTTATTTAAAAAAATATGGTATTGAATCAGGAGATAATATTATTGCAATCAATGGCGAGAAATTAGAAAATATCTTAGAATCGAATACAATCATCATGTTACGTGATGGTCGTAAATTAGATGTTGTAAAAGCAGACGGCACTAAAAAAATAATTGTTTTACCAGCAAATGTTGATCAAGAATTATTTCAAAAAGGAGCAATGCCTGCTTTTGGACCAAGAAGTTTAGGTGTTCAAATTGGTGAATTAGATCCAAAATCTCCTGCTGATTCTGTTGGATTATTAAAGAATGATAAAATCGTAGGTGTAAATGGAAATGAGATTACTTATTTCGATGATTTCCAAAAAGTTTTATACCATTCAAAAGGAAAAGAGATCATCTTGCAAGTAAGAAGAGGAACAGAATTATTAGCAAAAAATATCAAAATTCCAGCTTCAGGTAAATATGAAGGAAAAATCGGTTTTTCGAACAAAGCAGGAACTATTTTAGATGAAAAGAAAATCAAGCACATTGATTATTCATTTGGAGAAAGTATCAGCCGTGGTTTAGCAAAAGGTAAAAACACGTTGACGGATTATGTAGCTCAATTTAAATTTGTTTTCACTAAAAAAGGAGCAGGATCTGTTGGTGGTTTTGCAGCAATTGGAAATATGTTTCCTGCACAATGGGATTGGCAAATTTTCTGGTTGAATACTGCATTTATTTCAATCGTATTAGCATTTATGAATATTCTACCTATTCCTGCATTAGATGGTGGGCATGTTGTATTTTTATTATATGAAATTATAACTGGAAAGGAAGCACCTCAAAAAGTATTAGAATATGCTCAAATAGTAGGATTTGTTCTATTGATGGGTCTTCTATTATATGCAAATGGTAATGATATTTATAAATGGCTTACTGGAGCTTTTTAAAATGAATATCAACCTTTAAACACGATTAATTTGCCTCATTTATAAATTATCAAAAATTGTGGCACATTATTTAGACATTTAGTAAAAAAATTAAAAATTATGACAAAAATTAGCACACTTTTCACATTACTTTTAGTTGCAATTTCATCTTTTGGACAATTGAAAGAAGGACACATTAGTTTTAAAATTGATGTAACAGCAGACAAACCAGAAATGCAAATGCAAGTTGGGATGATGCAAGGATCTTCTTTAGATATTTATTTTAAAGAAAAAGTAACACGTTCTGAATTCACAATGGGAACGATGATGAAAATGGTTACAATAACAAATCCTGAAAAAGATGCTATGTTGTTGTTAATGTCAGGAATGTTAGGTACTAAAGCTATTAAATCGACTATTACCGATGCAAAAAAACAAACTGAAAGTACACCAGATGTAAACGTAAAATTAGAAGAAGAGACTAAAGAAATTTTGGGATACAAATGCAAAAAAGCAATTGTTACTGATGGAGAAGGGAACGAATCTATCTATTGGTACACAACTGAATTGAACGTAGACAAAAACGGTCAAAACATGTTAAACGATAAGATTCCAGGTGTTGCTTTAGAATATGAAATTAACCAACAAGGAATGAAAATGTTAATGACAGCGACTTCTATTGACAAAAAATTAGACAAGAAATCGAAAGATTTATTTGAAATGACAATTCCAGAAGGATATACTGAAGTTTCAGCAGAAGATTTAAAGAAAATGGGTAAATAATATAAACGCCTTCTAAAATATTTAAACGCTTTAGTTTCCTAAAGCGTTTTTTTATGCTTTTTTTCGCTTCTTAATCCGTCGAATACTTTGATGTTTATATTCGTTTGAAACAACACTTATATTTCCATCTGTTTCTAAAATAACACTGTTAACCTCTTCAATAGAATCACTTCCATGTTCTCGGATGGCTTGTAACAATTCTTCATTTGTAATATCATTTTTACGACAATTTTCGTGTTGAATTTTTCCTTTGTAAACTAAAATAACTGGTTCACCTTCTATGAATTTTTTTACACCTGGAAACGTATATTTCAATTTTTTAAATATAAAATTGATCAAGAATAACACACTCGCTGCTAACAATCCGCCACCTAAAGAAGTATCGGAGCCTACCATCGCATTTTGAACAGCATTACTTATTAACAAAACAAAAATCAAATCCGTTATGGATAACTGTGCTAATTCTGTTTTCCCTAGAAGTCTCAAGGCGATTATTATAAAAAGGTAAACGCAAATTGTACTGATGATGATATGAATATAATTTTCCATTTTCCGAATGATATGATTTTAAAGATAATACAAATTGAACGGTGATAATCTGCTATTCATACGATTTAACATTAAATATTCACAAGTGGTCACAACTAGTGACTTCAATAGGTAGGATAAAATCAACTTTTTAACTAAATTAAAGTAAAATTTAATCAAAACCATCCATGGAAATCGCACAAATACATCAGAAGATTTATGAAATTCGAGGATTTAAAGTAATGTTAGACTTTGATTTAGCCGAATTATACGAAATAGAGACAAAATATTTAAAAAGATCTGTCAGAAATAATTTTGATCGATTTCCAAATGATTTTCTTTTTGAACTTTCAAAAGAAGAATTTGAAAATTTGAGGTGCAATATTAGCACCTCAAATCACGGAGGAATTAGGTATTTACCCTTTGCTTTTACAGAACAAGGAGTATCAATGCTGTCAAGTGTATTAAAAAGTAAAAAAGCAATCGATGTTAATATTGCCATAATGCGAACTTTTGTTCAAATTCGTCAATTTGCTTTATCACATGTTGAATTATCTGTACAATTGAAACAGCTCGAACAAAAATACGACAAGCAGTTCGACGACATCTTCGAAGTCATCAACTACCTTCTGAAAAAAGATTCATTGGAAAAACAAACAAAAGAGCGGGGGAAGATTGGGTATAAAAAAGAGTAATTTGATTTTTACCTCACTTTTTTATAAAATTTAAATCAAAATATATGAATCACCATTACAATACCAACCTAAAAGAGTATGCACGTGAATTAAGAACTACTTCAGTATCTAAAGCAGAAAAATATATTTGGAAAGCTCTACTGAGTAGAAAACAAATGGGAGTGGCTTTTAAAAGACAACGACCAATTTCAAATTTCATTGTTGACTTTTTCTCAGCAGAAATAGGCTTAATTATTGAAATTGATGGAAGTTCACATTTCAATAAAGGGGAATATGATGCTTATCGAGAAAGTAAATTGAAAGAATTAGGATTTACCATTATTCGATTTTCGGAAGGGAAAGTATTGCAGAATATCGGAGAGGTTTATCAGCAAATTTATAGGGTGGTTGAGGTTTTGAGAGGAGATTAAAAGGTATATAAAATTCTACATTGGTCCTCCCCCTACCCCCTCCAAAGGGGGAAACGTAGATGTCCAAAATTATAAGTTTTAATGGATGTGAACTTCCTCCCCCTTAGGAGGGGGATAGGGGGGAGGATAATTCAAAAATCAAAATCAATAATCTAAAATTATCAATGCGCCTCCAACCAATTCTTCGCCAATTCCATCTCTACTTCCATTGGAACAGCTAATTGAACCGCATTTTCCATCGCGTTTTTTACTAAGGACTTCATTTGTTCGATTTCATCAATGTGCACATCGAAAACTAACTCATCGTGTACTTGAAGAATCATTTTAGATTTCAAATTCGTTTTTTTCATTTCTTGGTAAACTGCCACCATCGCCATTTTGATGATGTCTGCTGCTGAACCTTGAATTGGTGCATTAATCGAATTTCGTTCTGCAAAACCTCTTACAATAGCATTGGAAGAATTAATATCCGGTAAGTAACGACGACGTTTCATGATCGTTTCAACATAGCCATTTTCTCTTGCTTTGGCTACGGTTTCGTCCATATAAGTTTTGATCGTTCCGTATTGTGCGTAGTAACTATCTATGATTTCTTTCGCTTCTGTTCTTGAAATATTTAAAGTCTGTGATAAACCAAAAGCTGACTGTCCGTAAATGATTCCGAAGTTCACCGCTTTGGCCGCACTTCGTTGATCACGAGTCACTTCTTCAGGAGTAATATGGAAAACTTTTGCTGCAGTTGCAGTATGTATGTCATGCCCACTTCTAAAAGCTTCTACCATGTTTGGATCATTACTCAAGGCAGCGATGATACGTAATTCAATTTGAGAATAATCCACCGACATCAATAAGAAATCTTCTCCTCGGGCAACAAAAGCTTTACGAATTTCTTTCCCGTTTTCTGAACGGATCGGAATGTTTTGTAAGTTAGGATTGTTCGAACTTAAACGTCCTGTGGCAGTAACCGTTTGCATAAAACTCGTGTGGATACGTCCGTCTACTTTATCACATAACGTTGGAAGTGGATCAACATACGTACTTTTTAATTTACGCAATTGTCTATATTCCAAAATCATAGGAATGATTGGGTGATCTTTTTCGTGTTTGATTAATACATCTTCACCAGTCGCATATTGACCTGTTTTTGTCTTTTTCGCTTTTGAAGAGATTTTCATTTTTTCAAACAAAACTTCTCCCAATTGTTTCGGAGAATCGATGTTGAAATCTACTTCCGCTATACCTTTGATCGATTGTTCTAATTCGGCAGTATGTTTTTCTAAGTAAATTGAAAATTCGTGTAAACCAACTGAATCAATGGCAATTCCATTTTTCTCCATTTCGTTTAAGACATATACCAACGGCATTTCCATTTCGTAGAACAAATGTTTCAAATGTTCTTTTTGGATTTCTGGTTCGAAAATTTGTTTTAACTGAAACGTAATATCAGCATCTTCACAAGCATAATCTGAAACTTCTTCTGGTTTCAAATCTTGCATGTTACCTTGATTTTTTCCTTTCTTCCCGATTAAATCTGTAATTGAAATCGGTTTGTAAGAAAGGTAAAATTCTGACAAGAAATCCATGCTTTGTTTCGCCTCTGGATTGATCAAATAATGCGCAATCATCGTATCGAAAATCGGCGCAGCAATCTCAATTCCATAGCGACCTAAAACTTGTAAATCGTATTTTATATTGTGTGCTATTTTTTCAATTGTCGTTGATTCAAAAAATGGTCTGAACTCTTCTACAATCGATTTGGCATCTTCAAAATTATTAGGAACGGCAACATAAAATCCTTCTCTCGCTTTGCATGAAAATGACATTCCAACTAAATCAGCGTGTAATGAATTGATTGAATTGGTTTCCGTATCAAAGCAAACTTGCGGCTGTTTCAACAAGATTTCTAATAATTCTTTGCGCTCTTCTGGTTGTGTGATTAAATGGTAACTTGGTTTCTCCGTTGCAATTGTTTTATAATCAGCTGTTTCAACAGGATTTTGCTCTACTACTAAACTTTGTGTTCCAAACAAGTCCATTTGACCTTTATCATCTACAGAAGCAGTTACTACGATGTCCTCTCCGATTACTCTACGAGCGATATTTCTAAATTCTAATTCTGTAAAAATCTCTTTTATTTTCTCAGCATCCGGCGGACAAATAATTAATTCATCTTCTATGAAATCAACTTCCACATCGATGATAATCGTAGCTAACATTTTAGAAACGATACCTTGTTCAGCGAAATTGATAACGTTTTCCTTTTGTTTTCCTTTTAATTCATCGGCGTTGGCGATCAAATTTTCAACCGAACCATATTTTTGAATTAATATTTTCGAAGTTTTTTCTCCAATTCCAGGGATTCCAGGGATATTATCCGCAGCATCACCCCATAAACCTAAGATATCGATTACTTTGATTGGATCATCTACTTCAAATTTCGCGCAGATTTCAGGAACTCCCCAAACTTCCGGCGGATTTCCACCACGACCGGGTTTGTACATAAATATTTTATCTGAAACCAACTGACCGAAATCTTTATCCGGCGTCATCATATACGTGTAGAAACCTTTTGTTTCAGCAATTTTAGCCATCGTTCCGATAACATCATCTGCTTCAAAACCTGCAACTTGAATGATTGGAATATTGAATGCTTGAATGATCGTTTTAATCGGCTCAATCATCGAACGAATATCTTCCGGCATCTCTTCACGGTGCGCTTTATAAGCCTCAAAATCTTCCTGACGATGCGTTGCACCACCCGGAGGATCAAAAACCACAGCAATATGCGTTGGTTCTTCCGATTTAATAATATCGATTAACGCATTGGTAAAACCAAACGCCGCCGAAGTGTTTTGTCCTTTGGAATTGATACGAGGATTTTTAGCAAAAGCAAAGTAAGCTCTGTAAATCAAGGCATAAGCATCCAGTAAAAATAACTTCTTATCGTGTTTTGGAGTTAACATACATTTTCAATTTTATGAAGAGTAACAAAAATAGCAATAAGAAATTAGATTTATAGATATTAGAAGTTAGACTTAAAGATTCAAGACTTAAAGAAGAAAGAGTTATGAACGTATTAAAATAAGTCTTAAAATCTTGAATCTTATCGTCTTGAGTCTAGCATCTAATACCCTTCATACCATCCAAATTTTTCCTTAATGATTCTATTTTTCTCTTGATTAATATATTCAAGATAAGAAGCAGCTACAGCTGATAATTTTTTATCTTTTAGCCAAATGATATTCCAATTGGACTCGATTGGAAAACCTTTAACAGGAATAATTTGTAATTCTTTATTTTGCAATTCGTTTTTCAGACCAATAATTGGCATTATTGAAGCACCTAATCCTGCAATTACTGCTTGCTTAACAGCTTCATTTGAAGTTAATTCCATTTTTTTAACAACAGGTAAATTATGTTGGTTGATATAGCGCTCCAAAACTAAACGAGTTCCTGAACCTTTTTCACGGTATATCATCGGTATTTTCTCAAAAAACGAACTTGAATACTGTTGTTTTTTATAAGTTGTTTCAGTATTATCTAAAACATATAATTGGTTCTTTAAAAGTTCAATGTGATTCGTTTGAATAGTTTCAGGAAGTACGCTTACCAATGCAAAATCAACTTCGTTTTTTTCTAAACTTTCTAGTACACCCGACTTATTGGTAACATCCATTTGAAGTTCAATTCCAGGATATAATTTTAGAAAGTCAGCTAAAAAATAGGGCATAACGTATTTAGCAGTTGAAACAATTGAAATTTTTAATTTCCCTGTCAATTTACCCTTATAAGCTAATTTTTTATAATTCAATGTGTTGACTTCATTGATAATTTTTTCAGCGGCTAGTGCTACTTCTTTTCCAAAATCTGTAATATAAATTTTACGTCCAACAACTTCTGTTAAGGGAATATCGAATTGATTTTGAAAATTTTTTAATTGAATTGATACCGCTGGTTGAGTTAAATGTAACTCTTCTGAAGCCTTCGTAACACTTTCTGTTTGAACGATTTTTAAGAAAATCTGAAGTTGATTTAATGTATAATTCATAAAATATATTTATGTAAAGTATAACAAATATAAATAAAAATATATAAATAATTAGTCGGTAATTTGTTTGAACAAATAATTGTATAAAATGAATTTTACCTTATTAATAGAAAATTTAACAAATCCTGCATTATTATTTTTCTTACTGGGAGTTATTGCAGTAAGATTAAAAAGCGATTTAGAAATTCCTCCGAATTCAAGTAAATTTATTTCGCTTTACTTACTTTTTTCGATTGGATTTAAAGGTGGGCAAGAATTAGCTCATTCAGAATTTTCTTCTGAAATCATTTGGGCCATCATTTTTGGAATAATAGTTTCAGTATTAATTCCTTTTTACACTTTCTTTATTCTGAAACGAAGATTGTCAACAGAAAATTCTGGAGCAATTGCTGCAGCTTATGGTTCTATTAGTGCAGTAACTTTTGTAACAGCTGTTTCTTTTTTAGAAACATTCAATATTCAATTTAGCGGTTATTTAGTCGCTGTTATGGCTTTGATGGAAGCCCCTGCGATAATTATAGGTTTTTTACTTATCAAATCATATTCAAAAACAAAACAAACAACCTCAAGTTTTAAAGAAATCATTAAACATGCTTTAACAAATGGAAGTGTCTTATTAATTGTTGGTAGTTTAATTATCGGTTTACTAGCAAGTGATAAGCAGGCTCTAGGTATCAAACCTTTTACAACAGATTTATTTAAAGGATTCTTAGCCATTTTCTTATTAGACATGGGAATTATTAGCGGTCGTAAACTGAATGATTTCTTCAAAAGTGGTTGGTTTACCTTAGCATTTGCGATTGTTATTCCATTGGTTAATGGAACAATCGTAGCGATCTTAAGTCAAATTGTAACACATGATATTGGAAATCGATTTATGTTAGCAACATTGGCTGCAAGCGCCTCCTATATTGCTGTTCCTGCCGCCATGAAAATAGCTGTTCCAAAAGCCAATCCAGGTTTGTATTTACCAATGGCATTAGCTGTTACTTTTCCCATAAATATTACAATAGGCTTGCCATTGTATTTTTCAGTAGTAAAAATGTTTTAACTATTAAATCTAGAAATCATGAAAACAAAAAATTCAAAAATTAAAGCCCTTCTGTTATTGCTTAGTTTAATCTCAGGTATCCTTTTCATTTTAAGCATTGTACTTCAAACTTCATTAATTGAAATGGAACATTATCTAATTGATTTTGCTACCAAACACTATTTTATATTGGGTATAGCAAGTTTCTTCATATTCACAATCAGCTTTGCATTATTTAGAGCATTTGATATTCAAATAACAAAAAGGGAAATGAGAAAAAATAATCGTAACTAATTCAAAGAATATGGTAAATATAATAATCTATTTAAAAGAAAAATACGATGCAAAAGAATTAGTAAGAACGCTATTAAAAGAAAAATTAATTGCTTCTGCATCTATTGATTTGAATAACGTATCTCACACGTTGGAAAAAAATGAAATTATAGAAAATGTCTTCAATATTATTACTGCACAATCAAAATCTTTGCTATTCAATGAAATAGTAAATTTTATTGAAAAAAGATTTGAAGAAAAAATACCTATTAATTCGATTCCAATTATTGGTTCAAATAGTGTTTTCAATGAAATCATCTTTAATAAAACACTAAAAGTTTAATTATTAATATTTTAAGTTATGAAAATATATATTTTAATAGGAATGATTATATTAATGTTAGGATTAATAACTTCCACATTTTTTATCAATGATTTGATATTGAATAAATTAATGGTTTCACTGTCATTTATAGTTGGCCTACTAATATTTAAATTACTTGGCGCAACAAAATATACATCGTAAATGTTTACGAATAGAGTTTTAGCTATAGCAACAATGCATCAAAAGGAAGATGCTATTCAACCTATTTTAGAATTGAATATAGGTTGTAAATGCATTCTTCCTTCAAATTTTAATTCTGATGAATTAGGAACATTTTCTGGAGAAATTGAGCGTTTTAATGATCCAATTGAAACGGCCAGAAAAAAATGTAACTTAGCTATGGAATTAACTAATACTGACATAGCAATAGCAAGTGAAGGTTCATTTGGACCTCATCCCTCTTATTTTTTTTCGTATGCAGATGATGAATTTTTAGTTTTAATCGATAAAAAAAATGAGTTAGAAATCGTTGTTAGAGAACTTAGTTTGGAGACTAATTTTAATGCAGATTATGTTACTGATGAAAAAGAATTGATGGCATTTGCCTTAAAGGTAAAATTTCCTTCACATGGTTTAATTCTTAGAAAATCTTCTAATGAACCAATTGATATATATAAAGGAATTACTGATTGGCATGATTTGATTTTGAAATTCAATTTATTAAAAGAAAAATATTCAAAAGTCTATGTGGAAACTGATATGCGTGCGATGTACAATCCAACACGTATGGAAGTTATTCGCAAACTAACGTTGAAATTAGTTGACAAAATAAACTCAATATGTCCAAATTGTTCTACTCCTGGGTTTGGAATAACGGAGGTAAAAGAAGGTTTACCCTGCTCATATTGCAAATTTCCAACTCGTTCTATAAAAAGTCATATTTATTCTTGTGAAAAATGTGACTTCACAGAAGAGAAACAATTTCCGAATGGGAAAAAATTTGAAGAGCCAATGTATTGTGATATATGTAATCCTTAAAAATACTTTAAAATGAAACTTTGGTACCCATATACACAAATGAAAAATTTAAATCCCTATCCAGAAGTGATAAAAGGAAAAGGAGCATTATTACATTTAAATGATGGTCGAATCTTGGTGGATGGTGTTTCTTCTTGGTGGTCTTCTATTCATGGATACAATAATGAAGAGTTGAATAAAACTTTAGTTGAACAAACTCAAAAAATTTCTCATGTTATGCTTGGTGGTTTAACGCATAAACCAGCAAAAGAATTAGCTGAAAAATTAGTAGAAATAACCCCGAAAGGTTTAAATCATGTTTTCTTTTCTGATAGTGGTTCTGTTGGTGTTGAAGTTGCTTTAAAAATGTCAATACAATATTGGTCAAACAAAAATAAATTTAAAAAAAATAAATTCATATCCCTTACAAATAGCTATCATGGAGATACCTTCAAAGCAATGGAAGTAAGTGATGATTCTGATTTTATACAAGCTTTTTCAGGAATTTTAAATAAAGGTTATTTTATAAACGCTCCAATAGATGGGTTCTTACAAAAAGATATTGAAAATGATTGTAAAGTTTTAGAACAAATACTCATCTATAATCACAAAAATATTGCGGCATTTATTCTTGAACCAATTGTTCAATGTGCAGGTGGTTTTAAAATCTACTCTCCTAACTTTCTTATAGAAGTACGTAAATTATGTAATCAGTATGATGTTTTATTAATTTTTGATGAAGTTGCAACAGGATTTGGGAGAACTGGTAAATTATTTGCATCTGAACATTCAAATGTAACTCCTGATATTTTAATTTTAGGAAAAGCGTTAACAGCTGGTTATTTAGGTCATGCTGCAACACTTGCTACAACAAAAGTTTTTAATTGTTTTTTAGGTAAAAATTATGAAAATGCATTCATGCATGGGCCAACATTTATGGGGAATCCATTAGCGTGTTCAATTGCGTTAAAAAGTATAGAAATATTTGAAAGAGAGGAATATTTGAAGAAAATTCAACAAATAGAAGCAATAATTACTGATGAATTTTCTAAAATATCCTCTTCTTTTATAATTGAAAAAAGAATAATTGGTGCTATTGGTGCTATCGAATTATACGATAAAAAATACATCGATGGTTTCCAAGAATTTGCATTACAAAACAATGTTTGGCTTAGACCTATTGGTAATATTATTTATCTAATGCCTCCCTACATCATTAAGAAAAAAGAACTTAAAAAAATTCTTAAAGTAATTAATAATTGGTTTAATATAATTCATTTAAAACATGATAACTAAAAATATTAACAAGGCTATTACTGAACTAATTCAAGATAATGTCGTAGCTATTCCGACCGAAACCGTTTATGGTTTAGCTGGAAATGCCTTTAGCGAATTAGCAGTAAATAAAATTTTTTCACTCAAAAAAAGACCTTTACACAATCCGTTAATAGTTCATATTTCATCAATTAATGATTTGAAGACTATTGCGATAAATATTCCAGATAAAGCGAAGAAATTGGCGAATAAATTTTGGCCAGGATCATTAACATTGATTTTAGATAAACACCCAGATGTTCCTTATATAGTGACAGCTGGAAATGAAAAAGTTGCGGTTAGAGTTCCGAATCATCCATTAACGCTTGAATTATTAAAACAATTAAGATTCCCATTGGCTGCTCCAAGTGCAAATCCTTTTGGGTCAATTAGTCCTACTTCTGCTCAACATGTCCTTGATTATTTTAGTGATCAATTAGAAGTGATATTAGATGGAGGCCCTTGTGAAAATGGGATAGAATCTACAATTGTTGGTTTTGAAAATAATGAGCCTATTGTTTATCGTTTGGGGGCTTTAACGATCGAAGAAATAGAAAATGAAGTGGGTCCAGTTAAATTCCATGTAAAAAATAATCAAACACCGATAGCTCCTGGAATGTTATCAAGACACTATGCACCAAAAACAGAAACATATTTAACGAATAATATCAAATCATTCATAAAGACGTTTCCGAATAAAAAAATTGGTGTTTTAGTCTTTTCTAAATCAATCTATGATTCTCAAATAATTCACACTGAAATTTTATCCAATGAAGGAAAATTAGAAGAAGCAGCTAAAAATTTATATGCAGCATTACATCGTTTGGATGAAAAAAATCTTGATATCATCATTGCTGAAATTATGCCTGACTTGGGTTTAGGGAAAGCTATGAATGATCGATTACAGCGAGCAATTAAAAAAAATTAAATGAAAACATTAATAAAACAAGCATTTGTTGTGAATGAAAGCAACATTTCAATCAAAGATCTATTAATTTCAAATCAAAGAATTGAAAAAATAGCGGATTCAATTACACTAAATAAAGAAGAAAGACATATTGAGATAGATGCAACTGGACTTTATTTATTTCCTGGAATGATAGATGATCAAGTCCATTTTAGAGATCCTGGTTTAACACATAAAGCAACTATCTACTCTGAATCAAGAGCAGCAGTTGCTGGGGGAATAACTTCTTTCATGGATATGCCGAATACAATTCCAAACACATTGACGTTAGATTTATTGGAAGAAAAATACAAATTAGCGAGCACTACTTCCTTAGCAAATTATTCATTTTTCATGGGGATCAATAAAAACAACCTGGAAGAAGCTTTAAAAGTTGATAATGAACAAGTATGCGGAATTACAGATGACGGTTTGTATTTTGATGCTGAAGATGGAATATTAGCCAATTATCCTGAATTTTTAGAAAAGTTATTTGCTGAATCAAATACACTAATTGCTTTGCATAGTGAAGATGATTCAATCATAAAAAAGAATACGAATCATTACAAATCGTTATATCAAGATGAAATACCTTTTCGATTTCATGCAGAAATACGAAGCAATGAAGCATGTGTAACGGCTACAAAAAGAGTAATTGAAATAGCTAATAAACATTCGAATCGTTTACATTTTTTCCACATTTCTACCTTAGATGAAGCAAATTTATTTGATAATAAATTACCTCTTCGTGAAAAACGAATAACTGCAGAAGCTTGTGTTCATCATTTATGGTTCAATGAAAAAGATTATGATCGATTGGGAGCAAATATTAAATGGAATCCATCTATTAAATCTAAAGAAGACCAAGAAGGATTAATTAAAGCCTTAATCGATAATCGTATAGATATCATAGCAACAGATCATGCTCCACATACAATCGCTGAAAAAAGCGGTAATTATTTCCATGCTCATTCTGGTGGGCCATTAGTTCAACATGCTTTGCCTGCAGTATTTGAATTGTATCATTTAGGTAAAATTTCATTAGAAAAAATTGCTGAAAAAACAGCCCATCATGTTGCTGAAATTTACCGTATTAAAGATCGAGGTTACATCAGAGAGGGTTATTTTGCAGATTTAGTCCTTGTGAATTTAAACCAACCGTGGGAGATAACTAAATCTTCTCTTTTATATAAATGCAATTGGTCACCTTTCGAAAACGAACGATTTAGAAGTAAAATAAATAAAACTTTTGTGAATGGTGAATTAGTTTACGATGAAGGAGATTTAAAAAATGCTTCAAATGGCATGAGATTAACTTTTGAGAAAGAAAGATAAACTATTTTATTATTATTTTTAGAAAATGGAATTACAAAAAGTTCAAATTTTTGAAAGTGCTATCATAGTAATAATATACGTGATATTGTATTTTGTTATAAAAAACATCATCAATAATTCACTGAAAAACACTCCTTTACAAAGAGATCGAAGAAAGATGATCATTAAAATATTGCACTTATTCATTACAATAACTGCATGTGTTTTTCTTGCAGCAATTTGGGGATTCAAACAAAAAGAAATTGCTGCATTTGCAAGTACAATTTTAACGGCATTAGGAATCGCTTTTTTTGCTCAATGGTCATTACTTTCCAATATTACTTCGAGTATTATTCTCTTTTTTAATCACCCATTAAAATTAGGAGATAATTTAAAAGTGTTGGATAAAGATTATCCTTTTGAAGGTGAAATCACTGAATTAACATACTTTTTCGTCCATTTAAAAACTCCAGATGGTCAAATAATTACCATACCAAATTCAATGGTATTACAAAAATCTATTTCTATCTCTGAAAAATAAAATTTAGTTGTGAAGATCATTTATACTATAATTCTGTTTCTGTTAATTAATCAATCTTTTCTGTTTTCTCAAAAGCAGGATGTTGGAAGCTGGAACATAATAAACTTAAAGTATAAGGTTAATGATAAATGGAGTTTAATGGGTGAATCACAATTAAGATCTCTTAAATTATATTCTCATTTTCATTACTATGAATATAAAGTTTTTATAAATTATTATTTAAATAAAAACGTAAAGTTAGCTTTAGGTGCAGGTAGTTACCAAACCTATAAAGAAGGTGGAAACTTTATTTTACCAAAAAATAATGATGAATTCCGTTTATCTCCCCAGTTAATTTTATTGCAATCAATTGGTAAATTAAAAATTGAACAGCGCTACCGATTTGAAAGTAGATTCAGTACCAAAGGATACCGAAATAGATACCGTTATCGAATAGGTGTTTTCTATCCTTTTGGAAAAGAAAAAGAAGCTGGATATAAACCTTTTCAATTAAGCGCTAGTAACGAATTATTTTTCACAGATAAAGAGCCTTATTTTGAAAGAAATAGATTGCTTTTTAACTTCAATTTTAAACCATCAAAATCCTCCACAATACAAGTTGGATACATGCATCAATTTGATTACAAAATCAATGATGAAACTGGTAAAGATTTTATAGTACTTGGTTTTTATTATGAGATTTATAGAAAATCCTCGACAAATAAAGAAGTTGAAAGTGAAATAAAGGATAATTAATATTACAATCTGAGTTAAATGTTATTATACCACTTTTGTGGTATTGTTTAGAATCAATCTAGATAATAGTTTTGCTAAAAATTAATTATCATGAAAAAAATTCAGTTTTTTATAATTTCAATCATACTTTTAAATTCACAACATATAATTAGCCAAGAAGCTGACACTTCAAAACACACACACTTAAATGAAGTAATAATAAAAGAAACTCAGAACTCTGAAAGTGTTGGTAGAATGCCAATTATGAAAAACAATGTTATTTATGCCGGTAAAAAAACAGAGGTAATACTTTTAGATAAAACAGCTGCAGATTTATCTATAAATAACGCTCGTCAAGTGTTTGCAAAAGTTCCCGGGATGAGTGTTTGGGAAAATGATGGTTCTGGAATTCAAATTGGAATTGCTTCAAGAGGTTTAAGTCCAAATAGATCATGGGAGTTTAATATCCGTCAAAATGGTTATGATATTAGTTCAGAAGTTTTTGGTTATCCTGAAACTTATTATACACCACCTTTAGAGGCCTTATCTAGAATAGAAGTAATAAGAGGTGCAGCATCTTTACAATTTGGTCCTCAATTTGGCGGTTTAGTTAATTACCAAATTAAAAAAGGAGATCCAAATAAACTATTTTCTATTGAAAGTCAACAAACAGCTGGTTCATATGGGTTGTTCAATAGTTTCAATGCAATCGGTGGAACGTATAAAAAACTTTCGTACTACAGTTATTTTCATAAAAGAACTGCTCAGGGTTGGAGAGATAATAGTTACTATGATATTTATTCAGGCTATATTTCTATGAATTACCAAGTATCTAAAAAAATCGGAATCACAGCTGAATACTCTAAAATGGATTACCAAAGTCAGCAAGCTGGTGGACTGACAGATGCTCAATTAAAAGAAAATCCTAGACAATCATTAAGATCTAGAAATTGGTTCAGCGCACCTTATAATGTTGCTTCAGTTACTTTAAAATATGATGTTACAGACAATATAAATATTCAAATAAAATCTTTTTACTCATTTGCAGAAAGAAACAGTGTAGGTTTTGTAAAATCAATTACAACAAAGGATTCCATAAACCCAACAACACTTCAATACAATGCAAGACAAGTAGATAGAGATGAATATCAAAATTTTGGTACAGAAATTCGAACTTCTTTCAAATATAAATTATTGGGTAAAGAATCTATTTTATCGGGTGGAATTCGCATTTACAATGGAAATACGAATAGAAATCAATATGGTACAGGTACAACGGGGGTAGATTTTGATCTTACGCTAACGAATCCAAATTATGAAAATTCGTTAGAGTATTCAACTAAAAATTATGCTGCATTTGCTGAAAATATTTTCCAAATTGGAAATAGAGTAAAAGTTATACCTGGAATTAGATTAGAATTCATTGAAAACACAAGTAAAGGATACATTAATAAACCAAAAAAAATAGGCAATATTACAGCGAACAAAAGAGAAAGACAAATTATACTTTATGGAGTAGGAAGTGAATTTAAAACATCAGAAAAAACAATGTTTTATGGAAATTATTCATTGGCATACAGACCTGTAACTTTTTCTGAATTAACTCCTTCTGCTACAACCGAAATCATAGATCCAAACTTAAAAGATGCCAATGGATTTAATGCAGATTTAGGATTTAGAGGAACATTAAAAAACTTTTTATCTTTTGATTTAGGTGTGTTTTACTTAAACTATAACAACCGAATTGGTGTAATAACACAAAATGATTCAACTTTTAAAACAAATATTGGAACTTCAGTAAGTAAGGGAATAGAATCATATATAGAATTGAATTTAACTAATTTAATTTTTAAAAATGATAAATATGGTTCACTCACTGTATTTTCTTCTAACTCATTTATTGATGCAACCTATACAAGATGGGACAACCCAGTAATTGCTAACGACCCTTTAAAATCGATAGAAAACAAACGTGTTGAAAATGCTCCAAATTTTATTCATAGATTGGGTGCATCATACTCATTAAAAGGACTTCAACTTTCTATCCAATATTCTGAAGTAAGTGATGTTTTTACAGATGCTATTAATACTGAATTACCAAATGCAACTGCTACAATTGGTAAAATTGCTGGATATAAAATCATTGATTTTACAGCATCATATAAATTTAAAAAACATTATAATTTCAAATTCAGTTTAAATAACTTAACGAATGAAATTTATGCTACAAGAAGAGCAACTGGTTATCCTGGTCCTGGAATTTTACCAGGAAATGGAAGAACGTTTTCTTTGAGTTTAGGAGTTAATTTTTAAAATGAAATAATAGATAAGCCATATAAAACATATGGTTCAAAACACAAAAAGCTGTCTTTTTCGGACAGCTTTTTTTATAATATAAAAAAATTTTTATTCAAATTCAATCAATACAGCTCCTTTTTCAACTACTTGACCGCTTTCAATTAATATTGCTTTTACAATACCAACTCCTTCCGCTTTTAAAACATTTTCCATTTTCATAGCTTCTAAAGAAAGAATTTCGTCGCCAACATTCAATTCATCACCTACTTTTACAGCAATGTTTACAATACGTCCAGGCATTGGCGCTTGTAATTCTTTTAATTTTCTCACTTTCGGAACATCTAAACCAAGTGCAGCAATTAATTCATCTAATTCTCCTTTTTTCTTTACTTCGAAAACTCTATGATTAATTTTGATTTTTAATCGGTGATCTTCTGTTTTTTCTTCTAAAATTTCACCGTAAAAATCTTTACCATTGAAAGTTAAAGTAAAAAAACGTTCGTCATCCCATTTAACAACTGAACCTCCATTGCTCACAGTATCTTTACCGTCGATGTTCCAAACTTGATTTGTCATAGTTTCAAAATTTGTACAAAAATAATATAATCAGCGTTGATAAAATGTAAAATAGATTGAAATTGATAAAATGTTTGTCCTAATTGATGTTTAAATCTTATAATTTAAGCTAAAAATCAACTTGTTTTTTTGATTCACTTCCTTTCAGCTTTCATTTTCTTCCATAAATCCTAAAATTTCAGCTTTTTAAATGATTATTCACAAACTAATCAAAAAAATTTATCAGCTTTGTGTTACGTCTATAAATTAGCAGTTATATAAAATGAAAAAATTCTCAGTATTAGTTGCCGGTATCGTTTTGGTTTCTTGTGGAGTTAAAAACAATAAAACAGAAATGAAAGATTCTCCTGTAGAATCTACTTCTTTCGAAACTAAGCAAAACAAAACAGAATCAATAAAAGAAACACCTACAAAAAGATCTATTTATTGGGGTTCAGAAACCGTTTATAATGATCTTGTCCACACAAAATTAGAAGTGAGTTTTGATTGGTCAAAATCTAGAATGAATGGACTTGCTACTATTACGTTAAAACCTCATTTTTATGCAACTGATAGCTTAACGCTTGACGCTAAAGGAATGGACATTTTAGAAGTTGCATTAAATAACAAAACGCTTACTTACAATTACGATAGTTCTTTTTTAAGAATAAAACTGGATCGGGTTTACACTAAAAATGAAAACTATACTTTAAAAATTAAATATGTTGCAAAACCAGATGAAAGAACAACTGGTGGAAGTCAAGCTATTACTTCTGATAAAGGATTATACTTCATTAATCCTAAAGGAAGCGATAAGTCTAAAATGCCTCAAATTTGGACACAAGGTGAAACGGAAGCAAGTTCTGTTTGGTTTCCAACGATTGATTCCCCTAATATGAAATCTACGCAAGAAACTTTCATTACTGTTGATAATAAATATGTAACCCTTTCAAATGGAAAATTGGTTAGTTCAAAAGTTAATCCTGATGGAACTAGAACTGATTATTGGAAACAAGATTTACAACATGCCCCGTATTTATTCATGATGGGAGTTGGAGAATTTAAAGTGGTTAAAGACTTCTATACTCGACCAGATGGAACGAAAATGGAAGTAAACTATTACGTTGAACCGCAATGGGAAAAACACGCAAAAGCAATTTTTGGTGAAACACCTGCTATGATTGGATTCTTTTCAAAATTATTAGGCGTTGAATATCCTTGGGATAAATACCATCAAATTGTCGTTAGAGATTATGTTTCTGGTGCAATGGAAAATACTGGTGCTGTTGTTTTTGGTGATTATGTGTATAAATCTAATCGTGAATTATTAGATGAAAATGATCAATCAACTATTGCGCATGAATTATTTCATCATTGGTTTGGGGATTTAGTAACATGTGAATCTTGGTCTAATTTGACTTTAAATGAATCATTTGCAAACTATTCTCAATACTTATGGGATGAACACCGTTATGGATTAGATGAGGCTGCTTACAATGCTGAAATTGAAGCAGATGGTTATTATCAATCAGCTCAACAAAATGGATATCATAATTTAGTTTGGTTTGATTACGACAATCGTGAACAAATGTTTGATGGACACTCTTATAATAAAGGTGGAAGAATTTTACACATGCTTCGCTCATATTTAGGCGATGAAGCGTTTTTCAAAGCAATCAACAACTATTTGACAAATAATAAATACAAATCAGCAGAATTTCATCAGTTAAGAATGGCTTTTGAAGATGTTTCTGGTGAAGATTTAAACTGGTTTTTCAATCAATGGTATTTAGGTTCAGCTCATCCTGTTTTAGATGTTAAACAAACGAAAGATGAAGTAAAACAAACAGTTACAATTAGTATTGACCAAAAACAAAATTTAGAAATGGCCTCTATTTTTAAATTACCGTTGGAAATAGCTGTTTTCGATTCTAAAGGAAAACATTCACATAAAGTGATTGCTGATAATTTACACAATGAATTTACTTTTAGTTATGAAGGTGATTTAAAATGTGTAATCACGGATGATCAACAAATGTTGTTAGCAAAAGTTAGAGAAGAGAAACCTGCCTATCAATATGTTTATCAATACTATAATGGTAAAACTTACAAAGCAAGAAAAGACGCTTTACAGTTTGGAGTAAAAGGAAGTGATTCTACTTCTCAACAGTTGGTTTTAGATGCCATGAATGATCCTTTTTGGTACATCAGATCATTAGCAATAGAAAAAGCGAATAAATTAAAAGAAGAAAACAAACTAAAAGGAATTGAAATGTTAAAAGGATTGGCTAAAAATGATCCAAACTCTCAAGTTCGTTCAAGTGCCCTTTCTTTTTTAGCTAAAAACTTAGAGGATAAAGAATTAGAAACATTATTAACTGCTTGTCTTCAAACAGAACAATCATATTCAGTTATCTCAACTATATTAAGAGATTTAGGTCAGAAAAATCCAACTTTAGCTATGGAAAAAGCAAAAGTTTTCGAATCTGAAAACTCTTCAAAAATGTTGGCTGGTATTGGTCAATTATATCAAAGTCATGCACCATTAACTGTTTATCCATTCTTTGAAAATTCTTTAAAAGGAAATACACTACAAGGGTTTGATCAATTAAGCATGATGAATTCATTAACTGTTTTTATGGTGAGACAAAACAATTTAGAAGCTTTAGAAAAATCAGTTCCTGTTTATTCTTATTTATCTGAAAATGGTGGGACTTATACTAAAATGTTCTTACCTCAAAACATTAAATATTTACAAGGTTTTATCACTCAAAAAACAGATGAATTGAATCAAGAAGCAGAAGCACATGATAAAAACAACAATGCTGCATATGCCAATCAAACGAGACAACAAATAAAAAAATACAAAGATATCAGCTCTCAACTTTCTAGTTTAGAAGCACCAACTACTGAGATGAAACATTAATTCATCGCAATTGTTTTTAAACGCTCCTTATAAAAGGGGCGTTTTTTTTGAGACAATTTTAGTTTTTAATAAAAATTTAATGTATTAAATAAAGGTGTTTTTTTTATCTTCACTCAAAATTTGCTATTATGATTCCTGAAGAAATAATTGAAACGCCTGTTTCCTTAAACATGACGCCTTATACAGGTGTTTGGACAAAAGATCAAGCTGCTCATTTGTTAAGAAGAACAATGTTTGGTGCTACCTACCAACAAATTCAAACATGTGTAACAGATGGTATGAATGCTTCTGTTACTAATTTGCTTTCTGTTCCTGTTATCAGTCCTCCTTTGACGACATCTGCAAATGAAGGTATAGCTGCATTCAATACAACTTGGGTAAATAGTGTTTATCCTTCAGGAGATACCCTACCTACAGAAAATGCTCGTGTTTATTCATTGGCAAGTTGGACAATGGAAAAAATAAATAAAGAAGGTTTTTCAATTGCTGAAAAGATGTGTTTGTTTTGGCATAATCATTTTGCAGCAGAAGCAACTTTTGATTCAAGAGCAACCTACAATTATCATAACTTAATTAGAACACATGCTTTGGGTAATTTCAAACAATTAATTAAGGAAATTACTGTTGATCCTTGCATTTTGTTTTTCTTAAATGGTGTGAGTAATCAATCATTTAGTCCGAATGAAAATTATGCGAGAGAATTACTTGAATTATATACAATTGGAAAAGGTCCTTTAATTTCAACTGGAGATTATACCAACTATAAAGAACAAGATGTATCAGCTGGTTCTAAAATTTTAACTGGTTGGACTGTTGATGGAATGAAAAGCACAACTTTAACAAGTCCTTTTGCTGTTTTTAATCCTGCTTATCACGATATTTCTAATAAAACATTATCCTCTCATTTTAATAACACCGTTGTTTCAGATGGTGGAGATATAGAATATCAAAATTATATAGATATCATTTTTCAACAGCCTGAAGTTGCACATTTTATATGTAGAAAAATCTACCGTTATTTTGTTAATTATGATTTAACAACTGATGTTGAAACAAATGTTATTCCTATTTTAGCTCAAACATTAATTGATAATAATTACTCGATTTTGAGTGTTATGCAACAACTATTAACGAGTGAACATTTTTATGATATTTCTCTAAAAGGTACTATTATTAAAAACCCTTGTGAATTGTTGTTTTCAATGCTTAATACTTCTCAATCATCCCCAAATTATGATTTAGCAACGAATTATGAAATGTATTTAAATATTTATTCATTTTCTGGAAATTTAGGACAATCTTATTTATCTCCTCCTAATGTTGGTGGTTGGACTTCATACTATCAACTTCCTTCTTACAGTAGGCTATGGATCAATTCAACTTATTTAAAACAACGATTTGATGTTGGTGCTTATGTTTCTTTATATACAGGAATTCAAGTAAATGGTAATTATTTTAAAATTAATGCACTTCAATTATTAAATGGATTATCTAATCCCGCTAGTGCTCAAAGTGTCATTAACGACTTATGTTTAGTCTTTTTTCCAAAAACAGTAGATACCATTACGAAAACAACGTTGAAAACAATCATGTTAAATGGTTTACCTGATTTCGAGTGGTCTGATCAATACATTGCATATTCTAATGATACAAGTAATAGTTCTCTTTCTAATCCTATTAAAACAAGAATAGAAACTGTTTTATATAGAATTTTTCAAATGCCAGAATTTCAAACTATTTAAATAAACGAAAAGATGAAAAGAAGAGATTTTGTTAAAAATGTATCGCTTGCTTCTGTTGCTACACCGTTTATGTTAAAAGGTTTGCAATTTCAAACGATAGGAAAAGAATTATTCGAAACACCTAAAAGTACTGAAGATAGAGTTTTAGTAATTGTTAGATTAAGTGGTGGAAATGATGGTTTAAATACCGTTATTCCATTAGATCAATATGATAATTTAATGATTCAACGACCAAATATAATTATTCCTGAAAGCTCCATTTTAACATTAAATACTAATAATGGTTTACATCCTGTTATGACAGGTATGAAAAACATGTTTGACCAAGGAAAATTAAGTATTATTCAAAATGTTGGTTACCCAGAACAAAATAGATCTCATTTTAGATCTATGGATATTTGGGATTCTGGATTAATAACAGCAAATGCTAGTACTGGATGGGTTGGAAGAAATTTTGATGCCTTATATCCAAATTTCCCAACTGATTATCCAAATTCTACATATACTGATCCTTTCGCTATTAGTATGGGTTATCAAGTCGCTGCCAATTGTCAAGGATTAATGGGTAATTTCTCTCATACCGTTGAAGATCCAACAGCTGCATATAACGTTGCTTCATCTAATGTTGTAAATGATGGAACTTATTTTGGAAGTCACATGGAATTTTTAGCTACTATTATTGATCAAACAAATTCATATGGTGCTAAAATTCAAGCTGCAGCTAATGCTGGAAATTCGCTTTCAACGTTATACGATCCAAATAATCCTTTAGCTGTTCAATTAAAAAATGTAGCTAAAATGATTTCTGGTGGATTAAATTCAAAAGTGTATGTTTTAAACATCGATGGTTTTGATACACATGATTCACAAGTCTTATCAACTGATGTAACTGCTGGAAAACATTCTGATCTTGTCAAAAAATTATCTGACGCTATTTCAGCTTTTCAGGATGATTTGAATTTATTAGGACTTGAACAACGTGTTGCAGGTATGACTTACTCAGAGTTTGGTAGACAAATTGCTTCAAATGCAAGTTATGGAACAGATCATGGTGATGCTGCTCCATTATTTTTATTTGGTTCATGCCTCAATAGTCAAATTGTAGGTCCAAATCCGGTCATAGGTTCTCAAGTTGTAGATCAATTAGGTATTCCAATGCAAATTGATTTTAGAGACGTCTATGCATCTATTTTGAAAGATTGGTTTCATGTTGATTCAACTCAAATTCAAACATTATTTGAACACCAAGTTACTTTCTATAATTTATTAGGTGCATGTAATGTTGGTTTAGAAGAAAATACATTATCTAAAGATATTGCTATTCTTTATCCAAACCCTGTTTATGAAACGGCTACTTTAAAATTCAATAGTGAAAATGAATGGGTAAAAGTGGATGTAATTGATTTCTCAGGAAAAACGATTGATAATCCTATAGATTCTATTATTGAACCAGGTACACACTCAATAATGTTAGATTTAGGACATCTTCAAACGGGAGAATATATTATTTCTATTCAGAAACAATCTGGAAACCAAAGTATAAAAACGATAAAAGTGAAAAATTAGTTCTCTTAGCGTTTTATGAAATAAAAAAGGTGTTGAAATTCAACACCTTTTTTTAATTATATTAAGTTTAATCGGCTGTTCAAATCATCTCTGTATGAACCTCCAATTGGAACACTTTTCTTATTGTTTTCTAACGTTAAATTAGGGAATTCAATCGTTGCTATTTTATCTAAACGAACAATAAATGAACGGTGAACACGAACAAATTCCTCTGTCCCCATTTTTGTTTCAATATCTTTCATTGTTGAATGAACAGTATATCTTGTATCAGTAGTGTTAATTACCACATAATCTTTCAATGCTTCAATGAAATAAATATCCTTGCAATTTATCTTTACTAATTTACTATTTGACTTAACAAAAATAAATTCTTTAGATGGTTCTTTATTATCTACAATAGAATATAAATATTCTATCTCTTTTAGCTGTTCTTTTTCTTTTTTATGCTTGTAAATTGCCATTTCAATAGAAGTGTGTAAATCTATTTCTTTAAATGGTTTAATAATATAACCATATGGCTCTATTACTTTTGCTTTTGATAAAGTAGATTCATCAGCATAAGCCGTTAAAAATATAACAGGAATAAATAAGTCTTTTTTAATTAATTCAGCCGCTTCAATTCCATTCATATCACCTTTTAACATTATATCCATTAATACAATGTCAGGATGTTCTGAATTAGCTAATTCAATAGCTTTTTCACCAGTAGCAGCTGCTCCAACAACATTGTAACCAAGTTTTTTTAAACTGTGTTGAATATCTTTTGAAACGATAGACTCGTCTTCAACAACTAAGACGTTAATTTTTGACATAATAGTGTTATTGTTTAGCTTTTTCAAAGGTAATTAAAAATTTTGTACCATTTGATTTAAAAATTTCAATATTCCCATTTAATTGTTCTGTAAGTGAAACAACTAATTGTAACCCTAAAGACTCTAAATTTTCTATATTAAAATCTTCAGGTAAACCAATTCCATTGTCTTCAACAATCAAATGAATAACATTTTCAATTTCTTCTAATTTGATTTTAATTTCTCCTTTTCGATCATTTGGAAAAGCATATTTGATGGTATTTGTAATTAACTCATTGACCATTAATCCACATGGAATGGCTTGATCTAAAATTAAATCAACAGAAGATAAATCAGTTGAGAATGAAATTAAATCTTCATTTATTCTAAAAGATGCTAATAAATTACTTGAAATATTTTGAATGTAATTTGAAAAATTAATAGATGAAAAATTGGTTGTTTTATACAAACTTTCATGTATCATAGCCATCGAACGAATTCGATTTCTACTATCTTGAAGTATATCTAAAATCTTTGGATCATGAACAAATGAACTTTGTAAATTTAAAATACTCGAAATAATTTGAAGATTATTTTTTACACGATGATGAATTTCTTTTAATAAAATTTCTTTCTCTTGTAACGAAGAAACAATTGCTTTCTCATTTTTTTTCTTGTTTGAAATATCATGAGCAACTAACGAAATTTCATATACATTTCCTTCTGTATCAAAAATTGGATTAATAAATAACTCTAACCATTTTTTCTTACCTTCATAAATATACTTTGCTTCTATACGTTCTGATAATCCGTTTTTTACTTTATTTAATAAGATTTGAAAATATCTTAATTCTTTTGGATTAAATAATTTATTAAAGATTAACTGAAAGTTTTGACCGGAATGTAATACATCTCCTGTTAAATGATTAAAATAGGTTTCACTGTGTTTATTAAACGAAGAAATTTTATTCTCCATATTAAATATCAATAACAAGGTATTAGACGAACTATCAAAAATTGCTTTATTCCTTAAATATTGATCTTGTAACAGTTTTTCAGTTCTAATTCTTTCTGCTATTTCTGCTTTTAATAACTTGTTACCTTCTTCTGCTATCTCAGCTCTCAAAATGGCTTTTGACGCATTTTCTACTTTCGTAATATCAATAACTGTCCCTTCAATATGCTGATTGATTTTATCATAATACCAATTAAAAATCAATGTTTTCTTTTTACCTGATTTTAATGTGAATTCAAATTTTTCGTTTCGTAAAGTTTCATGCTCTTCTAAGTACAAGAATAATCTATTCCATGATTCTTGATCTGAAGCATTAAAAAATTGCTCATCTCTTTGAAAATCATTTTCAAAAATCATATGAAATGCTTCGTTGCAATCTAACAGATATGATTCGTTATTTAATGTAAATACACCCGCTTGATTTTTGTAATATAAATTACGATACTTTTTTTCTCTATTACTTAATTCTAATTGATGTTGTACACTTTCAGAAATATCTTCTAAGCGACACAACCAATATTTTCCGCTTTTTAAAACTAGCAAACCTGTTTTTAATTCAAACGTTTTTGTTTTGCTATCTATAATTAATTCAACTTGTTTTCTAAAAACTTCTTCACCTTCAATTTTACTAATTACTGTTAACTCATCTTGTGTGAAAAACTGAATAAACTTTCTGTTTCTTTCTGTTTCATCTTTGTTCTCAATTTGAAAAAAGACATTTGTTTTTTGATTGTAATCAATGATATCAATTACATTGTTGTTTTTAATTTTAAATAAAATAAATCCAGAACCTGGTTTGTTTACAATCTTTTTTAAATAATCTGAATAATCTTGTACATTGTTAATTAACCGTACTCGAGAAACCAAAACTAAAAAAATAGTCGCTGAAAAAACAAATAAAATGATCGTAACATTACCTAATGTTAATTCAGGTTTGTCTACTAATGAGTAACCATAAATTATAAAAACGTACGTAAATAAAATATAGATAAAGGTTAAATTCAATCGTTGAATCACATGTGCGATTATGGCAAATAAAATAAAAAAGTAAAAAAAGTGTGTTTGAGAAAATCTGAAATGAACCAAATCTTCAACTGCAAAATAAGTAGCTATAAGAAAATGTGCGTGGAAGAAATACAATAAATAATTTTTTATGGCTTTTATCTTCCAACAAATCAAAATAAATAGTGGGAAAAAAATCGAAAAGGATAAACAGATATTAAAGTAAACTTTAGGTAAATCTGAGTTATACGAAAAAAGACAAAAAATAGGAGAAACGATAAATGCACCGATGCTATATAAAATTGTCAACCGGCGAAAATCATTTTCTTTTTCGTAATAATTAAAAAATTGTTTTTCGGCAACTTTTAAGAGTTTAAATCGTTCCAACATTCTTATTTATATTTTTATATATAATTAAATATCAATTACTTAATTGTATATTTTAAGTTCATTTCAACCATTCTAACTGAATGTACATTTTTAATTTCAAAAAACCTATTTTCTCTTAGTCTCTTCTTTTGAATATAAATAAAATAAAGAATTTTTTAAATAAAGAAAACTTATTCTATTTATTAGTGATGTTCATATGTTTAAAAAAAGCTTAACTTTTAATTGCTAATCTGACTTATCAAAAATATATGGGTTATTATTAACAAACTTAAGTTATTTAATGTTATAGTTTTTAAAGCATTTACAACGTTATTAACAAAAAAGACTTAAAATGATTTTGTGTATTACTTTTTTATGAATTCAATATAAATTCTGTGTTAAAAACGTTGGTAATTTCTCCAAAACTTTGTCAAACTTTTAGTCTTTAATTCAACTATTCTTTTGTTTGTAATTATAAATTTAATATCCAAAACAATTCTTTTAGAACTTATAAACACCTATTAACAATTGAGTTTCATTTTGTGTTTGAATTTTAATTTATTAAACTACTCATTTTCAATTGTTCTTAATTTCATAATTTTCCATAATGTTTACAATTAACACCAATTGTTAATAGTGAACAAAACAATTCGTTTTTGTCATTATTTTCTTATTTCAGATAATAAATCATTCATTAACTTTACAAAAAATTCAAGTTTATGAGCAAAATTATCATTCCAATAGGTGCAGATCACGCAGGATTTGAACTAAAAGAAGTATTAAAATCTTATTTATCTGAGAAAGGATACGAAGTTAAAGATTTTGGTTGTCATTCTACAGAAAGTATCGATTATCCTGATTATGCTCATCCAGTAGCGAATTTGATAGAGGAAAATGAAGGAATGAAAGGAATTCTTATCTGTGGTTCTGGTAATGGTATAAACATGACTGCTAATAAACATCAAGGTATTAGAGCTGCTTTATGTTGGAAAAATGAAATAGCTGAATTAGCTAGACAACATAACAATGCAAATATTTTAGTTTTGCCTGCACGTTTTATTTCTGAAGAGGAAGCAAAACAAATGGTAGAAACTTTTTTCACAACAGAATTTGAAGGAGGTAGACACCAAAATAGAGTGAATAAAATTGCTTGTGTTTAGTTAGATTCAAGACTTAAAGATTCAAGATAGTAAGACTTATATTCGTTATGGATGTAAGTCTTTTATTATTATTTTGTATCATTAAAATCAAAAAAAATTGAAAAACCTAAAATTAATAATCACTTCAACTTTATTATTTGTAATAATAAATACCACTTATTTTTGGGAAAAAGAAATAGGTATATTTTATTTACCTGTATTTCTAATAATAGTTAGCACATTTATTTATATACTTATATCACTTTTTAAACTAATTAAAATATTAATTAGGAATAAGTTTTCTGATAAAAAAACATTTTATAGTTCAGTATATTTAACCTTCTTATTTACTCTAATTATAATAAAACCATTTGGTCTAATTAATTATGAAGAATTTGAAGCAGAAGATGTTTTAATAGTTAAAAATGAAGGTGCAGCAAACTGTAACACCACTTTAAATTTTAAAAAAGATAATTCTTTTAAAGAAATTACTTTTTGCTTTGGGTTGTCTGAAATTTCAGGAACTTATATTATTTCAAATGATACAATTTATTTTAAAGAGCTTAATAGAATTCAAAAAGAAAAATTTATTTATGAATTTGGAGTTATTCAAGAATTAAAAAATTATTCAGAAAAACCTTTAGGATTTATTCTTTATAAAAACAAACAAGACACAATTGGAAATTATTTTAATATTTTGAAAAATAATTTAGAGCAATAAAGTATCAGATATATAAGTCTTGAATCTTATTATCTCATTTCTCCTTCAACAAAGACTCAATCAACAAATTCGTTTTTTCTACGTATTCTGTATAATATTCACCTGTACCTGGCCCGTTGAAACCAGTATGGACTCTTTTTACAACTCCATCTTTTCCGATATATATTGAAGTAGGAAAAGAAATTACTTCGTTTAGCATAGAGAATTGAGAAGAAGCTAGTCCTTTGTTTGCATTTCCACCAACTAAAAAGGTAAAATCTAAATTAAAACGATCTTTTAAAAGTTTGATTTTATTAGCATAATCTTCAAATGAGTTTCCAACTTCATAGCCAACAGAAATTATTTCTAATCCTTGTGAATGATATTTTTCATACAATTGTTTATAGTACCTAGTTTCATCCATACAATTTGGGCACCATGTTCCCATAATTTGAATGATTGTTACTTTATTTTTAAATTGTTCGTTTGGAAAATGAAAATCATTTCCATTTAAATCTTTTAATGAAAATTGAAAAACAGCTTCTTTTTTCACTTTTGTTAGTTCATCCGGATCAGCTAATTGAAAAGATTCATTTCTACTTCCCTCCCACTTTCCTTCAAAATGTTTACCACTTAAAAATCTTCCTTTTAATGAATCATTTTCAAAGTTGGCTACTAATAAAAAAGCATGTGAACCATCAAAACAAGATAAATAGAATTTAGAACCATATTGATTTCCTTCTAAATATCGATAATCACCTGTTTCTGTTAGGAATGTTCCAGCAATCGATTGATTGTTTTGTGAAAAAATTCCAATAGCAGGTGAAGCATCATTTGTATTTGGATCAAAAATTACTTTCCACTTTCCATCTATTTTTGAAGTCGTTAAATCGTTTGAATAATTATTAAATCTTGTCTTATAATTGTACGTTGCTTGAAATGGTATTTTGTAATTTTCTGACTTGTTATAATTTACCCAATAACCATTTAATTGAGTTTTACTATTTTTTTTGAAAACAATTTTTGAGTTAAATGTTGAAAAGCTAACAATTAGACTATCCCCTTTTTTTTCAGGTTTAGACAATGTTATTTTCTCAGAAGCGTTACAGATTATAAATTGATAGTCCTTTTTAATTTTTTTAATAATTAATTTAAAAGGTAATTCATCTTTTTGGTTGAGTAGTAGTTTTGCACTCCAATTTCCTTCTTTTATATGATCGTTTTGTTGCGCGAACGAAACCAGAGCAAATAAGAGTAGAAATGAATATGTGAATATTAATTTCATTATTAACTTTGTTTAGTAGTAAACGAATTTAATTCTTTTTACGGAAATCAATGCAACTATAAATAATTAAATATCGTCTTCCTAAATAGTAGATTGTGCAATGGATGAAATTACCTTAGTAAAAGAATGCGTAAAAGGAAATGCTAAAGCACAGTTTTTGTTGTTTGATAAATTTTCGAAAAAGATGATGGCTGTATGCCTTCGTTATTCAAAAAATCAGGAAGAATCAGAAGATGTTTTACAAGAAGGTTTTGTAAAAGTGTTTTCTAAACTGAAAGATTTTAATCACATCGGATCTTTAGAAGGATGGATTAGAAGAATAATGGTGAATACTGCTTTAGATCAAATTCGGAAAAACACTAAATTTCAAAATGATGTTCAATTAGAATCTGTTGATTATCATTTGGGTGAATCAGACAATCAAATATTAGGAGAGTTGATGGCGGAAGATTTATTAAAATTAATAAGTAACATGCCAGATGGATATAAAGTTGTTTTTAACATGTTTGCGATTGAAGGATACAGCCATCAAGAAATAGCAACGACACTTGGGATTACAGAAAGTACTTCTAAGTCTCAATACATGCGTGCTAAGGGGTATTTAAGATCGAAATTAGAAATTACAGGTGATGGGAGATAAAGACATATTTAAAGATATTTTTTCTGAAAAACTGAAAGATTTAGAGCTTCCAGTGAATGAAAAATTATGGAATTCTATTTCGAATCAAATCGTCTCTGCGCCTGTTGTGTCAAGTATTTCTTTATTATCTAAAATTATAATTGGTTCTTCTATTTCTGCAGCTGCTATCGTTGGCGGTTATTATCTTAATTCAACTTCTGAAAACAACGAAAAACAAATTAAATCGCAAATATCAGTTAATAAAAATGAATTAAGAGAAGTAAAAGAGGTTAAAGAAACTATTTCAGCTATTAAACAACCTTCCGTTTCAATTAATAAAGAAGAAAAAAGTATCGCTTCTGAAACGATTATTGCGGATGAAAAATTGGTTGATATTCCAGTAAATAATAATCTTTTTATCTCTCCAAATATCATTACTATTAATCAATCTACAGTTGTTACGAATCAAAATAAAAATGATCAACCGATTAATAATACAGTAGCACAATCTCCAACAGAAACACCAAAAGCAACTGTTGTTCCTTCTGAAAATAAAAATATTTCTACTGAAGAAAAATCAGTTTATAAATTAGATTTAAAAAATGTTTTTACTCCAAATGGTGATGGCGTAAATGATTATTTAGAAATTGAAACAGAAGGATTATCTGATTTTTCGGTTGTTATTTTAGATAAAAATAATCAAAAAGTTTATACGTCAAATGACCCTCATTTCAAATGGGATGGTACAAATATGAGTGGTGAATTTGTTCCTGAAGGGAGTTACATTTATTTTGTGACTGCTAAAACAGAAAGCAATAAGCCAATTTCTAAGTATAGTTCTTTAACTATAAAAAGATAGGAACTATTATTACTTCCCCATCCTTAATAGGGTAATCAAAAATCGCAATTAAATATTATAGATAATAAAAAAGCCCTGCATTTGCAGAGCTTTTTTGAGGTTTCGAGCGGACTCACTTTTTAGTTTTTAGATGAGGTTAAGGGTTTAATTTTAATTGATTAAACAAAACAATATCAATAATATATATAATAATAAAACTAACTAAGAAATATTAAATAACTTAATTGTGGGGTAATATGTGGGGTAAATAGTATATTTGTTAAAGCAAATAACAACTTTATGGCAAATATTAACTTTAGACTCAATAAAGGCAAAAAGATTGAGGATATAAATACACCACAAACAATTTATTTAAGATATAAATTAGGTCGTGAAATTGATTTTAACGCCTCAATAGGTTTTAAAGTACTTTTTGATAATTGGGATATTGATAAACAACAAGTAAAAAATAGGTCGCACATACTTAACAGGGTTGAAATTAATAACCTCATCAAAAATCTAAGGAATCATTTTGAAGATTTTGAAAATAAGAATCGTGAAAAGGGATTCATACCTAACTATTCAGATGTAAAGAAATATTACGATTCATTTTACACTGTTTCAGAGCCTAAAAAAGAATTTAATCTATTTTCATTTATTGATTTTTTTATTGAAGAGGCGAAAACAAAACCGAATCCAATTACAAAGAAATTGGTAACAAAAGGAACTTTAAGAGGTTACACACTTACAAAAAACTTTTTAGAGAGATTTCACAAAGAGGTTTATCATATTGATTTTGATAATATCAATTTAGAATGGTATTATGATTTTGTTGAATGGTCTAATAAACAAGGTTTAACCTTAAATTACATAGGTAAACATATAAAGACTTTAAAAACATTTATGAGTAATGCAGTTGAATTAAAACTCACAAATAATTTAGAGTTTAAGAGTAGAAAATTCATAGTTTCTAAAGAGGATTCAGACAATATTTATTTAAATGAATTTGAATTAAATGAAATGTGGAAACTTGATTTATCTAAAGAACCACGAAAAGAAATTGCAAGGGATTTGTTTTTAATAGGTGCATATACAGGTTTACGTGTTTCTGATTATAATAACATAAGTGAGAGAAATATAATTACACATAAAGGAAAAGAAATATTTAAAATTAAAACTCAAAAAACAGGCAAAATTGTTGGTATTCCAATACACCCAATTATTAAATCAATACTTGCAAAATACAATGGAAATGCCCCTAAAAAACTTCCTGAATCAGATATTAATGAATTAATAAAATTGGTTGCTGAAGATGTTGGAATTGATTCAATTGAATATATTGAGCAAACAAGAGGGGGTTTAAAAGTAACAGAAAAGAAATATAAATTTGAACTTGTAAAAACACATACTGCAAGGCGTTCGTTTTGTACAAATGCCTATTTAAGTGGAATGAGTTCAATTGATATTATGTCAATAAGTGGTCATACGACTGAATCCTCATTTATGAAATATATTAAGGTTACACCTGAACAAATTGCAACTAAAATGAGTGAACATAAGTTTTTTCAAGGATTTGTTAATTTAAAAGTTGTTTAGAATGAAAGATGAATTTACAGGATATATTATTAAAAAAGATTTTGAAGAATATTTTAAAAAATATAAAGATGAAGATTTCGGAAAGGCAACAAACAAATTAATTCATTGCCATAAGCATATATTGGATTTTGATTATTATTTTGATGATTCCCAAGAAATCGATGAAGAATTTGAATATACAGAAATAATCGAATTTTTAGGATGTTCACTTGATATTAATTCTACTTATGAGGATGAATTTAGAATAAGATTTTTTAACGACCCTTATAAATACAAATTAATTGCATCTTATATTTTATCGGAATTTGATAATATGATAAGCCTCATTAAAGAGTGGAAAAAGTTTGATTTTTTTACAACCGATATTAAAAAAAATAAATTATTCGACAATGTTATTCAAGTTTTTCAATATTGTATGCAATCATTTTTAAAGTATGCTCCTAACTGTAAAATGCTTAATAAAATTGAATTTGCAAATCATTTAGAATTATCAGAAATTCTTGAAATTAGTTCTCAAAGTGAATTGAAATTATCTAATAAAAAGAAAGTAGCGCAAGGTTTATGGAATAATAAGTTAAGATTTGACTTTATTAATGAATTAGGTATTATTGAAAGAATACAAAAGTTAAATGAGAAAGAATCAACAAAATGGGAAATAATTGCCCAAATATTAGGTGTTCATTCAGATACAGCAAAAGGTCTTCTTTCGGGGAAATATGAAAAAGGTAAAGACAATGATGAACACATTGAAAATAAAAATCGTTTCGTAAGATTACTTAAATAGGCTTAGTTTATTTTAAGGTCTTAAAAAGGGTCTAATTTTAGACCCTTAGATACGCAATTGCAGAATTTTACATCATGTTAAATTAATAATATAAAAACATGGTCAGTACAATTCAAGTAACAAACATTAACCCAAATGAATTAGTAGAACTAATTACTAAAGGGATTAAAGAACAATTAAGAGAGTTTTCAATCAGATTAAATTCTGAACCTATTGATTCTCTTAAACCTCATTTAACACGTAGAGAAACTGCAAACTATTTCAATGTGAGTTTGAATTGTTTAAATATGTGGGTTAATAAAGGAATTATCAAATCCTACAAAGTAGGACAAAGAGTATTCTTTAAAAGAGAAGAGATTTTGCAAGTAATGTTTAACCAATCAAAACAGGCGTAAACATGAAAGCAAATAATTCACAATCGGCAAACATTAAAGAGTTTAAATTTATTGCCATTAAAACAAATAAACACGATACAATTTATCAAGGCTTAGAATCAAACCCATTAGACTCTTTTATTACTGAATTTGTCAAAATTGAAAAGTATCAAGGATATTCAAACGCCTATAATTTAGGGTTATATTTTAGAATTAAAGATTCAACAAGTTGGGCAAAATCTAAACAAATTACAGGTTTATGGAAATCACAAACAAATGGTGTTTATTATGGGGATTTTAAAGAGGGGAATTTTAAGACATTATTACTTTTTAAATTAAGTTTAAATAATGATTTTTTAACAGTCAAAGTATATTCAAAAGATTATTATCCAAGTAGAACAATCATTGAAAGTTTATCTAGTAATCTTTAAAATATGGTTGAATATAAAACTATAAAAGGGAGCAATAAAACGCCCCCTTTTTTTGCAAATAACAACACAACAGGCAAACGTTGTGAGTTACTTCAAAGTTACGAATATATCCCTTTAGATTACGTTAAATTTCAACTTATAAACTATTCAAATGATTTAATGAATAATGAATATTTGAAGTTTATGCCAGTTTATAAAAACACAATTATAAATCATTATTTTGCTGAATATGATAATATGATTTTCAAAATTTATAATTCAGGTTCAATTTACATTTCAGGCAGTTTACATAAACTATATAATAGAGGAAAACACAACTCAAATGATTTTGATTTAAACGCATTTAAAGACGTTTTAAAAGACTTTAATGATAAGTTTGATATATTACCTAAAAACCTTAGAATTTTAGGTTTAGAGTTTGGGGTAAATATTGAACCAATAATTAATACAGATACTATTTTAAACAATATTTTACAACATAAACGAATTGATTTTGAAAACAATATTAAAAGTAGATATGGTAATTATTTACAGGCAAAACATTCTAATTTCATTTTAAAGATTTACAATAAAGCAAAACAATATAAACTTGATAAACAATTATTAAGGATTGAAGTTAAACAATGTAATTGGAGTGAATATCGCAAAAGAGGTTTAAATACTTTTCAGGATTTTATCGGATTTGATAAAAAATTGTTTATTGAAACTTTAATTAATAAGTGGAATGAGGTAATATTTTATAATCCTTTGAATAAATCAAATAATAAATGGAATAAGTATAGTAATGTAAACTTTTGGCGTGAGTTAAAAGAAAAATCAAACACAACATATTCAAAACACGTAAATAGATTAAGAGTTATTAATAATCAATGTGAAATAAATATACAGGAGAATATCAGCACCATGATTTTAAATAAAATTAATTCATTGCAAGGGTTTACTAATTCCAACTTTAATGTAAAACTGAACGAATCAGACATTATAAAAAAGTGTTTAATTACAGGTGTTGATATTTCAAATCAGAGAAATGATAGTTTTCTTTTATCTCATACAGGTTTGATTAATCTATACAAAATCAATAACATTGAATTTGAACGAATCAAAAATAAATACCTTTCAAAAAATTGGTTTAATTCAGATTTAAAAACTCAAATCAAAGAAATTGCCCATAATATTAGAACTCGTTTCGTATATCGAAATAGTAAATATAATGAGAATCAAATTACACTTTTTTAATACTAGGGTTTACAAATTCTTAATTAATCTATAATAGGAATCTGTAAACCTCTTATTATTTAATTTGTAAAATTGCCTCTCTCATTTTGTCAAAGTCTTTATGTACAAGGTAACAATTACCTAATTCATCATCTGAATAAAGAGATAATGATTTTACACCCATTGATTTTGATAGAAAGACTTTTATTCCATTGACATTATAACTTTTAATCTCAGAATTTTCTAGTTCTATATTGGTTACGATACTATCCAATTGACTAATATTTTCCTTTAAATCATTAATGTCACCAAAATTGGTGTATTTAATATCTACAATATTTTGATATTTTGCATTTCTAAAATATAAGATATAAGTTTTGGACGAATCTCTAGTGAATTCGACTAAATCTAAATTCCCCATTTTCCATTTTAATAATGACTTACTTGAAGAATTTTGAGAATAAGTGATTGTTGATATAATCAACATTGATAAGATTAATATTTTTTTCATTTTGCTTTTTTCTCAAATATATTAAATAAACCCTTATTACGTCATATATGTCGTATTAATATTTTATACTGTTTCAGAAATTTGAGTGTGAATGATAATTTCGATAATAAATTAATATTACTAGGTAATAAGATAAAATTACTTAGAAATGAAAAGAATATTACCCAACAATTTTTATCAAGTTATTGTGATGTCGATATTAGAACAATTCAAAGAATTGAATCAGGTAAACAAAATCCAACCTACAAATTACTATTAAGTATTTCAAACTGTTTGAATATTTCAATTTCAGATTTATTAAACTTTTAAAACGTTTGATTAATCAATACTTTTTTCAAATAGTATTAATAAATAACGTGAAATAAACGTAAGGATTAAATTTATATAGTACTATCTATTCACGTATGTTATTTATAAAAGTTGTTTATAATAGTAAATTATCGACCTTTTTTTTTAAATTTATTGATATGATATTATTAATTACATTATTATATTGGTTGTTAATCTATAGATTTGACATACTTACTAAAGGTCCAGTATTGTATTGGTTAAATCTTGCAATAATGTTAACCTTGCATACAATGTGCTTATGTTATATTTCTGCTTTAGTCATAATTTAATTTCAATTACAGTGAAATTACAGTGAAATTACAGTAGAAATTTAATATGTTGGTATCTGTTCACACGTGTATAATAATCCTATTTTATACTTTGATTAATCAAACGATTTCAAATTGTATTTAATCAGATTTTAACGAAATTTTCTAAATGTGGGGTAATTTGTGGGGTACTTTTTAAAACAAAAACCCGTAACTCATTAAGAATCACGGGTTTTATCTCTTTTTTGAGAGGTTTCGAGCGGACTCACTTTTTAGTTTTTAGATGAGGTTAAGGGTTTAATTTTAATTGATTAAACAAAACAATATCAATAATATATATAATAATAAAACTAACTAAGAAATATTAAATAACTTA
>Ga0315909_10000272_pt1 | contig 67224 bp, 58 predicted proteins | sample LakEriMetagenome_11_FD_203527 | JGI IMG/M metagenome (GOLD analysis project Ga0315909, IMG submission 203527) | Freshwater fungal communities from buoy surface, Lake Erie, Ohio, United States - Buoy 2 MA125 | ecosystem: Environmental > Aquatic > Freshwater > Lake | place: USA: Lake Erie, Ohio...
ATTAGCATATTTTTCTACAGCATCCCAATCTCCTTTTAACCAAGCGGCAGTGCCACGATAATATCCAGCATCGCCAGCATATCCAGCATCTTGTTTTTCTCGAGCAAGCTCTTCTGCTTCTTCGGCTGCCTTTGACATCATATCACTGGCTCTTTTTTTATCCCCTGATTCTAATGCGTGTTGAGCTTGGTGCCATGTATCAACGTGTTTTGTCCCTTCGGGGTTTGAATCTCCTGATTTGCCTGTTTTCTTAGCTAACATATTACCAAGCTTAACTTGGTACTTTTCCATTTTGTCTTTTCTCTCTTTATTATCAGAATCTATTGTTGGAATGTATTTTTTTACAGACTCTAAATAATCAGCCAATTCACTAGCAGACATTTTTTCTAAAGAGTTATCTGATCTTACTCTTATGCTTTCATTCAAAAAAATTTCTTTAAGACGATTTTCAAAAATATAGTCTTCGTATGTCTTTACATGTTTCATTAGCCAAAGTATTCGGTTTCAAAGTATAAAACATCAAGAGGATTCTCAACGTTAATTAGTTGAAGCGCATTTAACAAGTCAGAATATTCTGCAATAGAATCATTTTGAATATCTACATATCCCTGTAAGAAGTTAAATGTAGCAGCATGACGAGTATCAACTGTAATTTGATCAGCTGAATATTTGTCAAATAAGCCAATTTCCATTTCATATGCTTTATTAATGATGTCAACTAAAGATACAAAATCTTGTCTTGTTGGCGCTGGCGGAATAGCTGGTAAAAGATTCCATTGAACAAGATAGTCTTGAAGACCTTTAGCATGTTCAAGTTCACTAAGCGCTTCTGCTTCAAAATAAGCAGCGGCTTTTTTGTAATTCATATTCTTACACCAGTTAGCAGCATTACGATAAAAGAAATGAGCTGTGTATTCGTCGCCAAGTCTAGCATCAAAAATTCCGACAATTTCGTCAGGTAGTCTCCTTGGTGTGATTGGTTGTATAGAACCGGTGTCAACTCCTTCGTTAACGGCTGGACTACTTTTTGTTCTGAAATTTTTGAAATCTTCCATTATAGTTGTTCTGATTTTATTTTTAAGGTTTTATCATATATGGACCAAGATACTCGGTTTTCATTCTATGAATAACATAATTTTTTAAGTTTATTTCCAATCCCATTTCTTCCGCTTGTTTAACGCCCTTTTCACCAATAGTTGCCTTTACAGCAGCTGTTACTTTTGAAGTTTCACCTTCTTTCCACTTTAATAAAATTATATCTTTATTTGTATCTTCTTGACGTGCTTTAATTTCTTCTTTTTCAAATTCTATATTAGCAATTTGGTAAGGAACCCAACCGGTTTTCCCACCTATAGTAACTGGCATTCCTTGACTTATTCCTTGTTGCGGTTTTCCTTCATTAGTAGAAACTCTATCTTTTAAAAATGCGAGTTTTTCATCACCTTTTATGCTATCACCGTGTATCTCTATAAACTTCTTTTGTAATGCTACATCATGATCGGCATGTTGTATTATAATCCAAACAGAAGAAAATTCATCTGTGCCCGGCTTTACTTTAGCAACAAAAGGTTTTACTAACTCTGAATTAATTTTATCTACAATTCTAGGGTCTAATCCTACACTTTTAGACATTGTGAATATATTATCTTTACGAATTGTTTGATCGTAATATTCTAACTTTGAAAGCAATTTTTTTGGATCTTTAATTTCAGCATATCCTTTATCAATGTAAAAATTATACATTGAGATAACTGTTCTTTCACCTTCTTTTCCTTTTAATTTTTTCCTTATTTTATCTAACTTATCTTCATTTTCATAAATAAAGTTTTCAAAAGTTTTCACGTATTTCATATTATCCATTACCCTATTTTTTTGTTAATCTACTTAAAAGTTTTTCATTTGCTTGAAGAACTCTTAATCGCTTCACAGAGTTTTTGCGATTCTTTTTTGGTTTTCCTGGTTTATGTGATTTAGACATTTGCAATATATTCTTTTACACCCTCCTCAATACCTAATGCATATGACCATATGTCTTGCGATATTTGGGTTTCGTTTTCATTCTTAATTTCAAGTAAAGGCCAATAGATAACGTTAGCAACTGTGCTTGCAGTTGGAAAAGTAACTTCATAATACTTTTTATCTTTTTCAACAAATGCATGTACTACTAAACTTTCCACGCCGTATCTATTAAAAATTTCTTTTTCAGCGGCTATTCCTCCAATTACTTTACCGTTATTTTCAGCTACCCATTTTGAGGAATTGCCGAAGCACTGGCTTCTTGCACCTCCTGCATTTAACCATTCCACCTTAGCTCTTTTAGTTAATTCATCAAGAACAGCTACTATTAATGCGGTTTCACTATAATAATTAGATTCTTTTAACTTGCCATCAGCGTCTCTAGCGTAATCCTTCATCCAAGATCCTAATTTGCTAGGATCTTCAGCATTCCACATATCTGCTAATCTTTTACTTTCTGCTATCGTGTATTTTCCTGACGCTGTGTTTTTCCATTTCCCAGTATTAAGAATTGATAAAGTTTTTCTTTTTACCGTAGCGTCACCGCTTTTTGCGTATTGACGAGGTGCACCTAGTCCAGTACTATATACAGTTTCTTCAGTTAATAAAAAACTTTCATATGTTTTAACGTACTTCATTTCTTATACGTGTTTTGCTAAAACTTCATCAAAAAGTTGTTTTAATCTCTCAGCTGGCCCACCGCCATCACCCCAGTCAGAAAATTCTTTAGCAACAGAAAAGTTTGGTGTTGTATCTAAAAGAATATGTCCAGGAGAACTTCCTTGATAGTGATTAGCTTTTATAGCAATGTACCCAGTGCCAGGACCGCTTGTTCTTTTAACTATTCCTACGGTAATAGCTGATATTTTGCTTTTACCAATTCCGCCTTCTTTAATTAGTAAAGTAATAGTTTGATAATCACGAACCCCTCTTGCTTGTCCTTTATTAGTAACAGTAGCTGGTGAACTCATTGCATTATACCCATTTGGCTCTACACTCTCAACAGCTGAAAGAATTTTAGCAGGCAAGCCTTTTTCTACATATCCAAGAATCTCACGAGAAATTGCATTTGGGTTTCCGTTTGAGTCATTAAACTTTAAACCTTCATTAACTAAAGATTCTGTAAGATTACCTTCTCTGTCCAGTGCATCAGAAAAGAAAAATGTTCCTTGATTAAGTCTACCTTCTTGGTCTGTTCTTCCTACATACTCTTTAGTTTTCGGATTCCAATAATGAGTAACTCCGTCTGGCGCTGACATATGTTTTAGTTTACCATTCCTTGCGTTATTCATTAGAGTACGAGCAATTTCAACTGTTATCTTTACTCTATTAGTTAGTTTTGACTTATCAACTGCTGCCAATGCCTCATTAAGAGATTCATCAACATAGTTAATTATCTTAATGATTGAATTAGGATAGTCTTTCATTGCATCAAGATCATGTGGTACAAAGAATTCTTCCCCATCTTTCTTTCTAACGTTATTCCAAACTCTCTTAAGAGTAAAACCTTTTTTGGTATTACTTATAACTCGAGATACTTCTCCAACATTAGGTCCATCAGCAATGTAGTCACCGGGTGCAATATCATCCCACTCAACGTTCTGTGTCTTATACTTGTTTTGCGTTCTATTATATGATTCGTTTACGAATTGGTCAAATGTAGGTATATGTTTCATTATTTAATTGCTGCTTTAATTAGTTTCTCAAACACTGAGCTAAAGTCTCCTTTAGGAGTTACTTTAAGTGGTTTCTTGTCTGACATAATGTTTTTGTTAATCCAATTGAAGTGCTCAGAATCCATTAAGAATTTAGCAGCGTCGGTAGCAACTTTCTTTGAATTAGCTTTAAACTCTTCAACGTTAAGAGGATAGTTTTTACCAAACGTAGCAGATGGTTCTTTCTTAAGTGAATTTGTAATTCCAACTTTAACATAACCAGTACCATCAGAAAATACACTTACTGATAACATTATAACATTACGTTCAGATGGGTTAACATCATTATCAGAATCTACTAAAAGATTAGAGTTAATTTTCCATGTGCTGTTGCCAGTTTCTTTTGTGTCTTTATAAATGCCCCATGTAGATTTGTTTTCATCAAACATATCAGGAGTTAAATCAACCTTTACGGCTGCTGCTTCATTTATAAAGTCTTCAAATGTAGGTATGTGTTTCATTACTTCATTTTTTGTAATATTTTACAAAGTTCATCAATCTGATCTTTGTCTATAAGAAATTCTACTTGAGTTTTTCCAACAAATGGCATTTGCATTAGTTTTACATAATGATTATTGCTTTGAATGGCAATTTTTTTATCTTCATTATCTTTGTTGATGTATTCAACATTTGCTTCGTTTAAAAACTCTTTGAATGATTCCATGTATATGATTTGTTTTATTTATGCTTCGTTTGCTTTCGTTAATAGGTTAGCAAAAGACTTATCTAATTTCATTTCAAATTTTAACTGTCCGCCATAACCAACGCCGTCTTCTCTAATAGAAATCTTAGCAATTTTAATGACTTCGTCTCCAACTTTTGCTCTATATCCAAGGTATGAACCTTCAGGACCTGATAGAGATACAAAGTTTTCTTTAATTTTTTTGAAGTCATCTGTTCCAAAAATTTTCTTTAATGTTACACGGTCTAATGAATTTTTACCAATTGCCATTGTTTCTTCACCTTCAGACACAGACTTTAAAGGAAACTCCTTTTTAATCTCATTTAGCATTCCTTCTGTCATTTTAGGATTTTTTGCTATTGCCTCAATCGAGTCATCTTGAAACTTAGTTTGCTGTTCAGATACTTTTCGTAAATGTGCAACTGCAGCAGGATTTGCCCCTTTCTTTGGTTCACCTTTTGGCCATGTAGGCCATTCTGCTAATGTTTTAGCGCCTTCAAGAACTACCTTAGCAGTATCTCGATATTTACCCTTTCCATCTTCGGTTAATTTAAGAGCATCTTCAAAAGTATGTCCTTTGGTTTTCATTACTGATAACAGGTTTTTAACCTTTGCTTTGTCAGCAGCTTTGTCAGAATCTAAAAGTCTTTTAATCTCACCTTCAATTTTTTTTCCAGTTTTAATTAATTCTTTTCTTTGTCTTTCCTTAAACATATTTTGATTTATGTTATCAGGCAAGTCTTTATCCCATTCTGAAAATTTACCAGCACCCGAATTTAAAAAGTTAACTTCATCGGATTTCTTTAAAGATACTTCATTAAGAATTTCCTTTCCATCTTTTGTTTTTATCTTAACATAAATATCTGATGAAAATCCTTTGTTCTTTTCGTAATCTTTTAAACCTAATGCTTCAACTTCATCTTTAGTATCCCAGCAAGTAGCTGTTACTTCGGCTCCAGGATAATCTCTCTTTATGCGGTTTAAAATTGCTTTTCGGTTATTACCTGCAGCGGTAATCCAAGATTTGTTAATTACTCTTTGACTATCTGGCTTAAGTTTTGGATTTTTTTCGATAAGATCCTTTTCATGATCTAACATAGATTTTTGTAGTTTTTCAAAATCTTTGTCATTCATAGAAACGCCCATCATACCCATTATCTCGCCAGCTTGTGCAGATATAGCCCCAGCGCCACCCGGTTGATCACTATAGTGGCCCCACTTAGTAGCATCACCCGAAGGTTTAGTATTCATCATACGTTCTAATACAGCAGCGTATTTCTTTGGAAACTTTGGATTTTCAAATATATCAGCAGGTAGTTTATACGGCTCGGGCGGTATAGGATTTGCTGACTTTTTATTTTTTTTAGCAAATTCTGCATCAGATGGTTCTATTGTAACGGTAAAAGCCTTTTCTTTTAAAGTATCGACATTTGCCAAAGTTTTATCCTTTGGGCCCATATAACCGTTATCTTGTGCTTCATATTCTTTGTCAGGATCATGTGCAGGTTTTTCATTCTTTTTAAGAAAGTCTTTTGCTGCTTTGTAGACATCAGTGTTTTTATCGTAACCTAATGCAGAAGATACTTTAATCATCCTGTCAGTTACAGGATTTTTAATTTTTTGATCTAACAAATCATTTTCAAGTAAACTTAAAAAGCTATCATACGGTAGATAATTCTCTACAATAGAACTGGTAGACAATGATTGTACAAAATCTTCGTATAATTTTAGCTTACTCATTATTTAATATAAGATTTTAATTCTTCATAAAACGGCCAAACACTTTTAGGAACAAGTTTCTCAAAATCTTTTTGAGTTCCGTCCTTAAGAGTTTCTCTAACCTTAGTTCCGCTTGGCCCGTCTTCATCGCGGTCCATCACGCTTTTAACTGTAAACTCGCTCACCTTTACATCACTCTTTTCAGATGTAAGATAATCTACTTGTCTCTGATAATCTTTAAGTCTATCAGCGCCGCAACCCATAGCAACAGGATTATAACCGTCGTCCATTACTACTTTTGCCATTTGAGGAATAACCGTTTTAAGATTATCAGGAAAGACAATCCAATCTGCAATGAATCCTTTAAATTCTCCAGCAACTGCTTTACCGATCTTTTCTAATAGCGGTCGTGGAAAAGGAGAATCCGGTCCTGCTTTAACTATTTGGATAGGTATTACACGTAGACCTTTAAACTCTCTAGAAGTTCTTCTAAATGCTTCAATATGTCCGTTATGAACAGGCATGAAACGCCCAGGGAAAAGAGCAACTCTTTCACCGCTATTTGTTTCAGCAAGTATAAATTCTTCGTATAGTTTAATGTATTTCATTTTACTTTGTTAAACGTTTCTTTAAATCTTCAAATTGTTTCCAAGAAATAAAAACAGATTCTTTTTTGTTATTTATTTCAGACACAACAAAGCCATCACCATCGTTTGTTTTTAATATTGCAAGTTCTGTTCCATTTTTATCACCAGGCAAAGAAAATGCAAATGATACAGATTGTGACTCATTCATAAATTGTTCAAATGTAGTTATATGTTTCATAATTACTTTAATAGTTTTTTCATATCATTAATAACTCTTACACGATTATTGATAACTGCTTGAGCTTTACTTGGATCTCTTTGAATAAGATCTCGAGTTTGTCTTGCCCAATTTTCAACTTCTTTTGTAAATTCAACAGTCATCGGCCATGTTGGATTAGGAACTTTGTCAAAATCAGGAGTATCTAATAGAGCCGCAATGTGTGTATTAATTTTGCCATCCGTAGATTGCCAATTACCACCACCAACAGAACCTATTACAGTGCCTTTAGGAACAACTGTTTTTCCAATTGTGGTATCTTTATTTGCAATGTAAAGAGTCCAGTATCCGTCGCCTTTATCTAAGAAACCTTCACTAACTTCTTTTGATTCTTTAACCCAAGGTTTCACATCATCAAAAGTTTGTGCTACAATCTCGCGGTCTCTTGCAAGCATATCTAATGCTTCTTGATATTTACGGTTTTTCCAAAGTTTGTCAAAGTCTTCGATATCTTCGCCATCACCAAAGAATATGTAACCTGGGTGATCACCAACTTCAGCATTTAAAAAAGCAACAGTTTTGGCGACGTCTTTTGCCATGAATGCAGATGCTTCATTTACATTTTCAGTAAGAGCATACATTCCTGTTGGTGAAGGGTGTTGATACTCACCTACTTTTACTCCTTTAACATCACCAACTTTAATTATTTGAGCCTCTTCATTACCAGTTTTCTTTAAAATCATTGGTTTAGTTTTTCCGTCCGCGCTTCCAAACATTGAAAACGTATCTCCTATTTTCATATCAGAAAAAAGAGTTAATTCCTTTTTTGATTCATTTATTGATTCATTTATAAAGTTTTCAAACGTAGTAATATGTTTCATGTTTAGAATTTTAATTTAAGTCCTTTACCGTTAGGCTGTATTGTTTTTAATCCACCTTTCACAAGTATCATTAATTGATCACCGGTTAATACTGGAACATTAAGTTCTAATATAACTGAATCCGATGTTAAACTTGTAGCAGTTACTCCAATCATAGAGTCTTTAATATCAGCACTCTTAAGTGTAACACCGATTGCCCCAAGCTCTTCAAGCTTACTTTCATTTAGGTAGTCAGAAAACTTTTTCATTAGAATGTAGAATCCATGATTAATTGTTTAAGCTCTTCTGTAATACCTTTCTTATTTGCATTTGACGGTATAAGAAGATTATCCTCTAAATATTTCATAATCACAGTAGCAAGAACTTGTGCTCCAGCAGGTTTAGCTTTACCAGCAACTTGTACCGATGCTTCATTAACTGATTCAGATTCAGATAATTCTCCTGATTCTACTCGTGTGATTAAACTATTTAATACATTTACCTTTTCGTCTTTCTTCAAGTTTTTGTATGAATAAATTACCTGTGATATTTCACCAGCCATTTGAGTTTCTTTCATTGTTAATTTTGAAGATGCTTCATTAACTGATACAGATTCTAAGACTTCACTATCATTTTTATCCCATTCACCTTTTCTAACAAATCCATGAACCATGTAATTTGCTCTTGTTAATCCATTTGCTTTTATTAACTTGTCAATAGCATCGTTTTCAACCTTAACATTGCTAGTTCCTTTTACATATCTGAATTTATAAAGTTTTTTGGTTTTTGAATCTAGGACAATGAAACCATCATAATCTTTAGTCATATCACCTTCGTTAACTTCTTCAGATTCTTTCATCGGAATAACTCCAAGTTTTGCATCTGCTTGACTTAAATTTCTATCTAAATTAGAAAGCGCAGTAGAAGCAGAACCTAATGCTGTTCTCCATTTGCTGTCCGTTGTGTTTCTCATCAAGTCAAGAATTTTCTTTTGAAGAGCTTCAAGTTCAGCACCTATTTCATCAAAGACCATTTTCTCAGCTTCATAAACTGTCCCAGCTACTTCTTCTTTGCTGTTAAATTTCTTTACAGCTTTTTTAACTTTATCTAATCCTCTTATGATAGTATCAATTACACCAGGATCAACATCGTTGCCTGCAGCAGTTCTAGCATAAAAGTTCTGTAAGTTCATTGTTGATAAATAAAGTTCATCTGTTATGATGTTCTTTGGAAGTCTGTGAAAAACTCCTTCATTAATGTTAGCGGTTTTAATGCTTTCATTAAATTGTTCAAAAGATGGTAATTCTCTCATTATGTATGTTTTATTTTTTCTTTAATTCAGCGCTAAATTTGCGGGCAATTCTCGACACAGTTTCACCGTGTGGTCCTTTAGCTTTACCTGATTTTACTTTAGCAATCGCGTCTTCAGGTGATGTAGCCTTAACGTCCCAATCCCAATCAATATCATCGTCATTTTGAATTGTCCAAAATTTTACAACGTAATCTTGTTCGGTTGCTTCATTAACAGATTCAGATATCACATCAGGCTGAACTTTAAATTTAGTTTTGTTGATTTTGTTAAATTTTTCAACTTCATCAGTAACCGCTTTAACAAATTTAGCTTGATCTTTTGCAACTACAGAATCAAATGCCATACGACCACCAGTTCCCATAGTATAAAAGATAGGATCTTCCAACTCATCATAATCATCAAACCATTGTTTATGTTGTTTGTTGTCAATGAATTTTTTGTATAATACATCTTCTAACTTATAAGCTAGATTCTCATTAATAAATTCATGGTATTCTTTGATATGTTTCATAGTTTTATATTTATTGTTAAAATTAACCATTTAGTTTGAACTAAGCAAATTTTAAATGTTAAATTTTACAAATATTTTTTAAGATTCTTGAGCAATGAATGCTTCAATAACATCAGATGAAACCCATCCTTTAGCAGCAAAGAATTTATGAGCAAGTTCCATAACTATCATTTCACCTTTTTGAGTTACTTCATTATCTTTACCCATTTCATTGTTGTCATTCCATTCTTCAACAGCATCTTCAACAGCTCTAGCAACTGCAGATTTTGATGTTATCTTTGGTGCCTTTTCATGGTAATCTTCCCAATACTTAGCATCAAAGCCTTCGTTTACAAATTGTTCAAATGTAGGTATATGTTTCATGTCTATTATATTTTTTATCCAACTCGAGAAACCCAAGTGTATATGTTTTTATTAGGAACACCTAGTTTGGTATCACGAACTTCAATTTTAATTTGATAATCTTTATTAGCACCGCCATCAATAAGTTTTCCCATAATGATAGCTCCAGTTTTAGCTTTAGATAAATCAAATACCGATACATCTTTAACAGTGAATCCTGCTTTATCAAAAGTTTTTCCTTTTTCCCAAAAATCAACTACTGCTTGCGCAGCCTTAGTAGAATCATTATCAGATTTTACTGTGTTATCATTTCCGAATCCTGGTATAGCAACTTCTTCCCAATAAGTAGAACCACTTACTTTTTCTTTTTTTGACTCTGTTACAAAGTCTTCAAATGTTGGTATATGTTTCATAGCTGTGTTTTTTAATTTCTTTCTTTCCAGATGGTTTGTAACCACGCTTCTAACTGTTGTAATTCTTTAACAGACTTTGGCTTGCCATATTCTTTAATGAACTCTGCTTTAAAATTATCAAAAGATGGAGCTTCTTGAGCCATGATATGTACATCACCCATTTTTGATTCTTCAATAAAAGTTTGAGCTTCGTGAACGAATTGCTCAAATGTAGGTATGTGTTTCATTATTAATTATGTAAGTTTAAATGTTACTACAAAATTGCTATCTTTAGGCCAAGGCTTAAAATCATCATATGTATTAACAATAGTTATTTCTATTCCTTGACTGCTCAAAGCTTTCTTTAATTGTTCAGCAACACTTTGTGGTGATTGCCCGTGTCTATAAAAATATCCACGACGACCTTCAATAGTACCGTCCTTTTTAAATGATAATTTATCTACACCAGTAAAAACAGTTTCAAAAGCTGTTTTTAGTTTTTTCTTATCAGCTGGTGTTAATACTTTATCAACTGATACTTCCTCAGCTTCATTTATAAATTCTTCGTATGTATGAATGTTCATAATTTATTTCTTGTAAGCAAGTATACTTCTTATTTGATGTAATGGCGCAAAGATTCCTGTATATTTATACAGCTTACCATTAAAAATAAAAGTGATACCTTCAGTTGGAACGATTGCATCTAATCCACCCGCAGCAGCAACTCTAGATAATTCATGCTCTAGTTTTGAAACATCAGCCTCATCACCATTGGTTTTAATAGTAGCAATAGTTTTGTCAATATCTTTTCTCATGTATTCAGCCGCCTGTGTAGGATTTGCTGAAAGGAATGCAGAAAGGTTTTTCATCATTTCAGTTCCAACTTCTAAGAATAAACTTTCAAGCGGTGCAAAAACTTTACGTTTCATTTCCTTACCTTTGGTTTTCTCTAAGTTAATAAACCAATCTGCGTTAGCACCCATTTCCTTTTTAATCTGCGGGACACTATATGATTTGTCAATGTCAGCAATTCTACGAGCTAATCCGTCAATGCATTCACCAGGAATTGTAACATTAGCTTTAGTAGCCTCTTCTTGTAGGATTCGTTTACCCATACCTAATGCATACTGCTCAACAGTAGAACCTGTGTTGGTTCCGCTGTCTTTCATAACGTCAGCAAGTTTCTTTTGATAATAAGATAATCTGCTTTTAGTATTTGGGAAAGGCTTATATGCAATATCTTGCGGTCCACGAACATAAAAAGTTTCTTGTGCCGCAGCATTTGCGTCAGTAATAAGTTTTCCGATATCACGTCCTGCTTGTTTATCTTCACCTACAGGATTACCTGCAGCGTCCATTTCAACAACTCCGTGGAAAACCAATATGTTTTGACCGTAAGGAACAGTATTTTGGGTAACTGGTGTAATGATCTCTACTGAAGCAAATTTCTTACCTTCATCAAAGAATCTTTGTTTATCTGCTGGTGATAGAGAATTAATAGAAGCAGTTAAATCTTTCATTGCTGAATTATATGCTTTCTCAATATCTCCACGTCCTGCAAAAAGAGACATAATGCCGGCAGAATCTAAAGCATTCGCACCGGCATCTTTTAAGTGTGATTTGTTTCTTGCGGCAATAAGTTTGCCGTTCTTCCACGAAATCATAATATTTTGACCGTCAGTTTTCTCTTGAACAAAATTCTCCGGTCCAAAAGCACCATTAACGGTAGTGTCAATCATTTTCTTTAAGTCACCCATAGTCAATCCGAAATCTTCAAATGGATGAGCAAGATGCCCGTAAGCACCACCTTCATTTAGAACTTCTTCTAAAATCGTTGATTCATTAAGTATGAATTGATTATAGTTTAATAGACTCATGATTATTTAATTAAAGATCTTCCTTCAATCCATTTTTTAGATGCTAAATCCCACCAAAGTGAATCCCATATAAAATCACAACCGTTTGATCCGCCGCTTGGGTGTTCGTACCAGATTTTAGGATTAAACCAAATTGATTTTCCATCGCCAGTTACATTACCACCCCAAAAACCAATTTCGATTTTTGTAAATAAAGTTTTAACTAGAGTTTTTCCTAATTCATTCATAAGGTCAGATGATTGAATGAAGATTCTATCTGCACCTTTTTTATCTGCTGTAAGTTTAGGAGCGAAACCTAATTTCTTTTTAATAAGATCTTCTAATTGAGGTAAAGCTTTTTTAACTTCATCAAGATACGGAGTTACATCAGCACCTTCGTTAAGATCGTTAGGAGCACCTGCTTCAGATTCTTCAACTTTGTAAGTTTTACCTTGAAACTCAAATTCTTTTTCTCCAGCCTCTTTTGCTTTTTTCACAGCATCACCGAAAGCATTACCTTCATTAGTGTAGCATTCACAAGGATCACATTTACACATTGGGCATTCACCTTCGTTAGTAGTAGATTCACCAAGAGAACTTGTAATCATTCCTACAGCAGCGCCAAAGTCACCGTCACATTTTTTCAAGATGCCTTCAACAGTTGCGTTTGCTTTAGCTTCATCAAAGTCATCAGGGTGTGCTTTCTTTAAAAGTGCCATTGCATATTCTTTAAACTCAGCTTCTGATTTTACTTCAGCTTCATTTACTATTTCAGACTCTTTAACTCCATGTTCTTCAATGTCAGCTTGTCCTGCTTTAGTTGCTCCTTCACCACGGTTCCAATCTTTAGTGATTTCATTAAAGAACTCGGTTTTTTGCTCCGGAGTAAGATCCGCTGGAGATTTTGCACCAAATTTGTTTAATTTGGCTTTAAAGTATTCTGCGTAAGATTTCTGTAGCTCAGACTTAGCGGCACCTTCAGCTTCGTGAAGCGCGGGAATTGCTTGTGAAAATTTCTTCATTTTATATTTGTCTTATTTTGATTTTATTGGATTACGTTTGGCTTATCATAAAAGTCAGTGGTTTCCTTTTGTAATTCTTTAGTTAATTCCTCATGGGTCATACCTAAAGTCTTGGCCATTAATTTTATGATGTCCTCATCAATTTTTAACTTCTTATCAAGTGCATACACATAAGTAGTTATACATTTATTTATCTTTTCCTTATCCTCAGTATTACTTACCTTTCCGTAGTACTTATCAAGGAGTTGAGTACGAAACCCTACTAGAGTATCGTCAGCAAAATTTAAGCTGATCTTAGGTTGACCAAAAGCCTGTGGTTCGGCGCTTTCAGATATAAAGTCTTGGAAACTTAGAATGTGGGACATTTGGATATATTTTATTCTATATATCCAAATGATTAAACTTGACAGTATACTTTTTGTATGGAAATCCTTGCTCTGCATAGATCTTCATACGTTCCTCGCCATGTTTAAGTAAGTAGTTCTTATGTCCCTTTGGTAATGAGAAATCATCTACGAAGTCAATGATATTTACTTTCTCTTTACCTTCTTTCAGACGCATACCACGTCCGATAGATTGTCGAATGATTTTCTCACTCTTATATGATTCCACAAAAAAGATATTGTGAATGTTATTAATTGAGATACCAGTTGATAAAGTACCGAATGATGCTACCATGATTTTATCATCGCCTTCTTCCATACGATTGATGTAATCATCACGCAAGTCAATTCCAGTGGATCCGTCAATGTAAAATATTGTCTTATCGGTATTTTCTCGAAGATAATCATAAATACGTCTGCCGTATTTGTCTTTTACGTTTGAGAATAAGACAAGTGAGTTCTTTGTAGATTTTGAAACAAAATCACATACATATTTAAACCTTCCACGGTTTTCAACCACTAAACGTTTTTCAAGGTCTAATAATTTACTTCCATCTATTTCAGCTCGTCTTGAATGTAATTCCGAAAGTTTTTCTCGTGATTCCCACTCAAGATAATCTAATAAGACAACTTTAACAACGATTGGAGTTGCATACTTATTTGATGTTAGGAAATTTGCACTAATGTTATTTACTTGCGGACCAAGATATGCTTGAACCGTAAATGCTTCAGTAGAACCATCTTGTAACATAGTTCCTGATACACCAAAAGCATAAGTGGCATTCATACAGTTGGTAATGATCTTCTTGATAGAACTTGCTTGTGTTCCATGCGCCTCATCAATACATATAGTGGTTACATTATCAAAGAAGTGCGCTTCTCTTTTAACAAGTGACTGATATGTACCTACAATAAAATTTACATCTTGTTTGGTTTTATCTGTCCCACCATGAATCATTTGAGTACTGAAGTCTAACTTATTGTTATTGTATAACTCAAAATCTTCAATAGTTTGTATGATTAAGTTAGTTGAAGGCACAACCATTAAAAACTTATCATTTTTACCTCTATCATGCAGATAGGCAAAGATCATAAAGATAATGAATGTTTTACCCGCAGATGTTGCAATTTCGGATATACTTCTACGGTATTTCATAATAGGAATAGCCGCTTCAATTTGATAGTCTCTTGGAGTTATCTTCGGGTGATCTCCAAAAAAGTCAGCAACCCATGAACGGAAATCTTCTTCATCAAAGTCATAATCAATAACTCTCTCCATACCGTTAACTTTTAAAGCAAGATTATATTTTTGGCAGGTTAGGTTTAGTTCATTCCATAATCCGATAGGCACTCTTTGGTACTTGTCTATAAATGATATGTAGCCGTCCCACACCTTTCTCTTCACAAGAGGGTGGAATCTCCAGTTGGTAATCCTACGTTTAAACGAATGATGAATCTGTTCTAGCTCAAGTTCGTTGTAGTCAATAAGTTGGATAAATCTATTATCCGGTGTAACTTGTGCTATCACTCCCATTTTTATTTTTACGTCGTAAGATAGTTTTCTAAATAATACTTACGAATTGGTTCAACATCCCAAGCCTCATGAAATCTATGAGCTAAGTCAATGAATTCTGCTTTCTTCTGTTCAAGTTCTTCACCTTCAAGAATTTCAATTTGCATGCCATCAGGAGAAGATAACCATACTTGAGCGTTAGTTATCCTTTGATTATATATCTCTTCAAAAGCAATGATGTAAGCTGCAAGTTGCTTTTTATACTTGTTTAGCACATCAGCACCTCTTAATCCACTTGCACTCTTAAAATCAGCAATGATTTTACCATCATCAGACATACGAATAAATCCAAAATCTGCAGTACCTGCAAAAAGATATTTTAATGACCACATAAATTGCTCAGTGAACATAACTTCTTTTATGTCATCAAATACATTCTCAAGTATAAAGTTATAGAATAACTCTCGCCCTCTGCTAATTTTATCATTGTCTATACCTTCTTCACGTAATTCATCAGGAGTTTTCATTTGCGTATAAAGCAAGCATTTTTCATCATCGCCGCCATTCTTGCGACAGATAAAGAAATTCTCCAAGAACAAGTGCATAGCAGTTCCACGAACCGCGGCATTTCTACCAATACGATCTAATTCTTCTTTTCCAATTTTAGCTTCAAGATCTGCAAGGTATTCAGATGGTTCAAACCCTAATATTGTTGTAACTGACGGCATAAGAATTGCATCTTCGCCTTCACCCCAAGCATAAGCTCTTCCATAAGGGGTATCTATTCTTCGTAATCTTTTCTTTTTTGTCCTTCCCATTATCCTCGTTTATATTCTTCAAGTGCCATTCTGTGTTTAACTCCGTAACACATAGAATCTATGGTACGTATAGTTTCACGAAAGAACTCTAAGTGGTTTTGGACATAATCTTTACGTTCTACAATATCTGCCATGTCAACATAAATATGTAATTCTTTAGGATCTTTATCCATACGTAAATCATAGTTCCTTGTATAGTGTTCCCATCTTTCAATTTTCTTTTCTCTAAAGATTCGATTAATCTTTGTTAGGTGGGTCATAAGTGTATGTGTGTAATCAGCGCAGATTTGACGATTTGAATATAAGTCTACCTGTAATTCAGCAAGATCATATATGTTTCGCATTCGTTGGGACATATCTTTTACTTTATTTGTCCATTCATCACGTTCAGCTTTAAACCTTGCAAAAATTGCATCATTTGGTTTAGAAGAGTCCGCTGTCCCCTGATTTTCGTTTATTAAATCTGCCATTTCGTTCTACGATTACAATTTCTTTTTTCTTTTTCGGTACAACATCATTTAAGATAGAAGATAAATCCAAAGGTTCCTTTTCATCAAAAGAAAACTCAGCAAGACCTTTAATTTTATCATCTTCATGTTCCAATCCAAATATGTCAGTATCTTCTGGTATCATATAGTTTATATACATCATTTGGTATTTTGTTTTAAATCCAGTAAGAATCATATTTATCATTAGAAAAATAATTGGATAATTTTGGCAATCTTACACCTTTACGTTTTGCAAGAACCACCAAATCCGTTAAATCCACTTTCTTTCCAGGCTCATCCATTCCTATTTCTTTAAACAGCTTTCTCCAAAGAAAAACGCTTTTTCCTTGTGATAGTTTTTCAAGAGCAGCCTCTTTACCCGCAGAGTCATAATCATACATGTATCTTAAAGTACTTAACTGAATTGGGGAATCTATATTAGACGAACAAGTTGCTAGTGAATTTTTGTAAAGGAATGCATCAAGCGGCCCTTCAAAAACAGTCACTGGTTTTGTTATGTCCATTTCAAGAATGCCAAATGTAGTTGAGATATCATCAAGAGCAATTACTTCTTCACAAACATTTTTACCTAATTCTTCGTAGATTCTTGATAACTTAAATGTTAAGTATTTAGGTCTATGAACAAAGTTACGAATCTGATAACCTAATACTCGAGTAGTCCCAGGAATAATATGAAATATGTATAACTGTTGTGAGTCATGATTCCATGAAAATTTTGTCATATCAGGCTGCAGACGTTTTTTCATGTATGTAAAGATCTTTGAGTTATCTAAACGTACAAGTTTAAACTTATTCTCAATTTCTTCACGTTCTATACTCCATTTAATTAGTTCTTCGGTATTATGCAAGACCATAGGATCTACGGATCTAGCCATAGGTTTACCTGCCTCTTGCAATTCATTAGCAAGAAGTGTTTCTTCAAGGTCAAGACCGTAACCAAAATCTTTTAAGAATCCTGCAAGGTTACGATATTTGCCACAGTTGTAGCATTTGTAATAAAAAGATTGGGTGTATATGTTACCACGTTTCTTCCAGGCATCTGCGTGTGAATCTCCACAGTAAGGACAAGCAAAATTTAATCTACCTATCTTTGGGTCAACTCGGCGCTTCTCGTAATTACTAAATTTATCATTTAAGATACTTTGCAACTTTGATTTTACCGTCTCCAGTAATTGTTCTGGAGTTGCTTTCTTAGGTTCCTCTAAAGAAAAAGAGAACGAAAGCTTTTGGCCTCCGTTCTCTTTATTAGTGTCCTTTGACTCTTGATTATAGGGATGCGTAGAGCTCATCATCAAAAGATCCAGTGTTCATGTCTAAGTCGAAGTCAGAACTTATTGGGCTATCTAGGTCAGGCAATGCAGATGGCGCTGGTGGCGCAACGGCAGGAGCAGCTTTGATAGAAGGTGCCTCGGTTGAGAATGTAGAACGATTGGTTTTTTCGATTGATTCCACCATACGACCTCCAGGAACTGTATTACGGATTACGTCATTAACGAAATCTTCAGTTGCTTGGTCCCATTCTTGGTAATCATAGTTACTTAAATCCGGAGAAGTTTCAAGGAATGCTTTAATTTTTGCTAAGCTTTCTGCATTTTTCTCCATAGTTTCACCGTCAATAACAAGAGGAGATTTTTCATCTAAGAAACGAGAGTTATCGTAGTTATTAAATCCAGCCACTTGAGTAACGTGAACTAAGAACGGTTTACCTTCAAATAGATCAAAAGGAATATGTGGTTTTCCAAACTCAGGTTTTAACTCAGCTTGTAATTTTGCGTTGATTTTTACACCGTACGGCCAAACCATGATTTTGCCTACGTTTTCAGGATTGTTGTCGTCTTTCATAATTTGCACAAGAGATGCAAACTTTTGACGTCTTGAGAAGTTTTCTGCTAATTTCTGTTCAGCAACAGAGTCAGATTTTTTGAATTTCCAGAATAGATCCTGGATAACAGATTTCTGTCCGATGGTAGACGGGCAGTCAACCATTTTACTTTCATTGGTAGCAGGATTTGTCATCCAGCAAGACCATTTTTTCATTACAGATTTTTTAACGTCTTTATGCCAAGGTAAAAAGCGTATTACGGCTTTGTATACTCCGTCTTTTCCAGATTTAGCTTCTGGTTTAAAAATGTTTTTACCCCCACCTGCTGCTTTTACGTCTTCTTTAAAATCGTCTAATGATAGGTTGAAAATGTCGTTTAGATTGTCCATGTTTTCTTTTAGTTTTTTTAAGTTGTGTTTAGAATGCGTTTAGGTACTTAATATAAGTAACTGAAATTAACTAATGTGATACTATATTACTTTACAGTGGTTGTAGTATCAACAGCAGTGCTATCAGCTTGAACATTTGTTGAATCAGCCTGTACCGCTGTGCTGTCAACTGTAGTAGTTTGAGTTTCCGTTGAGTTTGTGTTTTTACAAGATACCAATGATAATGTAGAAACGATTGCTAATGCTAAGATTACTTTTTTCATTTTTAGTTGTTTTTAAAGTTATTGTTTTTGTTTATTATATATTCATTTAAAGTCAGATAGTTTTAACTATTCTCAACTATTTTTTCTTGTTTGGCTAAAATTAAATTGCCTGCAGTAGTTTTTACTTCCTCCAAATCAACACCAGTTCTTTCTGTGACTTTGTTATAAATTACCGTTTCTTCTTCTTTAAGAGCTTCCATCTTTTCAATAAGCTCCGCCATTTCAAGTTCCATCTTTTGCATATGAACAGCGATAAAGTTAGCTTGTTCATATATAGTACGGTAGTCGTCAACTATTCCGTATAAACGAGCCTCCTCTTCAATGTTAAAAATTTTTGTCATAATATGTAGTTGTATAGTTTCATTGTCTCCATTATTTACTTAGGTATAATGGTTACCTTATTTTATATACTTTATGCCTTTAAAAGTTCTTTATTTAACTCTGTAGTACGCAATACCCAATAAGAGTCAATGATATCATCAATTGGTTTACACCAAATCCCTCTTTTAGTTTGAAATAACTCTGGTTTTGTATTTAGTGCTTTCCACAATCCAGTGTTCTTTAACGCTAAATCATCTGAGTTTATGAAAGCATCTATCATTTCGTCTTTCTTAAAGTTTCCTTTACCTGCAGTTGCTTTAACAGTCATTGGAGAAAAAATCCAAAATTGCTCGGTTTTCATACCCATCTTTTTAAAATCCCATCTTAAAGCCCATTGGTACCCTGAGATTTGTGCAAGTCGATTTCCAGTAGAACCAAATGAAAATCCTTCAATTCCGTATGCTTCTATTGGCAAGTCAGTAAACCATTTAGTAATTTCGGGTATAAGAACTCCAGCGTCATCAAGTGAAGAGCGCTCGCGTTCAGCAATAGTAGATTTTTTGGGTAATGGTTTTTCGTCAGGTACAAGATTCATAACAACACCGGCAGCTTTAAGAGCTAAAAGTGTATCAGCTTTAACTACTGAATTACGAGCAAAAGAATAAAATGTATAGCCTTCACCCATCTTAAGAGTAGCAGCAGTGGACTTTATTGAAAAGTCAATTCCTAAAATCATAAATTAAAGATTTTTCTGAATAGCAGAACCAAGAGCGGCAGATACTAATCGAGAGGTTAACATATCGTAGAGAATACCTCGCTCTACTCCGAGTGCATTAGCAATTACTTTTCCAACAGCAGGACCTGCAATAAATCCGGCGATTGCGCCAAATAAACCTTCTTTAAGTTTATTTTCCAATCCTTCAATTCCATCAGCATCAAAAGATTCTTTTAATATATGATAAAGACCAATAGATTCATTAAGTTCGGATTCAGTCATGTAACTAACATCCATACCTTCGAAGATTGCTTTATCATAAACGATTTCATTAAATGTTTTCATTATTGTAGTCTCTTTTGAATTTTAATGTAATTATATTTAAACGTTGCTGTGAATGTTCTAAACTCAGCTGTGTTAGACGAATAATTAAGGTCAAGTTCAGATAAGTTGGTTAATAGGATTTGGTTAAAGTTAATTGTGATAAATTCAAAACCTGTATGATCCAAGAACGTCAGATTAATGTCTGGCAAAAATTCTTCTTTATTGTCAAGATCATAAAATGCTCTAAACAGATCAAACATAATCCAGTAATTTATATAACCTTCATAAGTTTTAAATGTAATCGTAAATGTACGGTCAAGATAAGTTTCAAACCTTTTACCACCTTTTGAACTGTATGGATCCTCATAAAGAGTTTGTTCTACCGGTTCAACTGAAAGCGATGGCATTGACATAGACTGTATTGAAGCAGTCAAGTAATCTTGCACACTTTCGTATGGAATAGGTAAACGTTTAAGATAAGTTTCATAACGCTTTACAATGTCAGGATAAACAAATCCTTTATTAAATCTTACGATAAAGTTGTTATTTTTACTGTTAAGTATCATATGTTAGATTGATTCGTTATTAGCAACATCTTTAATAGCTCCTTCAGTTAATCTTTGGTATAATTTACCACGAGATCTTGGAGAAAATGGTCGAATAACTTTAGGTTGATTTCTTAATGTAATAGGAGCACCTAATCCTGGTGTAACACCTGGTACTTCAGGAATCTGTAAAGTTTTTTCTATTGGCATTTCTTTAGTGCTATCAGCAGCAGCTTGTTTAATTGCATTATCAACACCTTTAGTTGCACTTGTTACAAATGTAGTTGCTTGGTCAATGATTTGCGCCTCTGTCTGTTGATTCTTAGTCAATAATTCAGTAGACGGACTTGGCGTTGCTGATGATGTAACAGCGGGTGTGGGTGCGGCTACTGCAGCAACTGATGCAACCGTTTTTACTACAGGCTGATTAATGGTTTCTTGCGCTTTTCTAAGTTTTGCAATAGTACTATTTAATTCGTCTATCATGTTTTGATTAATCTTTGCCATGATTTTAGTTTTCATATCTTGAGATTCAAACTTACCCGCATAAATTAATACCTCATCACCTTTTTCATTTTGGTTAATGATAAAATAATCACGAGTAGCACTATTAAGTAGTTTTGTACTTATAGTATCATCAATACGGAACAGCAATTCACCAGCACCAGGATTAGCCGCAACAAGATCACTTACAGGGTCAAGATAGATTTTAGAATCATCATCAAAAATAAATGATAGTTTTGCACTCATTCCTGTAGAAGCAAAATCTAGAGTTACATTTTGTTTTTTATCAGCACTTTTAGTAAATACTTTAAACTTAACATAATTATCAAACTTGTTAATGAATATGTAATTCATGCCTTGTGGATAAACTGTCTGACCAATAATATCACCAACATTTGTGGTAGAATCTACGCTAATGTAATTTACATCATAATAGTTATTTACATAGTTTTGTTGTGTAATGATTTTTGGAGTACCAAAACCAAAAGCACCTTGTTGTTCGGTAATACTATTTGATAAAGCTGAACTAACAATTTTTTCAATCTTGTTATAAACTTTAACAGGACGGAATCCTTCAAGCACATTAATTTTATCAAGTGAAAACCCATATTTTTTAGGTTCATTCGAAATAACAGTTGCTTTACGAATAATTTCGGTGTTATCAACTTTATTCATTAATCGCATGATGTATTCCACTGTAAAAGAGTAAACAAAAGCGGCATTACGAATAACAGGTCTGAAGATAGCTGGCTCGCCAAAATTATCGTCTTGTAAAAGAGTATTACTTGATGTACGTAACATTTGTGTACCAGCTTGTTCATAAATATTAATTTGGTTGATTACAATCCAATCTCCACCTGGTGCAGTATTAAGATTTGTTATATAGTCTTCTATGAATCCTCCGTTAAACGTTGGGTAATATTCAAAGAAATCATATTCTGAATTTTCTCTAACCGTACATCCTAAATAAGAGTATTGGTCAGCAGGATTAAATGATGATGCATATTTTCTCCCAACTTGAAAGTAACTATTATCATTGGTTACTGTAGTTGAAGTAATCTCATAAATGTTTGCATAAATTTGAGATGTTTGAGAAAAACCTACATTGTTATGTGTATACTGATATCCAAAAGTATTACTTGCGGTTGGGCTATTCCAAAAGTCACCATTAACTTCAGCAAGAGACGGAACTTTAAATTCAACATAACGGTCAAAGAAACGATCTCCTAAGAATAACGGTGTTGTGCTATAATTAATTGTGTTTTGACTCTTAAGATAAACTTGAGCTGCCGCTGTAAAACGTTTACCACCTGTTCCTTCTGGCGTCCATTCTTCCCACTGAATTTCTGTAATGAATCCGTCTAAACCAGAGAAATCATAACCCGCGGCAAGGTGAACTTTTACAGTATCATATTTTTGGTTAACAAGTAAAAGCGAGGTAACATCGGTTAATGTAAAGTTGCTGTCAATCTGAATGATTGGCACAGGTGATTGCATTGACTGATACCCCCAAGTGTTTGAATCTACACCTATTAAGCTGGCGCTACGGTCAAGAACGTTACCTGTAATATTTACAGCCGTAGAACCGTTTAAGAACTGATACTCATCTAAATAGTTGTTATTCAGTTTTAAGGTTCTTGCTGAAGTAGTAGGTATCGTTTCACTTGAGTATGTATACTCAATTAAAGCAAAGTTAGATAACTGTATGTATGTTGATGTTCCAGGCATTAGTAATGTTATATTTTAGAATCCAAAGAATTTGTAATTAATTCCTAAACCTACTCCTACAAAAATTGCAGGTTGCATTCCAGTTGGCGTAAAACAAGCACCAAGCCCACCGCTAAAAGATGGTCCTATGCTCCATTTTTGTTTTGCTTGTGGAGGGAATAAATCTTTTTGAGGAATAAATGCTCCGTCTATTTTTGATGGTTTAAAACCCGGATAATTTGAACGAATAAAGATTTCATAGTGGTCATCTTTCTTTTCAAGACCTGTTATGATATCATATTTAATCTCGTCTTGTTTAATTTCGTTAGTAGCTTTGGTGATTACTCCTTTATTCATAGTAAAAGAAGCAACTCCATTTAGTTTTCTCGAGTTATTTATATCGTATTCTTTATCACTATTCCAAGGTAAGTCAAAGGAAGCAATAGTATCACAAGGATTTGAATTTGGATTAAGAGCTTGCGCATTTATATTTTGTGGCCCGCCATGATCTGTAGTAATTCCTGAGACAATTTTTGCAAGATACGCAACCTTTCCAGCTTGTGCTTTTACTTCATCAGCAATTTCTTGATTAAGTTCTTTTAATCCAGCCTCACTACTAATAAGAACACTTTTTTCAAACTGTGCTTGACCTAAGTCATTCTTAGTCTCTTCAATCGTGTCTTTAAGAGCGTTCATATTCACTTCTTTCATTGCAAGGTCTGTCTTTAAATTAGACATTGAACATTGCTGTACACATAGGATTGCTATCAAAATAGCAATAAGTCCTATTACATAAAGGTTTCTTTTATTCATTAGTAATTATTTTTATTTTTAACAAAACCCAGACGAACCTTCTATTCTATATTGGAATGCAGGATCATATGGAAAGTTTATTGAGGATACAGATGCAGCACTACTGTCGCAATCCTGATATGATGCAATTATTGTTGACGCATACGGAGCTGTACGTGATTGTTTAGTAATTTGCCAAAATGCACTTACGTTATTACCGCCATCTAAATCAATAGCTCCAGCGCTTCCAGAAATATTTTGCCCAGCAACCCAACCTGATAATGAACCACTATTTGTAATACCTGATGTAACTTGGTTTACTCCGTTTTTTCTAATAGTAAAGGATAAAGAAACATCGCCAGGATCAAACAGCGTAGTCTCCCAAACTATGCTTGCGGCAGTCGGCGCAACTACAGGAGGTGTTGCACCTGTTACTGTAACTTGCATACTATCTGTTCCAGTTTGACCGGAGTTATCTGTCACTGTTAATTTAAAGTTGTATGTACCGTTAGAATTAAACTCTTCCATGTCTGGAAGTAATGCGGTAGAAGTTTGATATAACGGCGCTGGCCCTGGCGTAAAATATGTTCGTTCAGGATTAACTGGATCGCCCGGTGGAACACTACCACTTGGGTAAGATTGTGTCCACAAATATGTGTACGGAGGAACTCCTCCAGTTACACCTGCACCTGTGATAGTTAAATAGTTTGGACCTACACCATTAATTGCACGGTCCGGTCCTGCATTAACTATTAATGCCCCTACCGTTTCTACTGTATATGTCTTGGTATTAGATTCTTTAAAAACCCCAGAACTGTCAGCAACATCTACCCAAACACTTATACTTCCAGTGAATCCGTTAGGCATAAGAGTTCCAGTTAAAGAACCACCGCTTGTACCGGGAGAAAGACATGGCGTGTTAGTAGAATCTATATAAGGCAAGCCAGGCCCAGGTGGTCCTACTTGAAGTATGCCAGTTGTTCCATTGCTTGCAGTCCATCCGCCAGACCACCTTGCACATTGATCATATGGTTGTAAACCACCACTTACAGTGGTATACAAGTAAACTGTTTCTGTTGAATATATGTTTGCCATTTATGTTTTCTTTTATTAGAATGATTTTATTGACATAACTCTAACCTGATTACTAAGCCCAGCCGTTTTTGAAAGGGTACCTATGCTTACACCTAACGGATCTACACTTACTATCCATGCATTAGCATTATCATTTGATGATGATGACCACCAGTCACCAGTCCAATTCTCTGGGAATGAAGGAATAAGACCATTGTTGCCATTTGTAAGTATTTTATCTAATTCATTTCTAGATGGTAAATAACCACCAGTTGGTGGGAAGACGACATTATTATTTGATATTGCTGCTGCTGATTGTGGGTTTAGACCAATATAAGGAAATTGTGCTATTATGTTATTGGTGTTGGACTGACCACTCCCAAAAGCAGTACTGGTAGTTACACTAGATGTTGTTGCTGACCAATTTGACGAAATTCCACCAATAGGATTTAAAGTATTAGGTAAAACTATAAGACCATGTTGGTTTAATGGGTCATATCCTGGGTCACCTGGTTGTAATATGTATGCTACCCACCCACCATCTAGTGGATCATTAAGTGCATATAGTCCACCAGGACCACCGTCAATATCGTCATTAAGAATAACTTCAGTAGGACCATCAAATACGGTATTAGTTGCATCACTATATCTAACTATTGCTTGGCCACTCACAGTTAAGTATTGATATGGATAACATGGGTTACCATCCACCGTTGAACTAAAATTAGTTTTAGCAAAAGGAGTATCAATATGTAAGATCGGTTTATCAAACATTACTTCTAATGTAAATGAATTATTTTTAACTGTTGTTGGTTCAGTTGTACCAACGCCATCTCCGTATTCATTTCCAATTCTTGGAACTACTCTCCATGAACAATTACGTACTCTAGAAAGATAATCATTTCCTAAGATAGAATACGCTTTACCCATGTAAGAACCAAATCTGTATGCTTTAGCTTCAGCAAAATCAGTCGGATCGTTCCAGATTAACATTTTAGATATATTACCATTCACAAAAGAATTTCCGTAGAAAGGAGAAATTCCACTACGAGGGTATGTATTATTAACTGAACCTGGATTATCAAATATTTGACCACGTGTAAAATCTCCAGACGCATGATTAATTGGAGTACTCATAGTTGCATCATAGAAGTTTCCATTCCAACCTATAGTCTGTCCATGCACTGGGTCATAATAAGATCCCATTGTGTAATTAGGACCACCTGTATTTGATAAAGCATCACCAGGTGTAAAACCAACAGTGTATGGATCGCTGGTTACAGCTGAACCTGGGTACCATTGATTAAAAGATGACCAGTTCATGAATGATAATGAATTACCAAATAATTTCATAAAGTAATCTCTATCATTGCTTCCAGAATATCTACTTGGCAAGTAAGCAAATCTTAAGTATTGCGTCCATCTTGGTGAACCATTATCAATAAGATTGGTAGCACCAGTAGATGGATTAGTCCATCCATTACCTTGCAGATCTGGATTTTTAACTTCAACTGTCATGTTAAAATCAATTAAAGCAAAATCAGAATTTATACGTTTAAATCTAAACTGTGAAGTATCATTTGTAATAACATCAGGTGCATTCCATCCATTATCCCAGTTAGTTCCATTTTGAACAAGATTATAGTACTTATCAACATTACGTAATAGAGCAAGACCAGTAGCGCCTGTTCCACTCATTGTTCCTGTTGCGGAAATTACAGAACCTCCACCTGATTGTGTTATAGATCCAGCCCCAACTTCTATAGCTGTCATAGTTGGCCACAGTCCATTTCCGCTATCACCAAAAATCATTGTTCCTCCACGTGGGGTAACACCTCTTAATGTATATGTATGAACTCCAGCTGGTGGATTATCCAATAATTGTATTGCCCACGGATTATTGCGGCCATCTCCTGGATCAATGTATGTTTTTCCGCCAATTGCAAGACCATTTCTAAAAAATTGTATAGCAGTGGACGCTGCGCCAGATTCATATACTACACCAGAAGCGGCTAAGAAAACTTTTTTACCACTTGTAGTAATACTTGGTAGAGTCATAATTGTAACGCCTCCACCTGGACTCGTATTTACCGTGACTGGGGCAGTCATTATTCTATTTACCGAATTGTCTGTTCCAACTAAACTTATAGATCCAGCAGACGTATCTTCATATGTAAATTGATTAACTACAGGTTGACCAAATGGATTAACTTTTCTACCCCATTGAGTTGGTGTGAAAGCATTTTGTGTTGCACCCGTTAAACCATATTTAGGTGTACCCATTAAAGAGTTATAGTACTTAACATGTAAAGGATAATCAATATCAGATCTACCAATAGTATTTGTAGTAACGTCTGTAGTAATGTATTGGTTACCTGCAGTAACACCAGTATAGCTTGGTACAAACTCTAATGCAACTACCTCTTCAAGATAAAATCTTGATGTTGCTACTGTATTTTCGTCAAACCCAGATTGATATTCTTTCTGTGCATAATGATCTGTCCAAACCATGAATGTACCACCAGTGTTATCGGATTTAGGAATCCAATATTCTCTAAGTGCAGACTCATTTTGAGCAGAAGCAATTACAGTGTTAACTTTTCTGTATGCAGCAGTTCCACTAACAGGACGATTAGTTCCAATAGTTTCACTAGTATTTGTTGCTTTAGAACCCGGTATTGTTGTGTTATCGCCTTCAAGGAATGAAAATATTAATTTAGGTGATCTTTGTCTAGCTTCCTTAACTCGTTGTACAATTTGGTTTTGTGCTTTTGCTCCAGTAGCAGGGCTCATACCTTCACCAGCAACAAAGTTATTTAAACGCATGTTTGCTACACCAATAAAATCTTCTTGGAAGTTTGTGTTAGGTAATCCCCATGAACCTGTTAAGCTAGTATCAGGAGTCCAATAAATTGGGTTATTCATAATACCAGCGCAAGCACCAGAAGGCACTTCCCACCCAAATGGTGCTAATGCACTTAACGGTCCGCCAACACTAAATTCTGCTGGGTGAGGTAATGTAATACCAAGTATAAACGGAATTGGATCTATGAAAGGAATTGTACCCCCGCTTCCATTTCCAATAGTTACATACCAAATTCTACCTTCTTCATCAGTAGCAAGAGTTAATTGTCCAAGCGTACCAGGATATGTTGGATTAATTAAAATGTAATTTTCTACAGCGGATCCTGTTATTGTTAAATCCATGTTAGGTGGATAACCGTAACCAGCGTTAAGTGATGAACGACTATTTTTACCGTAGAATTTCTCGGCGCCTAATTCAAATCTTATGTATTCTCCTTCTGTAGTATTTGCATTAATTTTTGCAGCATTACTCGTAGTAAAAGTTTCAGGATATAATGAAGTTAATCCACTATAATTAACAAGACCGTATGGTTTATTAGTTCCTGTGCCAGTTCCCATAACACCGCCATATACAGTGCTTCCATTAATTCTAGCGTCACCTGTTGCAGGTACATAATTTACATAACCATATGATATTCTTTCTCGTGATGGGAATGCATTAAAATCAAATCCTGGTTGAGATCCAAGACCCATATCACCTTTGCCTGTTAAGACAAGTGAAATGTTATTTATAACATCACGAGTACTTAAACCTTTTTGTTCCCAAGGTCTATAATTTAATCCACCGTCTCTTCCTGTAGATATGTTAACAAATGCCATATCACCAGCGCCCGAAGAAATAATAGCAGAACCACCGTTATCACCTTGAGTTCCTAACATCCAACGTGTATCATCACGATCATCACCTACATTAAGTAAGTCTCTAAACAAGTTAAATCCAATGTATGATTTTGCGTCAAATAAGTTTTGGTATTGTTCACCGTGCATGTAAACTATAGCATTTCCGCCAGCAGATCCTGTTGGAGAAAATGCAGCGTAATTTCGAGTTTGTGCTTGCCAAGGAATTACGTTACGTGTAGGGTTTGATCTTTCCCAGATTGGGAAGTTAGCAGCATTTGGTGATCCACTAGTTCCAGTTGCAGGGCTAGAACCCGTTGCTCCGGTTAAACCTACGATTCCGTAAGCTTCATAAGGATAATCTTTCCATCCTGCATTGTATGTCCACGAAGATTGTATTTTATCAATGATTACTTGGCCTGTTGAATAGTTTGCCCACGGATAATAACCGTTAGCTGCAGTTGTTCCTGCAGCCGCAGCACCACCTGGTGTAAACGGTTCTTCATTTCCTGGTAATTGTTCGTTTTGTAAATTTTTACCAAACAAGTGGAAACGTGTTCTTGGATATAGGTTTTGAATACCTACACCTACAGGTTTACGATCATCCCAATCTCCGGATGGATTTGCCGCATTAAGAGGTGATAATGCAATTTGAAATTGGTATTTTGCGGCTGGTGCATCTTGTCCTAAATTATAGTCAGGACCATTTGTATCATGTGATGATGGAGATACACCAAAACGCATGATTGCAGCTTGTCCGTACGGATTATTCCAAGCTTCTCTACGAATAGCGGCATCTAAGATTTTTGTTGGACGTGTGTTAGGAACTCCAATAGAACCTAATGCATTTGAATATTCATTAAGTTCTGGATTAACATGTCCTAAATAAAAATCAAGGAACGATCCATCAGCTTCAGTATCTTCATTTGTAATTGCTCCACCTTTATAAAAGTTAGCAGGATAATCCGCCCAAGGTGTTGGAGTATACTTAGAAACCCACGGACTTGTAAGATTTCTTTGTATAACAGTACCTTTTATATCACCACCGTCATATTGTGTACCTCTAACAAATGCATGTATGTGTAAACGAGCAACCGGCTCAAATACACCAGTATCATCACCAGTAAATGTTCCGATACCAAAGTTTCTAAATGGTGAAAGATAGAAACCAGGCATACTGTTATGCTCATTAAGTTTTATATCAACTTCATCAATCGATGCATTTACATTTGTACCTGTTAAAGAAAACTGTGATGTATAGAAAGTTAATTCATTTAAGAAGAACGTGTTAGAACCATCGTAAGATTTTTTAGCTCTTTCACGCATACCTGCAAAACGGTACATTCTATCAGCAATATGAGTATCTCCTGTGTTACCTCCATCACCAGAATCAAAAGCTTCCCAGTTATTTGGTTCAGCCATAGCAGCAGAACCATACCATGAAGATCTTGTTTTATTACCATCAGTTCCTGTTAAACCTCCATAATTAAAATTTCTTAATGCGTCAGTAATGTCAGCACCTGCTAAATTTTTACCGTTTATTGCACTAACATAACCTTGAGTTACAGTATAACCTAAATTACTACCACCTTCTATATAAAAAGCTCCATCTACAGAATCTGCAGACAAGTATAAATCTTGTGGTAGAGAACATACGAATTGATTTGACGCAGATAATTTTCTAACATCAAATAACATTTCACCAATATTAAATGTATCTGCATCGGTAATAGGAGTAGCAGGATTATTTTCGTTAGGAGTAATAGCGGTTCTTGTTGAATATACCCACAATGATTTTCTATATTCGTAATTACCAACGTTTATACCAGACTCTGAAGAAGTATATGCGTATAAACCTAAAGAACCATATTCTAACCCAGGCGGGTATAAATTATAATCTTCTTTACGTTCAGTATAAAATTGAATAGGTGAAAAATAATCCAAAGAAGGATTATATAAAGGCTTAACCCAAAATGGTGCACCTTCTATTGTACCACCGTTATTAGGATATGTTGATTGATCGTCACCTGGATCACCGCCTGGCGCATTGGTAGGCTCAGTATAACTTCTTACATTAATATTTGAACGGTATGGTAAAGTGTCAATACTTTGCTTAAAGTATAAACGATCAATACCCGAGTTATATCTTGCAGGTTGCGAAGGTAAACCAGGTCCTACAGTGTTTACACCCCATTCATATAGATTTGGTGTAGTTAAATTGCTTTCATCAACATTACCAGCAAGATCTACTCCATTACCTGACGATATCCAAACTGTTCCATATTTACTTAAAAGACGAGCATTTTTAACTGTAAGAGGAGACGGAGTATTAAAAGGTCCTGTTCCAAACGGTGGCGCTGTTTGATATGTAGAAATATCATTAATCCAAACATCGCCAGCATTTCCACCACCTGTGTTTTTTAACGGATAAAAGTACCAGCCGTCTCCAGAAAAATAACCTGTACCATCTGGTGGTGTAGTTCCTGGGAATGGATTTGTATATGGACTGTCTGTGTATGGCGTTGGACCATCAATATTAACGTTATAACGCCAGAAACCATCATTAAAATGATCAATCCAAATATGACCAGCTTGATTTGTTCCTGTTCCTACAATGTTATTAAGATATTCGTATGAATATGTATTCCAGGGGCCAGCAACTCCAGTAGGACCGGTACTACCACCTGTCTGGCTTGCAAAAGGTATGATTCCTACAACAGAACCTGTAGGACCCATTACTCCAGTAGGACCTATTGGTCCTTGTCTACCAGGTAGTCCGGGAATACCTTGTTCTCCAGGAATACCTTGAGGTCCTCCTCCAGATACAGCAATTTGCTGAAAGTTTAAATTTGCTTTGGCAATAAATGTAGATATACTATCGCTTTCAAGCAGTTGTTGAAGTGTTAACATTCCGTATTGATTTTATCTTTTTATACTATAGGTTTATTGTTTATTTATCACAATCCTTTTAGTATGTAAATTCTTGCTAAATAGGTGGATATACTTATATATCTTAGATACGTTTTATAGTAGCACTTACTGCATAACCATAAGGCTTCTTAGTGTCAAGTTCTTTAGTTATTCTAATGTTCCATTCGTCAACATTAGTTACTTTGCAATCTTTGTCTACGCGATATCCCGCAGCAATCTTAGCTCTGTCATCAATAGTTATGTCAAAAAGAGGGATTCCTTCTTTTGAAAGCGCATATAATTTAATTTCACTAATTGTGTATAGTTCTAATATGTTCTTTAATAAGTATTCTTTTTTAAGTCTTTCAACGTCAGTTGCTGTAAGCGCTTGTAATTCTGTTACACCTAATGTAGTTAACCATGAAAACTCATCAAAACTTGTAGGAAGATCAATATCTTCATATAGTTTTCTAAGTAATCTTTCTTTGATGTTTAAATTAATAGTAAGAATTGGTTTGGTGTTTCCTTGTACATCAGTTAAAGATGTTGCTTTCTTGGATAAAAGTTTCACACCAACTACTTCAGCAGGCTCAAGTACTGAAAACGTTGCTTCAGTTTCATTATATGTTTCTAAAATTTGGGTTTTAGGAATGTTCATGGTTTTAGAACCTAAGAAAGATTTAAACTCTTTCATTTCTTCATAACCATCTATAGCCGCCCAGTCAGTTGTACTATTATATCTACGGTAGTAATGTTTATCCCATGTGCTATTAAGAACAAAGATTTCTGCTGCATCAACAGATACTTCACCAACAAGAGGGTAAACACTCTTATAAGCACCACCACTTTGAATTTTTAAAACTTCAGCATCAGCAACTTTATTAATTCCATAGTTTCTTAATAAACCACTAAGAGGAGATTGATCATTAAAATGGGTATTAAAAAGTAAGTAATCTTTTTCATAATGCTCAGTGAACTCTTTATCTTCACGAACCCAGAATGATAAGATATCATTTGACTTTGGTTCATAAGAACCTCTATGACGATACACAACTTCATTTTGATTAGTATTCACAATGTCATATCCTATTACAGGTGAACCAATATACTCAATAGGTTTATCTTCATCATTTACATAAGCAAGAACTCCAGTTTTAACAATTTGGTCAGGGTTAATAAATCTTAACTTAAAATCAGATACCGTCGTTTTCTTGTTACCCTCTACTTTGTAGTACTCAATAAATTCTGAATCACTATTAATAAATTCTTGGATTGAAGCATACGTTAATAGGTTCTTGATATGAACATACGCATCAGTTCCACCCTTAATGTTAAACGTATCTAATTCACATAATGGGGATGATGCATAATTTGGTCCAGGTGTAAGCGGTTTAACACTTAATTCATTTATAGTTGTAATGGTGCCAGGAACAATCACTGAAAATAAAGGTTTACCTGTACTACCAAATGTTGTTTGTTCAGGTAAGTATTGATCATTTACTAATCGTGAATTTGTACGATCAATATGAACTATTCTATTATTAATACCTAAACCTGCATTTATTAATTTAAAGATTGATCCTGCTTTTGTAAATGAAGTAGGAGTTATATTTAGAACTGCTGGCAAACTAAATACATTATCTTTATTTGTATAGTTATCCAATGTAGGAATAATTTCATTTAACACTGAAAAACCATAATTAGGATCAACCGATTTGTACTTAAGAATTAAATTTCCTGATGTTGGGATAAACTGTGGATTAGTTCCAATTGAACCATTATTTTCATGAACAAGACCACCTAAACGAGTATCTCCTAGTTCAAGATATCCACCACCAAAGAAACCTTGTCTAGGCATCATAGTAGCAAATTCTGTATATGAAGCGGGACTTGCTACTAAAGCATACGGTATAAAGTCAGTTATACTTAAAGCATTACTATAGCCAATTCCTGCACTTCTGTTCCCAATAGGAACTTGTGTTTGATTATAGTTTTTAAGTTGATCATTTACAGCATATAAGAATAAGTAATCGCTTAATCCTGATTGTACACGATAATCTTGTACACGCACAGTAATAATCATAGTGATTGACTTAAACTTATCATTACGATAAACCTCTATATCAACTGGTTTTTGCGTTTTACCATTGTTAAGATTATTTCCTATTAATGATTTGGTTGGGTCTATCTTTTCTACAAAATAAGGATCGTATGGTACAATTCTTGCAATAGCTGCAAACTTATAGTCGTTATATTTAGTTGAGTCAGAAATTTCTGTTGGTGGAATAAGCTGATCATTTATATCAAGAACTTGAATTTTTCCACCTCTAAATAAGGTTTGTGATCTTTTAATACCTTCATTATAAATCATAAAGGTAAATCTTTCATCACGAGATTTAGGCACAAGACTATTGACTGGGTTTATCTCTGTAGGATAACCAACAGCAAAGTATTTAGTGAACCAATCATCATCATCATTTGTAGTTAACAAGTCTAGCCAAGTTTGTGTACCTTTTGCTGCGTCACCTAGTTTTGCAAACATATAAGAGCGTGATCCTTCTAAAGATTCTATTGGATAATCTTTAGGCACAGTATCAAGATACGGAAACTCATTAGTTAATAATGACGGCTCCGCAAATTTTACATTCGTGTCAGGCGAAAAGTTAGTAATACCAAATGCCCTAGAATTATCTAAACGATAATAGTTATCACGAGCATCTGTTCCTTCTTGCACCCATTTGCTGATGTAAGGAACTACTCGAGATCTTAAAGCATAATCTTTATTAAAATTTTCTCTAAGACGATCGTATTCTGAACGCAATGCTTGATACAAGAATGCTTCTACATATTTTTCATCATTAAGTAAACCACGAACTGCATCAGCATCTTCAGGAGAATATATGTCACTTAATGCTGAAAACCCTTGAAAAGTTTTTAAATCATTATCATTATAGTAATCATTTTTAACTATGTTAACACCTGCAAAATTTGTGTTAGAACTGCTAAAAGATAATCTGTATGAATGTGGAACTTTTTCAGTTACATTACCACTGTCATCAACTGATGAAATATTACGTCTCATAAAATTACGCAATCCTGACCCACCTATATAATAGTTAGACGGATCACTAGGAACTTGTGGCTGTTCAAGTTCATCATATACGTAAAACGGATAATAAGTATTAATTATGTATGATTTATTATTGCTAATTCTAACAGGCAATTCTTCATTTAAAGATATGGTTTCAATTTCATCCCAAGTATTTGTGTCAGGATTAAGAGCTTCTATTTTTATATCAAGATCACTATGTATTTCATTGCCTGAAACATCAATCGGAGTTATCTTATAATTTTCATCGCTTGGTAAAACTATTGAACCATCTTTATTTACCGTTTCATTAAAATAGTAACGTAAAGCTTCTAAAATAGGTGTGTATGAATAATCTGAAAAGTAAAAATCAACATCAAATTCCTTAATAGGAAATATTGAAAAGATACCTACAATAGGTCTATAAATATCATACGCAACAATTCGTTTATCTGTTGTTTGATAAAATTCATTTGTATTATTGGCTAATTGTATGATACTATATTCACCAAGATTTGTATAATCTGAAACATTGTTAAATCTATCCTCGACCTTTTCTTCAAGGTAAGGTAATGAATAAACATATTTTCCTTGGATTTCCCAAGGTTTCATTTGAGAATAGAATCCTTTTTGTGCTTGGTACCATTGATCTTTAATTGTTTCATTATTTAAGATTGACAATTCACCAACCGTGATATTTGAAAGATACGGTTTAGCTGGAATAAACGGTGTTGTTAATGTAGCAGGAATTGCTGGGGTACCCAAAGTAGCCGCATTGCTTACAATAAGTTGATTATTTAAGTAATCAATTTCATTCACATAAGTGCCTGCAGGTATTCCATCTCCAATTACAGGAGCGCCAACATATATGTTATCTACAAGTACATTAGAAAGAACATTTGAGCCAGTAATAATATTTGCCGTAAGATTTAATCTGCGGTCACTAAAGTACCTCTGAGAGTCTACAAAGCCTATACTTGCTCTATTACGATTGCGTTCTGAACCTCCTACAAATAATTGCTTAATTTCTAGTGGACCTACATTACTTTCAACAACAAACTGGTGATAAACATTAAGGCTAAGTCCAGATATATCAATTGCAAAATTTAAGTTAGGATTTGAATATTCTTTTGTGTTAGCTGCAGCAACTTCATAAGATACTGAACCCGATAAAGATGCATCAAGTAAAGATGTAGGTGTAACACCTTCTCTAAGTTGAAAATAAACTCCAGTAATGGTTTTGTATACTTCAACGAATGTATAAGAATGACCTGCGATTGAAGATCTATTCTTTAAATATACAGGAGCTGTTGCTGAACCCGGTAAATTTACAACACTAACATCATAAGTAAGGTTTACATTAGATCTTTCATAAAATCCCATGTTAAACACATTACTTTGCCCGTCAATCATTTTACGAGTTAATTGTATGTTATTACCTTCCAATCCTGCGCGTACTGCTTTAAGATAAATTACATCATCAATAGCAAGTGCATCACACGGTCTATTTTCAAATGAATTTATTGCGGACGCTAATGCAGTAGCAACCTGTGAAGGAGTTCCCTCGTTACTAAAGTTGGTTGTATAATCATAACCATTAGGATCAGCTACTGGGTAATTCCAAGACTGCCCCGCAGCTAAAGCAACAGGACTTGCTGTCATTCTCCACTTAAACTGCTGAGATATTGGAGAAGCTAAAGGTTCAAGGTCCGGTTGTCCTGAGCCTGCAATATATGTTGAAGATACTTGCGTATCTTTAATTTCAACTCTCCAAAACCCTAATTGATGCACGAATAAATTAGTACTCTGTAATTTTAATGATAAGACAGTATCTATTGTTAAAATGTCTGAAAACGGGGTATAATTATATGTTGATATGTATGTAGGAGAAATTCTACTTATAACAGCATTATAAAACATTGGTATGATTGTCCCTGGCGCTGCATTGCCAGCTTCTCCAGTATTCATAACAGTTAAATTAGTTGTAGCTGCTATAGACTTAATTTGAAAATAACCAAGACCAGAAACCCAAACTTGTTCGCCAACCACAAAAGTATGAAAGTTGTCATTAACTGAAATTACAGTAGTAGCTCCTACCGCTGGCATTGTGTATGCTTGGTTAGTTAATGGGTATGCTTGTTGATCTAAAAATACTTCAAATGTTATATCAGTGGCAGTAGTATTTTTTGTTCTTATCCAATACTGACGATTACGAGGATCTGCATTATATTGGTTAACTGTAAGTTCTATAACTTCATCATCGGCAAAAACATTTGCGGAATCATGTTGCGCTAAATGTAATCTTAACTGTGAAGCGCCTTCATTTAAAAGACTTGCATTAAACTGTGATGATATTTGATTAACACCTGCATATTTGCTCATGTCTTCAGTATTATCAAATAGTTTAATTTGAGTTACTCTGCGGTAATCGTCGGTGCCAGGGTTTCCATAATCTACTTCAGATAATGCTGTGATACGTTTAAACGCATCTTCTCTGTCTTTAACATAAAAGATTCTTAGAGGATCTTCCACAAAACTTGGCAGTGGAAACTTTCCAATCACATCACCTTGGTATGAAGGTATATTAGTGTTATTTACAACACCGCTAGGATTATGAAAATATCTTACAGGAATTTCTATCCCATTTGGATTATTCTGAATGAATTCTTTTGTACTATACGGTTCACCGTCAACTCCAACTTTAGGAAGAGGTGTTTGACCTGAGATTTTTCCTAATGCAGTAGAATCAATTTGAAAGTTTGCTAATTGGTTTTCAGTTACATATAAACCAAAGTAACGATTAATAGAATATGGAGTAGCTTCTTCATCATCAAATAAGAACTCTAAGTTAACAAGATTTGAACTAATAATTCCGTTTCTTTGGTAACCACCTGTGATGTATTCTTCTAATTCAATTACAGGACGATCTTGCTTCCAGTAATCAAATAAGAACTCACCTTTACCTGTCATTGTGCCATCTGCATAAGAAATACCATTCCAAACAGTAGGAATGTCACTATCAAAACTAACGTCAAGTGGACGTTCTTTAAAACGAGGATCCGTGGTAATTTTACGCAAGTAAGTACCAAGCTGTGATTTCTCACGCATGTCAAATGTTTTAACTATTCTTGCGTCTTTAAAGAAACTTTTAAATACTTCAGGATTACTTGCATTTTTATATGTCTCTTCAGAAACCGGGTGATCTAAACGAAATACTATAAAGAAATCTGGAACATTCTTTCTTAACCAAAGTGGTGCAAAGAATGAAAAGTTTTCATCATAATATTTACTTTTTAATTGCTCAACTCCGTAGTTATAAAAGTTATCAAACTGTTCGTATAAATTTCTTTTGGTATTTTGATAAAGATTGTCAACTTGATAAAGATCAAAAATAATTGAGGTTGGCGTCTGTCCATTCTTAAAGAACTTGTAAAGGTCTCTTGGGTATGTAGATAATGGGCTAACAGGGTATTTCTTATATGCAGAATCTGCTAATTCGTTATTTGCATCAATAGAGTTTAACCACAAGTTTCCTGTAGAATCTAAAGTAATTTTAACGTTACCCGAAATTTTAGGATTTGTCTTTAATAATGAATATGAAGTACGATCATCATAGATTTTAGTTTCTGATTGATAATCATTCTGATAGGTTGTTCTTGAAGTTCTGGTATCAGTATCTTTATAACCAAAGAAATGAACTTCTTGATAGTCAAGATAATTTGTTAATCCTAATGTAGAAGATCCTGACTTAACACCAAATGGAACTGTAACATAATCTTCAGAATTAGGTGATACACTTGTTGGTAAATTTAGCGGCGCTTGATATGTAAGTAAACCGCTATTTATTAATTTTTTAAAGATTATAAGATTAAACTTCATATGTGAATGATCTGTCCCATCGTAATCAATTCTCAATGTAACAGAAGCATTCGGTAATTTGGGATTACTTTTAACTACTACCCAACCACCGTTTTGACGACCAACGTAACCAGTACCAACTAAAGTACTAGAAGGTCCAACAAAAGTTTCTTTTGAACCATCAAATATATTTGGCAAGTTAATTACATCTTGATTAGATGGTGGAGATGTATATGCAATGTATTCGTAATCACTTAAAACTTTACCATTTATTTTCCATCGGTTTTTACCGCTATCATCCCATTCACCTATATGAATATTGGTAGGTCCATCATTTGTTACAAAACCAGGAGATCCTGTCAAACTAATGATTTTTTCATTTATCTGACTATCTACTGTAGAACCTACTGTTACCGAAATTGGTCCTGTTGCTCCAGAGTTTTGAAAATCCCAAGCATTCTTAACAGTCATACCGGGTTCTATGTTGTTAAAACTTAAAACTCCTGGGCTTACATTAGTAGTTGTTGTAGTAACTTCAACTTCTTGAATAGCAGTTAACCCAGTACCGCCTGGTGTTTGTGTACCACTTAAATAAGAATTAAACGTTCTCGTATTAGGCATAACGATTACATACAAATCCTCAGTTGGCAGTAAGTTAATACCTTCATTTCTGCCTATCGTTATGAATGTTGTTGACTTTCCTTGTAGAACTACTTCTCTAGAAAAATCAATCGTATAAAAATTTGGTCCTGTCATTACGAGAATATACGTTTAATGGTTGCTTTATCATAGGTTACCTCTTTAACTTGTTTGGTTGCTGTTGGTAATCCTGTTTCATAAAGTTGGATTAATGAATCTTTCTGATATGTAGCTGCAACTTGAATATCGAAAGAGAATGTTTGTTTATCTTGTTGATATAAGTCTAATCCTATTTGTCTAACATAAGTTATATTCTTAGGAGGAACTGTGTTTGTTACATTATATCCGCCAATGATTCCATTACCACCTGCTGATGAAGAAGATGTAATAGAAGGTCCGTAATAATCAGTCATTCTATACTGAAAGATCACTGGAATAACTATTGCATTATTTGAACCATTTTCTAATGAACGACTTGCTAAAGCATTTACACCGTTAACTAATAATTGATTGTATGTTACAGGTCCTAAGAACAAGTAAGCACCACAAGTATCAGCGCCTATTAAATATCTATCATCATTCACAAAACCATACTTATCAGGTAAAATACCTAATGTTGGTGTTGTTGCAGTTAAACCTGTGTAAGGCCCAGTTGGTCCAGTAGAAGAAGGCCAGTTTTTCTTATATTCTAATTGTTTTGCTGGCGTATTTTTATCACCAAGTTGATTAAACCCGTATGCATGTCTAAAAGTACTAACTCTTTCTGGTGATTGCGGATTACCTGAAATAGGATCAATAGCAATTACCGGAGTTTGTAAATTTGCAAGTGTAGCAGTAGTTCCTGCAGCTGGAGGATTAATTGCAGGGTGGTCAATATGAATAGTAAAATTGTTTGCGGTTCCACCTCCAATAGGTCCAGTGCCAGGACCTACTGATAATCTGTTCCAAATCCAAGGTTGTGTAACATTTGATGAATAATCAGTAGATGGAACAATGTATCTGTTAGTTCCTGTACCTGGCGCTTGGTAAAGAGGATTAACTAATCCTACATCAGTATATCTACTGTATAAGAATTGGCCTTTAAGTTGCCCGCTTTGGTAGAAAGCTGTAGCAATCTTATTAGCATTATTTGTATCAGCTGGATTAACCGATGGGTTAACAATAGGAGTGATATCATATTTTCTATAAAGATTATAGTCTGGGTCATTAATTCCAGGAGGAACCGAGGAAGAAAAACTATCTGGTAGTTCTTCAGCAATACCGCCAGGTAATCTTGAAATAAGTTGAAGCGGTGAAGCTTCTTCATTTTCAAGATAAATTTTATAAGACTTATTAATAATTGCACCACGACGACTTGTTGCAGGAAGTAAATTAACTGCATCTGTATAGTAGCCAGCAAATAGAGTTACTACATCGCCGTTCTTAACAGGGAGTTTTGCATTTTTCTCTTCATCTACAATGTAAACTTTAACATCTCCCACAACTTTATTCAGTCTATTCTCAAGATCTTGTATTCTCAAGTTAAGACTAGTAATGTAATCTTCTAATGATATTACAGTTCCTTGAGCTGTATAAACATTTGAAGAGATTACTGAAGTATCATGCGCATAGTATTTTTCTATTGCATTAAATGAAGAAGCAAGGTGAACATCAAGTCCTTTAGCAGCTAAATCATTTTCAAGATCTACTCTTACAATATCTTGTGATGCTTCACGAAGTGCAATAGTAGCTTCGTCTTCAGAAACAAGATCTTGTGGAAAAGTAATAGAAATGATATTAGACGGTACTGAAAGAATTGGGTTTTCTGGCCAACCAGCTTCAGAAACTGATACCACATAAAACTCAACTTTTTCACCATTAGATATTGGAATATCAACTTGGTTAATATTTACTACATCAGGATTAGTAATGTCTTCTTCAAGCCAAACATATATCCCTCTTACAGGATCATATACTTTTTTGCGAATCTCTGATTTTACTTCATTAAGATTACTATAAGTAGCTCTTTTAATTGCACCGCTTGTATCTGTATAATCAAATTGCTTTATGTCACTTGCAGAGCCATCTGGACGAACATATCTATAGTATGTATAGAACTGTATTACATTTTGTTCTTGACCGTTAGAATCCTTTACAGGTTCTGGGATAGCATAGAATCCACGGATACGATATTTAGGTGTATCAAGCGCAGCGGGTTTTTGTTGTGCAGTAACAGCAAGTTCTTTAACGATTGAAGCATAAAGAGCTGTTTTTGTATCTTTTTCTCGAATAAGAGAGTCAAGCTGGTTTTTCACAGCTCTTCTTTCAGTATCTGAGTTAAATTTAGTTGTGTTTAATTCTTCTTTCTTTTTGTCAATAGATTTCTGTAATTCGGTTATCTCTGATTCAAGACGAACTTTATCTGCTTGCTTTTTACGAATAGCTTGTATTTCAGCTTGGTCAAGTTTATGATCATTAACCGAAACTACTTTAAAGTTAACTTCGTTAAGAACGGGTGCATTAGGTACAAGACCATTTACTGCAGCAATTTTGTTTTCTTTAGAACCTGCAAGAAGCATACTTCCAAAGTCAAGAACAGATTCATTATAAAAATCACTAAGTAACTTAGGTCCTGTAGTTAAATCTATTGTTAATTCATTTGTGTAAAAAGCAACACCCGGTGAATATGTAGATGATAACAGGTTTTCAGTATCATTTACACTCTTAAAGAACACAACTTCATATTCATCATATCCAATTCCAACGTTAGCAACTTTAGGTGAGAATGTTTCAGAATAGAATATTACAGGTTCACCTACTACTAAAGGATCATAACCACTAGTGCGGTTAATTCTAATGAAATTTGTTGAGTTATCAATTTCTGATACTTCATAAATAGATTCACCTTTTAATAACTTGTCACCAGGCTTAAGAACCATAGTATCTTTAGTTAATGAAAGATTATCATTATATTTTAAAGTATTAAGAAGGTACCAACGTTTAGTTGAAGTACTTCCATCAGGATTACTGTATGTTCTATCTTCAATATTAACTGTTATGAAATCTCCAGTGTATCTTACAATAGAAAGAGGAAGATCATTTACACCTTCATCAACAAAATATGTAATGTTACGTTTTTGCAATTCTACAAGTAAGTTAACATAATTAATATCATTCTTACCTTTGAGACTATTATTAAAGTATTGAATCTTATCGTCAGTGTCAAGACTAAGAATCATACGTTTTACGTAAATCTTACTTTCTTCTTGTGGAACATATTTGGAAACATCAATGCTAACTTTTAAAGCAGGTGATAATAAAGACTCAAAGAAGTAATTGTTCTCAGCAATAAATTTAGCTGGAACAGTAACTTGTCCTACTGGTGATGGGTCAGTAACATTCTTTGACTGATAGATTTTTTTAAAAGTTCCATCAGGCATACGAATGTAAGCCTCTGAACCATCAAAGCCAAGCATAGTACTTACCGTCTTGTCTATTCTTTCAATACTTGATTTTAAGAATCCAAAAGATGGTAAAGTAAATGTACTTGTAGTTCCGTCTGAGTTTGTTTGTGTAACTGTAACTGTATCTGCATTCGTAGTAACCGCTTGAGAAACTTTTTGTAATTGCTCAAGTGAATTATTTTGAAGACGGATAAAATCCGCAAGTATGGTTGCAAAACTATTTGATGTCTCTGCCATTGGTGTTATTTAGTTTTTAGAATATGTCAACCGAAAATTGATATGTAGCTGGGTCTATACAGATTACCTCAATGATTGGTGAGTTTCCTTTATTTTCAAAATCAAGATAAGTTACAAATGCCGCTTCTGCTGAATAAGGGAATCCTGTGTTAAGTCTGTCTAATGAATCAGTGTAAACAATAAAGTTAAAGTTACCATTTGTGTTTGATAAATCTAAACCGTATTTAAACGAGAATCTTGTCACCTGACCAGCCTCCCAAGGTAATAAAGCATCATCAATGTATATGATTACATCTCTATCTACATTATAAGGAGCATTTGTTGATCCGTCAGTTATCTTAATGTAATTTGTAAAGTTAAGTAAAGAATGTTGATAAGAAAAACTTGATGGATTAATTGTAAAATCATTAGCAATAGAAATGATTGGTTTAGTTCCAAGGTTAAACATTTGGTTTGTGTTAATTATCTTAACACTTCCTGCTTGTGATTTATCCAAACTAATACCTCTACCTGGTGATAACAAGTCAATATTATATGACATCTGCACACTAGTATAGTTTTTGTATATGTTTGTGATTTCTTCGTAATTTCTTTGTATAAGATTTAAAAGATTATCTGTATTTGTAAAGATTGCTGCATTGGCAGTAATCTGTGCTTGTATATTTGTTAATTGCGCATTTACTTCATCAATACCAGTTGCGGTAAACACTAGATTCTTAAGTGAATTTACTTCATCAGTTAATGTTTGTAATGAAGCATTATTTTCTAATAAGATAGTGTAAGCATCAACCATTTTATTTAATGCGTCCATGTAAAGTTCTAATGAATACGGATTGTAATCATTAATAGAAGTCTCTACCGCAGTATCTTGTGAGTTAACATCAAACTTGATATTAATACGGAAAGCATAAGAGTTACCATTATCACCAGTAAATGAGTTTGGCTTATACTTTGTTAATCTAGGAATGTAACCGCCTCCTGAAGCAAGAGGGTCAACATTATCTAAGAATAAGATACCAAATAAGTTTGTTGCTGATACCGCTCCACTTGCTGGATCATACAGATCATAATAAACAAGTATTGCATTGAAGTCAAATGTTTGTGCTGCTGCAGTTTCATTATAAGTACCAAAATCAGAGGCACCACCTACACTAATACCAGCATACACACTTGGATTAAATTCCATTGTGATACCGTCAAGGCGAGAACGTGTAAATTCAACAGTTTTGTTTACACTGTCAATTTTAAATCTATCATTAGTTGCATCTAAAAATGAACCTGGCTCAGTAAAGAATGAATTTGCAATAGGATTAGAATACCACCATTGAAACCCAGGATTACCTTCTTGAATCCATCCGTTAATTGTAGGATTAAAATAGAAGAAATCCGCAGGAGCACCAAATGGGTCAAGTGTAGAAAAATTATTAGAATCAGCATCAAAGAATGCTTGTATACTTAAACCTGCTGGTTGAATAGTTGCGCCTGTTCTTCCGTATATGTATTCATTATTTAATGGATCAGCTGGCGTATTTGTAAAAACTGATGAAACGCCGTAATTAGCATCATCAAGAGTTTTAAACAAGACTACTGGAGTATTACCTTGTGATGTTGGTACATACACATAAACTTCAGAAAAAGCATTTGCATTATTTCTGACTGTGTTTAATATGTTAATGTCACCAATGTACTTAATAACTTTAGAATATGTTAAAGATTCATCTTCCTCAACAAAGTGTGTTCCATAAAGAGTTGCAGATTGTTCTGAACCTATAGCAGCTTCACGGAAACGGATGGCGCCCGTTTCTTTTAACCACTTAAAGAAAACACGCTCACTTACAGTTGTGTTCAGATTCGAATCATAATTGGTAGAAGAAGAAATCATTGTCTCAAGATTAAGACAATAGTTTTGGAACGATTCTGCTAAGTAATCATTGAGTGTTTTAGATCCGTCTATTTCTGCAAACCCGCCTGGTGAATTTGAAAAGTTCATTAGGTTTTCACCTACTGCTGGACTTCCAATATCTGGAATGTTTAATAATGCAAACTTCGAAAAACGAAATTTTGTTTGTGAATCATTAAAAGATAATCCAAGATCCTCAGACGCTGATGAAAACGTATAGAACGTTCCACCTTGCACACGGATAGGTTTTATTAATGGTGCAACCATTTATCTGAATGTATTTTTATGAAATTACTACAGTAACTCCTACAGAGTTAAGGATTCTCCAACCTGTGCTATCAGCATATAATGTAATTGCCGCTTGTCTAATTCTAGTATCATTATTTAAAACTGGAACAACAGCACCTGAATCATTGAACTTAACACTAGCATATGAAGAATCAAGATTAGTTGTACTAAGTTCAAAATCAATAGCTGCAGTTGAAGCTACTGGAACTGCATCCACAAGAAGAGTTATAATTTGACCTTTTTTAACATTTGCATCAGATACAGCAGGTAATTGAACAGCAGTACAGTTATTAGTACCCGTATTTGTAAAGTTTAACCAACTTAAACGTATAACACTTACTTTTGGGAAAGATGTTGTAGTTGTGATGTTTCTTGTTACTGAAGTTGTTGTAGGAGCTGTTAATGCTTGTGTATCAATATTAAGACCGTTTACACCGCCACCTAAACCATTATAAAACTGTTGATTAATTAAAGAAGCATCAACAGAAACTGGAATAGTTGAAGTAAAGATACTGTTAATACCTACAGTTCCATCTAGAGTTAGATTTCCATGAACAGTTTGATTTCTTCCTACTGTAAAATCTCTTGTTATACCAAGATCTTGTCCTACATTAAGGTTTCCTCCAAAAAGACCTGTTGCTTCACATGTAAAGATTTGGTCGGTAATTGGACGAGTGTATTTTTTAACTAAAGCGCTTCCAACATTTAAAGCAGCTCCGGGCACAAACGATGTATCAAGATACGTTTCTAACGTATTGATTGCAGCTGCTACCTTTTTGAAGTTGTCATTGATTGTTGGGCGTGATCCTGCGATATTATCTGTACCGAGAATTTCTGTGATTGTAATTGTTGCCATTTAATGATATATTTTTTCTACCTTTAATTTATATATCATAGTCTTTTATTGAGTGTACTTACTAGGTACATATTCTTCCCATTTTGGATCATACCAAAATCTTCTGCCTGTACCATCGGTTAAAGACGATAAAACTCCATAGCATTTCTTCCATTCTTTAAAGTCTTTAGCATCAACTCCATTAGGATTTTTCCAATCACTTAATTGCCCGCCGCCCAAAGTATATGCGTCTCTAACGCATAAATGACAAAGAAGAAGCAGATGGTCCCAATCTTTAAGACTAATCTCATTTGCGATAGTAAAAGGATTAATGTTTAGTCTATAGAGTATTTCAGCTCTTAGGTAATTTCCTATTCCATTAAAGAATCGTTGGTTCATCAGCAATTCATTAATAGGTAAGTTAAATGCTTTGTGTTTACTAAAATATAGTTTTACATTTTCAATAAACTTAGGATATTCTGTCAGCGGACAAGGACCACGACCAGCGTTCCAATCATTTACCCATTTCCATTTAGCAAAACGTCTAACATCATGTAATACTAAATAGTTTCCTCTTGTTGTGATAAATCTTAAATGAGAATGCTTAAGCACTTTTTCTAAATGCTCACTTTCTTTTCTTATGTATGCCCAGTTGCCACTCATACCTAAAGTAACTCCCATATCTTTAGTGACGGCTCCATTAATATCGCCACCCACCATTTCAAGATGAAGTATCATTTCTTTGCCACGAGTTTTTGCTCGTAATGTAAATACTCCGCCGTCAAAGATATCAAGATCTGTTTTTACTTTAGTAGACTCTGATTTCTCAATCTTTTCAAAGAATCCTTCATTATCAACAACGTGATTAATGAAATCACCCATGATTTTAACTTCCGCTAATTCTGGCATATTAAATAAGTGTTGTGCCTACGGCTGGTTTATAATAAGTGTTATGTATTTTTTCAATCATGCGAATCATTCCGATAACATCTTTCTCACAGTATTTAATGATACCGTTTGTGTTATGATTTGCCCAATATTCAAAATGAACTTGGCCGCCATTCATTTCATCTTTAGGAGAAGGTAATCCTAATCCGTACATTGCTTCTTCAAAAGTAACATCAAGATTAGAGAATCCTTTCCACCATTCTTTTAAATCAACAATGTTTACTTCCCAAGGTTTTTTGCCCCAAGTATTTACACATTCAGGAACTAGGAATCCGTACATAAGTATTTTACGATAAACCCAAGGAATGTCAAAATTCTTAATATTCCAGCCGCAAGGGATTAAACCGCTTGCTGTTGCTTTATTAAATAGGTGAGCTGTTTTCTTTATAAGATCAGCCTCGTTTAAATCTGAAATAGTTTGTACTTGGATATCTCCATTTTTCCAAAGACCGTATGATAAACAAACAATACGACCAAATTCAGGGAATAAAGAAACTTTATTTTCATACCCATCAGCAGGATCACCGTATCCCATTCTTTCACATTTTCCTGCATATATTTTGGCTCCTTCAGGATCTTGAGCTTTAAACTCTTCATATGATGGATATTGTCCTGCAGTCTCGATGTCAAAGAAAAGTAGTTTGTTAAGTTGTTGTTGAGTAAACATATAAGATTTATTTAGATTTTATATACATAAATATGTATTTAGTTTCCTAAGAACTATTTTTAAATTGTGTATAAAAATTAATATCTATTGATTGAACGGTAGATAGATTGATTAGACTAAGTAGTAAACTACAAAGAAAGTAATTCTATGAATTTTGAAAACATACAAGGTGGACAAGAAGCTCATATTGCGCCACGAATCGACGTAGATTCATTACCCTGGGTAGAATGTTCATGTGGAGGTAGACTTTTTGACTCAGCAGTAATGGTTAAGAAAGTATCACCTTTACTTAGCCCAACTGCAAAAGAAGAGATTATACCTGCTGACATTATCATCTGCAGATCATGCGGTAAAATACCTGACTTCTACGCTAGAAAAATAAAAGGTATTCCAGAAGATTTGATTTCTACAAGTGAATAAACCTTTTATTCTTAACTGTCTTGAACTTAAAGACATACCACAAATAAACGGCTGGGGAGTTTTTACTTATGAAACTATTCCAGCTGATACTATTATTGAGTTATCTCCAATCTTTACATATCCACAAAAACTTATAACCATAGCTATGTATATGGCGCAAGGAGATGGTATAAGTATTGATGATATTGTTCTTGACCAATACGGTATGAGTTGGCCTGATGAATCTGATGAACCAAAAACCGCTGTGATGTTAGGATATTTAAGTATCTATAATCACAGCGGTAATAATAATTCTGAGTTCTTTCGCGATTTTGAAAACCGCTTAATAGGTGTTAAGACTTTACGTGATATAAACGTGGGAGAACAACTTACTGTTAATTACGGTCCTTATTGGGTTGCAAATAAAAAGGATAGAATTAACATAATTGATTTTTAACCCATATGTTTCTCAAAGATTTCTTCAATCTTGATGATTAACGGATTACGAACTATATCTTCTCTACCAAATTCCATTATACCAACTTCTTCCATCGGTGTAAAGTATTGAACTACTTTTTCTAATGATGAGGTATTTCCAGCTTTCATATCAATCTGTTTGGTATCACCAGTAATAATGATTTTGGAATCTTCACCTAAACGAGTCATTGTTGAACGCATGTTTTTCAATGTAATGTTTTGTGCCTCATCAACAATAATGATTGCGTTATCAATGCTTCTTCCTCTAACATAAGCAAGTGGAAGTACTTCAATCATTTCACAATTTAACATTGTTCCTGTTAGTTCTTTACCTATAAGTTTATGAAAGTTATCTAAGAAAGATATCATAAACGGCTCCATCTTTTCTTTCATTGTCCCTTTTAGGAAACCAATTTCTTCGCCTTCTAAAACAGTTACAGATTTTACGATTATGATTTTCTTATACTTGTGATTTTGTGTAGTTAGCAATTTTAGAGCTTCAGCGCAAGCAACGAATGTTTTTCCAGTTCCAGCTGGACCTGCACAGACTACAATGTCATGCTTATTTATTAGTCTAATGAAATTTTTCTGGCGATCATTTTTACATTTAAGATCAACTCTTATTTTCATAAGTAATCTTTCTTGTGGTTTTAGTTCTTGTACAAGGTCTTCTACCACCGGTTTAGTTTTTCTTCTTACAGCCATAGTGTTTGTTTTTTTACCAGAATCCGCCAGGACATGTGCATTCTTTACATAAAACTTTTTTGTCTATGTAACAACCGCAACCGTTAAATGGCGTGCCCCAGGTGTTAATGTGTGTTTTGGTATTATCGCATCGATTTTCCGTGCGAATCGGACAATTTGAACAAGCAGACAGGCGCTTATCACCAAGTTCTCTTATCTCAGGGTCTAGGAGGTGTGCTCTATCTAAAAAGCTATTATACCATCCTTCGGCTATATGAAGTATATTCATATGTTAAACTTTTACGGTTTTAACTTTAACGTCTTTCTCTTTTTCAATCTCTTTTGCTAACTCGAGATTTTCATGATTATCATCAAAGAAAATAAAGTCAGAATAACCTTGGTCTACAAGACCATGCAAAGCTTCTTTTTTTCTTTGTGCAATATTGCCAGTGAAACCATAGCGGGCATCATTTACAGCAATACAGAGTTCAGGGTGTATATCAATTCCATTTACTAAAAAGAATTTACGAATCATATCACTGTTTGATCTAGCAGTTAAAATTGACACGTGAACACCACTTTTATAGTAAGCAAGTAATTTATCAAGAATTTCTACAATGAATTTGGATTTCTTTAAGATTTCAAAATCTTCAAATTCACTAAAGGATAATGAGGTCTTCTTATTGGGTTTAAAAAAGTTAAATTCTGCGGGAGTTAATGATTTTATAACTCTTCCTGTTTTGACGTCAAGAACTTGTATCATTGCTGCTGAAATGATAAGAGTATCATCAAGATCAAAAACTGCAAGTTTAACAGATTTCTTTCCTTTAATAGTTACCTCATTTACGGTATTATCAACTTGACTTCTTGACTCCATTCAGTATAAGATTTTTCATTACAATCAAAGATAGATGCAACTTTCCAGTAATATGTGCCTGGAGTAGGAAAATTACCTGCGTCTATTACATTTTTTGTATTTTCAATATATTTATCACAAAAGATTTTTGGTTCTTTATTCATATTTAAACCAGCACTTACCACATATACACCTGTGTGTGCTTTGAATCTTTTACCTACTAAATCAGCTTGCGCGTCAGAAAGACTGTTATAACTAAAAGAACTATCCCATTTAATATTAACATCGTAATATTCTCCAACAGAACCATTTATTACGTCTAACCAAGTTTGATCACCTAAATTTTTATTTTGGTATAAGTCTACATAAACTCGTGGCCAAAAAGCACCACCGCTGCCAAACATAAAAGTAGAAATGTCTTTAAATTTACAAGTAACCGTGCTTGCATTTACGGCAGTAACTTCAACGATTTGACATTCTTTAATACCCAAACTTCCACAGCTATCATTATAGAAGGTTATGACAGGTGGAGTAACTCCAAGTGTACTTGTTATTACATTCGGAATCTCAAATTGCCAAGCTATATCCTTACCTGGATCAATTATTTTAACATATTGAATTGCTCCTAATGAATTTAACTTTGCTTGTACATTACCATTAAAGTTATATGAATTTCCACATATTGTTGTTATACCATTATTATATGAATTATCTTCTAACCTAAATGTAAAGTTATACTTAACCGCTTTATTTGTAGGATCGTCCCACGAAAACAAAACTTTCCCATTTTTAATTGATGATAATAAGTTAATAGGTGCGCTATCATCTTTTTCAACAAAGACTCTTCTATCAGTATAAAACATTACATCCCCAGCAGCTAAAACACCTTGAGGCAATCTATTAGTAAGTCCTTCTGAAATTGCACATGATAAAGTATACGTGTATTCAATAATTGGTGCATTAGTTGAATTTAAACTTACATTGGTTATTGCAATAACAGAACCTTTCACCCAGTTAAAGTCTTGCATTAAATCATCTTTTAAGACAAATGTATCACCAACTTTTATCAAGTTATTACCAAATAAACCTCCATATGCACCATTATCTGTTACTTCATAAGTAACAGTAATCTGATAATAGTTGTTATTACCTGTTTTAGTTTTGTTTGAAAAAATGCTATTTACTATAAACTTATATGCATCTGTATAGTCAGGATCATTTATTTCTGACGTATACATATATCCTTGATTTGGATCATTAAGCGGAGTATTGCCATCCTCAATAGGATTAACTCGTAAAGCCTCATCAAGATTTCTTTGAATTACTGAAATGCTATTTCTGTTATCTTGCTTCATATACGTTTAAGAATGACTTTTTAGATTGTGTTTTTTGATTACCATTTGTATCTGTGATAGTTAGTTCAACATCAAAAGCGCCTGTGTAATCAAATGTCCATAACATACGGCTATCAATAGTTTCAGCAAGGGTAATATTTCCGTCTTTTAATTTCCAAAGATATCCTGTCTTACCAACCATATCACTTGCTTCTGCTGATAACATTACAGAACTACCAGACGGAATTTTGGTTACATATTTACCAATTCTTGTTTCATCCCACGTATACGATCCACCAATAGCTCTTGCATACGGCAATCTTTCAGATTGTGATTTTGCTTCTAGATAATTGCTAAATATTGGATCATTAGTATAAGAATACTTGTAAGGTAAATTATCCGCAGGGTACCAACCTGGAACACCCCAAGGAGCTGTACCTAAATTTATATAAGTTTGAGCATAACGATACTTGGTTAAGAACTGTTGTAATCCATATTCAAATGATCCTACTTTATTATCACCAAACCCAAACCATTGATAAAAATTATTCATTGGATATGTATGTGCTATTGATGTGTTAATAGTGGCGCTAGGATTTTGTGGAGGTAAGAATGTAACTCCATTAGTTCCTACTAAATAACCTAAGTTATCTACACTTGGATTTGTTGCAAACGCAAATATCTGAATATCATTTTGTGTTAATCCGTTAGATAAAAACGGTATTGTAATTGTTGCATTAGGAAGTGTTATTTGCTCAATTACATAACTTCCATTTGTTACATTTCCACTTAATGGTTGACTAAGAACAATTTCACGAACCATTCCGTTAATTGCAAAGATTTCTAAAACTGTAGCAGGTATTGCTGGAGCAACAGGTAAGTTAACACCAGACACTACTTCACCTACTCTGATTACACCTTCATGTAATCCTTGTATATTTTTTAAACGGTAGCTCCCAGAAACACCATTTGCAACAAAAGAACCTTTCTTAGGAATATTCTTATTTAGATAAGTAACATTATAGTTTGTTAATAGCGGATCTATTGAAAATGCTGGTGCTATTGAAGTAACTTTTGATGCAGGTTCAACAAGAGGAGAATATAAAACATCTCCATTTGTAATTGTTACACTGTTTTCATAAAAAACACCATCAGGCACAAGATATGTGTTTATCTTAGTTTTTCCTATATATTGAAATCCGCCGGTTAGCGCAGTAAAATAGTTATCATTAACATAGTTTGCATCAATGTACAATAAAGAATTATTTGTTGCACTATATAACCCATAGTTAAATTTACTAATTCCAGGATTATCAGAATTATTAAGTTCCCAAAGTGCTTGTGCAAATTTTTCTGAATCACTCATTCCTCCAACTATACCTACAAAATTAAATGTAGGTAATTCATTAAACTTTATACCTCCATTTGTGTCAACTGTATCAATAACATATCCGCACCATAAATTATCTACATAATCAAGCGTGTCAAACGTATTTCCACTAAAAGTATCCCAAGTAAGCTCTTCATAGTTTTCCCATGTTTGAACTCGAGTACCTAAATGTCTTTCGGCGTAATCTTCATCAAACCTTTGTTGGCAAGCATGGAAATATGTATCACTTCTATACAGCTCAAGATTATTATCATCAAGAGTTAATAAAGTGCCTACTCCACCTTTCCAAGTACCTGTGTTAAGTATTTTCATAGAATAACTATTTCCAACTATCCCATGATCATAAAACCAATTACGATTATCAACTTCATAAGCAGGACCAAAGTTAGTTGCATTAGAAAATGCACCAGCAGGAGGAAATGAATTATAGTCAGGTATAATAGTTAAATCTGTATTAAAATCTTGCGCCCAGCGTTGACGAGTTGTAAAGTCATCATATTCATATTCTAAATAAATAGAATTTCCATTATTATAGAATGTATTAAGCTGAGTATTCAGTTCATTTAATTCACCTCCATTTAAACCTATCACATCAATCGTATAATATTCAGCATTCCACATTTGGAATATAGATGTAGTACTACTTGTATTTAAGTAAGCATGTTTAGTTCTAAACACTTGTGTATAAATTTCTTGTACACCGTCATATACGTATAAACGCATTCTTGTAAACCCGGGACGAATTTCATCTATAGGATTACAAGTTAACTGCTTAGTGTTAAAAACTAATTGACCAATATGATCACTTTTTTCTGGATCATTAGGAGTTGTATTTATGTACATCCAAGCAGACTCAGAAACTGTGTTATTTACAGTTATTGTAATATCATTAAACCCTGGAACTCCACCGATAGCTGTTGCATCAATAAATACGGTTTCAGCAATAGAAAACCCGCTGCCGCCATTTGCTAATGTAATTGTATAATTGCCTAATACATCTATGTCAATGTTCCACATAGAGTTTACACCTCCACCTGATGCAGAAGTTTGAGGCACATTAATAAAAGATGCAGGTCCTGGCGCACCAAATCCTGTAAATGTAAATCCAAGTGGATCTACCGCAGTTACATTATTTGACCAATTAAGATTTCCGTTTAAGTAATTATTATCTCTTACTTTATAAATTCTACCATAAGCGCCTTTCTTATTAAGAATAGTACTACCTGCAGCACCGGCAATTTCAAAAATATCATCAGGATCTTTACTACGAATAACATTTCTACTAGAAATAGGAGTTGACCCCTCTTTTGTTAGTACAAGATATTCACCAGTTTTAAATCCATTTGGATTAGTAGTTTCATCATAAATTTGATTTCCTTTTACCGCAACTGTTCCTTCTATTTCTCTAAGAACTTCCCATGTACTAGGACTTGCAATAAATGCTTGAGGAGGTTTAACAGCAAGTTCAATAGAAGTTTGTCCTGGAACAGAATAATCTGCGGATATAACTTCTAACTGATATATGACTCCGTCTCTGCGAATATAAATCCAATCAGTTGGATCATATGAAGGATCTAACGGTTGTCTAATTATTTGACCTGCAACTACAATCGTAGGATTAACTGAAGGAAATGCAGATGCATTATCAGAATAGCTTAACACAACACCTTCTGCAAGATCTCGAGAGGATATTTGAAGGACCTCGATTTCATTACATGGCGGGAACGATGGATTATTAACATCCGATAAATCAGTCACAACTAGGGTATCCCAGTTAACATCGCAATCCATCCAACGTGTAGGATTAAACGTTATGTTAACCCAACTGCTATTTGCATTGTCCCAATCATATCTAATTGGATTAGGCGCATCAATAGGTACGTTAGCTTGTATTTGTGCTAATGAAGGATTAAGACCTTGTGCTTGTATTTGTGCAAATTCATCCCAAGTATCTTTGGAATCATCAACGTTTTTACTGATGAAAGCAAAATCAGCTTCTGGAACATATACTTCAACAGCATCACGTTTTATGTTATTTGACTTACTATTTGTTGTGTCATATACATCAAGTTCTATTGTGTATTTTCCAGTGTAAGGTAAAATCACAGTATGACGAATTAATTCGTCAATGGTATTTACTCCAGATCTATATTGAAAAACTCGTGTAGGGTCAGTAGGACTTGTTAATGTAGCTTTCCATTCCATTTGATAAAAGTCAGCTCTACCTAATTCATCCCAAGTATACATAACAGTTGTATGACCACCGCTTGTGTAAACTAAAGGTTCAGACGTATATCCAAATCCGCCAAAAGTTACTCCAACGCCTTGATGAACATATATTTTTGCACCAACTTGTATTGTTGAAAAGATTACGCTTGCATCATATTTTTCTAAATAGATGTCATTACCTATAATGTTTCCAATTACAGTACCTTCAGGTAATCCTAAACCTTTAACAATTCTACCAATACTGATAGCAGATAATCCACCGACAGGAATACTTGGAGATAACGTAAGTAGATCATTACCACCGCCCCATGTACCAACATTAGATACAGTATATTCTACAATGTTTAGTTTGCCATCTCTTATTTGTGATGAAAACGTTGCTCCATAGCCTCCACCACCAGCAACTTTAATCACTGGCGCATAATTATAACCACTTCCAGGATTAATAATTTCTACCGCAGTAATATTTCCACCACCACTCGGTAATAAAGTTCCGTATGCTTTTAATGTTGCATTATTACTTCCAGTGAAAGTTAACCAAGGAAACGGCAATTCGTCCCAAGTTACATCAAAAGAGGTATTTAAGTCAACGATTGCACCAATTGGAATGTTGGCAGAATCACTGTATTTCTTAACACTTTCACTATCACTAAAATAGCTTACAGGTGAAGAAGTCTTTTTCGTTAATACTAAGGTTCCTGTTGGAGAAACGCCTAAAGGAGAGTTCCATAAAAACTGAATAGTAGGATAAACGCCGTAACTCAATCCTTTATCATATAAAGTAACTTCTTCAACTTCAAATGAAATTTGTGATGCATCTATAGTAAATCCAATAGCTCCTAATGGAATTTCATATTGATTTCCAACCGGGCGTAAAACAGTTGACTGTGCAAACGTTGTAGGCAATGAACGGTAGTTGCTTCCTTGTTGAGGACCAGCATTTATAACATAGTCAGTAACACCACCTCCTAAATTAACACCAGCAACTTCAAGTCTTATAGGTACATCATAAGTACCTCCTTTAAGAGTTATGATATCACCAACTTGAAAATTTATACCTGGGATTGCACCGGTTATAGGAATAGGAAAGGGTGCAGCCTCAGCACGAACTTTACATTCACCTCTTGCTTGTTGTAAAGCAGAACCTGGGAAAGTTATTAAAGGAATTTCCCCAAAAAATCCACTTCCACCGTAAGTAATGATAACATCACTAATGTCGTATGAATCAGCATAAATAGATAATGAATCTGTAACTTCAGGAGTTAACAGTCCGCCGTTTGCATTATAAGGTCTAAGATCTACAATTTGAGATCTTTGTGTATTTGTAAAGTTTAATCGTTTACCTGCATTAATTAAATGTCTATCAGTTCTATCATTCCAAGTATTAACTGCATATCTTTCATAATAAACACCTTCACCAGTAATATCAACAATTCTTGTATTTAGTGGAAGGAATTTTTGTTTAAGATATCCTTTAAGTGCAAATAACTTGATTAAGACTTCTTCATTAGTATATGCAAAAGCATCTTCTGTTACAGGAATACCGTACTCATCAACTTGAGCAGAGTCTCTTACGATATCATAAAAAAGTCCAAATAGATTTGATTTCTTATAGTGTTTACTTGGTAGTAAACCAATTTGTTCTCCACTTGCAGTTTTATCTTTAAGTTGAAACGCAATAGGAACTTGTCTGTACTTATTATAATAAGCATCATCAACATTTACGTTTAGCCAGTATTCTTTAATTCTTATATCATAATAACCAAACCAATTTATAATATTGACTAAACCTTTATATGCACCAACATACGGCCAGATCTGGTCTCCTTGGAGAAGCATCTCTTTTCGTTTTTCGTTAAGTAAAATGTAGTCAGGATTATCTTCATTAACATCAGAATCTCTAAGTATAAGTTCTTGGTCTGTTGTAATATCACGTCCTAAGTTTTCAAGCATAGAACCTAGACGTTCATCCTCAGCAACTATTTCACCTTCAATGTTTAATGAAAATAGAATAGTTTCTTTATTTACATACGTTACATCAACAATTTCAAGTTGTCCTGCATAAACACCCTCAACATCAGCTTGTAAACCAAAATTAATTTGTAAAGGCGCTTTAAGTAAATTAGGTTCAAACACCTGGCGAATAATTTCACCGTTAGGTCCTAGATTATTAGACTGTTGAATAATAGCATCGGGTAATGAATATGGGTCAGATGAATCTAACGTAAATATAATAGTTTGCGATTTCTTAATCGTTGGATAATCTACCCCGTATTCTACTTCATATAAAAACCATTCAGGATCTGTTCCTGTTCTTATTCTTGCCTCAAACTGTGGAATAGCTGCATATGAAATTGGCACAACTGTTGTTGATATAAGTGTGTCAAATGAAAATTTATACGGAAGAACTTGTGTAACTGTATAAGATCCAGCCAATGGACCACCATACACATTAATAGGAGAACCTACTTTTAAGTTATGTGGAATATAAAAATCATATGTATTTGTTATGCCTATACTTGTAGAAGGTCTACTTAAAGTAATTTCTCCAAGTATTACATTAATTTCTAATATAAGTGTGTTAGATAATATTCCATTACCTAACACGGTCATATTAGTAGATAACTGACTAATTACCGCAGGACTAATTCCTGTAATAACAAAAGAGTTTACAGCGTTTACTATACCTGTAGATTGATAGTTTTCAACTTCTAATGTAGCAGAAGATCCATTAGTCACAACACTTTGCACAGGTTGTGTGTAAAGATCAATTCTTGGTAAAACATATGAAGTGTTTCCATTTGAATCCAAGATTTTTTCAATTATGAAAATATTTTCAGATTCAATTAATCCTGCAGAAACAGGTGGGAGATAACATGAATTGCTAATTGTATTAGCAACAATCGGCCAGCCTAATGTATTATACACTGAAGTTGGATCTCCGGCAAAATTAAAAGAAGTAATTTCTCCCAGCACACTTAATCCTAAACAAGCTGAATCACTGTCCCATCGTTTATTAATGATAGGGCGAGTTTCAAAATTTACATAAGTATCTGAACTATAATTTATACCTGGATTGACAATCTGTACATACTGCATAGTTCCAGCGTAATCAGTGTACACACGGATTTCACCACCTTGGCCTGCACCAGTAGGATCTATAACAGTTGCGGTAATAGGTAAAATCTCCGTAGAGTTAATGTTATTTCCGCTTTTGTTAAAAACTTTAAATTGTCTGTTTAATAACATTAGTTAAGATATTTGTAGTTTTTATCAACCGTGTAATTCATAGCTTTTTTAATCATGCTTACTCGGTCAATCATATAAACCATCATTTTTTGAAGTTCGATTAAGATTCCTTCTCTTTTAGGATCTGATAATAAATAAGTAGAAAAAGACTTTCTAAACAAGTTATTTCTCCAGTCATACCCAGTATTTTTTAAATCATCTTGAATATGTATCATATATTGGTAATAGCTCTCTCGAGTTAAATACTTACCTTCTCTTGGTTCTGCCATCTTACGTATTTTTTATTGCATCAATGTTAATTCGGTGAAGTTCCATGTTTAATGTGTTTTCTGAATCTTTACCAAATACCACGTTTATACTTCCAGGTTTAGAAGCATCTGTTGAATCATAATATGTAAAACCTGTACGATCATTCCAACCTCCACGAATAAGAGCATATTCACCACGGCCAATAAGTACATCTCCATATTCATCAAGACCTTTAGGTGCAGCCTCAGCATTTGCAGGATCAGATTTGAAAACTTCATTTTCTTCACATACAAACCAAACGTTAACTGAGTCAACACCAGCTACACTTTCAATAATAGAAACCAAATCAGATTTTGGAATCTTGTCTCTACGACGATTCTTTAAAAAATAATCCGAACATTTTGAGACTATAGATTGACGAATAACGTCTTTGCTGTATCCTTCAAAAGAACGAACACTAATGTTTACTACATATTTTTTAACAATAGGATCAACAATCTTAACAACTGTTGTTAGAATTTTTTGACCGCTTTGTTCTATAAGATCATATATCTTATTCTTCTCTTCTGTTGATAATAAGAATAAATTAAGAGGTATGTTAAAATAATCTGCATTTGACGGTTTACGTTTATTTACATCAGGTATAAGGAATAGGTAAACTACATTATCATCAGTAAGATCGTTATCATTGAAAGAACTAAATGCATCAATTACACTAAACATATTAAACTTCTCTAAGAAGTAAACATAATTATCCGCATTTGCTAAGACATACGCACGACTCGTTTTAGGAGCAAGTATACGAGTTAAATAAACAGGTTCGCTGTCAGCACCAAAGTTAATAGGTAGGCCAACTCTTACATTTAAGGCAGTATTAAGATCTACCGTATCACCTGCTAAATCAAATCCATCATCAGCAAATGAAAACTTTGGTTGGCTATTGTCAAAAATGTTACCAGCATTACCAGCATTGGTTAAATACTCAATTCTAATAGTAGAACCTAATGCAGGAATACTTCCAAAGTATGAATTACCAAAGTAAGTATCAAGACCACCGTTAATACCTGTCTTAACAACTACACCTTTTGCTTCATACGGAATATCATAAATAGAATCATAAACTTTCCATTTTTCATTATTCACATAAACGTTAACAAATCCATTGTCAACTTGATAACCTCTTTTAGGATTAACAGAATATGATTGAAGAGGTAACCCAGTTCCAGTTACTTGTTGAGACTCAACTTCACCTTGGAATAGTTTAACTTCAATAGATTTTTTAGCAACAAGTTCAAGACGAGTTTCTTCTGTGTTTAAAACTATAAGATAAGGTAATCCCGTAGCATCATTAACCATTCTTGTGTAATTTGGTATGATTACAGTATTACCATACATATCAATTTGTTCTCCGCTATAAGATAAAATAAGAGTACCGTTTGCTGAGATAGCACGAGTAGGGTTGTGACCAGCAATTCTGGCTAAACTTTTAATAGAAATGTCGCGTGTGGCGGTATAAATATTAAGTTCAGTAATACTGTCCTCAATATAGTATAAAATAAGCTTACCCATGTCAAGAACTACGGACAGTATTTGACCGTACGCACTTGCTGGGCTGAATACTTCAGCCGATTGTTGAAATGTACTTGTAAGATACTCCCTAACATCAGAATACATCTGACTAAAGGATATCCTATTGACTTTAAATATTTCCATTTATCTCTGCTTATTTTGCGAGGACACCAATGAATTTGGATCCATCTATGTATATATCAATGAAACATAAATCCCTCACTTCGCCAGGTTGAAACTTTACATCGATTTCTACATTGTATTTTCCAGCCTCAGGAACAAAAGCAGCAAGTTGACCATAAAATGTATTTTGTAATTGTGCAGTATTGACATTAAAATCAAATAAATATTCTTCAAGACTTAATCCTAAATTAGGAGAACCAAGAACTTCACCTTTTTGTGTAAAAATGATCATACGAATTTTAGTTAGAAGAGCTTCTAACTCGCTACCAGTTTCTAATTGAAAAGGTTTATAACTTGGATCATTAACATTTCTACAGTATATCTCTCTTAACATTAGACATCTTAATATTAGTGGAATAAGAAGAACCAGTCTGGACTGTTTTCATCATCTATTCTTTGTTTAATTTCTTTAAGCTCTTCATTACCTTCATCTTTAATTCCACTTGCATCAACTTCAATACCACCTGGAAGATTAAACTTAAATGTTCCAAGTATTCTACCTAAAGATATTTTTGCTTGTGCAATTATGTATCTTTGGAAGAACCAATCATCATATAGTTTACTTTCTTCAATCTTTGCATATGTTTGCAAGAAAACATTTCTTTTAGGATCACGCCCTACAATTTTTAAACGATGAGTATTACGATTATAGTCAAACCCAATTCTTTCAAGAATAAATGCTTTTGTTAAATCCCAATAAGAATATTGTGCAGTTCTAAGAACAAGGTCATCAGATTGAAATGGTGATAAAAATAATTCTGAAGCAATAAGTCGGTTATCAGCAAAATCACGGTCAACAGTACCAAGACGCCCACCACCTGTTATTTCTTTTACCTCAAAAACTGTAACAACACAGTCAGGTAATAAAACACTTCTTGTCTTTTTAAATTCAGGCTGTTTAAACCAATCTTTTCCTATCACATAATATTGAGTTTCTACAGCAGGACCATAATTAACATAAAACCAATTAAGTGCTTGGTCAATGATACGATTTGCTTCACGCTCAGGAATAGAATAAGGAAGTGAACCACTTGCTGTGATTTCACCGGTTACCATTTCTATAAGTTCTCCTCTTGTCATACTGTTTTATGAAAGCACATCAATACGAGTTGCTCCGATTTTTTTAGCTTCTTCTTTTGCCCATTTCACAGCATCGTTGTAATTCATTGCATTTGGAGCCCAAACGTCTTGTTCTATCTGGTGCCCAGATAACTTAAATGCCCACATCCCATTACCATTAGGTTTCTTTCCATGCGCAAATTGATACTTGTTAGTATTAACTTCTAATCCTTCGTTAAGAAAGGATTCATACGATTGTATATGTTTCATCTTGATTCTTTTATTTACAATAAGTTAGCGCATTAGCGCTAATGCTCCTATTTCGCTTAATGTAACTTTTGCACCCTTTTCTTTGCCATTAGCAGAAGAGTGATATAAAACACCAGCATTAAATAATCTTTTTAAAACTTCACCTTTAACTAATTCAAAGCTAATAGTATTACTTACGTTATCCCATGAATCTATTACGTATTCTGGTTCAATCCAGCCATAACCACTTTTGATGTTTTTAATTAAAGTGTCAACATCTTTATCAAATTGCTTTATAGAACCCTCATTAATATAGTCTTCATATAGTTTAATGTGTTTCATCTTTATTTCTTTGCTTTTTTTATTTCTTCTTTCTTTCCTGTTTCTTCACTTTTAAATCCGCCGTCAGATTCAGATGGCTCAATCAGTTCAACAATCATAGTTTCTTTTGAAACTTTTGCAAGTTTACCAATTTCACCATTACGAATAACTCCTTTATTGACTTCACAGTTAATAACGAAACGTTTATTCTCGATGAAACAGTCATTACATACATTAGTAACGTGAAGTGGAGTATCAGCAATTTTAGAGAACTCAAAAACATTCTCTTTCATAGCCCACGAATTTGTAATTCTAGAGTTCTTTACAGTACAGTTATAAAACCATGAACGGTCTATAACACCTTGGATCTCACAATTAATAAACTCAATGTCTTCAACTTTACAGTTATTTAGTTTAGTGTCTTGAAGTTGGAAGCGACCTAAATCAGTATCATAATTAAATTTACCTTTAGTCATTCCTCCAGTAACTACAAGATCAAATAGTTTTTCTCGTAGATTACCCCAAACAGCAGATAGAGTTTGATCATCTTTAATCATATCCATTGAAAGCTCAATGTCAGGATAGTTCTTTTTAAACTCTCCGTATTTAATAAATGATTTGTATATGATTTCTTGTTTTTCCATCATGCTCTTAAACTTAGCTCGGTCAACTTGTGAATATTGACCATTAAAGTTTAAAACACTAAACATATGTAAGATGTAATAATCAACAAGACTAAGAATCTTACGAGCCTTAGTATGATAATCTTTACCTCCCATATATCTGTATTCTAAGTATCCTTTTTCCAACTTTGTAAAGTTCACCCCAAAATACTTTTCATCAGGTATTGCCATAGTTGAACGACTAAACTCTTCTAAAGAAGGAGAATAAAACATAACCTTATTAGGTCTAAGATTTTTTATACTTCTTGCATAAACGGAATCTTTTCTTTGTGGGAATACATCGTAAATTCTACCTTCATCAAAATCAAGTATGAATTTGGCAACATTCATTTGAGGAATATTTACTAGCGTAGGTAACTTATTAGGATCTATACTAATGTTAGCATGTATAGAGCATCTTTCATTTGTGTATCCGTTATCTTTAATCCACTCAAAAACTTTGATTAGAACATTACGGGCATCTTTATAAGACATAGGGCCCGTAACAAGTTCCATCATATTTTTACCTCCTGAATAATCAGGCTCTAGTTTAAAGATATCAGCAGTAGGCGTGATTGGCGAATGATAAAGAGGTTTAGGCTTTTGTATGTTACTAAGTGCCATAGGAATAACCACCCTCTTTTGGATATACTTGGCTAATCCACGAGCGGTCTTTTCAATGGATAAATTTGAATAAAACTCAAATTCATATCCAATCTTTCCGGCGTCAAGGATTTCAGCTTCGGTATAAGACTTTTTAACTTTCATTGCGTTTCTTTGCCTTTAATTTTAATTCGTAATTTTCTATACATTCTTCACATACTTCAGTTCCGTCTGATGCATTCTTAAGTTGACATGAGCAACCTAAACTAGTTTTACATCTTGGACATTCAGCCATCTTACGATTCGCTTGGTAATGTTAAGAAAATTTTATCGTTAGCAACTCTTTCAATAGTGACCATAACTTCATCACCTACATTGAATCGTTTCTTTTTCATTTTAATTTCCTTTTGGGAAATAAGACCAACCATATCTTTTTGGATTTTAATTAGTGCACCAAATGGTTGAATTGACACCACTTCCCCGCTGCGAATAATTCCAACGTTTTGATCTTTAAATTCTTCAAGTTCTTTTCTACGGAATGAAGGATCTTCATCAGATAAAATGATTTTCTTATCTGGCGTAATCTCTCTAATCCAGAAGTCAACCGTATCTCCAGGTTTAAACTCAAAGTTCTTAAACGATTCTTTAAGAGCCGCAGACATTTTACTGCTATGAAGTAATCCTGTAAAGATTTCATCAAACTCAACAAAGATACCATATTTTGCAATACCTGTAACTGTCCCTGTGTATTTTGCATCAAGGTCAAGTTCTTCAATTTTTGTTGGAAGAACATAAGCAAGATATTTCTTATAAGAGAATACGAATGTACTACTCTCTGTAAGATAATCTTCAACCATCACTGGAACTGTTTTACCAATCATACTATCAAAGTCTCGTACCACATTAGCTGCCGCAAGAGATCCAGGAAGGAAACCATTAATACCTTGAACCGCAATAATAAATCCACCTTGGTTCTTACCTGTAATAGTTCCATAGTAAGCTGTTGTAGGTTTTCCAATCTGCCCAAAGAAATCTTCTTTGATATGAGAAAGCTGCCCTTCATAAAGAGATACCTTAACATAAGGTTTAATCATCTCAACTCTTACATGATACTGATTAGCACAGAAATGTTTTTTACCGTCTTCGGTTTTTAAACTCTCTACCAATTCTTCTTCAGTCATTCCTAACATTGCTAGGAATTTCTTCTCTTGCTCCAGATTAACTGTTGCATCAATAAAACCTGTAAGTGTAACGTATAGTTCACGGTTAACACCGACTCTTACATCTACAAGTTTATAAACTTCACCTACTTTCGGCTCTTTATTTGCCGTTTCAGTCATTCCTTGATACACCGCCAATAAATCTTCAGCGTATGATTCGTGGCAATAAACAGCATTGCCTGCTTTACTACTTAATTTCGCATTTGGTACTAACTTGCCATTTGTTGCAAGGAGTGCCCAATAGTTGTCATCGAAAATTTCGTCTTGTTTTTTTAGTTCCATATTTTTGCTTTTTGTATATATCCGCGATGTTTGATCATATATTTTTAAGGACTCTAACTTGTAAAGAATCCGTATGTGTTTTTTCCTTGCTTGCACCATTTTGCAAGATATAATAAGTAGACAACATTTGTCATGGTTAATCTTTCATACACAGGTAAATCATCTTGTATAAAAGGTAAAAGTTGAGTTACAATAGGTCCCACGTTAATTTTGACATTAGTCTTAACAGTCTGTCCATTCTTTGTGTATTTTAACGGTATGTTAACTGTAGGTATGTCAAGCGCAGAAACTTCAGATGTAGTAATAGAATCAATATTTTTTGGTCCACGATTTCCTACCACAAACCAAGATTCTTTTGCTTTAACCATTCCTATAGGAAACGGCCAACCCGGGTTTACTATATAGATAAAAGGTCCTGGGCAAATACCGCACATTGTTATTCCTATCACAATTAGTGCAAGATCCGACGGAATAACTGCAAGCGGTGTCCAGATAATAGGAAAAGGTATCTTAATTAATCCACTTGGTGTAGGTATAATAATACCGATAGGCCAGTATGTAGGAAGCAAGTTAACCGTAGTTGCTCGCTTACAATATTTTTTCCAATATGCAAGAGATGTTGATGGCGGAGAATTAGGGTCTGGGTTTCCGTTTTCTTTATCATTATCACCTGGGACACCAGCACCAGCACCACCCCCACCATCACTAAACGGCCAAGGAATGATTTTAGCTTTCTTACCTTCATACTTACCAACTGATGCAGGACCACCGCCTACCATTCCACAACCACTTGTAGTTATGTTTTTAATGATATTTGGAAATGAGTCTATGTATATCTCTGTTTCTACTATTTTTTTACGAATAGCCGCATATTCATCATGAAGTTTATCAAATGCCGCTTGTGCATCTTTGCGTTTCTTATCAAGTTCAGTAGTTTTATTCTTGCCGTTTTGTATGAATATTGAACCATCATTTAATAAATAGTAACCAAAGTTCTTACAGTATTCTACAACCGCATTATAATTATCGGTAGCAAGTTTTTCTATTACCGCAGGTAACGCTCTTTCTTGTAAACTTAAATCACCTGTCTTTTGCGTTACTTCATCAGGATCATCTGACGGTTTAATACCTTTAGAAACTGCTGTTGCTGTGTTAAAGAAATCGTATCGGGTTTTCCACATACTTCCTGACCATCTACGAATACCTCCTTTAACTTCAAAATCATAATCAGTTGGTGAAGTTTCTACTCTAATTAATGTGTTATAAGAAAAGATTCCTTTTTGATTAATATCAAAATGAACATTTGGTTGTAAAGGATTAGGAATATCACTCCACCTATTAAAGTATCTACCTGCCAATAATATGTTATTAGTAAAAGGCTCTATAATAGCAGGTAATCCTTTTAATATGTCAATATACGGAGAAGATATTTTATCACCTGACTTAAATGGTATGATTGTGTATTGTGATCCTTTAACACCTTTTGTAAACGGGACAGAAGTAACACTTGCATTAATTTCTTTAGTCTTATCTAATGCAAAATAAGTAGGCTGTTCAGCTCTTACAGCATCAAGTTGTGATGTAACATTACCTATTAATGTAACAAGTTCAGCCTGTCTTGCAAGTAATTCAGTAATTTGTTTTTTCTTATTACTGTTATAATCATTAGGTAAGATAAACTTTTCAGTTCTTGTAGTTATAGCTGCAACAAGATCCGCTTTTGATTGTGATGTAGTAGTATAAGTATACGTATAAAAAAGATCTTCTAATTTCTTTCTATTTTCAATAAACTCATCATTAAGAGTATTTCTTTGAGTTATAAGATCATTAAATTTTTGATAATATGCAATGTATCCTTGGTACTGGCCTTCAAAGATTCCCCAGATAATTTTTGAGTGCCATACTTGTGGCTCAAGTACTCCTAATCTTTCTTTAAGAAGAATCATTTCATCAATCTTCTTTTTAAGATTATCAGCTTCAGCAAAAACTTTTTTCGATGTATCTACTGGATTAGGTTCTTCTACTACAAATAGCTGGCTAAACTTAACAGCTTTTTCTTTGGTGATTATTTTTTTAACTGTCCCATCAACTATAGGACAAGTAACAGCTATTCCACCAACTTCCATGATAGTTTCTCCACAAGAAACTTTATCACCATCATTCTTAAGAACTTTTATTTCAGCATATTCATTTCCGTTTGCAGTTAATCCATCAAGATTAACCAATGTGACAAGCGTATATTTAGGAGGTGCTAAAGAATCTTCTGGCTCAGGTTCTGGCTTTAACTCAACTGGAGTGTCAGGTAAAAATTCAGCAGGTAAGAATGGCACAGGTGGTTTAATATCACACTTTGCATCAATAGCTTCAGATAACTGAACGTTATTTAAAATGTTAGGAACTGCTTTGCGAATTTCACATTCTTGAACAGCTTGCTTAGCAACTTCTTCAATTTCTTCTTTAGAATAATTTGGAAGAATATTTGTTGTTGACGATGGTGCTGCCGTAATATCTGTTGGTATAACCGCATTGCTACGAGTTGCGCCTCCACCTAAACCAGCTGCATTTTTATTTGAACCTACAGTTGCTTTTCCAATTTTAGTATATGAAGCATTCACTGCGTCTAAAAGTTCAGACGCAGATTTACCTTCAAACCCAGTGGGCATGTAGGGAACTCCGTCTATAACTTTTGCTTTAGATTTTAGTGCTTCAACTATTGCTTGAGCTGCTGGTGATAGATCTGCCATGTTTCATGATTAAGGTACTGTGACAGTCACAATGGTTGAT
>Ga0315909_10000274_pt1 | contig 67063 bp, 57 predicted proteins | sample LakEriMetagenome_11_FD_203527 | JGI IMG/M metagenome (GOLD analysis project Ga0315909, IMG submission 203527) | Freshwater fungal communities from buoy surface, Lake Erie, Ohio, United States - Buoy 2 MA125 | ecosystem: Environmental > Aquatic > Freshwater > Lake | place: USA: Lake Erie, Ohio...
ACTCGACAATATGGAAGACGCCGAGCTGGTGGCCCGGGAGAAACTCAATGAAGAAGACGGCCGGGCGGTGACGGTGACCCTTACCCAGATTGGCCGTGACGATTGGCGCACCGCCAGCGTGGTCTATTACCGCCTGGTGAAACGGGTTTTCACAAACCACCTCACAGAAACCGACGTCATTGCTATGCACCGTGTGTTCGGCAAGGTGCTAGAGGGCTAGGCTAACGAGGCTCACTTTGAGCATTTCGGGGAAAATTTAGTTGGAGGAATCATCGTGACAACCGCAGTAATTGTTGACGCAATTCGTACGCCACTTGGCAAGCGCAATGGCAAATTGCAAAATTGGCACCCAGTAGACCTGGCCGCCGAAACATTGAAAGCTCTCATCAGCCGCACCGGCATCGACCCAGCAGTGATCGACGACGTCATCATGGGTTGCGTGATGCAAGTAGGCGAGCAGGGTGTCAACATCGGCCGCAACGCAGTTCTTGCTGCAGGTTGGCCCGACACCATTCCTGGTACCACCATCGACCGCCAGTGCGGTTCCAGCCAACAAGCTGCACACTTCGCAGCACAGGGCGTTATTGCCGGTGCATACGACGTTGTTGTTGCTGCAGGTGTTGAAGTCATGACACGCGTTCCCATGGGCTCGTCAATGGCCGAAGGAAAATTCGGTTTCCCTTTCGGACCAGCAGTTGCTGCTCGTTACGAATCAGAAGGTGGCCTTGTTGGCCAAGGCATCTCGGCAGAACTCATTGCCGACAAGTGGGGCATTAGCCGCGACGACATGGACGCATTTGGTGTGCGCTCACAGGAATATGCCGCACGCGCAACCCGCGAAGGCCGTTTCCAGGCGGAAATCTTGCCAGTTCTTGGCGCCGACGGCACCATGATGACTGCAGATGAAGGCTTGCGCGACACCACACGTGAATCGCTTGGCAAGTTGAAGCCGTCGTTTCGCCCTGAAGAAGAAGGTGGCCGCGTTACTGCCGGTAACTCTTCACAAATCACCGACGGTTCGTCAGCCATTCTCATCATGAGCGAAGAAAAAGCAAAAGCACTTGGTCTCACACCACGCGCACGTTTTGTTGACTTCTCACTTGCTGGTGCAGACCCACGCTTCATGCTCACCGCACCAATTCCAGCAACACAAAAAGTGTTGCAACGTGCCGGTATGAACATCGATCAAATGGACCTCGTCGAAATCAACGAAGCATTTGCATCAGTTGTACTTGCTTGGGAAAAAGAAATTCACCCCGACATGAACAAAGTGAACGTGAATGGTGGAGCAATTGCTCTTGGTCACCCACTGGGTTGCTCAGGCACACGCCTCATGACCACACTCTTGAACGAGCTCGAGCGCACCGGTGGTCGCTACGGCTTGCAGACCATGTGTGAAGGTGGCGGCATGGCAAACGCAACCATCATCGAGCGCCTCGGCTAAAGAAGTAACTCAAATGCCCTCCTTTGGCGCCATTATTTGGTTTGCCATCGGAGGGCTTTTGTTTGTCTTCATTTGGAAAGTAGGCCTGGCCATGTTGAAGAGCATGACCATGTCGACCCCACCCCCTTTGCCAGCGGGGGAAATGCGTCGCATTAATGTGCGCTACCGCTGTGGCGTGTGCGGCGTGGAACTACGGATGGTGATGGCCCCCGATGAGGACCCACCTCCGCCCAAGCACTGCTTGGAAGATATGGACTTTGTTGCCCCTGTTTTTGAGTAGGCACCGCGAAGTTTTCCCCAACTTGTGGATAACCCTGTTGAGAATGACACGGTTGTAACTCCACCCCTGTGAATAACATCGCTGTTGTTACACCTCAGTGGTTTCCCTTACCCAGCAAAGGTTTTATCGGCTCCCCAGAGTGTTCTCGGCGCCGTATGTACCGTTTATTGCAACGCTGTGCGCCGAGAATTTACCTCGACTTTCACCCCTGTTTCTGTGGAAAACTCGCCTTTATCCACACATCGAAGAGGGAAACGGCCCATTCCGGGCCAAAACAGCTCGGACTATCGGTATTTCGTGGCGGTGAACAACCCGCCTAGCACACAAGCAAGGCCACCAAAGAGGTACCAGTTGCTGCGGCCACCAGGCACTGCGCCCAGGTAGTAACACAAGATGACGAGTGAACCGAGCCCGAGTAAAACGAACATCAAGATGGGCACCCATGGTGGGCTCACGTAGTAGCTCTTTGGTGTGGGCGGCGTATAGCGCGTGCTGGCATCAGGCGTATTCACGCCGTGCATGCTCTTCGGGTCGGCATGGTCGAGATGATGTGTTTGGTGCAAGCCACCAGGCTTAGTGCCCTTAGGAGTTACACGACCACCGGTTTTGCGTTTTGGAGGAGCCACGAGAAAAGAGTGTAGGCGCAAAATGCTGCGCTTATTGCCTCGGCTGGATGGCAGGCTTAGGGCATGGCAAATTCTGGCGCCCCGGCCCGCGTGCTCGTCATCGACAACATCGATTCTTTCGTCTACAACCTCGTTCAATATGTGGGCGAACTCGGCGCCGAGCCCATTGTGGTACGCAACAACGACATCACGGTGGAAGAAGCCCTCGCCCTCGCGCCAAACGGCGTGTTGCTCTCACCTGGCCCTGGCCGCCCCGAAGACGCCGGCATTTTGTGCGCATCCATTTCCGCATTCGCCGGCAAAGTTCCGGTGTTCGGCGTGTGCTTGGGCCATCAAGCAATTGGCCATGTGTTTGGTGGAAACGTCATGCGCGCCCCCGAGCTATTGCACGGAAAAACTTCAATGGTGGAACATCACAACACCGGCGTGTTCACCGGCATTCCTTCACCCGTGCAAGCAACGCGCTATCACTCACTCATTGTGGAACGCGCAACACTTCCTGCATGTTTAGAAGTAACTGCTGAAACCGACGACGGAATGATTATGGGAATGCGTCATCGCGAATTCGATATTGAAGGTGTGCAGTTTCACCCTGAAAGCATTCTCACGAACAGCGGTCATCAAATGATCGCAAACTTTCTCGCGCGCCTGTAGCGCAGCAATATCTCGGCGCGAATTGTTGCAATAAACGATACATACGGCGCCGAGAACACTTGACTAAGGCGGAGAATGGTTAGGGGGCAGAGGTTGCGGGAGCGGGTGCTGGCGCAACAGTGGTTGCCGCAGCAATAGCTTTACCCACGGTGAGTTTCACCACGGTTGCGGGGTCGACCATCGTCTTGTATGGCACACCTTGCGAAATCACTTTGCCATCGTTCAATGAACCCGCAGGCACATCAACATATGCAACTTCAACACCCAGACCACGCGTATTCAACGACACACGCGCTTCACCTTCGGTGCGTCCTTCAACGTCGGGGACTTCTACTTGTTGTGGGCCACTAGAAATGTAAATGGTAATTGCGGCACCTGCTTCAATGGGCCCGCCAATGGCAGGGTCGGTGCGCACAACACGACCCTTTGCCACATCAACACTCACTTCGTTTTGTACCGACACAATGAAGTTGTACGGGGTCGACTTCAACAACTGTGTTGCAGCATCGGCAGTTTGGCCTTCAATGCTTGGCACCGTTACTTGCCCCGCACCACCCGACACCACAACCTTCACAGCAGAACCCGCAGGCACTTCAGCATTCGCACCAGGGTCTTGCGAAATAATTTGGTTCGCAGGAATAGTGGGGTCGTTACGCACTTCAGAAACTGTGAGTTGTAAACCCTTCGACAACAACAACGCCGTTGCGTCTTTCACCGACAACCCCTGAATAGCAGGCACTGCGACAGGCGCTTTCTTGGGGTTATACGTAATGGTGACGTTGTCGCCTTTGCGCATCACCACATCGGGCAATGGATCTTGCCCGTACACCACATCGTCACCCACGCCGTCTTTTGCAACCGGGTTCGGAACAGGGTTGAGACCAAGGTCGAGCAACACTTTGCTCGCATCAGACAACGTGAGGTTGACCACGTTGGGCAATTTCATATCGCTCGATGTGTTGTCGCTCGTGAGCGAACTGAACAACGCGAACGCGCCACCAAGCAATGCAATAACAGCAATGAATGCAGCAACGATGTACAAGCCAGCCTTGCGCGGTGGTTCATCGTCGTATGGTGGAAGATACGTGCCGCCCGTTGCAGCGCCGCCACCTGTTGCCGGCATCACTTGCGTGCCACCAACACCAGCACCAACAATGGGCATGGCCTGCGTGGTTGCTGCATCGCCCGTGGGGTAGTTCGTAGCACCACCAGTTGGCGTTTGTGCCATCACCGTGGTGGCACCAGCAACACTGCCACCCAGTGCTTCAATGAGTGCACCCACATCGGCACCTTCGCGGAAACGGCGCAGGTCGTCGCGCACCGCATCGGCACTTTGGTAACGCACTGAAGCATCTTTTGCTAAGCACTTCGCCACAATGGCTTCAAAGCTGCGCGGAATATCGAGAACAATGTGATTCAACGGCTGCGGAAAATCGTGCACTTGTTTGTACGCAACGGCCACTGCATTTTCACCAGTGAATGGGGGAGTGCCCGCCACCATTTCGTACAACACAATGCCCAGTGAATACACATCGCTGCGCGGGTCGGGCTGGCCACCTTGTGCTTGTTCTGGAGAAAAATAAGTTGCGGTGCCCATGACGGCACCCACTTGTGTGAGGTTCGACTCTTGTCGTGTGTCGACCGCACGTGCAATACCGAAGTCGGCTACCTTCACGGCACCATTGGCGCCAATGAGAATGTTGGCCGGCTTCACATCGCGGTGCACCACACCATTGCGGTGTGCAAAAGACAACGCCGCAGCAACTTCGCTCGCAATGTCGCTGGCCTGAGCGCTTGAAAGTTGTTTCTCGGCACGCAAAATGTCGGCAAGCGTGCGCCCCTCTACATATTCCATTGCCATGAAATAGGTGTTGCCCACCCGGCCCCAGTCGTACACCGACACAATGTTGGGGTGGTTCAAGTTGGCGGCAGCTTGGGCCTCGCGGCGGAAGCGCTCAACAAAAGCGGGGTCGGTGGCAAATTCAGGAAAAAGTACTTTGACGGCAACCGGGCGGTCGAGCAAAACGTCGCGAGCCAAAAAGACGTCGGCCATTCCACCGCGCCCTACGCGCTGTTGAATTTCGTAGCGATCATTGACCATCGCTTTGTCGTTGCCACTCATACGTCCCTAGAGGTTACCGACGTGTAACGAACCCCGAGGATTCATTGGGGAACTACCTTCAAGGCACGGTCGAGCAGCACTTTTGCCACCGGGCCCGCCAGGGTTCCGCCCGTTCCGGCACTAATTTGGGCATTAACGCCCTTCAGCATCACCGCAACGGCCACCCGCGGGGCCTCAGCGGGGGCAAAAGTGGTGATCCAGGCATGTGAACGTTGGGTTTCCCCCGGGGCATTGAGTTGGGCGGTACCCGTTTTGGCCGCCGCTTGCACCCCGCCCGCCAAGGCCAAACAGCACTTTGCCGTTCCGTTATTCACCACACCCACCATGAAGCTGTTCAAAGTGGCCGCCGTGGCCGGGGAAATGGGCCGGCGCCACACTTCGGGGGAAGTGCTGCTGAGCTCGGTGCCATTGTGCGCCAGGGTCTTGGCCACCACGAAGGGCTTCATCATGACCCCACCATTAGCGACCGTGGCTGCCACCATGGCCATATGCAAGGGCACCATCTGCACGCTGCCTTGGCCAAAACCGTGAATGGCCAAGAGCGCGAGTGAGTTGGTGAAGTCGGCAACCTCGCCGCCAAAAGTACTGGTGGCCGCCTTGGGCAAATCGATGGGCAGTTGTTCACCCACGCCCCATTTCTTCACACCGTTCACCATGACCTCGGGGCCCATGTCGGCACTCATGCGCGCAAAGGGAATATTGCAACTGCGGCGAAACACTTCGGCCATGTCGCCACCGCACGTTTTCTTGCCGTAGTTCTGAATCGGGTTCTTTGTGTTTGGTGGTGTCCACGAATTTTCATCGGGCCATTCACTTGCCGTACTAATGAAGCCCGCTTCCAAACCCGTTGCGGTGGTGATGATTTTAAAAGTAGAACCCGGCATATAACGCTCTTGATACGCATTAGCCAACAACGGCTTCCCCGGTGCATCTGCAAGTGCTTCTAATGCAGCACCTGCTTCTTCGTTGTCATGCACAGCAACAGTGTTGGGGTCGTACGTGGGGTTGGAATACATGGCAAGTACCGCGCCCGTGCGCGTATCGAGCACTACTGCACTACCTTCGCGATTACCCAACTGACGCTGTGCAAGTTTTTGCAACTCGCTATTTAAGGTGAGTTGCACTTCACCTGTTTGGTCAACACTGTTAAATGTGGAACCAACGGCAAGCAATTGTTGCTTGGGTGTATTACCGGCCAACACGTCGCTATACAAATGCTCTACTTGAGTAGCACCATAGGCATAGGTGTAATACCCACTCACGTTGGCAAACAGCTCTTTCGTGGGGTATTCACGTTGGTACGCGTAACTACCCGCTTCGCGCTGGTCTTTAGCTATTTCTACCGTGCGTGCAACAACCACACCATCACTGGTCACTATGGGGCCACGCGGCGCATCGAATTGCCGCACACTTTCGCGGTTGTTCAACGGGTTTGCACGCAGCTCTGCACGCTTACCCACCTGCCACACATTGAGTTGCACAAAGAGCAACGCATAACACGCCAACAACCCAATAGCTAAACGACGAATGACCCTATTCACGCCGGCACCTCATGCAAGCGTCGTGCCGAGGAATGACTAATGGCAATGAGCAATGCCAACAACATGTAGTTCGATACCAGTGAACTACCGCCATAACTCATAAAGGGAAGCGTCACACCAGTGAGCGGTAACACGCGCAATACGCCAGCCAAAATAATAAAAGCCTGCACACCCAAAATGGTGGTGAGGCCAACCGCTAACAACTTTTCAAATGCGTTGTCGGTGCGAATCGCTGTGCGCAACCCGCTACCAATTATGAATACAAATGCCGCCAACACCGCTGTTGCACCAAAGAGCCCCAGCTCTTCACCAATGGCAGCAAATATAAAGTCGTTCTTCACTGCCGGAATACGCGTGGGGTCACCCAAACCTAAACCTGTTCCCGATATGCCACCTTCGGCGAAACCAAACATGCCCTGCACAATTTGGTACCCCTTACCGTTGTACTGGCTCCACGGGTCGAGCCAAATAGCAAAGCGGTCGCGCACATGACCAAACATGTTGTACGCAATGAACGCGCCGAGCACAAAGAGCCCACCACCAAACACAATGTAACCACTGCGCTCTGTTGCCACCCACAACAACACCACAAACAACGTAAAGAACAACAGCGACGAACCTAAATCTTTCTCGGCCACCATCACCACCACACTCACACCCCACGCAAGCATGACCGGCAAGAACGTGCGCATCTCGGGCAATTGCACTCCAGCAATGCGCTTGCCACCGCTACTCAACACTTCGCGTTGCTCTGACAAATACCCCGCAAAGAAAATGGCCAAACACAACTTCGCAAACTCACCTGGCTGAAAGTTAATGGGCCCAATGCTCACCCAAATGCGTGCCCCCCCACTGGAAAAACCCACACCAGGCACCAATGGCAACAACTGCAAGAACACACCTAAAAACAAAAACGTGTACTGATACCGCAACAAGTCGGCAACACGCCGCACCACAACAAGCACCGCAATAAAACACGCAACAGCAATGAGGCTCCACGTTGCTTGCAACCCCGCAAGGCGGTCGCTCAAGCGCGCAATCATCACATAACCAATGCCATGCAACAACGTGGCGAGTGGCAACAACAGTGGTGAAGCACCTGGCGCAAACTTGCGCACACCAATGTGTGCACACACCAATAGCACTAACAGTGAAACAAGAAATGGCCCAATGCGTGCAGGCAAACTGGCATTTTTTCCCAGCGACGCCAACACATAGGCAGCACCAGTAATAAAGGCCGCCAACAACACCAAACCCAATTCACTGCGCCTGCGCGCAACAGCTAATGGAGAAACGGTGTTCGCCAACTGCGCCTCACTTCACAACAGTAGAAGTAGTGCTCGACGTTGTTGAAGTACTCGACGTAGTGGTGGTAACAACAGCCGGCAAAGTAGTGGTGGGGTTCGGTTGCACTTCATCGCGAATGCCATTTACATATGTTTGCGCAGCACTTGACTCGCCAAAGGTGGGCTCGCCCGCAATTTCCAATGCAAGAGCGTCGGTGAGGTCGCTACGCGTGAGTGTGGTGCGCGCTTCAACAGTGGGGTTGAACCACAACACGCCACCAGGGCGACCCTTCAACACCACAACATCGTCGCCTTGAAAGCTCACGAAGTAACCCGTACGACCATAGGCAGCAAATACCACAAGTACTGCAAGAATAATGCCGCCGAGTGCACTCCAAAACAGCACCGGCCCAAAGCGGAATTTCTTTTTCGCAGGTGCCGCAGCAGACGCCGAAGCAGCCGTTGCTTTTTCCACAACAGGAATACCCGCAGGGCCGGTGTCGTCGACACCAGAACTACTTGGTACTTCAACTGGCTCCACAATTTCTGCTTCGGGTAACGCGGTAGACACCACAATGACTGTGATGTTGTCGCGACCACCTGCAGCATTGGCAGCATCAACTAGTGCTTGTGCTGCTTCATGTGGCGAGGTGCAACGCTCCAACACTTTGGCAATATCGGCATCGGAAATTTCATCAACAAGTCCGTCGCTGCACAACACGTACCACGCACCCACGGTGACCGGAAAAGTGTTTGCTTCCACTTCTACATCGGCGTCAATACCCAGTGCGCGCGTAACAATGTTGCGTCGTGGGTGAGTGCGTGCTTCTTCAATAGAAACAACGCCTTCATCTACAAGTTCTTGCACATAGCTGTGGTCTTTCGACAAACGCGACAGCGCGCCTTCATTCCACATGTACACACGCGAGTCGCCCACGTGTGCCACCACAAGTGTGTTGTTTTCCAACACCACCATTGCTGCCAGCGTGGTGCCCATGCCGTGATGCAAATGGTTGGTCATCGACTCGGCGTAAATAACTTCGTTGGCTTGCTCAAGTGCTTGCACCAAATCGGTTTCGGCAATAATGCTGCCGGCTGCTTCACGCAATTGCTCAACAGCCATCAGGCTTGCTACTTCGCCAGCGTTATGCCCGCCCATGCCGTCGGCCACCATAAACACGTTGTTGTCGGCCAACAACGAGTCTTCATTGCCGGTGCGAACTTGGCCAACATGCGTGACCGCGCCATAGGTAATGGTGAACTCTTCCATCACTGCACCTCAAACACAGCGCTGCCGGTTTGCACACGGTCGTCGCGCTTGAGTTGCTGGGCTTCAGTAATTGTTTTCGCGTTCACCAGTGTGCCATTCGTGCTACCCAAGTCTTCAACCCACCACGCGCCATCACGTTCAAAAAACCGCGCATGACGAGTACTTGTATACGGGTCGTCGGGCATCACCACGCTGCACTCAGGCGCACGACCCACCACCACATCGCCTTCAAGCACAGTGACACTTCCACGCCGAGCAGCAGGCTCAACCATGAGTAATTGCACGGGGCCAGTTTTCGCACGCGAACCCGCACCCGAACCAGCAGCATTCGCCTTGGGCGACACGCCCGCGGGAACAGGCACGCGCACTTCGCTCCACACCGCCCACAACACACGAGCAAAAAAGAGATAGAGCAAAGCCAACAGGGCCACTTTTAACGTATTCAGCAGTTGGTCGCTCATGGCCAACTCACCCAATGGGTCATGCCACCTCGTAGCGCGCCTTGGTGGCGCCAAACACAATGGCGTCGTTCTTGCGCAACACTTGCTCGCCATTCACCTTCACACCATTAATGAGGGTGCCATTGGTGCTGCCCAGGTCGACAAGAACCCACACCGCATCGGCACCCTCGCCGCGCAAGCGCAGTTCCGCATGACGGCGACTCACATTGGTGTCGTTCAACGGAATGGTCGACTCAGCCGAGCGCCCCACTGAAATGACCCCAGGCCGCAACGCAATACGCGACCCATCGGCCATGGCAAGCGTGGCTTTCAACATGGGTGCAGCAGCTGGCGCCGGCGCACTAGGCGTTCCACCCAACGAAGGGAGTGGCGGAATAGAAGGTGTGGCAATAGTGGGTGGGGTAATAGTGGGCACAGAAACAACCGGGGGAACCACTACGGGTGGCACCACCACCGGAACTTCAAGAGACGGAATGCCTGCTGCTGGTGGCTCATCGCTGTGTTCCACCACCACGGGTGCAGCAACGGGCGCCGGCTCACTCGCCCCCGCACTCACGCTGGCATGAACCTCAAAACGCCCTGCTTTTAGGGCCGCATCGGTAAACAGGCTGACTTTGACCTCGCCCAACAACTGGTATTGCTCGCTTTTCGCGTATTCCTCGGCAGCACCCACCAATTCGGCCAATAGGGGCTTTTCTAAATCGCCAAATGCAGCACGGTCTTTTTCATTGACATGCACCACAAACACGTTTGGCGCCACGGCCTTGCCAGCAGCATCGAGCGTACGCTGCGCATCGATTTCACGAATGAGCTTGCGCCCAATGTGAATGGGGCGAACTGAACTTTTAAATGCACGTTGAAACACGCCACCGACCATACGCTCTACACCCTGCTCGAATGATTGCAATTGCATACCGACTTCCTGTGAATTCAGGCTACTTGCAGGGTGGCACGCAGTGTGGGCAATGCGCAGGGCCTCCACCTGTCTAGGCTCGTTCCATGCTCAGTGCTGGTCGCCTCACTTCTTTCTTCAAAAAGTGGTGGCTCCCGTTACTTTTTTGTGTTGTTCTTCCCACCGCGGTAGTGGGCAGCGTTATTCAGCGTCACTCGCAGTTTTCTCCCATCGACGAACAAGCTCACTTCGACTACGTCGAGCGTCTGTACTCACATGGCCTACCAGCCGTGGGCGACCCTCTCATGGAATCAACCCTGAAAGAAATCGCATGTCGCGGCACGGCACTTCCTGGCATTGTCACCCCGCCTTGCGATTCGGCCACATTTACTGCCAAAGACTTCCCCGGCGAGGGCTTCCAGTACGAAGCCCAACAGCCACCTCTTTATTACGCCGTTGCAGCACCCATTGCCAAAGTGATGGAAAAGGTGGTGGGCCTAGGCACGGTGGGCAGTGCACGCCTCATTGGCGTCCTTCTCCTCATTGGAGGGCTTTTACTCTCGTGGCATGTGGCAATGATGATGAAAATTCCCCGCCTCACCTCGCTTGCCGGGATTGCAGTGATGGGGTTGTCGCCCACAGTTGTGTATTACTCCGCCATCGTCAATAACGATTCGGCAGCCGTTCTTTGTGGTGCATTGGTGTGTTGCGTCGCAGCATTGGCACACACCAAACAACGCTCCTATAAAAAATACGCATTAGTAGTCGGCGTCGTTTGCGCATTCACAAAAAGCGTTTTCATATTGCCTGCTGTCATTGTCGGCTTAGCCATGGTTGCTGTATCGCTTCACAGCAGTGGCGGAGTTGGTGTATTTCGATCAAAAACTCAAGTGAAAACTTGGTGGCAGCATTCATTGACCAAAATATATGGACACACTGGAGTGTCGCTAGTTGCTTCATCAGTGGCATGCACATTTGTATGGACGATGGTGGTGCGCATATACGCAAGCATTTCCCTCTCAGAACTTCCTACTTTTGAAGCACTACGAGGCACAAAAGCAAACCTGGGCAATGTGTTGGAAGAAGCAACGCATTTGTTGTCGCCCCTTACGGGCTTGTATCACCCATTCCAATATTGGAACCAAGATGTATTTGAATTTCTCAACACCATCGCATTAGTTGCGGTTGTGGCCGGTTGCGCCGCAGGAATTTTTGTTGCCGCACGTCAGTGGTGGGCAGTACTCGGACCACTTGTGTTACTGGGTCTATTCGTTGGCGGAATTGCAATGGGAGTGGGGTTCTGGACCATTTACCATTTCGCCCCCACCACGGAACCACGCTATGCATTATCAATGGTGCCAGTACTTGTGCTCATTGTGTGTGCAGGTATTCAACGTGCAACTGCACAAAAAGTTTTTGCGGTCGGAGCTTTCGCATTTTCAGCAATGAGCGCGTGGATGATTATCCAAACGCCACTTGTGTAACTACTTCGAATAATCGCGCAAGCGTTGTGCCCGCCAAAACGGTCGCTCCGTATCGGGGTGCCACCTACGCGGTGCAGGCGCACGGTACGGGTCGTCGTTAAACACCGAAGCCCACTTCTCACGAAACGCACGTGGTGCTCGCAAGCGAAAACGCTCAACCGCATCGCCCGTTTCGCTGTACTCAAAAAACGATGCACGTGGGTTCACCAAGTTACGCAGGCCTTTTTCACGCAACCGCAAGCTGAAATCGACCATGTCCCATGGGGCAGCAAGTGATTCATTGAACCCACCCACTTCATTGAACAATTCACGGCGCACCATGGCGCACGTTGCATCAACCGCCGATACCTCGTGCAGGGTTTCTAATAACACACGCTGGCCACGTATGTATTTCGGCAAGTTGATATGTGACGTTTCTAAATACATCGGCTTGAGAATAAAACCCATATGTAACAGGCGCTCCACCCCCGAATACGCCATTGCGGTGACCACACCAACACCTGGTTCTTGTGCAACACGCAACAACTCTTCACACCATTCAGGGGTATCTACTTCCAGCGCCTCAGAAGCAAAAAATAAATACTCACCTGTTGCCTTGCGTGCCAACTCATTCAACACCACTGCACGCGACCGCGTATCGAGCGGCGACTCTACACATTCAATGTGTGCATACGTAGAAGCACTGCGCAAGCTCTCAACACTCTCGGCAAAATGCTCACGCGCTAACCCGTACACATTGCCTACCGCACCAATATGAGGCATGAGCACACTCACACTTGGCGTACCACGCAACTCACGCACCACGTGATAGTTGCCCGGGTATTTCTCTAAGCGCTGTACTTCGCCACGAATACCCACGCGCTCGCAGTGGCTTTCAATGGCACGCAACCCGGCGTCGTATGCATAGGGCTTTGCACTTGCATTGTTTGCTACCGAGCTTGTTGCCATGCGCCAGTGATACAACAACTTGCGCACGTGGCCTACTTTGCGAGCTTTTTCTGTGACCCGCAAAATGAGGTCGTAATCTTGCGAGCCGTCGTAACCCTTACGAAACCCGCCCACTTCTTCCATCAGCGAACGGCGAATGACCGACAAGTGGCACACATACATTTGGCTGCGAAAACGCTCTGGCGACCAATCGGGTTTAAAGAACCGCTCAATAATTTTGCCATCAGCCGTCATCAATGTTTCATCGGTATATACGTAGTCAATGAGTGGGTCGCTCTCAAACTTCGCCACCACTTCAGCAAGTGCATCGGGCTCTAACACATCGTCGTTGTCGAGCAGTGCAACAAACTCACCCGTGGCCATGGCCAACCCATCGTTCGAGGCCGCAACAATGCCACCGTTTTCTGCCCGGTACGCCACACGAATGCGCTGGTCAATGGCCGCAGCACGTTCCATTACTTTGCGCGCATTGGCATCGGGGGATTTGTCGTCAACCAGCAAAAGCTCCCAGTTGCTATAGGTCTGAGCTAATACCGAGGCAATGCATTCTTCAAGGTCGCGCTGCTTGGGGTTGTACACCGGTGTAACCACCGAAATGAGAGGGCCCACGCCTTACATGCCCCGCCGGCGCAACTTGGCCATTGCCCACTGCACCATATGTATAGGAAAGAGCACCACACGCCCCACCCGCCACGTGTAACTGCGGTACACCCGGTCGAGCCGACGCTTCATGATGACGTGCTCACGCTCTAAAAACTTCACCTTCAAACGCAGATCGGCAGCCTCGGCTGCTTGTTCACGCGCATACGCCCGCACCACATTGTGGTCTTCTGGCGAATTGGGCATACCCCGAGTGTAGAAGGAGCGATATGGCCCAACGGGGCTAAAGTATGAGGTCTCTACTCGCGCGAGTGGCGAAATGGCAGACGCGCTGGCTTCAGGTGCCAGTGTTCGTAAGGACGTGGGGGTTCAAGTCCCCCCTCGCGCACCATTCACCGTGGCCAAGGGTGTACCTTCCATGAGGCCCGTCACCCTTGAAGAGCGGAGCATCTTTCATTAGCGTTTTCGCTCATGCAGACCTTGCACCGCTGGAAAAACCTCAGTCTCGGACTGGTAGTTACCCTCATGATCTGTTCCGCAGTATTTATCGAAACAGTCGCACATTCACCTCATATTGCCTATGCAGCTCAGACCAATAGCTATTCCACCTTCGGAACCATCTCTTATGACGCGGGTTCATGCGGAGTCGATGACACTTCTGGTGTGGTGGCGAGCCCCGGAATTAAAAAAATTCTGAAGGTTTCGAATACCGAAGTATACGTTGCAGGGTGCTTCACAAACTTTTCAGGTGTGGCCACCGCCGATTACGTCGCAAAGTGGGACGGCACTTCATGGTCTGGCCTTGGTGCGAGTGGTGATATCAACGCCATTGTCCACGACATTGTGATGTACAAAAACGACATTCATATTGCTGGCGAATTCACCGACGCTGGCGGAGATGTTGCAGCCGACATGGTGGCCCGTTGGTCGGGGAGCGCATGGGTGGGTTTGCCGGTAACGGGCGGAACCAACACAGCCTCGGGTTTAGGTAGCCCCAAAGATGCAGCGGGAGACTATGCAACTGCACTCAAAGTTCAGGAAAACAACGCGGGCACAAGCGACGACATCTTGCTCGTTGGCGGAAAGTTTTACTACGGAATTAATAACGGTACGAGCGGTTTCCAAATTCAATACACCAAGAATATTGCAACATGGAACAGCACCTCTTGGGGCAGCATCGATACCGACTCAGAACCTTTCGCTACCGCATACGTTGATTACGTTGTGCACGATATTGAAATAGTGGGCAGTTCCATCTATGCCAGTGGCTATCGCAATAGCGCGTCATGCAGTTCCTCTCTTCCAAGTAGAAAAAACTCATTCCATAAATTCGATGGAACCACGTGGACACAACCCATCACGGCAATCAGCTGTGCGTACTTTGGTTCCGGTTTTGGCTTCTACACAATGGAAGTTGTGGGCACCAACATTTATGTTGGCGGAACCTTTACGTCGCTCTCCAGCGTTGCAGATCACTTTGGCGTGTACAGCACTACGTCGGGAACATTCTCTGCATTCAATAGTTTTGCCGCACAATATGGAACGGGCGCAGTAGTGCGATCAATCACAACTGTGGGTAGTCAAGTATTCGTTGCCGGATCTTTTCCTGGCGTAACGGGAACTTCCGGAGGAGTTGCACGGTGGACAGGTACGTCGTGGCAGGGAATAGGCCGCAATGCCCCAACTGTTGTGAACGCAGTACTTGGTGACTCGCTCTACAACGGGTCAGACAGCCGGCTGCTGATGGGAGCCTCAGGTGTCAATATTGGTGGCATAGCAACCGCAGACGGTTTTGCTGCACTTGATATTTCAGGAGTGTCAACCCTTGATGCTCTTTCAGTTGATGCCGGAACCTTGACTCCTGCATTTGACCCAGCAGTGACGAGTTACTCATTAACCATTCCTAATGCCTCGTCGTCGGTTACCTTCACCGCATTAGCAAGTGCATCGGGCGCTGCAATTAAACGCAGCAATAGTTTTGGAACCATCGCAATGTCGAGCGATACAGAAACTCTTTCCGTGTCTGCCGGTGCAACAGAAAACATTTCATTCGCGGTGTCTGCCACATCGGGAGCCTCTACAACGACGTATGCAGTTGCAGTCACTCGCTCGGCGGTATCAACTACTACTGCGGCTCCAACAACAACAGCGGCACCAACTACTACTGCGGCTCCAACAACCACTGCCGCACCGGCCCCTGCAACTTCACCTGGCACTACAAGTGCACCAACAGTTGCAACAACACCTGGCACTATTGCTACCGCAGCACCCACAACGGTTACACCTCCAACAACGGTGATTACTCAACCGGTTATTTCTTCCTCAAAGGCAGCTACTGCGGCCTCTCTTGCAAAATATGTAAAAGTGAGTGTTCCCTCGGGAGCAAAGGTAGGCGTGAAGGTACTTCCTAGCTCTGCCAAATACTGCAAAGTGGTCGGCACCTCGGTGAAGGGAATCAAAAACGGAGTGTGCAAGGTAACTCTTACAGTGACTCCAAAAAAAGGTTCAACAGTTTCAAAAACAGTGGTATTGAAAATTAGTTAATGAACTTTGTTACACAGGTCTACGCGTTCGGCGTCGCTCGCATCGGCCACGCCGGCCGCAACACCTTCCAGTGCAGCAAAAGGGCCACATTCATGTGGAGTAATCCACACATGCACCATGGGTGAGCCGTCGGTCTCTACAAAGCCAAAGCGGCAACTGCCAGCAGAATCGGTAACACCCACCACTCGTAATGCACCATTGATATTCAGCCAACACAAGTTGGTGTGAACATGCCACTGCATGAGGCCGCCTGCATAGTCGACCAATGTTTTGTCGTTAATGGGAGTTCCCTTATCGGCCATAAACATTGCCGATACCAAAGTCTTCACTCCACCACGCACCGCGTATACCAACGACTCTGGTGCAGTGGTATCTAATACGCGCCCGTCATTCAGCAGTGTCCATTTCACATAGTGCTCAAAGCCAGTGCCACCATCGCCAATAGATGTATACCCATCGGCAGTGGCTGCAGATACTTGTGCATACTTTGGTAAGTCGCGTTGAGTGGCTTGAATAAGTGCAGTTGCTCGTGCAGCTTGTTCAGCAGTCACGCCACCAATACCACTGAAGTCAATAGGTGCTGCAGGGTCATACGCCCGTGGCCAACCCGATGCTGCCGCAGCAGCTTGTGCCGCAGTGAGCGTGTGTGCATGTGTTGTTGACGTGACCACTTGTGTAGTGCTTGTTGCCGGCTTGGGAGTTTTGGTAACTGGTTTCTTCGCTGCCGCAACTACAGAAGTGCTTGTCTCCATAGCAGAACTGGTTGTTGCTTCATTGGGAGTTGAATTCTCGGTTGAAGTTGGTGTTGTAGTTGTTTCATCGAGCACACGCACAATAGTGGTGGGCGAAACAATGACCCCGTCGGCCGATATCGCTAGTTGTGAATCGGTGGGTTCGACATACTGACCATGTTCATGAACTGTGCCAGCCACAGACAACAGGGCAATAAACGTAACAACACTGCATAACGCTGCTGCATCGAACTGAGTAAGTTTCTTCTTTCCCTCCAAGCGCTCACGCCTGGCAAAGAACACCGCCGCTATAGAAAATGCGGCAAGCACCGCACACAAAGTGTCGGCTGGTTGTGGCTTCTCTGCAATTTCCAAACCACCAATAAATGAAATATCGGTAAAGCGAGTAACTACCCAACCCGTAACCGCTGCACCATTCACCACACAGCCGCTCACCAACAGCCATTGCCGTTGATTGCTCAATACGTAAATGCCCCAACCCACTTGCAACAACGTGAAGGCCATAAAGATTCTGGACAACGTTGCATGCTCGGCATGCAAACCCATGGCAGTGCCATGCACTACTCCCGCGCCAATAGAGGCATAAGCCGCCCAGCGCAAGCGATCGGTATTAAACGAGGTATTCACTAATAAGCGATGTTAGGGGAGTTTTGGGAAGTTAGGGAAGAAGCGGGTCGTGTTCGAAGTATCGACCCCAGCGTCTCCAAATGAGCGCAGTTTCCTCTTCGCCCACGGTCGGGTCGCGCGAGTAGGGCAATATCGGATGTCCTGGCTACAGGCGCCAGCGTATGCAGGAACGTGGCGGTTCAAGCCCACCTGCGCACACTTTCTCTGAGCTCAACGGTTTGTTGCGCTTTAATGCCTGAACGTGCAACGAACCTTTGCGACTCCGACTCAACAAAGTTCGGTATTCCGCTACAGTGTCGTCAGTAAATAACCTGGTGTTAAGCAATTTGAGGGGCGCTAAATGAAGGTGATGTTGTTAGCCGGGGGCCTTGGGACGCGACTTCGCGAAGAAACTGAGTACCGTCCGAAGCCCATGGTCGAAGTGGGAGGTAAGCCCATTCTTTGGCACATCATGAAGAATTTTGCCGCCTACGGCTTGAACGATTTCATCATTTGTACTGGATACCGTGGCGAAATTATTAAAGATTACTTTCTCAATTATGAGTCCAGAAACAACGATTTCACCGTCACATTAGGGCAGAAAAACGACATTGAGTATCACGATTGTCATGGTGAAGGTGCCTGGAAAGTCACAGTTGTTGACACCGGTGCGAATACCATGACGGGCGGTCGCGTGAAACGGGCGAGTCGGCACATCTCAAACGAACAATTCATTGTCGCATACGGTGATGGCTTGGCCGATGTTGATATTACTGCTCTGCTTTCATTCCACAATCAACATGGAGGCTTGGCAACAGTGACAACAGTCCGACCCCTTTCAAGATTTGGTGTGATGGATATAGGTGAAATGGGTGAAGTCAGCAGGTTTAGAGAAAAGCCGCTAACTGAGGACTTCGTAAACGCTGGATTCTTTGTATTCGAACCTCAGGTGTTGGATTTACTCGATGATAATTGCGTACTTGAACAAGGACCGTTGGAAGAATTAGCTCGTTCGGGCGAATTATTTGCGTATCGCCACTACGGCTTTTGGCAACCGATGGACACATATCGCGAAATGACGATCTTGAACGATATGTGGGCGAGTGGCACGGCACCTTGGAAAGCTTGGAAATAGTAATGCTGCAAGGATCCACATCGTATTGGAAAAACAAAAGAGTACTTGTCACTGGAGCTTCGGGAATGGTGGGGTCCTGGCTAACCGCGTGGTTGGTTAGTAGCGGGGCGTATACCGTTGCATTTTTGGCCGACACCGACCCTCAAAGCGAGCTAATACGTAGTGAAACCATAAAGAAAGTACATGTTGTAAATGGCCGACTTGAAAATTATGACGACATCGAGCGAGCTATCAACAATCATGAAATTGATTCGGTTTTCCATTTGGGAGCCCAGCCAATCGTGGGAGCTGCAGACCGAGCTCCACGGCATACCTTTGAATCAAACATTCAAGGGACATGGAATTTGCTTGACGCATGTCGAGTATTGCACCCGCTTGTAAAACGTATAGTTGTGGCGTCAAGCGATAAGGCGTACGGGACACAGCCGATACTTCCGTATACAGAAGATATGTCAATGAACGGGGACCATCCATACGAGGTATCAAAAAGTTGTACTGACCTCATTTCTACAACGTACGCACGTACGTATGGCACCCCTGTCACTATTGCGCGGTGTGGGAATATTTATGGTGGTGGAGATCTCAACTGGAATCGAATTGTTCCTGGGACCCTCAGTTCGTTACTGCGAAATGAACAACCGATACTGCGTAGTGATGGGACATTCGTGAGAGACTATTTACACGTTGATGACATTGTATCGGCGTACCTTCTATTAGGTGAGAACACCGATAATCCCGACAATTGGGGTCAAGGGTTCAATTTCAGTGACGAAGAGCCTTTGACGGTAATACAGATTTACAACGCTATATGTGCGGCTGCTGGCAGAGATGAAGTTAAGCCCCACATACTCAATACAGCGTCGAGTGAAATTAAAGATCAATACCTTGATTCCACGAAGGCACACAACATTTTAGGGTGGAGAGCTTCGGTAACTTTAAATGAGGGGCTGAAGAAGACGTATGAATGGTACCGTGATTTTTTTAAAGGCTCAGAGAAACTCTCATGAATGAAGTTCCGCGTAGAGACCAACTTCGTGCTCAAATTCTCGGCTTGGTAAAGGAGTATCATTCCGAGGCATTTCCAAACAAACCATTTATAGGTGGAATTTCGACGGTTCCTGTTTCTGGCAAAGTGTTTAACGAACATGAGCTTGAATTGTTGGTTGACTCTTCATTGGATTTTTGGCTTACAACAGGTCGTTATGCTGCGGAGTTTGAAAAGAAATTTTCAAAAGTAATGGGAATGAAGCATGCGATGCTCTGTAACTCTGGATCATCCGCAAACTTATTAGCCTTGACGGCGTTGACTTCTTCTCGACTTGGCAAGCGTGCGCTCAAAGAGGGCGATGAAGTAATAACTGCGGCTGCCGGATTCCCAACCACAGTGAATCCTATTTTGCAAAACAGATTAGTCCCTGTATTTGTAGACGTTGAATTAGGGACCTACGACTGTTCAGTTGAAAAAATTGAGGCCGCGATTGGACCGAAAACAAAAGCAATAGTGATGGCCCATACGCTTGGCAATCCTTTTGACCTAGAGGGCGTGATGCAATTGGCAAAGGATCACAACTTGTTTGTTGTTGAAGATACTTGTGATGCTATTGGCGCGAAATTTAACGGTAAAGCCGTTGGATCTTTCGGCGATCTTTCCACTGCAAGTTTTTACCCAGCTCATCACATAACCATGGGTGAAGGTGGTTGTGTGATGGTGAAAAAAGCGTCAATGAAGAAAATTGTTGAGTCATTACGTGACTGGGGTCGTGATTGTTGGTGTCCGCCAGGACAAGACGATACTTGTGGACGCCGTTTTGATTGGCAACTTGGCGAATTGCCATATGGGTACGATCATAAATATGTGTATTCACATATTGGCTACAACCTAAAGATGACGGATATGCAAGCAGCTATCGGCGTTGCACAACTAGAGAAACTGCCGGGTTTCATACAGCGTAGAAATCAAAATTGGAATCAATTGAAAATGGGGCTTAGGGCACTTGAGGAATTTCTCATTTTGCCAGAAGCAACAAAAAACAGTGAGCCGAGTTGGTTCGGATTTCCCATCACGGTTAGGCCGGGTGCACCTTTTAGTCGTTTTGACCTCGTTCAACACATCGAGAGTCGCAGAATAGGAACAAGGCAATTGTTTGGCGGAAATTTGCTCAAGCAACCCGCCTATTTGGGTTTGCCAGTGAGGGTGGTGGGAGACCTTAAGAATGCGGATGTTATAACTGAGTCAACGTTTTGGGTAGGGGTTTATCCTGGGCTGACTGTAGAAATTATTGATTATATCGTTGCAACAATTCACGAGTTTGTGGATGGTCATTAAATTGATCGGGAATGGTTACTTCATGAAAAAAACATTTGCGGAATTCTTGACCGTAACTAATAGAAATAATTCTATTTATGGTTTGGTTGCATAGTGAACGAAACTTCTCAAAACGGTGCAGAACTTTTTGCTGAATGTTTAGTAGCAAACGGTGTACAAACTGTTTTTGCGATAACCGGCGCTGGAAACCTCGCACTGTTGGATGCGATTGAACAGACAAAATTGATCCAAATTATTTACTCACATCATGAGCAAGCTGCTGTGATGGAGGCACAAGGTTATTCACGGGTGTCCGGAAAAGTTGGAGTTGCGATTGTGACCACGGGTGGGGGAACCAGTAACGCAGTCACTGGGATCTTGAGCGCATATCTCGATTCCATTCCGGTTCTGATCGTGTCGGGTAATGAAAGTTCATTCCATTGTGACAAAATGTCGAGTCTTCGAGCTTTGGGAGTACAGGGATTTGACTCATGTCGAGTCATTGCGCCGGTTACAAAAGAAGCCACTCGAATTATGAGAACAAGTGATATTCGGATCATTTTTGATACATCCTGGCGCGCTACTACTTACAATCGCCCCGGGCCTGTGCTTGTTGATTTTCCGATGGATATTCAACGGAACCCGATTATCTCGTTGGAAGAAAATGAAGCGCTCACTGATCAAACTACACCTTTAACTTTTACAGATTTTGATTACGATGATTTAGCGATTCGTCTGGCCAAAGCATCACGACCGTTGCTGTACTTTGGAAATGGTATTCGAAGTTTGAAAGCTCAGACTCTTGCAAAAGCAATAGTTGAAAAATTCCAAATCCCATTTGCTCTGTCGTGGTCGGCCGCTGACCTCTTTAGCGATCAGCATCGCTTAAACGTTGGACGGATCGGGATATATGGGGATCGAGCAGCGAATATAATTTTGCAGAAAGCTGATCTCTTCGTATCCGTCGGTTCTCGATTAGCAATTCCGCAGATCGGGTATGACAAGAGCGATTTTGCACGGCATGCAACCAAGTTTGTAGTAGACATTGACGAGTTTGAACTAGAGAAATTTGAAGGCGAAGATTGGATCACGGTTCACTCTCCTGCGGAAGAGTTCTTGGCGGGCATTACAGGGGCATGCAATTCACTAAAACTTCCCCACGCATCGAGTATTTGGGTTAATGAAATTGAGGAAATCTGGAATCAATTACCTCGCATAAAACAAGTTGGAAGACTTGATTTTGGAAATGGATTTGTGCATTCGGCAGAAGTCGTTGAGGCCCTAAATAGTTTGATTGATCGAGACGCGATTATTTCAACGGATGTCGGGGCGGGGTTGCTTACGGGACACTACATGTTGTCGCCAAACGGAAAGCAACGGTTGTTTACCTCGCAAGGATTAGGCGAAATGGGATTTGGATTGCCAGGCGCAGTTGGGGCATTTTTTGCGGATCAGGAACGACAAATAATATGCCTAAATACTGATGGTGGAATTATGTTCAATTTGCAAGAACTCCAAGTAGTGAAACATCACCATATACCTATAAAACTGCTAATTTTTAATAATTCTGGTTACTCAATGATCAGAATTTCTCAAGAGAACTTATTTGATGGACGGTTGTTGGGAATTGATTCTCAAACAGGAGTGAGCTTTCCTGACTTTAGAGATGTGGCCAAGACTTTTGGGCTTGAATACTTTGAAATAGATTCGAAGAAGACGGTTCAAGACGTCTTAGCCACAGCAATTGCGCACCCCGGGGCGTCTCTAATCAATGTAATGATGTCACCGGACCAAAAGTATTTACCAAGGCTGGCGACGAATAAGACTGCTGAAGGCAATTTAGTGTCTCCTCCGTTGGAGGATATGGATCCAAAAATTTCTATGTCTGATCTTGAAAATCTTTTAGGTTATCGAGCACATAAAAAGTCCTATGAAATTAGGGGTCTATCATATGAATAACTCGCGCATCAGAGTGGCGATAATTGGTACGGGTAACATTGGCACCGACCTTGCCGAACGGCTGTTGAAAGACGAACTATTTGATGTGGTTGCACTAGTTGGGCGAAGGTTCAATAGTCCAGGATTAAATCGTTTTTCGGGGCGCATAGCAAACTTACTGTCCACTGGAATCAGTGATCTCAGTAACTTGTGGCCTGTGATTGATGGCGTTTTTGATGCAACTTCAGCTTCTGCTCACTTAGAACATTGGCCGGTCATCAAGGGCCATGGAAAGTGGGCGATTGACTTAACCCCATCCCGCGCTGGAGAGCCTTTTGTTCCAGTGCTTGAAGGTCGAACTACCAAGATGAATTTACAAACTGGATCAAGCGCTAACTACTCGATGGTTACCTGCGGTGGGCAATCCTCGGCCCCAATTATCTACGGCCTCGCGCAACACGCGTCAAGTATTGACGAGATCGAAGTTTCATCAAGCATTGCCTCGCTGTCGGCTGGGCCAGCGACGCGAGATAATCTTGACGAGTACATTGATGCAACAGAAAACATGACTCGGTTGCTGACTGGTTGCAACACAGTGAAATCAATACTGGTTCTTAACCCTGCGAATCCACCCGTCATGATGCGAACAACGGTGACGCTTCGTGGTGAAGGTTTTGATCTTGCCTCAATGAGATCAACTTGTGAGGAGTTAGTACGAGACGTCCGCGGATACGTACCTGGTTACGACTTGGTCGTGAATCCCCACCAAATTCGCTCCAACGAAGTCTCTGCCACAGTCAAAGTTGAAGGGGCTGCGTACTATCTCCCAAAATATGCAGGGAATCTTGACATAATTAATGCAGCGGCAGTTGAAACAGCCCGAAAGCACCAACTCGCGTTAGGCAAATGAGAGAGGTTGAACAGAATGGTCAATTTTTATGATGTCACTCTTCGCGATGGAAATCATGCCGCCCGACATACGTTAAGCGCCAAGTTCATAGCAGATTATTGTGATATTGCAGATAAATCAGGTCTATGGGGTGTTGAAGTTGGTCATGGAAATGGAATCGGTGCGTCTTCTTTCCTGGTCGGGAAAGCATCAACAAGCGACCAAGTGCTGCTTGAGACAGCGCGTGCACATCTCGGAAGGGTCAAACTGTCAGTGCATTTAATCCCAGGGTTTGCCACTATCAAAAAAGATATTATCCCCGCTATAAACATTGGAGTTGATGTCTTCCGCGTGGGTACTCATGTCACTGAGGTTGATACCGCCCGCAAACACATTGAATTTATTTCAGAACACAACAAAGTCTGTCATGGCGTGATGATGATGAGCCATACCGTTGATGCACGATCACAGGCTGCCCAAGCTGTCGAACTTGAACGCTTTGGGGCTGGTGCCGTCATAGTTATGGACTCTGCAGGACATTTCATTCCGAGTGATGTCCGTGAACGAATTAGATCAATCAAGGACTCTGTAGGTGTGGCAGTTGGCTTTCACGCCCACAACAACCTGGAAATGGGTGTGGCTAATGCACTCATGGCAATAGAAGAAGGAGCCCAAATTATTGATGGCTCTTCGATGGGTTTGGGGGCTGGATCAGGGAATGCCAGCCTTGAGGCAATTATTGTTAACTATCGAAGATCATTTGTAGATGATCAAGAGTTGACTCCCTATCTTGAAATGAGTCAGTTAGTCGAATTGGAATGCCAAGACTTCTTGCCGAGGACTACGAGTTCAAGTATCCAGAGTGGAAATGCCGGGGTATTTAGCGGTTTTGCTCCGCAGGTTAGGCAGATTTCAAGTGAGTTTGGAATTACTCAAGAGGAACTTTGGCAGGAACTTGGAAAGCGTCGCTTGGTTGCGGGTCAGGAATCAATGATTCGAGAGATCGCTCAAGACCTTATGAATCTTTAAGTGGAGAATGAAAGACTTGATCTAATTTACGAATCAACAAAGCCATGAAGCTCCAACTCTGCAAGTTTATTATCTTGAACGAACAGAAAATTTGTCGGTATCGTAGTGTCGTCCACTTCAGTGATTCGCTCTAGGCGATCTTTGGCGAACTGAAGACATAAATAGTCATATGAACCAAGAAATCTGATTACATCGTTTGGATGTGAGTTGAAAGTCTTCATCCATTTTCGGAGCAGTTCAGCGAATATCGTTGGGCGGCTAATTTCTAGAATCGTTTTTGAACCTTTAAACACTTCGAATTCTGCACCTTCAACGTCCATCTTGATTAGATCATCGCTGGTAATTGGGACATCTTTCAAAATTGTGGAGATTGTATCCATTTCAACGTCAACGACTTCAGAGCCCTCCTCAGGGTGCTGATCACGAATGGATGCCGCCGAATGTCCTGAGACAGTGGGAAGAAAAATTTGACAACTGCCGGGTGTTGCGCCCACCGCTTTGTTAATAACCATGATTCGATCGGAAAGATGATTGAGGGAGATATTTTCAGTAAGTATCTTTGCTGTTGATGGCGTAGCTTCAACAGCAACTGTTTGTAGAAGTGGATTGTCGATGCTCAATCGGATTGTGAAATAGCCAATATTTGCGCCTAGGTCGACGAAAGTAGAGGCACTTCTTGAAAAAAACCGCAGGATCTCCGTTTCAAAAGGTTCGTATTTTCCTTCTGTCAACAAGAGATTAGGTGCAGAACCTATTTGTCTTGGATCCCATTGAAAGATAGAGCCATCCAAAAGTTGAATATGACAACCAGTGGACTGAACCATTATCGAGGCAATGTGAGCACGGTCAAGAAACGAGGAGAGATCAACAAGCCCTGTATTGATAACACTAGCGTAGAGCCGATAGGCATCTCTTGAGACTTCACCAGCTGAGTACTTATTCCACAAATCTGTTAGCTCTGATGACATTTTATACTCAATCCGTTGGTCCATTGTTGCTTGAAATCATATTGTGAATCCAACCTACAGTCTTAGTAATAGTTTGAGGCAAGGAAACCGAAGGCGACCAGCCGAGAGTACTTAGCTTGTCAACATTCGGCAGAACGACATAGTTATCTATTGCCGGCAATGAATCAAATTTGATTTTGGGGTGATTCGTTGGGAAGAGTTCCAGAATCAATTCCACAAATTCTCGAATTGTTACTCCATCAGGACTACCAATGTTGTAGGCACTGCCTGGCAATCCATGGTTAACCACGTCGATTAATCCGCGGACAGCATCAGATAAATCTAGGAAGCTCCTTACGGCCGTACCATCTGATCGGATATTGAGTGGTTCACCTTTAGCGGCGCTCCAAAGTAGCGAACCAAAAATCCGAGTATCACTTTCTCGGACGCCTGGACCAAAAGTGTGAAACAACCGCGCAATGGTAGATGTGAATCCCAAAGAAGATCCGAAAGCTACAAGCAAGGACTCGGCAGCACGTTTACTTTCGGCATAAATGGATCTTGGGTCGGTGGTTAAGACTCCACCTATAAAATCCTCTGACACCCCGCCTGGTTGTTGATTGCCGTATACCTCTCCCGAAGACACAAGTAGAAATTTCGAACTGGAAGAGAAATGTGGACCCTCTATGAGATTTTGTAAACCATTCACGTTTATCTTAAACGTTTTGACTGGGTCTGACTGAAAGATTGCAGGAGCGGCAGGGCTTGCTGCATGAATACAGATGTCAACTTTTGGCAGGCCGCGCGGCGTTGAAGTGAGATCTAAAATATGTAGATCTACGCGTGGATGTTTTACGATTTGGTAAATAAGGCTCTCTCGATGTGGCGGGTTACGACCCAGTAGAACCAATTTCGCCGGCCCGATTCCAAGTCTCTCAGATGAGTCGAGTAGTGATCGTGCGAGGTAACCACCGACCATGCCAGTCGCCCCACTGATTAATACGACCGATCCATCGAGTGGAAGCAAATGGCAATCGGTAAAATCACTAAACATTCTCCATAGCCTAGACCACGTTAGTTCCACCTAGTGCAGAGGACATGGACCGAGTACACGGTGGGATTGCACCGGAGACTATTCTTGGCAGATGCGTCAACTGCAAACACTTACGATAATTACACCATGCTTCAATGAGGAGTTGACGATACGTGAGTGCGTGTTGGAAGTGCGGCGCGTAATGGACGAACTCTGCCCTAGTGTGGTCTACGAACATTTAATCGTCGATAATGCATCCTTAGATAACACAGTCGGTGTTCTTGAGGAGTTGGCGCAAACCGATAAACGCGTAAAAGTGATTGTAAATAGTCGAAACGTAGGGGCTTCACGGAGCATGTTAAATGCTCTAAAATTCAGCAAGAGTCAAGCCTGTATCCCATTCCTGCCGTCGGATCTTCAAGATCCTCCTTCCTTAATTCCAGAAATGATCAAGCAGTGGGAGGGCGGGTTCAACCGCGTTTATGGAATAAGGCAAAATCGATTGGAGTCGCGATTTCTGCGAAAAGCTCGGTCTATCTATTACAAGTTACTTTCAAAATTTTCATCAGCTGACATTCCTCAAAATGTTGGCGAGTTTCAACTTTTAGATGAGGCAGTAATAAGACAGTTAAGCGAGGTTGACGATCACTACCCATTTGTTCGAGGTTTAATTGCTATGACAGGGGCGAAGAGTGTCGGGATTAAATATGACCTGCAGACTCGTAAAGCTGGAGACAGCAAAGCAAATCTGCTTCATCTCCTTGATCTTGGTATGAATGGACTATTGAGCACGTCAAAGGTACCCGCAAGGATAATTTTTGTTTTCGGTGCCTTGACTTCACTCCTGAGCATCATGTACACAGTTTTTGCATTGTTGTTTTCTTTAGTTGATGGCTCAGGGGCAGGTCCAGGAATAAATACGCTTATCGTCGGATTATTTTTCTTCAGCGGCGTTCAATTAATAAGCGTGGCTCTGGTAGGAGAGTATGTAACTGCGATTCATTCGCAGGTTCGTCGAGGACCTGCAATGTTCATTGAACGACAGATTAATATCGGTGACTAATTTCTCAGCGCTACACAATAAGCAGCTCAATTTCAACACTCTTGCTAAACCGCGGAGATAAAGACGCAAACCATATGATGAGAAACCAGCGATTACAGAAATTTATGTATGCGTTTGTAGTCGGCTGTACTTTCCTATGGTTTCGACTTCGAAGCATTTCAGCTAAAGATTCTTTCAACCCTGACGAAGCTGAACTTTTAGCAAATGCCAAGCGAGCCACGATCAACTTTATTCCTTATGAGCATTTCTCAACGCCGACACACGGTACGCCATGGCCATATGTTCTGGCTAGTATCAACAAGCTGGGGCTACCACTGACAATCCCAGTTGCACATCTGTTGAGTTGCCTGATTGGGATTATTGTTTCAACACTTTTGCTTATTGGAATACAAAGATATCTAGGGAATCTCTTGGGATTTATTTTGACCTTCCCATTTATTCTAGTTTGGGCGATCGGATTCGGTGATTCTGATTTTCAGTCATTATCAACTGAACTCTTATCAGTACTACTGATCACAATAGGAGTATTCTTAGCTTGCCGTATTGAATATTCAGATAAAAGTCTTCTGGTGGCGTCATGTTTAGTAGGTTCGGCCGCTTGGGCAAAGTACAGCTTTGCGCCAATATCTCTAGTAATTCTTTGTATCTTTGTGTATCTCTTGCAAAAAAGAAGCGGGAAAATACTTAAACAGGTGCTGCTAGTTGGAGCCAGTGCAAACGTAATTTTCGTTTTCATATTTGGCATCGCAGTCGCACTTGTGAGACCAAAACATTTAATATGGGAAACTTTTGAGTTCACTTTTCAGTACATGGGCCAAGGTGGACTATCTACCGATAAACCACCAAACTTGAGCGTCAGAATTTCAGTATTAGCTGGGAATATGATCAAGTGCTTTCCGCTAATTGTATTATTCACAGTCGTCACATATTTTCATGAGTTGGGAAGTGAACGACGTCAAACCTATTTCAAAATAATTCCTCTCGGGGTATTTATCGTAGGGACAATTTCAAGTTTTATGCTGTGGCCAGTCTTTCCACATTACAACTTACTGATTATTTGTTCCGGTATCGCAGCCAGTCTGTTGATACCAAAGATTTATGGTGTTTCTGATGAGCATTGTAATCGGATAAGAGGAAATGAAATTAGATTTCTTAAATGTATTGGCATAACTACTACCGTTTTCGTCGCAATGTTGTACGCACCTTTAATAACAGTGAATCAAACAAAAAGTAATCAAACGACAACCAGGACTCCTTGGGTAGCTAAATCGGCAACGTGGGAAAGAGCAACGGATAAAGATGGAGTGCCACTTTCAGAAGTATGCGTTGCTAAGGCGAAAGTAGTTGTATGGGGCTGGAGTTCAGAATTATATAGTTATTACAACTGGATGCCCGGAAGTCGATACGTGAATACCGTTGTCCTTATGTACCCAAACGAAATAAATACCAAACCCGTTAAGTACAGGAATAATTTTACGAGGGAAATACTTAACAATAAGCCCGACTGCATCGTAGATGCTACGGGGCCAAGTTTTTTCCCTGGGTACGGACCGGAAAAAAAGATGAGTACACAAATGCCTGGCTTATGGAAAGATTTACAAAGGACGTATACGAGTCATCAATTTTTCTACGACGGCGTAAATCCATTTGTGGTTTTGGTACGTGAGGAGAAGATTGTCACTAGAGCATGATTTAGTTGAAGCCACTTTGGCTTGTGTCCAATATCTTTTCTCTTTTTTTATCGTTTGGACACCTGTTGTTGCAGTGTATCTCACACTACGAATTCGAAAATTACATTCAACGAGTGCGCTGATAATTTCTATTTCTCTAACGTGTCTCTTCTCATACATGATATTTCTGACTGCTTGGGTAGAGATCATAATTAGTGTTCGCTATTTATTAAACGTGTTCGTTCTCGCAATTTTTGTGGTCAGTATTTTTGGAATTGCGAAGAACAGGCGAAATCTAAACGAAATATTAAGTATTGTCGCTACATCATTTTTTATAGGTTTGATATCTCTTTTAACCGGTCTATCCAAAGGTGTTATGAACAACGACCTTGGAGTCCAGCACACTTTAGCTGTGCGATATTGGTCATCTGTCGATAACAAAATTCCAGGTTTTCTTGCACGTGGCATTTTGCAAGATATGCCGATGAAGCCATATTTGTTTGCCGACTGGAAAGGTAGCGATCGTCCCCCACTTGTTTCGGGCTGGCTCTGTGTTTCACGAACCTTACTCAATTCGAAATATGGTGAAACATCTTTACTTATTGTAGCAGCAACTTTATTAGTACCCTTAATTTGTGTTCTGCTGGCATCTTTTAATGTAGGCAAAAAATATTGGACAACTATCGCAGTAGTCATCTTCTCAACACCATTTGCATTTACAAATACTGTGTATACATGGCCGAAGATTGTTGCGGGTTTGCTTTTCTTACTTGCTCTCTCCGTCTTCTGGATAGAAGAAGTTCCCCTAAAGTACTGGTTAATTGGGATGACTTCGGCCCTAGCATTCCTTGCTCATGGGTCAACACTATTTATGCTCCCCGGATTAATTTACATAGCAATTAAAAAAAGAACGAGCATATTGAATTCCCTGACAATGCTTTCTGCGGCAGTAATTTGCTATGCCCCATGGCTATATTTTCAACGATATTGGGATAGATCATCAAACAGATTGATTTACTGGCACATAGCTGGTCAGTCGGGAGGAACTACTGACAAAGGGATTATAAATACAATTGTCGATAATTATTCAGTATTAAAACTCACAGAAATTCTCAACAATAAATTTGCGAATTTTTCTAACCTGCTAATTGTGAAAGATAAAAATCCTGCTATCGAAGGATTAAGTGGTTTCCCTGGCGTCCTTAACGCTTGGGCATCCGAAACAATTCTCGGCTCATTGTGGCCAGTCGCTGTTTTCGCTTTGATATTTTATGCACTTTCGCGCAAATGGAGTATTGAAGTTCCTCGAGAATATTTCTTTTCCATATCTATGAGCCTAATTTTTTTTACTCTTATGGAGTTTGGGCAGCGTCCTGATTCAATCGCAAGTGCACATATAGCACCTCTGTCAATTGCCATATTTTTCGCAGTTGTATTAGCTGGACAAATTATCGTGACCGTAGATTATTATGATCAATCAGGGTGGATAATAACTGGCTTGGTTTTCTTATTTTTGCTAATTAACTTCACAAATTACGGATTGCTTACTGGCGTAAATGCCGCAGAGGGCGGGAATGGTGGCTCCCTAAGTATCTCACTCTGCTTTGCTTGGCTCATTGCGTCACTTGTACTTTGCAGTATAACTAAGTGTGCCTTCAAGCAAAACGATCACGACAGTGCATCTGCAGGGGTACTAGTTTGAAACTTGTGAAACTAGGGTTTTTGGAAAAAGTCGTTGGTTCTCGTGAACTCGTAATCAACTTGACGCTTCGCGAGCTGCGATCAAAATATCGCCGATCTTTTCTTGGTTGGACATGGTCGCTACTCAACCCGTTGTCAACAGTTGTTTTGTATTCGTTTGTATTCGGAACACTGTTTGGATCGGTTGCACCAACCGGTAGCCCTTCAGGTGTAGAACAATTTTCTCTTTACTTGCTTTGTGGCATTATTCCCTGGAACTATTTTTCCACCGTGACAAACATGTCTACGGGGGCAATTCTGGGCAACTCAGGCCTCGTTCGAAAAGTTGCATTTCCTCGCCAGACGCTTGTTGTTGCTCAAGCTCTGTTTATGTTGGTTCAGTCATCAATTGAGATCGTTTTAGTTTCAGTGATTTTGTTGGTTGCAGGCAGCCCGCTGCTACCTTGGTTACCGGTCACGATGCTGCTCTTGCTTCTACTAGCGGTGTTTTCTCTAGGGATTGCGCTAGCGCTTTCAGTTCTAACCGTCTATTTTCGGGATCTCCCGTATTTATGGACAATCATTGTTCAGGTCTGGTTTTTTCTGACTCCAATTGTTTACACGTTTGATGCCGTTGGAGATCGGCTAGGTAAACCGGCTCGCTTTATTGTCGACTGGAACCCAATGACAAAGTTTGTGCAGTCATTTAGAAATACTCTTTTTGATGGAACTCATCCATCACTGTCACATTTGGCGTATATTGCCGTTTGCTCAATAGTGAGTTTGATCATTGGCGCTGCGGTATTCAAAAGGTTTAATACCCGCCTGGCCGAAGAGGCCTAGACATTTAACGACAGGCGTCAGTTACGTCCCAGTCGGAATCAACAGTGATGATCCCTTCATCAAAAACAGAAGCTTGTCGCACATCAAATCGCGTGCGACGTTCCCACCAGTCAAAAACAATTTGTTCAGTGTGGTCTGAAATAATGGCTGTTACGTCGTAGGTTCCTTCGAGCAATGGAAGCCGGGGAATCGTCACTGTGACAGAGCCGGAGTCTTTGAGACGGCTGATGTACTTTTGGCGCCTCCGACTATTTGCTGCCCAAATTTGGACGCCATGAAGTGAAGTGAAGCGAAGAGAAAACACCGGCTCTTGCAGCATGCGATTTGCTACGTAATCGATACGAATTTTCATTTCTCTGCCAGTAACAAAACGATTGTTTTCTTTTCCATCGTCATCGATCAGAGACACCTTATTAATAAGGGCATTTCCGTTACCCCACCTTGATCCAAGTTCGGACTCAGTTCGAGGTGCGGCTTCGAAACTCTCTCCCGTATAGGCCTCAATTACTTCAGCCGAAGGACCCACCATTTTTAGGTTGCCCTTTTCCAGCCAAGCAGTGTTGTCGCACAGCTGCAAAATAGAACCTGTACTGTGGCTGACAATGACAATGGTTCGTCCTTGGCTACGGAATTCTTCAATTTTTTCCGCACACTTACGTTGGAAAGACTGATCTCCTACAGCCAGCACTTCATCAATGAGCAGAATTTCAGGGTCAACGTGTGCTGCGATAGCGAAGCCCAAACGTAGTTGCATCCCGTTTGAGTAGTTTTTTACAGGAGTGTCAATGAACTTCTCTAAACCTGCGAACTCAACGATGTCATCAAATCGTAACTCAAGAGATTTTTTTGACATTCCGAGAATTGCTCCGTTAAGAAACACATTCTCTCGACCAGAAAGTTCTTGGTGAAAGCCAGCACCTAGTTCGAGGAGTGCGGATAAGCGGCCGGAAACTGTGACGCTGCCTTTATTTGGGTACAAAATTTTCGCTAAGCATTTCAATAAGGTGCTTTTCCCAGAACCATTTGAACCGATAAGTCCGAAGGTTGCTCCATGAGGTATTTCTAATGAGACATCCTCGAGTGCCCAAAATTCTTCGTATCTTGCACGACGACCGCGGAGGATGGCGGCTTTTAGGTGTTGATTTCGCTCGTGGTAAAGCCGGAAATTTTTCCAAACCGAATCAACAACTATTGCGTTGTTACTCACTTATTTTCCCACCTGACATTTACAAAGTCGCACTTAATTCAAAGGCTAGTGTGTATCTATGCGTGGGAGTGGGAGTTTTCGGTCGGATTTCGGCGGATTGTGGACAGACAGGTCAGATGCTGACGAGGTTCTTGCTTCCTTGATTAAGCAGGGTATGTCGGCGGACTTGGCAGATCGGGTTAAGTTTTGGATGAAACACGGGTATGTAATTCTTGAGCGTGCAGTAGATGTCGCGCTATGCGAAAAGTTAAGGCTTGAATTGCATGATATTTACAAATTTGGCAATGAAAACTTTTTGATTCAGGACCCGACTGCTGCCCCCGGAACAGGAAGCCCTGTAGTTCCAAATATTGAAGCGGATCGAATGAGAATTGTTGATATGTATGGACGATCAAATAATGCACTCAATGTCTTGCTTGCGCCACAAATTAAAGAGTTTTTAAGTACAGTTTTTTCTGCTGACCCACTCCTATTTCAAGGTTTAACCTTCGAAAAAGGTTCTGGGCAGGGGTTACATCAAGATACAGCTTATGTAGTTCTAGATAAACCAATGGAGCTAGCAGCTGCATGGATTGCGCTGGAGGATATCTCTCCTGAAAGTGGAGAACTCATGTATCTCGATGGAAGTCATAAAATGCCGGATTGGAAGTTTGGTGGCAATTCGAAACACTATGACCCTGACCAACACGATGCTCTTGAGCATGATGAATGGTCAAAAAATTTGATCAGAAAAGGGGAAGAGTTAGGTTTCGAGAAAAAGATTTTCAGACCGAATCAAGGAGATGTTCTTATATGGTCGGCAGATTTGGTGCACGGTGGGTCTCCAGTGGGTGACAAGAATCTGACGCGGCGTAGCATTGTCGGTCATTACTGCCCCGTTGATGTCAACCCTCATTATTTCTCATATATGGAAGGACGTAAAAAGTTTCAGTTTGAAGACGCTTTCGTATCGTCTGCCTACTATGACGAAATTGTGGCTCCTCAACCTTTTCAGAAACCAGGGCGTACTAAGAAAATCGCTCAATTTTTCAAAAAGAAGTAGTGAATTGATCTATCGCATTAGTATTTGTTCATGACTACGAAAATTGTTGTTATAGGTGGCTGTGGTCACGTTGGTTTGCCGCTAGCTATGGCTTTCGCAGATCGTGGATGCTCTGTGGTTTCCTACGACATCAACCCCGAAGCGGTCAAACTGGTGAATTCAGGGAAGATGCCATTTCTTGAGCCTGATGCAGACGAGGTGATGGCCCGTATTCGTAAAAGTGAAACCTTCTCAGCCTCTACCGACCCCGCGGTTATTTCTGAGGCAGAGGTATTGATCGTTGTTATTGGCACTCCAGTCGATGAGCACTTGAACCCTGATGCAGAAGCAGTGCCAAATGCAGTTGCACAACTCGGCCCATATTTGCGTAAGGGCCAGCTTTTGGTTTTGCGCAGCACCGTGTACCCAGGCGTAACAAGCTTGGTAGAACGCCGGATGCGCGAAATGGGTCACGATATAGAACTCGCTTTTTGCCCAGAGCGAATTGCAGAAGGAAAAGCCTTCACTGAGCTTTTTGATCTTCCTCAAATAGTTTCGGCTACTTCCGATAACGCTTTGACTCGAGCAAAGGAGCTTTTCCTCAAGCTCACAGATCAAGTAGTGGAAACCACTCCTGAAGAAGCAGAACTTGCGAAGCTCTTTACAAATACATGGAGATATATCAAGTTCGCGGCAGCAAACCAGTTCTTCACAATTGCGAATGACTTTGGTTTAGATTTCGCTCGCATTCGACACGCAATCACTTTTGATTATCCGCGAGCGCAAGATATGCCGGGGCCAGGATTTGCAGCTGGGCCGTGCCTTTTCAAAGACACGATGCAACTCGCAGCCTTTAATAACAACAATTTCATGCTTGGTCACTCAAGCATGATGGTCAATGAAGGTTTACCTCTTTATATAGTGTCAAAACTTGAGGAGAAGCACGATCTTTCCCAAATGACTGTGGGAATTCTTGGAATGGCCTTTAAGTCAGAAAGTGATGACATTCGGTCAAGTTTGTCATACAAGTTACGCAGAATTTTGAAGTTTAAAGCAAAAGAAGTCCTCTGCGCAGATGAGTATGTTACGTCCGATACTTCATTGCTTCCGCTTGATCAGGTCATTGAGAAGTCAGACATCATCATCATCGGGTCACCGCATCAACAATACAAAAACTTGAAGATCAGCAAACCCACAGTTGATGTTTGGAATATCTTGGGTAATGGAACTTTGGTATGAAGCCCCGCTTATCGATAGTGATTCCGGTTTATAACGAGGGCGATGCGGTAGTACCCGTTATTGAAAGAATCATGGAATCAACTTCGTTGCCATGCGAAATACTTGTTGTTTTCGATACACCTGATGACACAACTAAGCCATTTTTAGATGATTTGGCTGCGAAGCATTCACAGGTAAAGCCATTGATGAATACCTATGGGCGTGGGCCATCTTTCGCAATTCGTTATGGAATAGACAACGCTGAGTCGCCAGTTGTGGTGGTGACAATGGCCGATGGATGTGACGACCCTTCCCAAATAGACATTTTGGCCAAATTGGTGGAACGCGGAGTAGTAGTTGCTGCTGCCAGCCGGTATGCACGTACAGGGCAACAAGTCGGTGGGCCTTTCTTGAAAGGTCTGATGTCGCGAATGGCAGGACTTTCACTTTTCTGGATAGCCAGAGTTGGCACACGAGATGCGACTAATTCCTATAAGGCTTATTCCACTTCGTTTGTCCGCCAAGTGGGAATAGAGAGCGACAAAGGTTTTGAGATCGGAATTGAATTGGTTGCTAAAGCACGCAGGTTCCGGCAGCCCGTTGCCGAGATACCAACAATTTGGCTTGACCGCGCCTTTGGCGTGTCAAATTTCAAGCTTTGGACTTGGTTGCCCCGTTATTTGCATTGGTATGCCTACGCATTCGGACCCAAAAAGACTCTCACGAAGTAGAGTTAGGCGTCGCCAGAATTAAGGATTAAAAATGTCAAAGGTATTGGTAACAGGCTCTCAGGGCTTCATTGGTGGTTACGTTGTTGAGGAACTTTTAGCTCGGGGCCACTCGGTTGTAGGCGTTGACAACTATTCAAAATATGGTCGTATTTCAAAGAGCTACGACAGCCAACCTAATTATCACTTTGTTGAAGGGGATGCCACGAATGTGGATCTCATGACTGAACTGCTGATGGATTGTGATCACGTGATTGCTGGAGCAGCTTTGATAGGTGGAATTAGCTATTTCCACGCTTATGCATATGACTTACTTGCAAACAACGAAAGAATTTTGGCGTCTACCTGCGATGCAGCAATCCGGGCGCATCGACAGGGTAAATTGCAAAAAGTTACCTACTTGAGTTCTTCAATGGTGTTTGAAAGCACAACTACCTGGCCAAGTGTCGAGGGTGACGAGCGTCGTGTACCACCGCCACTCTCCTCTTACGGATTTCAAAAATTAGCAGTGGAGTATTTCGCCAAGGCCGCTTGGGACCAGTACAAATTGCCATACACAATTGTTCGTCCATTCAACGCTGTAGGAGTTGGAGAAGGTCGGGCGTTGGGAGAAGTAGAAATACTTTCTGGAAACGTAAAACTCGCTATGAGCCACGTTGTTCCAGACATCGTTCAAAAAATTCTCAAGCAGCAAGACCCGCTTCATATTTTGGGTGACGGAAAACAAGTTCGGCACTATACGTATGGTGGAGACTTAGCTAAGGGCATCGCTACTTGCATGGAGCATCCCGATGCATTGAATGAAGACTTCAATATTTCAACCGCCGAATCAACATCTGTACTTGAACTTGCTGAAGTGATTTGGAAGAAGATCAAAGGCCCCGACGTTCCATTCCGCTATGTCTCGGATGAGGCTTATGAATACGATGTGCAAAAGCGCGTTCCTTCCGTTGAGAAGGCGAAGAAAGTTCTCAATTTTGAATGTAAAACTGGTCTAAGCGAGATGCTTGACGAAGTAATTCCATGGATTCAACAGGCCATGGACGAAGGAAAAATTTAGGCGTGCCATGGGACGCAATAAAAGTGAAGTAGACGAAACTCTAGTTGAGTTGCAAAATACGATTACTTCAACAAAAGCTGAGATTCTTTCCGCAATTTCTGAGTTACGCGAGTTTGTTCGTGTTTTGAACGATGATCAGGCAGCGGCTATTTCTGAGTTACGCGAGTTTGTTCGTGTTTTGAATGATGATCAGGCTGCGGCTCTAGATTTAAAATTCAGTGGTTTTCCAGATGTTGTGGGCTTGTCAGTTCTTGCCTCCATTAACGATGCAAATGATCGCGTGATAGCGGAAGTTGCTGAGTCGCGCGAACTCATCATCAAAACACTGCCATTGGGAGAATAGGAATCCTTGTGCAGTCTTCCGACCAACGCCCGGAAGTGGCTGGCCGTACCAAGAACGGTTCCGCCGAAGCTCGCAAAAGATGGTTCCTTGATCATTATGAATCTGTACCAAATGAAATTGAACGCTTCTTTGCGGGGACCAACATTGATTTTCGTGGGAAGAGAGTGGTCGATTTAGGTTGTGGAGACGGATCAATATCGCTTGGCGTGATGAACAAGTTTAAACCTGCCGATTTGCTTGGGCTGGAACTTTCACCTGTTGATGTGGAGTATTTGAAGCAACAATCAAAGGAATTCCTGGGGTTGGAATTACCACGTGGGCTGAGATTTGGAACTTGCGAAGCAGAAAGTATTCCCGTTGCTAATGCAATGACCGACTTGGTGATGTCGTGGTCAGTATTCGAACATGTCTCAAATCCAGTTGTTGTTCTGAGCGAAATCCATCGCATGTTACGGCCAGGTGGCCTGATGTTCTTGCAAATTTGGCCGCTTTATCATTCACAAAGGGGCTCACATTTGTGGAATTGGTACCCAGACGGATGGGAGCACTTATTGCAAACGAGTAATGACTTGCGTTCTGACTTTATAAACAATTTTGAGGTTGAAGAATCTTTGCGCGAGGAAATGCTCGTTGATTATGACTCGCTCAATAAAATTACTGTGGACCAATTACAGAGAGCCATATTGTCTGCAGGATTAACTATCAGGCGGATTGAGTTGCAATCAGATCAGATAGATGTTCCGGAATCACTGAGTCATTTCAGTTTGTTTGATCTCACCACATCAGGAATTAAAATCCTTGCTCAGCGAACATAAAAAAAAGTACGTCACTCCACTTCTCAGTGTGGTAGTAGCGGTTTATGTTATTTGGAGGCTTGCCTCCCTCATGTCGGGGGTGACGTTCTACTTTGACGAGTGGGACTTTGTTCAACGCAGACCAGTTGCCTTGGAGTCTCTCCTTCGACCTCATAATGGCCACCTCAGTTCACTGCCGGTAGCTGTTTATCAATTTTTCTTTCAGATATTTGGCTTAGATTCCTACAGGCCTTATCAATTTCTCATTTTGTTGGTTCATTTAGCGTTGTGTGTTGTCATTTATCTCGCGTGCCGCTCACGGGGAGAACTCATTGCGGTATCCGCTGCGTTGACAATTGCTCTGCTTGGTGCTGGTTGGCAAAATATTTTTTGGCCGTTCCAAATAGGCATGATTGGTAGTGCTGCGGCGGGCATATACGCACTGCATCTCTTTTCTCTGGATGTAAAGCGTGAATGGTTAATTACGGGATTTGTAGCAGTCTCGCTTCTGTGCTCAGGGGGCGGAATTGCAGTAGTTGCAGGAATTATTGGAGTAACTCTTCTCAATAAGCGATGGAAATTGCTCTACCAAATAATGGCTGTCATAGCGGTCTATTTGATGTGGTATCTGGAATATGGAGAATCGCAAGCGAGTTCCACGAACATTTCGAAGATACCGAAATATGTTTATGACTCCGCTATTTTCTCTGCAGGAGCACTAGGTACAACTTCAGCTGTGTTTGGAGGACTTTTACTCGGTGTGCTGATTACTTTGCTCATCAGCAATTTTAAGAGAAGTATCTCTGATCCCATCATTGTGGGAAGCACAATTATTGTTGTAGCAGGGTGGGTGCTCACTGCACTGACACGCGCTCAATACAACGACCCTGGTGCAACACGTTATGTCTATATCGGTGCAACGTATCTCGTCGTCGTTTTTGCGAGATCTCTGCCGAACAATGTGAAGTTCTGGCCTTCAGGTTTGAGTCTGATAGCCGCAGTACTTTTTGTTGTGTCTGGTGCAGACACTTTGAAAAGCGGCGCGAACTTTATGCGAGATACTTCACGTGCAGTACTAACTGAAGTTTCAGTAATGGAAATTTTGAGAAACAAAGTAGATCCGTCATTCAGGCCCGATACAACACGTGCCCCGCAGATAGTTGCAGGAGAGTATTTCGCTGCAATTGATGCTCATGACTCGCCAGGGAAGTCAGAAGATTGGATTACGAATCAAGACAATTGGGTACGTGAAGTTGCTGATCAGAAGATATTTGAAATACTAAAAATGGCGAAGAAAGCGGTTACCACGGTTGATACGACCGAATGTGCGGAAGCTTTACCGATGACAAATATTGGTCGAGTGGCCCCCGCTGGGACTTCAGTTTTATTTAAAACAACTCAGCCACTAGTCATCAACTTCAGTCGATTTGCCGATGGACCTGCAGAAAATATGGCTATTCAGACCACAGATGTTGGTGTCATCAGATTGGAACTTCCGAAAGATCGTATTCAGACACCTTGGGTGATAAAAATAGGTGAACCTTCTAATGCCATGTTGTGCTCTGCGAAGAAATGACAAGTGAAATAGGAACCATGTCGATTGTCAAAGTTGAAGATCGTGAGACTGCCCGGAAGGAATTGACCTCTCATGTAGGGCCGGTCATTTTGGTCCCGCTATACGGCGCTTATGACGATGCGATTCAGTGTTTTGAATCCATTCTCAGAACTACGTCATCAAATGTTCCGCTTCTCATTATTGAAGACTGCTCGGGTGACATTAGAGCTATAGATGCACTTGAGAAATTGACCAATATCAATGACCGCAAAATTGTCGTTTTGATGCACTCTGTGAATACAGGCTTTATCGGCTCCTGTAATGACGGGTTCTATATTGCGAATCGCAATGATGTGATTGTTGTAAACAGCGATGTTGTGGTTACGGCCGGATGGTTTGAAGGACTTTGCCAAGCTGCACAGTCCTCAAACCTTGTAGCTACGGTTACTTCACTTACAAATCATGGAACTGCGGTTTCGATACCGTTGAGGAATATTTCATCTCCTCAACTTCCGGGTTCCTTGACACCCGAAGTTGCAGCGCAAAAAGTTCGCGATATATCGTTGAAGTTGTACCCAACACTGCCCACAGCTATTGGTCACTGTATGTATATCCGGCGTGTTGCATTAGATGTGGTTGGTGACTTCGACACAGTATTTGGCAAAGGGTATAGCGAAGAGGTTGACTTCTCGCAGCGAGCAGTGCGTGCTGGCTTCAAGCACATCTGTGCAGATGATGTCTTTGTGTATCACCGTGGTGGCGGCAGTTTCGGTAATGAAATGTCGGAAACTCAGTTAAAAAATGACTTTATTGTGCGGTCTCGTTACCCGTGGTACGAGCATTGGGTCGACAGAACAATTAATGATTGGTATTCACCTCTGTCGGTTGCTTTAAAGAGAGCATCTATCTCTTTAGTTGGATTGACAGTTGCAATTGATGGCCGTTGCCTGGGGCCAATTTTGACAGGTACACAGCAAAATGTTCTAGAGACTGTAAAAACGCTGTGTAGCAATGATGCAATTGGGTTGGTAAACCTTTATGTCTCTGATGGACTCCCTGCATACGCCGATACTGAATTGCGTAATTTGCCTAAGTTGAAAATTTTAGAAGCGAATGATGCTCCTCTTGACGCACGAATGAAAAGCGATATTGCTTATCGTCCGTACCAAGTTTCATCGTCTTCTGACATTGAATGGCTCAGAGCGCGTGGGCACTGGATGGTTATTAACCAACTTGATGTCATTGCATTTAATAACCCAAGCTATTTCCCGTCCTATAAGGAGTGGCTCGAGTATCGGCGACTCACTGCTTTGTCGTTGAATTGTGCTGATGGTGTCACCTACATCAGTGAACATGCACAACGTGAAGTTCATGCTGAGGGTCTATCGGACGCTCAAAAAGTAGAAAAAGTTGTCTACTGCGGTACAGATTTTGTTCCCATAGAAGGCGCTGTAGCACCTCAACAATTGTCTCAAGTCAAGGTTCCATTCATGGTGGTGTTAGGCGCTTCATATCACCATAAAAATCGTGGTTTGGCATTGCAGACATTTGCTGAAATGCGACGCCGTGGCTGGGTAGGAAAGCTTGTACTTGTCGGGCCAACACCGCCAACAGGGAACTCTCTTGGTACAGAAGCTCTTGAATTTCTTGAAGACCCATCTTTGCGGGAAGATGTCATTCAAATTGGTTCCATCGCAGAAAACGAAAAAGCGTGGTTACTGAGAAACTCTTGCTTACTTCTTTATCCAACTACCGTTGAAGGATTCGGACTGGTTCCTTTTGAAGCAAGTGCGTATGGCCTTCCTACGTTGTCGAGTCGACAAGGCAGTCTTGATGAAGTGTTGCCGCGAGATATTCCCACCATTGTTGACTTTTTGCCACAGCAAATTGCAGATCAAGCCATGGCAATCATTAATGATCCTAAACTTGGTGAGAAAATTGTTACTTCCATTAGAAGTCAAAGCGCGAAATTTAATTGGAAAGACACTGGAAGCCGATTAGTAGATGTTTTCACTGAAGTGATTTCTCGACCTCCAGTGAGAACTGTGGGCATTTTGGGTGAAGATCGTCGAGTAGTCACCTCCTTGGCAATTACCGACGATGCTGTACTAGTAACTCCCAAAGCGCTCTGGCCGAAAGGCCCAGGGAAAATTGTGAAATCAGGAAGTAGTTTTCCATTGATCAAAAGAATCATTTCAAAAGATGGTTCACGTAGGCAGAAATTCCTACGACGCATGATCAACAAGATGCGTTAATCGCATCTCACGTCACACCCTCCTCAACTGACTTTCCACATACGGCCGCGCACGGCGCTGACCTCCGCGCTCAAGAATCGCGTGTTGTAGCGCGAGCAAAGTGCGTCGAATTGCCTCACGGTTGGGGTTTAGGCCGAGGCGCTCGCATTCATCGAGCCAGGCAGAGGGGCTATGGTGCCCCCGTTCGCCGTTGCAATGGCGGCATGCTGCAACTTCGTTTTCTATCCAGCTGGGCCCGCCCTTAATGCGGGGTACCACGTGTTCGGTGGTGGCTCGGTTGAGGCCCACTTCAATGGGGGTGCGGCACCAAATGCATTCATAGCCATCGCGTTCCAAAATGAGGGCCATGCGTTCGCGCCGATTGAGTTGGCGCTGATGATGGCGTACGGGGCGATTCTCACGAGGCACAAGAGACAGAATATGGGGGTGACTGCCGTCAATGTGCGAGGCCGCTTTGCTCCTTCCCCGACGGGGGAACTGCATTTGGGCAACCTGCGTACGGCAGTGGTGGCACATCACCTGGCAGTAGAAGTGGGTGGAGGCACCTTTGTGGTGCGTATGGAAGACCTCGACCGCGTTACTTCCTCGCCACAGTGGGCCAGTGAGCAATTGGCCGACCTTGCCGCGGTGGGGGTGGAAAGCCACGTGGAGGTGGTGTTTCAGAGCAATCGCTTTCCTTTATATATAGAGGAGATGGAGAAACTCACAGTGAGGGGGCTTACCTATGAGTGTTTTTGTACACGTAAGGAAATTCGCGAAGCTGCTTCGGCCCCACATGGCGAGGTGAATAGATACCCCGGAACATGCCGCGAGTTGAGCGCCGCGCAACGTGCTGCCTGGCGAGGCGCTGGCCGGGTGCCTGCCATGCGGCTGCGGGCGAGTACCGAGGCACGAGAAAGAGGCGCCGACGATGTGGTGCTGCAACGTAACGATGGCGTGCCGGCCTACAACCTGGCAGTGGTGGTCGACGATGCTGCTCAGGGAATTACCCAAGTGGTGCGCGGGGCCGACCTATTGAGTGTGACCCCCAGCCAAGTGCACTTACAAGAGTTGTTGGGGTTGCCCACAGTGGAACATGTTCATGTGCCGTTGGTGGTTGATGCACATGGTGAACGTTTGGCAAAGCGCCATGGAAATGATGCGTGGGTGAACCTGAGACATTGTGCACAATGGGGTTTTTCGGGGCACGACGTGCGCGTGGCGTTACTGAATTCATGGCAACAAGGCAGTAATAGTTGGGGCGAGGCTTCTAATGTTGCTAGGTGGCTGAAGTCGTTGTTGTAGGTACGGGGTATGTGGGGCTCACCACTGGAGTGTGTTTTGCGCACCTTGGCCACAACGTGGTGTGTGTCGATACCGATGTAAAAAAAGTAGAACGCATGCGTGCGGGCGAAGTGCCCATTGTGGAAGAGGGCCTTGCCGAGTTGATGGCGCAAGGTATTGCAAGTGGACGTTTGCGTTTTGCTATTGAGGCTGCTGAAGTGTTGCCCGCATGTGAGTTTGTCTTTTTGTGTTTGCCTACGCCAGAGCGTGACGATGGCTCGGTTGATATGAGTTATATCGAAGCTGTTGCGGGGCGCATTGGGCCAATGCTGGCCGTGAATGCAGTGGTGGTCAACAAGTCAACGGTGCCAGTGGGTGCGAGTAAAACCGTTGCAGGGTTGTTGGGGCGAAGCGATGTGCATGTGGCGTCGAACCCCGAGTTTTTGCGAGAAGGCACTGCGGTATATGACTTTTTGCATCCGTCGCGCATTGTGGTGGGTGCAGAAACACATGAGGTGTGTGCACGTGTGGGTGCGTTGTATGACGGTGTCGATGCGCCGGTGATTTTTTCCGACCCTGTGTCGTCGGAAACAATTAAGTATGCAGCGAATGCTTTTTTAGCAACGAAAATTTCTTTCATTAACTCCATTGCCAATATTTGCGAACACGTGGGTGCCGACATTCATACGGTGGTCGATGCCATTGGGCGCGACCCGCGCATTGGGCGAGAGTTCTTGCAGCCAGGGCCGGGTTTTGGTGGAAGCTGTTTTCCGAAAGACACCATTGGTCTTGTTACCTTGGCCGCCGAGGCGGGGTACAAGTTTGGGTTGTTGGAAAGTGTGATTGAAGCGAACGAACAACAGCTAGAGCGCGTTGTGGAAAAAGTGCGCCGTGCAGTGGGTGGCAATTTGGAAGGCAAGTTGGTGGCAGTGTGGGGTCTGACCTTTAAGGCCAACACCGACGACCGCCGCCATTCGCCGGCAATTACCATTGCCCGCAAGTTGCTCTTGGCGGGGGCGCACTTGGCAGTGTTCGACCCCACGGTTGCGGGGGCAGTACCCGAGCTCGAGGCCAATGCGGGGGGTGCGGTAGCCGTGGCGCCCAGTGCCGTTGGGGCATGTGCTGGGGCCAATGCCCTGGTGGTGCTCACCGAATGGCCGATGTTTGCTGGGGTCAGCCCCGTTGAGGTGGCTAAAACCATGGGAAATGCCCAGGTGGTCGATGCCCGGAACCTCTTAGACCGCGAGGCCTGGCGGGCTGCGGGCTTTACGTACCAAGGCATCGGGCGCTAGTTCACCAAAAGTTCACCGAGAAAGCCTTTACATTTTTTCCTTTTAGCACTAAATTGAAATTTGTCGACGTGCTGCGTGTTCCACCAGATACCCCCCTGCGCCGCACGACGACAAACCTCCATAACAAGAAAAGGGAAACCATGCGTAAATCACAGAAGTTCATTGCCCTCGGTGCAGTAGCAACCCTCGGCCTTTTTGCAACAGCCTGCGGAAGCGATAGCGACGATGCAGCAACTGAAGAAGCAACAACAGAAACCGTTGCTGAAGAAGTAATGACCGAAGATACAGCAGTTGACACAACTGATGCACCAGCAACTGACGCACCACAGACAATTGTCGACATTGCAGCAGGCAACCCAGACTTCAGCACACTCGTTGCACTCGTAACAGCTGCTGGCTTGGGCGAGACACTTGCTGGCGAAGGTCCATTCACCGTATTGGCACCAACCAACGCAGGATTCGAAGCATTGGCTGAGAAGATGGGCGTCACCATTGAAGAGTTGTCAGCAACACTCACCGGCGACGTGGAGCTCTTGAAGACAGTTCTCACCTCACATGTGATTGCAGGCAAAGTAATGGCAGCAGACACCGCAGCATTGAACGGCATGGATGCCGATTTGGTGAGTGGTGAAAAGGCCAAGGTTGTATCAGCAGACGGTGTTGTTTCATTCACCATTGGTACAAGCACAGCAACTGTTGTGACACCAGACGTTGAAGCAGCAAACGGCGTGATCCACATTGTGGATATGCCACTGTTGCCACTCTCAATGCAGAAATAAGATCGCACTATATAACCCCCTTATAGGTGTGAGGGTGGGGCGCCAATGGCGCCCCACCCTTTTTCTTTGTCATCACAGAGATACCTGAGGACATGTGCACTTTTCATGCGAAACTAGATGCATGGCAACAGTGGCAGAGTTTTTTGATTACGAGGGTGGGGCCGACCTGCGCGAAGGCATGCGCGAATTGGCCAGTGAGATGTATGTGTTGCCTTTTCTCACTCCCGAGTATTGCCAGGTGCTCATTGATGCAGCGGAAGCGTCGGGTGCATTTGAAGCAAACCCGCACGACCCAGTACCTGGCCATGAGGTGTCGATTGCGCAGTTGAGCCCGGTGGTGTTTGCTGCGATGCAAAACCATGTGGGTGCATACATCTGGCCACAGCTCAAACAAGCGTGGGGGTATATCGACTACCACGGCATCAACGACGCTTTCATTATTAAGTACGAGTTGGGTGGGCAAGAGAGCTTGCGCATTCACCACGATGTGGCGCAGGTGTCGATGAGCGTGAAGTTGAACAACAACTACACGGGTGCCGAGCTCGAGTTCCCTCGCCAGGGCGTCACCAATGCCAGCTTGGCGGTGGGGGAAGTGGTGGCGTGGCCGAGTTTGGTGACCCACCCCCATGCGAGCGGCCCCATTACGGGTGGGGTGAAGTACAGCCTCACCATTTGGTGTGAGTTGCCTATCGATATGGGTGGGATGCAACTAGGGTAAATGCACGTTATGAAACGCATTCGTCATATTTTGAGCGCCGGAAGCGCGATGGGCATGGTGGCCTGTGCGGTGCTGTGGGTGGCGGGTGCAACGAGTGTTGCCCAGGCGGCCAAGCGCACCGATGTGGTGGTTTCTGCTCCTCGGGAATTGGCCCCGTACCCCTTTGCGCTGGTGGCGGTGGGCCAAAAAGATGGCAACGACACGGCTGTTATTCAACTGCGGCTCTCTGACCTCGGGTTTTGGGTGCAAAACATCGATGGCAAGTTCGACCTCACTACAAAGCAAGCAGTGATGGCGTATCAAAAGTACGTGGGCATTTCGGCTACAGGGCGTGTTGATGCGAAAACCGCTGCAGCTTTGGCAATGGCACAGTTTCCTGCTGCTGGCCAAGCAAGCCGGGGTGATGTTGTTCAGGTCGACAAGAAGAAGCAGTTGGCTTTTGTGATGCGTGAAGGCATCACCGTGATGGCACTCAACGTTTCTACTGGAAACGACAAGCCATATGAAAAACCCGATGCGAATACGCCTGGTGTGATGATTAAGGGCGTTGCCATTACGCGCGAAGGAAAATTTAACGTGCAGCGCCGCCGTAGCGATGGCTGGTGGTATGGCGATATGGGCCCCATTTACCGCCCCATTTATTTCGACGGTGGCATTGCGTTTCATGGCAGTGCAGTCATACCTGCTTACCCCGCGTCGCACGGGTGCATTCGGGTGAGTGTTCCGGCAATGGACATGTTGTGGGAAATAGGCGTTCTTGAGTTCGATGCACGGGTGTGGGTGTACTAGGAATCGTGGCTCGACGCTTAACGCATAATGGGGCACTCGACGGTTTGCGCGGTATTGCAGTGCTGTTGGTGCTCATGCGCCATTCCTTTGAATTAGTGCCAGGTGGTTTTGGGCCGCAGTGGCTTGACGATTTCTTGCGCGGTGGTTATTTCGGCGTCGACATCTTTTTTGTATTGAGTGGGTTTCTCATTACGTCGTTATTGCTCGATGAACGTGAGTCGAGTGGTGCGGTGCGCATGCGATCGTTTTATGGGCGCCGTGCACTGCGTTTAATGCCGGCATTAGTAGTGATGCTTGGCGTGGTGAGCATTGTGTTGGTGCTCGATGGTTCAACATGGTCGAGTTTGTGGCCAACAGTGCGTTCATCACTTTTCTATTACCAAAACTGGCACAGCGTGTGGGATGAAACGCATCTTGCTGCAGAGTTTGGACACCTGTGGTCACTCTCAATTGAAGAGCAGTTTTACATTGTGTGGCCAGTGGTGCTGTTAGCCATGGTTGCACTCTGGAAACGCCAATCAATTCGTGTCGCTGCATTGGCACTTGGCGTGTTGTGGGTGGTGTGGTACCGCATACAGGTATGGAATAGCGGTGTGGGCTGGGCATATGTATTTGTGCGCACCGATACGCGGATTGATGCATTGCTCATTGGATGTTTGGTGGCATTTCTCTTTCAATGGCAAGTGGTGCGAGCTCGAGCACTACATATTGCGGCGTGGGGTGGCCTTGCGGTCGTGCTGGCAACTGTTGCACGCACGAACCCATTGCAGGCCTATGTATATAAAGGCGGGCTCACACTTGGGGCAATAGGTGTGGGGTGCATGGTGTTGGCCATTGCCGAAGGCACATGGCGCGGCGCACGACTCTTCGATGTCAAGCCACTGCGTGCGGTGGGCAAAGTGTCTTATGGCTTGTACCTCTGGCACTTCCCCGTTTTTGTTCTGTTGCTCCGGCATAGCGCTTCGTGGAATTCAGGAGTGCGTGTTGTTGTTGGTGTGGTGTTGTCGGGTGTGGTGACCGCCTTGTCGTGGTATGTAGTGGAGCGCCCAGCGTTGAAACTCAAAGACAAATGGTTTGCACGATCAACTGTGCAACAGGCCGAACTTCCTGCACTGCCGGCAACTTCATTCATCAATACCTTGCGCCAACGCACGGTACGTATGTTGATTGCAGTGGGAGTTGGTGCAGGTGTGACCACCGTGTTTACCAACATTTGGCCCGAGAAGCCACTGCCGATGACGAACCGCATCGGTTATGCATTGGTATTCAACTTCCCACTCGACCGGTATTGGCAAGTGTATTTGTTGTGGATGTTCCTGTTTCCTGCAGTGGTGCTGGCGGTGTACATCGTTTTGCCAAAACTGTTTCCGCACAGCGTGCGGATGCGTGAACTGGTTGGCGCAAACGAACACATTGCGGTACGTGTAGTTGAAGATGAAGTAGAGCCAGTTGCGGGAGCAATGCATTTTTGGCGAGTGGCGTTGGCGGCAGGTGTTTTTGGTTATGAGTGTGCGGTGGCGGCGGGAAGACAAAACGACAATGGCTGGTGGATTTTGTTCGCTGGAGCCACCGCATACATCGGCCTCATATATGGAGCAGCAAAACTGTGGAAGCGCACGCTGAGCGCGGTGAACTTATTTGGTACCGCATTTGTGCTTCTTGGAGCATGGTGGGTATCGAGCACAACAGAAATGTTGGTGGCCTCTACTGGTGAACGGCGTGATTTTTCTTGGCTCCCATTGCCGGTAGTTGTTGTCGTTGTTGTTGCGCTGCTCATCAGCGATGTGGTGTGGGGCAAGCGCAACTTTGTGCGCCGCGAACGCCAACGCTTGGCTTTTGTGGTGGTGCCAGTGTTTTTGTTTATTTGGACCAGCAGTTTGCCGAGCACCATTGGGTACATCGATATTTTTCACCACGGCGAGTCGCTAAATGGTGGTTGGTTACTCAAGAGCGGCTGGGTGCCTTGGCGCGACTTCTTTTTCAACATTGGGTTTTACGGCGCTGCCGTTGTGCCGCGGGTGAGCTTTGGGTTCTTTGGTACGTCGTACTGGGGCTTTAGCGCTGGCATTGAGATGCTTTTCATTCCGCTACTGGTTGTAGCAATTTACATTGCTTGTGCATCGCTGGCATCGCGGTATTGGATGGCACTCGTTGGCTTAACACTCACACTGATGTTCCCCTTCACTGCAATGGGTGGATTCACTAAAGTACTAGCCGGCGACTCCATGCTCTTTGTGTACCGCTTTGCATCAATTGCTCTCGTCACTGTGGGTGTGTTGTTGTTTGTACGTAAGACCACTTGGGTGCGGGCATTGTTCTTTGGTGCGGCGCTCACGACCGCGGTGATCGCTGGCTCTGAGATGGTGGTTTTTGCAACTGCAGCTTGTGTCACGATATTTTTGCGCGACGCTGCACAATTGCGACGCTGGCGCTACTCGCGGCTTCCACTTCTGCAAGTGTTTCGTTCTACTTTGTGTGCAGCTGGTGGCGTGATTGCAAGCATTGGCGTGGCGTCGGCGGTGATGTGGAATATTGATGCGCTGAAGGGTTATGTGAACTGGTGGCGCATCTTCCCATTCCAGTGGTACATCGAAACAGGCGTGCCATTAAATAGATGGCCAAACCTTGTTGAATTCGCATGGGGAACAGAATGGATTGTGCTGTTTGCTGTTTCTATTGCCATTTTGAGTGTGGTGTGGTTTGTGGTGTGGCGCATTCGTTCGGACCGCACACTAAGCAATGAAGATTGGGTCGCTATTGCACTAGCAATTGGGAATTTGCTCTTTATGCAAAAGACTTTGAACAGGCCCGATTCACACTTTCTGCAGTCGCTCATTGTGAGTATGCCATTGCTGTTCTATGTGGTGACTCGACTGGTGGGAACCATTAGTGATTCGGTGCAGGCGGCTTTTCATCACACGCGCCGGCGCGCATCGTTACATACAGTTGTATTTGGTGTGCTCACGGTTGCGTTGCTGTTTCCTTTTATGACAACGGCTGATGTCTTGAATAACCAAGTACACAATGCTGGTGCGCAAGTTCAACCTGTGACGGCGCAGAAATCTCAATTTGCACGTATGGGCTACTCGCAAGAGGGTGAGTTTTTAGAGAATTACCGTCAGCTGCGATTGTTCCTGAAGAAGAACATTGGGCTTTCTGCCAATATTTATGACTTCGGCAACGTAACAACCGTGTACAACTTTTTGCTGAACAAGAAACCACTGTCGCGTTATAGCTATGTGTTACAAGCCTCTACCGATGTGGCTCAGCAAGAAGTGATTGACTCGTTGAGTTATCGACAACCAGAAGTGGTGTCATATGGCTGGGATAACCCGTTGAATGCTTGGGATGAAGTGTCGAACTCAGTACGTCACTGGGCCATTAGTGAGTATTTGTTGCGCAATTATTCGCCGTGGGCGCGCATTGGCGGGAAGAACTTTGGCAATTTATTGTTCTTGCGTAATGACCTGAAACCAGGTGAGGGAATGCCCGTTGATGCAGTGCCAGCTCAAAGTGGAAGCGAGAAAGCGGCAACGTTGCGCAGTATGAATACCTGCAATTGGGGAGTGTCGTCGAACTATCTCACCTTTGCTCCTACCAAGCCGGGAGTTCCGCTGAAGAGCGAACCCGTGAAGGGAATGCTCACCGTGTTTGGCTGGGCAAAAACTGTTGATGATGAAGCTGTCACTATTGAGGTGAAGTACAACAAAGCATTGATATTTTCTGGTCTCAGTTCACAAGAACGCGACGATCTCGCTATTCGTGGAGTAGTCACTGGCAAGAAGTCGGGTTTCCGTTTTGATATTCCGGTGGCGGGAAACATTACCGACACCAGTTTGGTGACCTTGGAACAAGTAAATGCCGCAGGGGTGCGTACGGCGGTGCCTTTTGTTGCCGCGCCAGGAGTGAACGACGCCACGGGTGAATACGGCGTACAACTCGACGCCTCGCCCGATGGGAAACTTCAAGTTGGCGCCACGCGCAAGTATGTAGAGCGTGTCACGCTTCCTGAGAACTACCTGGGGTATAGCTGGATTGTTGCCTACTCAGACTTCGGGTTCAGCAACGACAACTTTTCGCTGTACGACGTGGCAGGCGATAGCAACAGGTCCATTGATTTCTCCACGTTGCGGCCCAAAAACCTGGCTGCAGCTCGGGTGAGTTCATGCCCCACCTGGTACGGCTGGGAGAGCAATGTGGTCTACTTGCAGCACGATAAAGAGCAAGTAAACGTTCAACTCTCGTTAGTGAAGCAGTAACCTAATTGCAATGTCAGGGCTTTTTGGTGGTCTCCGTATTGGTGTTGTGGTCGTTGCCTACAACGCAGAAACAACCCTAGAAAAGGTTCTCGACCGTATTCCCCACGATGTTGCTGCAGAAGTTGCCGCCGTGTTGGTGTGCGACGATGCCAGTGCCGATGCCACACACGAGGTAGCACTTGCCTACCAGCGCTCAAATGACCACTTGCCGTTGCACATTGTGCGCCACCCTGTGAACTTGGGCTATGGGGGCAATCAGAAGGCTGGTTACCAGCTAGCCGCCGAGATGGGTCTCGACGTGGTGGTGTTGTTGCACGGCGATGGCCAGTACGCCCCCGAGTTGATGGCCGAGATGGTGAAGCCCATTGTGGAAGACGGCGCCGACGCCGTGTTTGGTTCGCGGATGATGAACAGCGGTGCAGCGCGCGAAGGTGGCATGCCGCTGTACAAATACGTGGGTAACAAAATTCTTACGCGTTATGAAAATGCCATGACAGGGGCAAGCCTCACGGAATGGCATAGCGGCTACCGCGCGTATCGCGTGTCGACATTGCAGAAAATTGCTTTGGCGAAGAACTCCGATGGATTCGATTTCGACACACAAATTATTTTGCAGTTGCTCGATATCAACTCAAAAATTGTAGAGATAGCTATCCCCACGTATTACGGCGATGAGATTTGCTATGTCGATGGCATGAAGTACGCCAAAGATTTGTTTAAGCACTCCACGCAATACCGTTTGCGCAAAATGGGTTTCGGGCACGACGAGAAATTGCAAGGCGATGTTGCTTATGAATACAAGAGCGACCCATTGTCGTCTCATGGGCAAATAGTGAAGTATTTGTCGGGGCGCACTACTGGTGAAGTACTTGACCTCGGTTGCTCTGATGGTTTGCTGTCGTTACAAATGAAAAGCTTGGGCTACACCGTGACCGGTGTTGACCTAGAAGAGCACCCACAGGTATTTGGCCGTGTCGATAAGTTCATTCAAGCAAACCTTGATGCTGGATTACCAGAAGGTCTGTCTGAATCCATCGACGTAGTGGTGTGTGCCGATGTGCTTGAGCATGTGCGCCAGCCAGAGCTGCTTCTTGCAGAACTTGCACCACGGCTAGCACCAGGTGGAGCAGTGTTGGCGAGCATTCCAAACTTTGGGCACTGGTACCCACGTATTCGCACGCTCTTTGGCATGTTCGACTACGACCACCGCGGCATTCTCGACCGTACGCATGTGCGCTTTTTTACGCGCCGCAGTTTTGAACGTTTGGCAAAACAAGCGGGGTACACCGTTCATCGTGTGGGGGCCACCGGTTTGCCATTCGATGTTGCCGACCGTGGAGGCGCGGGCAAGGTGTCAAACAAGTTGAAGCCCATACGTGCCATTGACCGCTTGTTGGTCAAGGTGCGGCCTCAACTGTTTGCGTATCAGTTCTTGTATGAGTTGAAGCGTTAAACATTCTCTGAGGAAATGAACATTGTGCTAAACGACCATGCCACCGTGCTCAACGTGTCCGCGCTCGAGAGCGCATTGAGCGAGAGTACTTATGCAACTGCATCACCCTATGCACACACGGTGATTGAAAACTTTTTGCAGCCTGATGTGTTTGCAAAAGTTCTCACAGAGTTTCCTGCAGTTGACCCCAGCAAGTGGACCAACTACGCACATGTGAATGAGCGCAAATTTGCCAACCCACGTAGCGAAACATGGGGCGCGACCATTCAGCAAGTAGCAGAGGTGTTGAACTCGCCTGCATTTATTGCGTACTTAGAGAACCTCACCGGCATTAGTGGCCTCATCGCCGACCCTTCCTTTGAAGGTGGGGGCATGCACCAAACCATTACGGGTGGGTTCTTAAACATGCACGCCGATTTTTCTGTGCACCCACACCACCGGCACTGGAGCAGGCGTGTGAATTTGCTCTTGTATTGCAACGAGAATTGGCTACCCGAATACGGTGGCGACTTGGAATTGTGGACACGCGATATGAAGCGTTGTGAAAAACGTGTTGCACCCATTGGCAATTGCGTGCTCATTTTCAATACCGACGCCGATTCCTTTCATGGCCACCCCGACCCACTTACTTCGCCTGTAGGCGTAGCGCGACAGTCGTTGGCGTTGTATTACTTCACTGAAGAGGAAGCACCAGTGGTGCATTCCACGAACTACAAAGCGCGACCCGATGATGGTGCAAAACGTGTGCTCATTTATGCCGATAAAAAAGCATTGCAAGCATTCGACTGGGCAAAGCGCAGGTTCAATTTGTCGAATGACTTTGCAGCCAAAGCATTGAACTTTGTCGATAAGTTGCGCCGCAAGCGCAAATAAAGCTCGCGCTAAGCGCGTTTGCGAATGCTGATGCTCTTGCCTACAGAACTATTGCAGTTGCCTGTTGCAAGGTCGAAGCGCCAGCCGTGCAACGAGCACACGAGTTCGTCGCCTTCAATAGACCCGAAGGTGGAGAGGTCGGCTTGGCGGTGTGGGCAAAAACGCTCCACAATGTAATCGCCTACTTGTACTTCATCTTGTGACATGGTTGGCTCAGTTGCTCGTCGGTACGCTTCTATTTCGGTGCGGCTCATCCGTTCAACAGACAAACTCTTGAAGAAATTATAAAGGTTTTCGTTGAAATCACCATCGCGCCAGGCGCGGAATCGTGCCGAGAGGAAAAGTGCGTTCGACCAGTCAACTGCTTTTGCCGCGACAACGGTTTCTAACAACTCACGCTGAATGATGAAGCGGTACTTGTAGGGCTGGTTGGTGTATTTCTGTACATCGCCATACTCGAAGTGAATGTAAATGCCTAGGTCGTCGGCAGTCGGTTCGGCATCTGGTGCGCTCACGGTTTGAATGAGACAGTTACCGCCAGCACCCATTGACACTGTGGGGCACATGGCAAGAAGGGGGCGGAACCAACTTTGAATATTGGCGAGAAGCTTTTCTGTTGGTGCAGCCCACGTGGCTTTATGCTCAGCGAGCCAGGGCAGCCAGTCTTTTTGATATGCGGCAAGGTACTCGCCCATGTTGTTCCAAATGTTGTTGAGTGCATCGTCGCTCACGGGGTGAGTAACGGCAATATCGCTGGGCGATACATCAATAACAGTGCCGGGCATATTGAGAATGCCCGTGCGGTTGCGTGCAGCAAGACGAGTAACAAACTCTGGTTGGTGCGGGAAAATAGATACTTCGTTGCCCGTCACCATGTTGAGGTGAAACAACTCGGGGTCGATGAAACATGGTGGGCCGGCACTGGGTACCACTACACGTGCATCGACTGTGTCGACATAGGCAAGAGCGCGAGCGAATTGTGATTCCACTTTGGCAGTAGCAAGTGCGCGCTTTTCTTCTTCGGGCATCTCGTAAACCATGGGGTACCAAATGGCACCGCTGAATTGCACGAAGTGCGCATCGACCTTGCCGTGTGAAGCAAGTGCGGTGAGGTCGTGTGTGCGGCAGTCGTTTTGATTCACCACAATGGTGTCGCCATCTTTGACAACGAGGGCTGAGTCGCCACCGGGGCCGTCGCTAATGCTCGACTCAATATGAATGGCAACACTCACACCATTCACCAAAGGTGTTGCTATTCCATTTTGTGTGCGCACGAAATTGCGAAAGCCAAGTTTTCCGAGTGTGCGTTCGAGTTCGCGTGTGGGGAAGTCGGGCAACAACACGGGAGTTTCTTTATTGACATGGTTGGCGAGAAATGCTTCATCGAGATGGTCGCCGTGGATGTGAGAGATATAGAGATAGTTGGGGTTCTCTATTGCAGCAGTGATATCGCTTGCGAGCTGGTCGTTGCGCGGGAAGGGAAACCACGAACCAAAGAAGGCAGGCTCAAACCATGGGTCACACAAGATGGTGATGTCGCGTGTGGCAATGAGCATGCCGGCGTGGCCAAGTGAAGTGATGCGCATAACGAGTGGTGAGACTTGTGAAAAAGCTGTGCGGCGTTAGGCAACAGGTGGGTCGACGGACTGCTGACCATTGCGCGACACATGTTCGGTCCACGCCGAGCCATTCCAGTAGCGCAGTTCAAAACGGCCTGCTGGGTCGGGGTACCAGTTGGCAGGAGCAGCAGCATCGCCCACACTCGATGCAACCGAGGTGTTGACGGGGCTAGTGACAACAGGTGTGCTTACCGGTGCGGAGGAGGCAGTTGTGCTGCTCCAGGTGGCTGATGTGGCAGGAGTGCTCACAACAGTTGGTGTGGACACTTGTGCAGTAACTGCGGCGCGGCGGGCGAAGGCGGTGATGTTGGTGCCATTGGCGACGATTTGGAGAATTTCCCAACCCTGAGCCGAACGCTCGGTCATTTGGCGAGCAAGGTCGGCGGGGTCACTGCTGGTGAGGGCTGCATATTCAAGCATGTGGGCAGGCTACCGCTCGGTGCTGCCCGACGGGTATCTGTGCCTCTATTCGCTCGTGGTCGCGTCGGCGCGCACCAAGGCATCAACATCGGTGTCGCCCTGGGGGCCGTCGTGAATAACGGTTCCGTCACGAAGGGCAATTATTCGTTCCACTTTTGTAACAAAAGAAAGCTCGTGGGTGGCCACTACCAAGGTGGCGCCGTCGGCTGCGGCCTGGTCGAAGAGGGACAGAAGGGCCTCTTTACCCGAAGCGTCGAGGCCCACAAAGGGTTCGTCAACCAAGAGTAATTCGAAGGGACGCACGAAGGCAATGGCAATGGCGGCTTTTTGACGTAGCCCCCGCGAGAAGCGGTTGGGCAATTCATCGGCACGTTCATACAAACCCAAATGGTCGAGCAGATTGGCTGCAAGTTGGTCCCACTCTTCAACGCCATGCAAGCGTGCAATGAACTCGAGGTGTTCCCACAACGACAAGTCGTCGTAAAAAGTAGGAGTGTCGGCTAAGTAGCTGGTGAACGCGCGAGCTTCTAACGATTGTGGTGCATGACCGCTCAATGTGACTTTGCCACTTGATGCATCGAGCAAGCCCGATGCAATACGCATAAGTGTGGTTTTGCCCGAACCGTTGTGGCCAAGAAGTGCAACACGTTGGCCATGTTCAATGCGCAGTGTGAGTGGGTGCAGTGCAGGAGCATCGCCGTAATCTTTGGCAACATTGTGTGCTTCAAGAGCTGCTGGTGGAAGTTGAACAGCGGGTTCTTGCGCCTTTTTCTTTTTCGACGGCTGAGGCGTATCGGAATCTTCATTGCGACGATGAGGTGGTTGTGGATGACGACTCATAATTTTCCTTCCAACGAATAACGTTTCATTTTCCTGGTTGACCAAACGCAGATTGTTTTCCGCCGTCAACAAAATTCTTCCACCATGTGCGAGCGGCGTCGCGATGACGCACCCATGCACCTACTAAACCTAAGAGGAGCACAACCCCAATTGCGGTGCGCAGTGCTGCACCCAGAGCGTTGTCGCCATTTTCAACACCTTCACGCACGGCAAGTATGGGCAAGCTACCCAAAATGGTAACAATGGGTGGCCATACTGCACGCGTCATAGTGGTCATGCCGGCAACTTCTGGTGGCATAAACATGCGCTCATTGGTTTGCCCGAGTGGGTCGGGTGCACCTTTCACCGCGTTGATAATTGCACCGGCTGTTCCGGCACCAACGGCGGGAAGACCCACAATGAACGCAATGGCAAGTGTCATTGGCTCGGGTTCAAAGAGGTAGGTAACGACAATGCCGAGGGCTGTAAAAGGCAATAAAAACAATGTGGGAACAATGAGATGGCGCAACATGAGTTCGCCACGATCAATAGGAATGGCGTCGGTGCGATCGGGTTTATCGACTTCTTGTGAGAGCGGTTCAATAATTTCGAGACCAAAAACGAAGAGACACAGGCCGCTTACTACAACAGCAGGAGTAGTGCCGCGGTAGGCCCACACTTGGCACATTGCCGCAACGGCGATGAGCAAGTTCATGCGCACAATGCGGCGCGCAGGAAACTTCAACAAACTCTGAATGCCACGGCGCGCAATAGGTGCAGTTTTTGCCGAACGCTTGAGCGTGACCCAAGGTGACGTGCGCATTTGTTCTTGGCTGAGTTGCCGACGCAGCAACACCACCGTGCGCAGGTCTTGCAATGTGACCGCAAAGCGTAGTTGCGATACCAAGCTGCTGCGGCGTGAAAGAGCTTCGAGTGACAAGTTCCCCACGGTGAAAATGCCAGAAGCGCAAATGACAATGGTGGCAAAGACGGCAATGAGGTCGATTGCTTCGCGGTGCAGTGTCCACAAGGCCATGCTGCCAAAGGCATCGAATGGACCAGGAAAAGAAGTGTGTTGAACAGCGACGGCAATTTGCCATGCGAGCAGTGCCGACACCACAAACGACGACACTAATTTGTTGAAACGCAGTCCGTGGCTGAGAAGTGCGCCACCCACCACAATGAGACCAGCACATAAACCAAATACAGCGCCATAAAAAGCCCACGATGTAAATGACCCCGGCAAACGCCGCGAGGCGAGTTGACCAGCAACAGCACCAGCCGCAGCACCAGAAAATGCAGTAGAGCGCAGGCGTTGAATGGCGGGGCGACGCAGCACTAAAGAATGGGGAACGGGGGCAAGAAGCAAGTGACGCACTTCAGCTTCTTCAACGGCAAGTGGCCCGCCGTTGTTGCCGCTACGAATGCCGATGAATAAGGCAACGGCAATGACCACACCTAATACATGTGGGCCACGTTGTGAAACAACGATGAGTTCTGCTGATGTGAGTTCGGTGTCTTTAATGAGTCCCGAGAGAAAAAGGATGGTGCCGCCAATAGCAATGGCCGCGAGATACACGCGGTAGAGCGCCTCGAACCATTCCATTTCCTCCACCCGGTGCTTGCGCCGTGTGGTGCGCAGGGCAGCAACGGCATCGAGACCAAGGGAGTTCACACGTGACACGGTCTTCATCTTGTCACTTGTCACCGTTTTCACGAAAAGTGAAGAAAGTAGTTTTTTTTGCTTCTTTCATGGGGTGTTGGGAACTATGGCTGTGTGAGGCGAGACTGTGAAATATGAACACCGACACCATGGAGTTGTTATCGGCGCTTTTGGCGCTCTTCGCGGTGGGCGGGTCGTTGGTGCTGTTGGCGGCGCGGTTGACGTCACGACGCTTTACTGCGGCGAGCAATTTTGTTGAGGCCTTTCGCCCCGTGGCGCTGCCCTTGGCATTTATGGTGCCGGCTTTTGCGATGTTTGGCAGCCTGTGGTTTTCGGAAGCAGCGAATTACAACCCGTGCAAGTTGTGCTGGTATCAACGGGCGTGCATGTACCCGCTTGCAGTGATTTTGCTGGTGGCTCTTGTACGTAAAAACAAAGTTGCTGCGCGACAAGAGGTAACGGTGTACGCGGTGCCACTTGCAGTGGTGGGCAGTGTGATTTCGTTGTACCACTACTTGTTGGAGTGGAACCCCACTTGGGAAACCAATGTGTGCTCCATCGATGTGCCGTGCACCACCATTTGGTTCCGTCAATTTGGATTTGTGTCGTTACCCTTTATGGCGCTGTGTGGTTTTGTCAGTGTCGCCATTTTGCTCTGTGCGACATACACAAAAAATAGAGATGTAAGTGAAGCTGCTGAACAACAGGAGAGAGTATGACCGCTCAAAAGAATCAGACGAAGTTCATTGCTATTGGAGTTGCTGGGGCCATTGCCGCAATTATTGCCGTGGTTCTTGTTGTAGGTGGTGGAAGCGATTCATCGTCAACTACAACATCAACAACCGGTAACTCATCAGAGGCAACACAACCAGTCAATGGCGACGCAGTTGCTGCGGCTGAATATCAACTCGTGCAAGCACAAGGCGAAATGCTTCTTGCATTGGAAGACCCCGATAACGACCCCGCGCGGGGGAAAATTGCCCCTGTCTTAAACGGTTTTGGTTTTGATGGTGCACCACTCACCATTGCGCCAACAGGAAAACCGATGCTCGTGGTATTTCTTGCACACTGGTGTTCACACTGCAATGCAGAGGTGCCGCGTCTGATTGAGTGGAAAAATTCGGGCACCATGCCGGCCGATATGGAAGTGTTTGGTGTGAGCACGGGTGCTCGTGACGATGCACCAAACTGGCCGCCTTCGCAGTGGGTTGTCGACAAAGGCTGGCCGTGGCCGGTGATGGCCGACAGCGAAGACCAAAATGCAGCGTTGGCATTTGGCGTGTCGGGTTACCCAGGGATGATCTTGCTTGATGGCAACGGCAAAGTATTGGCACGCCGTTCAGGTGAGGCCAGCATTGAGGAATTAAAAGCCTGGACGCAAGAGCTCCTGCCAGTGTAAAAAGTTGCCACGTTCCCGGGGCAAAAGCACACATATAGGTGTCGCCAACGGGAGGGATTTGGTTTACCATGACAATTACTGAGGCAGAACGCTTTCAGATGCACGAAGCTTTGAGTACTGCACACGGCAAGGAGGTGGCAGCCATCATTATGGAACATTTGCCACCAACAGGGTGGGGTGATGTTGCACGCAGGTCAGATGTTGCCGACCTACGTGTGCTCACTACGAAAGATATGGAAATAGTGCGCATTGCACTGACAAGCGATATGCAAATGTTGGGTGCTGAATTGCGTGGCGAGATGCAAGAGCTGCGCACTGAGTTGCGTGGCGATATGCAGGCGTTGCGTCTTGAACTGACAAGCGATATGCAGGCGTTGGGTGCTGAATTGCGTGGCGAGATGCAAGAGCTGCGCACTGAGTTGCGTGGCGAGATGCAAGAGCTGCGCACTGAGTTGCGTGGCGATATGCAGGCGTTGCGTCTTGAATTACGTACGGAAATGCACATGCTCTTCAACAAGCAATTGAAGTGGCTGGTGGGAGTGGTGATTTCCGCTCAAGCACTAGGCACTGGCGCATTACTTGCGGGAATAAAGTTGCTCTAACTGAGATAACCGCGCGCGGCTTCTTCGGCTAAGCGCATTACTTCACGCAATGGTACTCCGGTTGCTTTCGCAGCAATAGCAGCATGTTCGAATTCTGCCTTGAGCCGAGCGCTACTCATTTTGACATCAATAGAGAATCCGAGCACATCGACACTCACTACTTCGCGTGCAGATGCAAAACGCTCCACTGTGCTGTGACGAACTCCGAGAGACCCAGTTTCCAGAGAAATAATGTTGCTGAGTGTTTGGGCAAGTTGTGGTGTGCAAAGTACTTGCAGGCAATGCCCATGCCGATTTTTTTTCATGATGATGGGCGTGACCCATGCATCGTTTGCGCCGTGCTCCATGAGTTGCGCAACCGTGTAGGCCAATATTTCAGGAGTCACATCGTCGGTGTTGGTTTCCAACACGACCAAAGTTTCTGTATCGCCATCGTGCACAACATCGGTTGCGCCCAAGAGCACCTGCACAACATTGGCGCGGTCTGTGGGGTTGCGCGTTCCCGCACCATGACCAATGGCTGTAACGGGCATGGAAGGCGATGCACCAAAAGATTCCGCCAGTGCAATGAGCAGTGCAACACCAGTGGGTGTAGATACTTCATAGTCAACATCTACTCCGCGAGTAGGAACCGCGTGTGTTGCCAGCATGTGAGCAACAGCTGGCCCTGGGTTGGGAAGAATGCCGTGTGCGCTACGAATGGTGCCGTGCGATGTGGCAATGGGAGAGGCGGTGATGTGGTCGATGCCGAGAATTTCAAGTGCGGCACAAGTACCAACAATGTCGATGATGGCATCGATGCTGCCTACTTCGTGAAACTCGACATCTTCAAAAAGAACGTTGTGGACAGCTGCTTCTGAATACGCAAGCACAGCAAAGGTGGCAAGTGCACGTTCACGCACGCGTGGGGGAAGGTCGGCAGTATTGAGCAGTGCAACGATGTCGCTATGCAAACGGTGCGTGTGATGGTGGTGGTCGTCGTGATGATGTTCCACCACCACAACGTGAGTGGCCGCAATGCCACAACGCATGGCGGGCTCGGCAGTAAGTGCCCAATCGTTTAAGCCGAGGCCAAAAAGAATATTGACCACTTCAGTAATGCTGGCTCCGGCATTGATGAGCGAACCCAGCAACATGTCGCCCGCAACACCAGCGCTTGCATTGACCCAAACGGTGTTGGTGTTCGGGGCGTGCTCAACGTTCATGACTGAGACTATTTAACTACTATTTTCACCATTTTTGTAATTGACTTTTTCGAAGCATCTTTATAAGTGAAAGGAATTTCAAAAGCACCCTTTTGCGATGTCTTGACCAATTTGTTGGAGAGGGCAAATGACTTCTTCAACTGTGCATTCAAGGTGACCTTTGCATTTTTTGCCCGCGGATCATTTTTCAATCCGGCGGCAGCAACAAGCGTGCTAATGGGAATGCTCTTTCCCTTTTTCACTGTCACAATGCGGCGCAAGCCAACGTTTGGTGCCGAAAAGGTAATTCCGGTCGCTGTAATTTTGACACCAGCGGAAGTGGCCGCAAATGTGGCAACAAGCGCAGTAGAAGATCCGGTGGTGGAGCGATTCACTTCTACGGTATTGCTGTTGACTTGATCGGGTAGTAACCCGAATAACGAATCGACAAATGCAGCGGGCCAGTACCACTCGGTGTATGAGGTATTGAGTGCTCCTGTATTTGAGTGGTGTGGTCCTGAAACTCGCACACCGAACCTGCCAGTTGCATAGTTGATTTCCGAGAGACCAACATGTTGTGCATCGGTGGTGAAATATGCACCAACACCTGCAGGGTTAGGTTCCACTAAACCGTTGTCGAGTTTGACGTTTTTCAATGGTGCGGTGTACATGTACATCCGCAAACCATTTTCTACCGCAGATACAGCGTCTGATAGTGCACATGTATCGATAGTGACGGTGAACCAACTGCATTGAACGAGTTGACCTCTATTACGACTCGGTGCCAGAACGTCTACTTTGACGAGATCGCTGGTGATGCTCGATGGAGTAAAGGAAACTATTTTTGCATTGGCAACGACTGTGCCTACTTGCATATTGAAGCCAGCACCTGGCGTGGTGCGCAAGGTGAGTTCAGCACTAGTAATAACTGGCTGACCGGTTTGCCCAACATTGGGTACGAGTGAAAAGTTAAATGACTTACACACCGTTGTTGCACCATCAACGACACAAGGAGTTACAAATGACTCAATGTCGGCAACGAAGTCGGTGAGTTGAGTATTTCCGTTGAGATCGGCCGACTTACTGCACCCGATTGTGTTAGGTGAGTTTGCAATTGCCATCGAAATACATGACCCCGTGTAGCCCTCGACCAGCGTTGCTTCTTGGCCGTTAATGCGAATGGCATCAACACATAGTGAAGGGCGGTTGTTGCTTGCACACTTCACAGCACCTGTAGTTCTTGGCATATTGAGCCACATGCCACGTGGAACTAAAACGGTTGGTGCATCGGCAGCGGCGATGGGCTGCGCTGTTGTCAAAAACACGCTGACCAACAATGCACAAACTATGAAAATGCGTTTCACTTACCCATACTCCTCAAGATTCGCGCTAGTGCACATGCAGCACCGAAGCCGTTGTCTATACCTACCACGGCAATTCCGGAAGCACATGACGAATGCATTGCAAGTAGTGCAGTAATTCCTTCAAGTGATGATCCGTAACCCACGCTGGTGGGCACGGCAACAATGGGTGCGCCGGTGAGGCCGCCAAGAACACTCGGGAGCGCGCCTTCCATGCCTGCAGCACACACAATGGCATCGGCATTTTGAATGGCATCAATATGCACAAGCAAGCGGTGGAGGCCTGCAACACCAACATCAACAATGCGCTGAGGTGCATAGCCATAGGCGCGCAAGGTAAGTACACATTCGTCTAACACGGGTACGTCTGACGTTCCAGCACTGATGGCGAGCACGCGTGGAGCAGGACGAGAAGCATCGATAGCGGGGAGGCGCCACGCCATCGTGTTCGATGCTTCTTCAGGCATGCCGTATGACGCATGTGCAGAAAGAACAGCTTCGCGTTGTGCAGCAATAACGCGAGTGAGAATGACGGGGCCGCTGCCGTTGGCAAGAAGCTCACCCACAATGTCGACGCAATGTTGAGGCGACTTGCCTGGGCCATAAATGGCTTCGGGTGCCCCGGTGCGCAGGGCGCGGTGATGGTCGACTAACGCATCGCCCACTTCCGTAAAGGGGAGGCGGCGTAGTTGGGCGACGACCTCGTCGGGTGAGACGGCCCCAGAGCGGACGTCGGCGAGCAATTGGCGCAGGGTTTCTTCAAACACACCTCCATGTTGCCATCACTACGCCTAACCTTCATAGTGTGAGTGCACAATCCACCCCCGCAAGCCCTATTTCCACCCCCGTTGCCCCTGGCACGCGGGTGGGTTTTTTGGGGCCCCTTGGTACTTTCACTGAACAAGCAGCTCGGTCACAGGCCGACCTTGCTCTATGTGAACTTGTGCCTTTCCGTACGGTTCCCGACGTGCTCGATGCTGTGGAGGCGGGTGAAGTAGCACTTGGCTTTGTTCCGATTGAGAACAGTATTGAAGGAATGGTGAACCTCACCCAAGACGCTTTGGTGTTCGACCATGAACTTTTCATTCAGCGTGAAGTGGTGCTGAACATTGAGCACTGCTTGCTTGCATTACCTGGCACACAACTTTCCGACATTAGTGAAGTGTGGTCGATGCCGGTTGCAACAGCACAGTGTCATGCGTATTTGCGCAAAAATTTGGCGGAAGCAACTGTGCGTGCGGCAACAAGCACAGCAGAAGCAGCACGACAAATTGCAACAGAAAAGCTTGCAGGTGTTGCTGCAATTGCACCCGAAGTTGCAGGCAACTTGTATGGGCTCTCAGTAGTGGCGCGCAATATTGCCGACCATGAAAATAATCAAACGCGTTTCGTGTTGGTGGGGAAAGATGTCATTCCACAAGCAACAGGCCACGACCGCACCGCCCTTGTGGTGTTCCAGCGCGCCAACGAACCGGGCAGCCTCATTTCCATTTTGCAGGAATTCGCCGCCCGTCGCATTGACCTATCGCACCTCAGTTCACGACCCACGAAAAATAGTGGCCTGGGCGACTATTGCTTCATCATGTATGCCGATGGGCATATCGATAGCGAGCTGATGGCCGACGCTTTGCGTGAATTACGCGCAAAACAAGGCGGAGTGAAGTTCTTTGGCTCGTATCCGGCTGCTGGTGAGGCGGCTCATAGCGCCCGCGAGCATGCCGATACCCGCTGGAAAGAAGCAGATGATTGGGTGACGCATTTGCGAAGCCATATTCCCCGATAACATCTCAGACGGAACGGTGGCAGAGCGGCCGAATGCACCTGTCTTGAAAACAGGAGACCTGCAAGGGTCCGCAGGTTCAAATCCTGCTCGTTCCGCCAAGTAGTCGTTGCATGATGCGACGAAACTCAACGGTGTTGCGGTCGGCTCGCGTGTGTATTTGCCCACGTTCCAACGGAACAACTTTGTCGTAAAGACCTTCAATAATTTTGAGGTCCTCTGCCAGTATGTCCATCTCGTAAGCGGCGGCAGCTTGCGCCAGTGCGTCGGTGGGGCAGTCGTTGCGCAACATCACTGAATACAAACACGTGGTGTTGTGGTCGATGGGCTGACAAAAAGTAACAATGGCATTCACCATGCCGGTGGTGGGCAAACTGAGTCGCAAGTTGCACGAGAACGGTGCAGTGAACTCGTAGCGCATGATGCGCGGTTGTACGAGGGGGTGCTCACCAGTTGCCACAAGTGGGTCTTCGTTGTTTTCAATGGTGTGTTCGTAGTTCACCACGAAACCCCAACCCGACTCATCTTTTTCTACTGAGTATTCGTGAATGTTTGCGTCTTCACCTGAACCAAAGGTGCCAGCGTGCACAAAGGGAAAGTGTCCGAAGTCGAGAAAGTTGTCGATGAATTGTGCAGCAGCTGCATTAATGGTGAGCGGCTCTAGCCACACGTGGCGCAGTGTTGCATCGTTCCATTCAGAAATAGTGATGATGTCGGTGACGGGCGCATCGGGTGCTATCCACACCAGGTTGTATTTTTCAACAATGCCCGCAGGTGAAAGGGCAGTATGTGGTGGCAGTGTTGCACCAGTACCGAGTGCAGGAACATGAGCAAGGTCACCTTCAGCGGTGAATTCCCAACCGTGATAGGGGCACTGCAAATGTTCGCCCACTACGCAACCATCGGAGAGGCGTGCGTTGCGATGGGGGCACTTGTCGACAAATGCAGTGAGGGTGTTGTTGATGCGCGTCAACACGTAAGGCTCACCGAGCAACATCACACGCTGTGGTGCATTGTGCAACAGATCTGCACTGCGCAACACCGGATGCCACGCATTGCGTAACCCTGGCGAGGTGTTCGTGAGTGCAGTAGTAGGTGAAGAGTTGTTGCTCATCGTTCTTCGCGTTCATAAGGAACGCCAAGAGCTGCCGGAGCGCCAAGACGCTTGTGAGCGAAACGACTAGAAACCAATACGAGAACAACGATGGTCATGACGAATGGAAGTGCGTCGAGCAGGTCGCCAGAGATATGGAAGCTTCGTGCTTTCAAAGTGGTCCCCAGTGATTGCAGGGCACCGAAGAGATACGCGCCGACGAGAGTGAGGTCGGGGCGCCAGAATCCGAAAATAACAAGCGCAATGGCAATCCATCCCGCACCCTTGGTGAGGCCGTCAACCCAAGTGGAAACAATGGCGAGGCTGTAAAAAGCTCCACCAATGCCGGCGAGCATGCCACCCAAGATGGTGTGGAAGTAGCGATATTTCACCACGCTGATTCCCATTGCATCGGCTGTTTGTGGCGACTCACCAACCGCGCGCAATTGCAAACCTGTTTTGGTGCGAAAGAGGTAGAACGACGACACCGCAACAAGTACCCAACTCACATACGTGAGAATGGTGTGGTTAAAAAGCAGTGGGCCAAGTATTGGTGTGTCGGCAAGACCCAAGACATCGAGTTTGCGAATGGGTCGCGACACGGGGCTCGAAGCAACTTCCCAGACGTTGGCAAAGTAACTCGACAAGCCAAGTGCGCCAGCAAAAATAGTGATGGAGAGCCCAGCGACAGTTTGGTTAGCTTTCAACGTCACACACAAAAATGCGTGCAGGAGTGCGGTTAAACCACCAGCAAACATTGCAATGAGAATGGAAGCAAACACGGTGAACCATGCTGAACCACCAACATGTTGCGATGCCCACGCGGCGCTCACACCACCAATGAGCATCATGCCTTCAACACCGAGGTTGAGTACACCACTGCGCTCGGTGAAGACACCGCCAAGTGCTGCGAAAAGTAATGGAGTACCGTAAAAAATTGCTGAAGCTAAAATGACAATAAGAAGGCTGTTGTTCACGATGCAACCGTCGCTTTCTTTGCTGCAGTGTTGCGTTTCACGCGGTACTTCATGAGAATTTCACCAGCTACTGCGGTAAAGAGAATGAGACCTTGCAAGGTGCCCACCAAACCACTCGGGAAGTCGGGTCCTTGAAGTGAGTAACCCGCATTGGTGAGACCACCCAGCAGAATTGCTACAACAATGGCGCCCAGTGGGTTGAGTCGGGCAAGAGCGGCAACAACAATTCCGGTGTAGCCAAAGCTGTTGAGTTGTAAGCCCTTTGCATCGAGGTAGTGCGTGAAGTCGCCCACTTGGCTTGCGCCACCAATACCTGCGAGCGCACCGGATAGTGCAGTAACAGCAACGATGGTGGTTTTGGTGCGAATGCCGATGTAGCGCGCTGCACGTGGAGAGTCGGCAATAACGCCAATTTCGAAACCGAAACGACTGCGCTTGTACAGCACCCACACGGCAATGGCAACAAAGGCTGCGAGCAGCAAGCCAAAGGAAATACC
>Ga0315909_10000275_pt1 | contig 67016 bp, 84 predicted proteins | sample LakEriMetagenome_11_FD_203527 | JGI IMG/M metagenome (GOLD analysis project Ga0315909, IMG submission 203527) | Freshwater fungal communities from buoy surface, Lake Erie, Ohio, United States - Buoy 2 MA125 | ecosystem: Environmental > Aquatic > Freshwater > Lake | place: USA: Lake Erie, Ohio...
GTCCAAGAAAGATGATAATAGCTAATGCTGATATTACCATCTGCATCACAGTTGACCCAATAAAGATATTCACAATACTGGCAATGATGATAGCAATCAATCCCACAAACATAAACTTGCCAACACTATCTAAACTCTGTTTTGTAAAGTAGCCGTAACCACTCATCACACCAAACAAGATAGCCGCACCCATAAATGCACTCACAATTGATCCCATAGTGAACACAGCAAAGATTGTGGCAAAGCTCAGGCCCATCAATGCGGCAAACCCATGTAAGCATAGCTGTGCAGTACTTTTGCTAGGATTATTACCTAGCACCATAGCAACACCAAAGATTGCCACCAGTGGTGAAAAAATCACAATCCATTTCATCCAGCCTGTAAAAAAGAATGCCAACAACTCCGGGCTAGAGCCCACAAAATAACTCACAATCATTGATACAACGACAGCTAGACTCATGTGTCCATACACACGACCCATTGCTGAGTTGACCTCGCTTGCGGAACGATACGACATCTCATTTTCATAAGTTGGTTCAAACATAAGTTTCTCCTTAAAATTTACCTGATGCTAATACGATTTGACAAATATGTTCCAATCGTTCGATGTGTTCAAATGCCCGCCACGGACTTGTGTCAATGGCCACAACTCCATGACCTTTGATACCTACAATGTCGTAGGCAATATTACCGTTGTTGTCTAATTGTAATTGCTTATGACACTGATCCGCAAGCTCTTGACTGATAGGAGGTACATCGCCTACATTAGGTGCTACCTTGGTATAACGATTGAGTTCTGGAAAGGCTGCACTTACAGTACTCAAATCAATTCCAGCATGCATTGCGGCAATACAATATGTAGGATGTAAATGAGCCACTACCCTAACGTCATTGCTGTGTTGGCCTAGCTTCTTCTGCAAACCAAAGTGCAATGGCAGCTCGCCACTGGGTTTTAGTTTTTCGCTAATATCGGTATAAACCAACTCCGTAGCAGAATGATATATTCGAGGAGGTTGGTCATAATAACCTTCTTCAATACCAATCTTTTTGAATTGATCTGGTTGCATGGTCTGCTTACGAACGCCACTAGGTGTGATATAAAAGTGATCACGATCGTGATGACGAATTGAGACATTGCCATCACGACTGGTAATCCAGTTGCGTCTATATGCTTCAACTAAGGTATCGCAAATGGTTTCTAACATTATGGTTTCCTTATTTTAGAAAAACCCAATTAGTACCATTACAGCAATAAAACAAAGTAAGGCAGTACCAAATTTGTCACCTCGGTGTTTTGTTTCTTCTTTAAAAGTAGACCTGGCTTTATATTTGTCTTTGTTGCGTTTGATTAAATTCTGTAACAGTACTGGTAGCATAATTTTACTTAGAGTGTCTCTCCGCCTACAGTACGGTTACAAGCACACAGCTCGCCAGTTTGTAGCGCATCCAATACACGAAGTGTTTCTTCTGGGCTACGACCAACGTTCAAGTTGTTGACAGTAACGTGCTGGATCTCGTTGTTGGGATCAACAATGAATGTTGCGCGAAGTGCGGCACCTGCTGGAGCATAGAACACACCCAGTTGTTCAATCAAGCTCAACTCACCACGCTGTGTGTCAGCAAACTGGTGGTGGGTGATCTTTTGTAGATCACTGTGTGCTTTTTGCCAAGCTACTTTACAGAACTCGTTGTCTGTTGAACCTGTTAGCAATACTGCATCACGATCGGCAAAGTCGCCTGCTAATTTGTCATAAGCTACAATTTCTGTAGGGCAAACAAATGTAAAGTCTTTTGGATAGTAAACAATTACTTTCCACTTGCCTGAGAAAGATTCCTCATTGATAGTGTAAAAAGCATCATCAGGTTGACCAGGTTTTACGCCGGTAATGGCAAAGGGTGCCAGTTTGTCGCCAACTGTTTTCATAAAATTTCCTTAGGTTAAAAAAGTGTATCAGTGTAACTACTGAGTGTTTATTGTAATAGTATATATCAATGAAATCAATCTGATTTGTTGTTTTTTTCTGAAATTATTTTAATGGCTGTCATTAAAATAATTTATGGTACAATGGTCCGGCGTAGAGGAATCGAACCTCTATAAAGGGCTTAGAAGACCCGTGTATTATCCATTATACGAACGCCAGGAATTTTATTTAACATATCACAGACTCATCCATCCGTTACCGGTGTAGATTTCCTTGAGATCTGCAAACCAACTCTCAAACTGTGGAGCCACATTATCAAATGTATAGTCAAGCCCACGTGCTCGACAGTCAGCAGGATTTATAAGATGAGCATTGTGTATGGCCTGTACAAAATCGCGCAGAGTATTACACAAATATCCAGTTCGTCCTGCCAGTTGAATTTCAGCAAAAGCACCAAAGTGCGGAGTAATTATCGGAGTACCGCTCAGCAGGGCTTCAACTACCACACCGCCAAATGGCTCAAGATAGTTGGTAGCAATGATCAAGGCACGAGCGTGGGCCAACAGTTGCCGTCGCATGGCTCTATCTGCGTAGCCTAGTTCTGTCACATGCGGCGGAGTCTGTGTCCATCCTACATCGCTGATACGACCTTGTCCGGCTATGATCAAGGGCATGCCTGCGGCTGCGGTAGCATGAATACAGGTTGAAATACCTTTGAGCTCGCTCACTCGACCCAGAAACAAAACATAGTCTTGTTTTTGTTCAATGTAATCAAAATCACGTTGATCAAAATAGTTAGGAATCACACGGCTGTACCAGTTCTGCGGATTCGCACTTCCTTCTACTAGGTTTCGAACAGCATGGCTTTCATAGGCACGCCATTGAGCAAAGTGTCCACTGGAATACCCCACACCCGGTTCGCAAACTATAGCATCAGGCACCGAGTCACAGATCGCTTGATGTCCGTTGCCCCAGTTGGCTAACACAAAATCGTGTTTTTGCACACGAGCCTGTAGTTCAGGAACACAGCGGCGTATAAACTCTTGATTGGCATAGTCAGTGACATTGTGGGTAAATTCGTGACGGCTCCAGTCATGGTCGCCATAGGCTTGGCGTAACACACCATCATCAGTGACCGTGACATGCTCGGTGCATTTTACATTACTGCGTTCGTGACCATAGTGTATTACAGTATGGCCTCGCGAGGTCATCATGTCAGCAAATTTCAACACCTTTTGTGTATAGGCGCAGGCAACATAGTCATGATCAGTGACTGTGTGCGGAATGGCCAGATGATGAAAACGATAATGCATGCTGATAATGTGTAATGGTGCGCCCGGAGGGACTTGAACCCGCGACCAATGGATTATGAGTCCACTGCTCTAACCAACTGAGCTACAGGCGCAATGCTATATTATAGCAGAAAAACTAGTTAACTGTCAACATTTTAATCGTATTTCATTGGCAAATTGTATGCCTTTAAAATAGTTTCTCCGTAGGTGCCGCCGCCTTGTTTGGCAACGTGTCTGACCTGGTTTGCACAGTCTTTTATCAGCAGTTCTGCAAACTTTTGTAAAAGTTCACCGCCAACTTCAGGGTAGTGCGAGCCACCGGCTTCTAGAGCAAGTTCTTTGATACGTGGGTGCATATTGGTCTCCTACCCAATACTTATTCTGTAATTCAGTTGACAATGTTTGAAGGCTTATTTTAAGTCGCCTTTGAGAGCATGCCACATCTTGGGGTCGCACCCTAGATAAATGCGATACTGGGTATAGTTACGCCAACGACTAAGTTGGTTAACTTTGTTTTCTATCCAAGAAAACAGACTATCTCTAAACCAGAATGGATTGACGACGGCTATCAGCAAACAAAGACACACAGGAACAATCAGCAAGGCAATTATGCCCCAGTGAAAGGTTAGAGCCCGGTAATAGTTGCCTTCGCCAGGTCGCAGTTGAATTTCTTTTTTCATGATTTTTATCAGGCCGCTTTGCGGAAGTATTGATAGGGCAAGCCCAGAGTCCAGGCAAGATAGTCATCGTCGCCATTGGTTTCTTCGGCTTCGTGGATCCAACGCATGGCCATGGCCTTGTCTTTGGCACCGGTGCGAAGCAGTTCAAAAACTCTGCGTTCAAAAGTCTCAACGGCTGTGGTCTCGGCTTCTTTGCGGTCCTTATCGGCCGCTTCAATAACTGCACCAAGGTACTCAAACTCATTACGAAAATCTTCTACAGACCAAGTAGAAGTATCAACACCTCGTGGGCGAACACCGTAGGCGTCCTTGTACATGTCCCAGTAAGTGGCCTGGGCTTGTTCCAATTCTGTCATGTCTTCCCAAGATGTAAATGCTGTCATTTGTGGCTCCTTGTTTCTTACTATGTTCATATTATAGCAAATTGGCAATTATTAGTCAACCAAACCTACACTTTTCTTGATCTCATAGCGAGCAATCTTCTCGTCAAAGTACATAAGAACGCCTTCATTGTAAGGACTTGCTACAACAATCTCACCTAGCTCTACTGCAAGGGCTTGAGTGAAACGAGTGAGAATACTTTGAGTATCTTCTGACTGATCCAAAGGATCTCGGTCCAGAATTGCCTGATAATCGTTGATGAGTTTTTGTACGTTTTGATGCATCATTTTGACTCCTTGTTTCTTACTATGTTCATATTATAGCAAATTGGTAATTATTGGTCAACCAAAAACGCAGTGTTGCATTTAAGCAACACCACGCACATCAGTGTTCAAGTTGGGCTTGAGCTCACGAATCAGTGTACGCTCTGTGCGGTGAGCTTCGCTCTTGCCGCGAATCACAGCAACCACACGCACGGTGAAAGCACCAACACCACGCTCACGCATGGTTTCGTACAGCATCCAGCTCTTGTCTTCTGAACGCATACGATAGAAGTGCTTACGGCAACGAGTGATCACTGACTTCTTCACAGTGCTTTCAGTCTTGGCAGTAACGCCAATGTAGAAGTCCGAACCGCTCTCAATCATGTAAATGATGTGAGTACGATCGCTACGCTTTTTACGGGTTACTGTTTTTGTGTTCATGTGTATATTATAGCAAATCGGCGAATTTTGGTCAACCGTTTTGCCATAAAAGTAGTACTACAAAAGTACTACTTTTTGTAAGTATTATCGATTATTATCGATAATATTATCGATTATTATCCAGATATTTTCCGATAATCTGCTCGATAATAACACTCTGAATCACCGCTAAAATACTCTTTACAGAATTGTTTTGCTTCTTCCTCATTATCAAAGTACTTCTCGCCCATGGGTCGCTGTCCATAACCCCGCTCATATTCAGTCATTGTGACTTTGAATAAGGGACCATTAAGTCTAACTTCGGACATGATGCTTTCCTTTCTCGGAGTTATTAGGATGGTGTAGTTACAGTATAAGCGATCGGGATTATTGGGTCAACCGTTTTTTCACGGTAAGTATTGCTATGAATTTTGACCCTTACACCGGAGAACCCATACATCAAGCCGGAATTTGGCGCAGTGGATGTCTTGGTAAAGAAGCAGACGCACAAAACTTTTTCTACAGCGTACTCCAAACACGCGGCTGGCAACAGAGCACGGAGTTCCACAAGATCTGGCACAAAGATGATCGCAAGGTTATTGTATGCTTGGTCGACGATCTTCGCAGTTGCAGTGAAGACAAACACACTGACTTGCCTTATTTGTTTGATCGAAAAACCACTGTGATCACTGATGGCTGGATCGGCTGCCCCACTCAGTATCAAGTGTGGCAGTTGCCTCCTAGTTTTTACGGTATCTATGCCACTGACGATGCACCCGCTGAATGGTTACCTGACTTGCACTACACATTCAGTATCAATCGTATAGACACGCGACGACTCAAACTCATGCTGGAGTTGGCCAAACGAGTGCACCTTCATAAAGGCTACGTCAATTTCAACTGTCAATACGAATTTCATGGCGATAAGTTTCAAGGACAAGATCAAATTCCTGCTTACTTTGAACAACATTGGAACTATCTCAGTGAAGAAGATCAGAACAACTGGCGTGCCAGTTATGAACTGATCAAGGGTCAAGTGCCACTGAAAAACTACAGCGTAAGTCACGAAGAAATTTTTTCTCGCAGTTTTCTCAACATAGAGTGCGAAACCTACAGCAGTGATAATTCTGCTGCCTACAGTGAAAAAATATTTAGATTACTGACCACTCCGGTGCCGTGGACCTGCTATGCTGGTCGTTATGGTATTGCTTATTTAGAAAGTCTAGGCTTTGACTGTATGAGTGATCTTATTGATCACAATCACTATGATCGTCTCAAAGAAGTAGAGAACAAAGTAGGCATTTTTATCTGGAAGAGCCTGCAAGTCAGCAAAGAGCTACGCACAGCAGATTTTGCACAGGTATCTCTGCGTTGCCAACAAGCAGCCGCCTACAACAGATCCTTGCTGAAACTGTACCAGGCTAATTGGGCACAAGAATTTGATCAGTGGCAACGAACTTTTTTGCCTTATCTTGAATAAATGTCCCAGTTGATGTAGTTTCTAGCCCAATCAACAGAGAACTCAAACGTATCTTCCTGTGTGTCAACATAGCGTTGCATCATGGCCACACGTTGACCAATATCATGTAGATGATGCGCAGTGGTATGATCGCCTATTTCCAGCCAGTCTATAGCTTGTCCTGTGCCAGGTCTGACCAAGACATGAGCATTGCGACCAAACCCAGCGGCTTGCAACAGTTCTTGGTTGTTACAAATAGGTGTCCATTCTTCAAATTGCCGGGCATGAGATTTAGGTACAGTACACACCACACCAACCACACCAGGGTCAATCAACAAATTAAGACTCATTAGACGAGTATCTCCGCAATCAACTACAAATTGATTCTGTTGCTGATGCACAACAATAGGTTTGCGTATGGGCTCTACACCAAGTCGTTGGTACATCCAATTTACCCACAGCAGCCTGGCCGCTTCATCTTGTGCATGTTCAGACCAAGTGCTGAGATTTCTACTGTTGTTTTTGAGATGATAGTTCACAGTTTCTACACACTGATCCAACGTGCACCCAGGCCGCAAATCCTCTACAGGCCAGGCAGCATGATAAAACATCAAGTACTGATCCCCCAAGGCTTGTTCAATAGTATGAGTCATACAGTATTTACGGATTAAATACCAAGCTATGGATTTTGGACACTTCTTTAATCAAACACTAGGTCCCATGGGCTTTGATGTTATTCCCAACAGGTATCATGCCTATCACGGCGAATTTGATCCTGAGCATGGATGGACGCTGTGGCTTGATCACATAGAGTTTACCCCAAAAACTTTATCAGTGGTTCACTTTCCAGATTTTGCCACTATCAAAGACAATCAGGTTCTCGAACTGGCCAAGATTGAGCAGTTTTATGGTGCCAACTGCCGCCAAGTTTTGGTCACTTACTGGACCAGCGACATGCACAAGTATTACAATGGTCCGTTGAACCTGATCAAGTTTAGTAATCACAACTATGACCTTTGCAAAGAACTGGCTGCAAATTTTGATCAATGGAAACACATCTTGAATCAACCGCGCACTCATGCCTGGCAGTGTTTGAATGGACGACTGTGTGTTAATCGAGTAGCAGTTGCTGAACTACTGAAAACCTTTGATCGAGGTTGGCTAAGTCTGGGCACTGAAATACCTCTACCGCACTTTAACTACAGCAATTATTTTGGCTGTGAAAACTATCCTAACTTTTTAGAACTTGGATATGTGTACGGGTCGGCAGCAGTGAACATTGTGACTGAAACACAGTATTTTCAACCCACAGGAATTGTCACAGAAAAAACTCTGCTGGCCATTGCAGCCGAGCAGATACCCATAGTGATTGGTCATCCAGGCATAGTAGATCAATGTCGTCGCATGGGGTTTGACATGTTTGATGATATTGTGGACAACAGTTACGATACCATCAGCAATGATCATGGACTTGTCAGAGCTGAGCAAGCAATCCAACGTAATCTCAGACTGATTCGTGGTCAGGTCGATATTGAATCTTACCAAGCTCGACTTCGTCGTAACAGAGAATTTCTATTGTGGGAATTTCCACAGCAAATGGAACGTGATTTTCAAACACAGGCTCGCGTTCTAGCAGATCGCTTATTGCCTAGCTATACCGCGTAAAAACTTTTCCACATCGCCATACAAGGCAAACAAACTGGCTTCTTTGCCACCGTAGATATAAATCTCTGGTGCTTTGCCTTGCGTTAGGTAGTAGGGACAGGTCATTTTGCGATCCAGTGTCAACAGCGTACTGGCCTTGGCATGTATGCTCGGCGGCAGTTGAAACTTGTGTCCTTCAATCTCAGCAAGACTAAAAATAAAAAAGCCTTCGTGACTTAGACGAAGGCCTGCATCCTCTCGGGGGTTTTTCCACCACTCTGCTAGTGCTTCTTCTAGACTAGGCTTGTGTGTGCCTTTGCAAACTTCTAGTACCGCACAAGTGATAGTTTCTTTAATGGACATCGGGGTATACCTGCGCCCCTTGTGTTAGCAACACCACTGTGAATTTTTCCGTCTTAAACTGAATGTTAAGTTTGCGAGCCAGATTGATTGCGTGACCAGGGTTTGAAAAACTAACCTTTTTGTACTTGGGTCCAGGATACTGTGTCAGCATGTTGGATGTCTTAAGGTTAATTGGTTTGTTGTCGTAGAACACAGCCCACACCCCCTCCGACGCCAGCACTTGCTCGGTCTTATAAGTTTGTTTATTGGTATGCTCAACTAGCACACTAGGTTTGGGTCTACTCATCATTAAACTCCTACATTTATTTATCTAAAAACATAGCAGTTAAAATGTTCCGCCAGTGAGTTCTACTTTGATCACGTCGTCTCTGTCGGCATTTTGTCGTTCACGTAGTGTCTCAACAACCAGCAATAACTTGGTGATATCGCTATGTAAATCTTTGGCATCTTTGAGGCTCATTGAAACATCGCGACCTCCACGACTTTCCTGCGCTTTGATTAGATCGATAAATCGGTTGATATGTATACTCATTGTTTGTTTCTTTCTGCCACAGCGGCATGATATCTGGACCAAAAACTATGATAACTCTCGTTGTCTTGGGCACTTATAGTGTTCATCCATTGAACATGAATTTCTTGGCTGCGCCATTTTATAGTGGCATTTTTAGGGTCAGGGGTATGTACTTCAGCATCACCCGCGGCCACTGCCGCATGTACAGCCGCTTCATGAATATCGTGTTGGCGCCACCATTCTTCCTGCTCAGCATCGCTGAGAGTGGCTACCCATTCTTCCATGGTAAATTCGCCACGACAAACTGTGATTACTTTGTCGTAGTTGGGATCTTGATCAAATGTGGTTATGACCTGTGTACTCATTGTTCTATTTCAATCTCATCTTCAGTGGTTTCTATTAGTTCATCAACACCAGTTCCGCTGACCAAATCGTAAGTGACATCGCCTACTCGCCAAGTTTCTGTCCACAGATGCTGACTGTTGCTGGATTCTGATGGCATGAGCCTCAGCATGGTCAAGGTCTTTTCGCGCTCCTCGCCTCGAATCACACGCATGTTTTTAAGCAGGCCCGCACGTTTCAAGAACGCACGAGCCTGTTCCTTCGTTCTGAATTCCAAAGGATTGACCATTACTTTGTCTTTGTCAAAAATTGTTCAAGATCAGGTGGTGTCCAACCCACTGGCTTGAGAACCTTGCCATCTTCACGCTTGCGAACTTTGCCTGTCTTTTTGTCAATCTTGGCAAAGTTGGTCTTCATGACTTCTTTCCAGGCACCTTCGCCGTCAAAACCTGCCGAATGAATAGCACCAATAGTAACAACCAGGATGTCAATCAGTGCGTCTAATTGTTCTGTTCGGTCACCAGCAGCAACTGCTTCTTGCAGTTCTTTGTATTCTTCAGTGATAAGATTACGATACATTTCGTACTGTGCATCGTCACCTGTAACGCATTGGTCACAGGCATTCATAAATTTTTCTTGATCACGAAACGGATTTGTCATTGGCTTCTTCTTTGGAGTAAAAAGGTCCTTGGTACTTGTAACGTTCAAGTACAATGAGCTTTGGATTACGCACTGGTTTCCAGTTGCGATGTTGTTTGATCATGTACCAACCTGCGGCAAACCACGATTTGCTTTTTTCTTCTTTGGTAAACAGTGGCAAACGGTGTTTGACATCCCAGATAGGATTAAAAACTTTGCACCCAGTATTGTACCCGTGCACCTGTTGATCTTGGGGTTGACTCACATGTTCTGCAGGAACAAACTCAATATTCTCTCTGTTTCTCAACATAGGAATGGTTTTGTAGCTGGCAGTTTTGTTGTTGATGGTGATTTGATAACCATCATTTACAGCCTGTATGTTACCAACCTTTTGATCATTTTGTTTAATGATCCAATACTGTTCGTCTACTACAGGTTTAGCTATTAGTGTCATCAAGGACTCCTTTGTAAGTTTCATTAAGCCAACGGCTGATAGGTTCCGCTTGCTCGCTGAGTTTGTTAAGCTCATATTTGCCACAGAACTTCATGAAGTAGGCTCCTACCTGGCCTACATCCTTGTGACTAATCTGTTCACGGATGCAAGCGTCTACCGCGGCTTTGATCTCATCAGGCTGTGCTGTGAGATCAATCAAGGTACGATTGCGCTCGTAGTCGTCCAACACCCGGTGCTCAACTCCATTGTGGTCTGACCAACGTTGCAACATCATGTTGTTCCAGTTGTAGCCTTTTTGGTGTCGATCGGCAAATGCTTCACGGAGACCAACCTTATTCTTTGTGCCTTTCTCACGAACTCCTGGATATGCACTGAACACGTTGTCTGATGTGTCTCCACGCATACACTTCTCAAATAGTAACCAGGCCGGATCCGGAGCGGTTTTTGGAGCATTAGTTTTTTTATCAATGATAAGTTTGTCTTTGGCATCAAAAATACCTTCCAAGGTGAGCAATTCGTCAGTGATGCCATTATACTGGCGCACATTGTTGGCAACGAGTTGCACATAGTCTGTGTCTGAACTGATAATAATATGTTCGTCTTGGGGATGTAATGAGATCCAACGTGCAATGATGTCATCTGCTTCGGCTGTTGCGCAACGGATTACACTGCAATTGGTTTTGTCTGACAAGTATTTAGTCAGATTATCATAGCTTTCCCAGAACAGTTTGTCCTCTTCAGCTTCAGTTTCGCTCATTGCGGCACGAGCCACAGCCCGCTGTTTTTTGTAGGGTTCGTAGAAATCCTTGCGCCAGGAGCGTCCTTCCAGTGCGAAAATCACATGGTCTGCACCAAATCGTCGCGCAACCTTGTTTACACTCATCATTGTGACATGTAGTGCAAACCCCAGTTTAGTCCAGGTGTCACTGGCTCTGTGAGCACTGTGGCGTGCTCGAAAAAACATGTTGGCAGTGTCAATAAGTAGGTATTTCATTGGAATTCAATAGTTGGTTGCGTTTAATGTATTGTAACAGATATTCGCCCCAAAAGCAATGGGCGTCTGGCCCAAAATGCCAACTATCTGGGTTAACCGTTTTGAATCCTTTTTCTCTTAGTACACTATTGTATGTTTGGGCAGGATCATATGGACCAATGTAGCAGTTTTCCCAATCATAACGATGTTGGACATCACCAAAATGGTTGTTGCCGTTGAACATCACATGCCGAATCCCTTGTGCTTTGAGTTCTTGGTGGAATTGCCAAATCTGTTCGTGCGCTTGCGCAGTACACGTTTTCCAGTCAATGTTGGTAATGTATTCTTTGTAGCGTTGTTTAAAATGTTCAGGAACTTCATCTACACCGCTGGCATTTACTTGCACCCAACCATCATTGCCATCGAACCATTCTTCGCGTTCCCAGGTTGACCACTGTATTACCAAAAACAAATCTTTGACGTCTTCTTGATCTAGCAACCACCGACGAGTGGTACGAATGATACGACGATTGCTGCCACCGGCTTGTGCATCTAAATATAGAATAGCTCGCAACCAATTGGCAAGTTCGCAACCAAAACTCACACGTTCATTGTCAGGATGAGGTTGTTGACCCAGACCATAAAACAATCCATCATCCTGTGCCCAGGCGTGTGGATTTACTGCTTCGGCAGCGGCAGCATGACTGTCGCCATTTACATATAATATCATTGGTGTTTTCGCAAAGATGGATCACGTTCAAATATAATGGCATGTGCCGGGCTTGTGTTTATTTCGTTGATCAAAATATCAGCCCAGGCCTTGTGCCCAGCAGGCTCAAAGTGTTGCCAACCTGGCGTGAGTTCTTCATAGTTGTGCTCAATGCAGAATGGCACATAGCACTGACGTTCATTGTAAGGGCAGAAGAAGCAACAGTGCCAGTCTAGCCATTCCTTTTCGCTTTCTATCTGAAAGTGGTGAAATGCATTAAAGAACAGGTGAGGAATTTTTCGTTCGTACATCCACATGTGCAAGTTGTAGATCTTGTTGTGCCAGTAGTAACTCATGACTCTGTGCCAGTTGGGATCTTTCTGAATGTGATTTTTCCAAAATTGGTATCTACGTCTAAATTCATTTGGAATCTGTTGGCCTACATCTAACTGATTGATTTCGTGAAACTGATTTTCGAAATACCATTGCTCTCGACCGTGTTCGCTCCATCCAATTACAACTAAATCTGGTGCTGGATTAGTTTGCAAGTATTCCCAGGTTGACTGATAGATCAAGTCATTGCTGGCTCCGCTCACAGCAAGATTAGAAGAACTTGCTCCATAGTAGTCAGCAATAACTCCAGCCATGCCGTGTTTTCGATCATCTAATTCTTCTCCGCTCATGTTGGAGTCACCGTTAAACAGTATGTGCATTTATTCCTCGTGTGCAGGGTTCGGAACATCAAGCTCGAATACATGATATCGAGGTCTTGGCGTGATAGTAGTGTCTCGAAGCATTTCCACTGTGCGTTGAAACTCAGCTTCTTGATGGGTGGCAAAAAATCCTGTGCCTAGAGTTGATGCAGTGCTACTGAAGCCGATACCAGTGAATGTCAGTCCAGTCTGACGAATCAGTGCATATATTTTGAGTGTGCTAGGTGGTTTTAACGGTTCCATCTTTCAACACCTTGAATGTTTCTGCGGCCACTACACGTTTGCGTAGACTACTGGAACTGAAGCTGTGATCACGACTATTGAACACATGCTGGATGCCACGATCGTGCCCTTCATACCTACCAGTAAATTCTTTATCCTCGTATTCAACACCAAGAATACGAACATCTAATGGTAAGATGAGCAACAGGTCAACTAGGTCTTGTTCGGTCTGGTACACTACAACTTCATCTACATAGCGACAAGCACTTAGTTGTATCTGGCGTTCCACAACACTTTGAATGGGATGATTCTTAGTGTCGGGTCGATCAATTGTGGGGTCTGTTTGCAAACCGGCAATCAAATAATCGCAATGATTCTTGGCTTCACTTAACATAGCAATATGCCCTGCATGTAGCATGTCAAATGTGCTAAAAGTGATACCAATTTTTTTGCCGTCTTGTTTGAGTTGTTTAATGTGATTGAAAATCATGACACTTCACTCCTACCGTTGCCAATGTCTTTGCTTTGTACCCAGACGCCAGAGTTCTTAATTGCTTGCTCTTGCTCCCAAGTTTCCATCACAACGTGTCTGCACACATTCTGAAACCACTGATCTACAATGTCTGCATCTACCTTGCCCTGATATCCGGCTTTGATCAATCTGGCAACAAATATTTCGTTCCAATCCAGTTCAAAACTTCCTTGATGCAGATTAGCAGGATCAATATCCATGCCTAACACAGCAACATAAGGTTCACCAGCTTCTGTGGCCAACTGCTTGGCTGTTTTTTCAGGCGCTTTGACTTTAGGCGCAGGCGGTGCTTTGGCCTCTACAGGCTTCTCTACCTTCTTGGGTTTTAAGAAACGATCAAATAATCCCATTATTTGCCCCAACCATTGCCCCAAAGATCCACGTGCAATCTTGGGCTGTACCAGTAACCACGCTTGAGTGCTTCGTCAGCCACGTTGATTCTATTGCCGTCGTACACTGACACTACACCTCCCACAGGCATCACAAACACAGGACCAGCAAAGCCTGCTAGTCTATATTCGTCTACAGCTTGATCCAGTTCATCAAAGTCTGAGACTTTCTCAACCACAAACTTGAGATATGCAATGCCATGTGTTTCATAGTCAAACACAATTTCTGGACGAATAGCTTCTTCACGTTTTTCGCCGCTGACGCTGAGCTTGGGACTGACACTGAACGTGATTTCTCCATGCCAGTCGCTTAGATACATTCTAAACTCTCTTGACAGTTCTTGAGTACCGTTGGTCTCGAATGTGATGTGTCGCAGGCCACGAGCATGCAACAGGTCCAACAGTTCAGGATATGCTCGTTGCCAGCCCAGCAAAGGTTCACCACCTGTGATCACCAAGTGTACAGGATTGCCATTGGGCTGTTGCCAGTTGCCATGCGGCAATAGTTCAGCCATTTTGTCTACTAGTTGTTCGGCAGTATAAGTTGGACTCAGGTGCTTGAACGCAGGATGCCAGCTTGCATAGCTATCACAGCCTGTGTTCACTAGTGGCAGCTCTTCAAATGTCTTGTACAGTTCCACCGTCTTGGCGACTTCATCTGCTTCTGTGCTCTTCTCGCCAGGCTTGCAACCAAATCCCGAACAGGTAAAGTTACATCCAAACATGCGAAGGAACACGCTGGGGACACCAACATATCTGCCTTCACCTTGTGCTGAATAGAACAGTTCACTTACTTTAAATTTCATATTATAGCCTTTTTAGTGTACAATCACTGGTTTTTATTTTAACCAGATTTTCAGATTCTTGTGCAATTTTAACACGAACTTCTTGTTTTGTCACGCTGCCTGGTAAAACTGTATCTAACCAGATTAGGTGTTCTGCTGGAGTAGGATGGCCGTCTTCACGATCAGCCCATCTATCTGGAAACAACACTTCTCTAAAACTTGGCAACCAGCCTTCAAACACATCTTTATATAGGTCAACCACATCTGGAAAGAAAGTTTTCTTGTCAGAATCCCATTGATCCATTTGCCAAGTAGTTTGATCCATACTGGTAAAATACCAATTCACGCCCTTGCATTGAAGAAATATTTTTACTGCTTTGATAAATGCAACATCTCTGATCAAATTTCCTCGCTCCGAAACTTGATGCTTTACAAACTTTGAATTATATAGTTCGGTAGTATACATGTTTCCGTAAGTTTGCCAGCAATTAGTGTAGCGATCTTCTCGCATGACATTGGTCCAACTTACAATGACAGTATCGCCGGGCACGAATTGATTACGTTGGTCTGCTTCCATTACACTGTTGAAGATGTAGTGATTACCTGCACCGCCTTGGCCCCAATTTTGGTATTCGTTGTAGTGGGCGCCTAGAATGTCTGCCCAGGTGCTCCAACGATAGTTTGTAAAACTACAACCAAAAGTAAACAGTCGACTCATACTTTACGTGCTTTGACCAACAAATGCCAGCCCAGATACTCACGCACAGCCTGACGATGTGAGTCTGTCATGACTTCAAACCAAGGTTCAAGAACATAACGTCCTGCCTTGTACTCTTCTACGTTGTACATGAAACAGTGGTCTTGGCGTAGACGTTCAATGTACCAACCGTTGTCGCTGTTCATTAGTTGATGAATTTCATCTTTGCTAAACGCTTGAGCATATGGACAGCCTGCTTGTGCTTCAAATTGATCTAGACCCTTTTGGATCATAGCATACTTCCAGGAGTTCTTGGCATATACCATGTAACGGAACTCGCCACCTGGTTTAACCACAGCACGAACGTTGTCTATGATCCGGTCAATACCCGGAAAGTGATGAATCACTCCATAGCTGTAAACCAAATCGAACTCGCCTAGCGTGGCCAAAGCAGCACCATCTGTAGCGTCAATATTGTAGAATTCGCCTTCAAGTCCTAGTGTTTCAAATCGTTGCTTGCTGAGTGCAATACTTTGATCGCTCAAGTCAATGCCTACATATTCGGCACCATGCTTGGCAAATTCTTCAGCGTCTGATCCAATGCCGCAGCCAATTTCCAGCACACGCTTGCCTGCCCACAAGTGGAAACCAGCAAACTCTGCAATGTGCGGTTCTACACGATATCTGCGTTCTGACACTTCACGAAAGAACTCTGGAGTGCCTATATCACTTTGTCCATGCTTGATGTTGCAAGGCTGTGTGTTCCAATAACGCTTAATACGTTCTTCAAGACTTTGCGACATTAGTAGATCCTTTGAAGTGAGTATGCGGATTTTTAAACTGCACCATCTGTTTGTTTACATCGTTCTTGGCTAGCTTTTCCCAAGGATCCTGGGTACCAATGAAAACATTTTTTATAAACGAAATGTCTTGGCCAATACCATCTAAGTAGCCTGCAATTTTCAACGCATCTCTATGGCGTAGGTCCATTTGTTTAACACTGTGAAAATCGTTAGGATCACTAGGATTACCTTCTAGCATGGGACGATTTTGAAATGTAGCATCATTGTTGTTGCCAGTTAAATCATGTCGATCATGTAACACATCAACATCGATACGTTCCCAAATGTCCAGCATGTAGGCCTGTTGACTCAGCCATGCATCACTGATCTGGTGCGGACTTAGATAGCCCAGCAGGTCCAACCACTTGCGTGGCACAATAGGGAAGATGCTGTATGGATGATCTTTGTGTGTGTGGAACGCCAATAGTTTAAACTGTCCTTCCCAATCCATAATTTTGGTATCCCAGCTTTGGGTTTCCATCACTGCATCATCATTCCAAAACACTAACCAACGTGCATCACTTTTACGAGCCAGTTCGTTTACATACTCATTGAGACGAATGTATCCCATAGGATTGAATGTCATGGCTGTATAGTTGACTTTGTTAGCATCCAACCAGGGCTGTAGTTCTTCTACAAAATATTTTGTGCCAACTTCGTCGTCCTTGTCAAAGCCAAACATAATCTGAATGCGAATTGGAATGTCTGCCAATTCAATTAAACTTTTGACGCTGCGCTCTAGCATGCCATCTCTGCCCCTGGTGGGCAGTAGAATAGCAATATCATATTCAGGTGTGTTTTCTGTCATGCAAATAAGTCCTCATTCCATTCTCTATGACCTTCTCTAAAAGCCATGTTTGCTTGTGTTTCGCGTACCTCCACTCGATAGCACCACAAGCGTTGTGCTTCACCCGGACCCCACATTTCAGGGATGTACACGCCGTTGACATACTTGTACAGCATGTCGCTCAGGCCTTCGCAGCCTAGTTTTGGCAACACAACAATCTTGGCCATGTTCCGTTCTTGCAACAGTTGGAATGTTGCCATTTCTGGATCATCCTGTGCCACAATCAGTGTGTGATCAAATTGATCTTCTAGTGTTTTCTTGAGTTCTTTGAGACCACCATAGTCCGCGGCCCAGTTGCGCACATCCAGGTCATTGGTGCCAAAGTAAAACTTCATACTAAATGAGTAGCCATGAATTAAGTTACAGTGGCTGTCGGCACGCCATTGTCTATACGCACATGGAAATGCGTCATGGTACTCTTTGGTCGAAGTGTATTTGTATATTACGGGTTGCATTGTTTGTCCTCCTATGACATTTTAGCATAGGCAGCAGAGTTTGTATAGCGGGATGATGCCGGACAGGCCGCTGGGTTAATACTTATACTGGCTTTGTGTAACCAGTAGCTTTATAGTTGGCTTGCCCGTGAATAACACCACGCACCCCGCCAATAGGATTGGCACAGTCTCCTACTCTACGTGGAATCAAATGCACATGCGGATACATCACTGTTTGTCCTGCAGCCTCTCCGCAGTTGATTCCTACATTGTAGGCGTCCCATTCACCTGACACAACTTTTTGGTGCCCAAATCGAAACGCATATTTCATTGCTTCTTCAATGATAACATTTTTGTTCCAACGTGGCACAAATAACAAGTGCCCTTTGGTTACTGGATAAGCATCACGGAACACTGCCACGTGATAGTCCGAATGCTCTGTGGCCTCATCTGACCATGGTGCGGCACCTGCGGCTGCGGCTTCTTCTAGTGTTTCGTATCTCATCTTGGGGCAAACTCCTGTTGTAATTTAATGTTGTCAAAGAACTCTTTCTTTACAGACGGATCAGTCTTGAATGCACCTTTGAGTACTGTGGTCTGTGTCAAGCTAGAGTGTGCCATGATGCCGCGATTCTCACAGCATCCGTGTGTGGCCTGAATGTACACTGCTACGTTTTCGGAGTCAGTAGCCTTGCTAATCTCGCGGGCAATGTCGTTACAAAGTTCCTCCTGGAGAGTTCCTCTTCGGGCGCACCATTGAGCGATTCGGGTATACTTGCTAAGACCGATAAGTTTATTAGCAGCAATAATACCAATATAAGCCACGCCAGCCACAGGTTGGTGATGATGGCTACACATACTGCGCAACTCACTACGTACAACAAGCATACCCTCATAACGATCCTGCGAATCGTTGGGAAATGCTGTGGCGTCTGGTCCTGGTTCATATCTACCTTCCATGATTTCGTTAAAGTACATCTTGGCCAGTCTACGTGCTGTGCCATGACTATTAGGATCATTTTCGCGATCAATCAGCAAACGATCGAGCACCAGTTCAAATGCTTCTGTAGCTTCGTTTATCAAATGTTCTTTGTCTGTTTCGTGTAAGTAATCTGAGATGTTATCGCCAGCCCAGAATCTTTTACCATCTCGTTTCATTCTAGCACGGATTACATCTGAAAGATATGCTTCTTCGTAGCCTTTGTCGCTCATATCGTCTCCGGCTTTTACATACACTTCTTTGTTCAACGGTGTATATTCGTTTTTAACAAACTTCCGATTGTCGGAACCGTTTATTACAGGGTGCGGGATAAAGTCTTTTGTCAATTTAGTTCTCCGAGTTAATGACGTGGATGTCTTTGTGCTATTGTAATGTATTTAGATCGCAGTGTCAATATCTACTGAATAACCATTGCTTCAATGGACCTAGGAAATATTGCCGATCTTGTATGTGACGTTGATTGTGCTCTAATACGGGTTGTATTTTTTTGTACAGTTGCGGATGATTTTGATCGAACAACCACCTGACCTGTTCAAATGCCAATTCAAATCTAAGAGTATTGTCTTCAATGAGATCATAGCTCTCATCAATGATACCGTCAAAGGTTTTGAACCCTAACTGTCTTAGGTCTTGCAGTTGTCCCTGTGCTCCAAAAAACACAAAAGGCCGACCTGCATAAAGTGGTTTTGCAGTTTTCTCGCTAAAAAAGAAATAATTTTCAAAATTAGTTTCTGTTACTATGCTGTACAGAGAACGTCGGTAAACCTCCCAAGGTACCAACTGTGCAACTCCCACACCTTGATTGGTTTTTACATAACCGTTGTACCCTTGATTCATTGTGATTGGTGCTAGGGTAGCTGTTGGCTCAAGATCATCTAGTTCGGGCGTTCGAAATATAGTCTTTACAATATCGGCTGAATATGCCGCAGTTGTTAGATTAACAAAGCATGCATTCAACAACATTTGGTGTTGCCCAAGTTTTTCAAAAACAAATCTTCTATGCATTTTCAATCCGCCTAGCAGAACATCAAACGTGCGTTGATGATCGCCGATGCTGTCAATTTGCTGTGTTTGATTATATCTCAGTATGTTTTGTAAAAAATACGGGTAAACATAGATGTTGTCATGACACGGCGGATATTTTTTATGGTAACCTCCGCACACAATCAAGATATTGCTGTTGTTGAATTTTTGTTGTAGTTTTTGTAGATATGTGTCTGACTCAGCATCTATGGCTTCTTCATCCAGCACAATAACACTATTAAACTTAGACAAATCCAGATCTGGATATCGGTTGTCGGTAAATCTAACAGCACAGATTACCTTTGTGTAGTTTCGAACTTCGACTGGATTCAGTTGAAAATTACTCAAGGTGGTATCATACACTGCAAACTTGTCAGAATCAAAAACTTCACCAGGATAATGCTCCAGTGATGTCAATGCATTATCAATAGAAACAATGATGTTTTCTTTCATCGATCTACTATGGTTATTTCACGTAGATCTGGGTAAGTCACTGGCACAGGTTTGGGTTTGGTTTCTTTGATGCCTTCTAGTAAAGCAAGGCCTTGTATAGCTTCTTCAGGTGTGGGTTTGTAGTGATAGCCCACATGAAATGTTTTTTGAATTTGCCAAGGTGAGACAGCAAGATCACGACCGTCATAACGTTGACGGATTATGGCATCATATGCTCGTGCATCATCTAGCAAGATGGCACCACCACGACCTATGTGCAAGGGCTTGGTATGTCCAAAACTCAAGCACTGCATGGACCCGGCACGATACATGTTGTGTTCCAGTCTGCGAGCACTGTCCCAGATTCTAGTGCCATGAAACCTATACTCTCCGCACCATTCTTCTTCCTTGTAGTAGTACTTGATGCCCAGCTTGTGCATGGTCATGGGGATGCTGAGATAGGTATACGGAGTCATTACAACTTCACGCACACGTTCATGTCGCAGGCACAGCTCAATGGCATGTGTGCAACAGTCAGTCATGATGGCATAAGGTGCGCCAGTGAACTCTGCCAGCTCTTGCTCAAATTTAAGAATTTTATCAAACATTGTACCAAGCCCATGCATGACGAATCATGTCATCTAGTTCATGATGTTTCCATTTGCCTGCAACCAATTCAAACTTGGCAGCACTGGCAGTCAGCACGGGCGGATCACCTGCTCGCTTTTCGCCTAATCGAATCATCACAGCATCGCCAGTGACCTGTTGTGCTGCATCAATAATTTCTCTGTTGCTGGTGCCTGTGTTGGATCCAAGATTGTATACACCAGCAGTAACCGACTGATCCAATGCCATGACATGTGCTCTAGCAATGTCTTCCACATGCACATAGTCACGTACACAGGTTCCGTCAGGAGTGGGATAGTCAATACCGTTGAGCACGAAATCTTTGCTGTCACGAATGCTTTCTAACACTCTAGCAATGATGTGTGTGGCCCCAGGTTCTTGGCCGTGTCGTGCCCGGCTGTCAGCACCGCAGGCATTGAAATACCTAAACGCCACATAGTCCAGACCATATGCACGATGATAGCTTTCCAAGATCTGCTCTACCATCAGCTTGCTTTCACCGTAGGGACTGATGGGCTCTCGTGGATCAACTTCGTGGCACGGAGTCATGATAGGCTCACCGTAGACCGCAGCACTTGAACTAAAAATAAACCGCGTCCGGGGCACGGCTGCCATTATGATGTTCAGCAAGTTCAGTGTTTTGACCACATTGTTGTGGTAGTAGTCGCTGGGGTTTTTGATACTAGGCCCAACCAAGCTGGTACCAGCGCAATGTACAATAGCATCAGGACGAATATCCAGCAGTCTACGATATGACTCGTCGCTGTCAAAGTCTGCCTGCACAAAACTCATTGTACCCTGCAGGTGCCGGGGTAAAGGTCTGCGATCAATGCCAGTTACTGAGTGGCCAGCATCTTTGAGTTGTAGAGCAATTTGTCCGCCAATATAGCCAGCAGCGCCTGTTACCACAACGTTCATGATTCAATCTTTACAACTTGATATTTTTCGTGAGCAGCGTGATCACGATAACGATTGCCTGCTCGATTCCATTGCTCACCTTGACCAAGAATGATATCAACCACACGATCAACTGTGCCGTTGTTCCAGTCTGAGATCAGACCCATGTTGTGATGCGGTTCTTGCAAAAGATTTTGCATCTTGTGATAAGCGTCATCTATACTCCAAGGTACATATAATCGATTAGGATCATTTGCAAAAGTTTCAGGAAAACTACGATATGCAGGATAAAGAACGTTACACCCCAGGGTGTCGGCTTCGGATACAGTGTTAGATACCCAGTCTTGAAGAGCACAATTAAAGAGAACACGAGTATCATTAAGATGGGCGTAGTAATCATTTTTGCTTATGTTGTCGTAGATTTTGAGCTTGCCTTCTGCCTCCATACGGCGGGCACGTTCAACATACGCTGGATTGTTGGATCGTAGAGGTCCGCCACTGTAAATTGCAAACTCACACGGTTCGCTGGTGAGCTCACCATACATTTCAATAAGATCCATAAAGAAGCCAGGTTGCTTTTCTTGGTCGAACCTAGCTGCGAAACCCACCCTCCGCGGACGGCTATCAAACACCTTGATGTTTTCTGCACCGCCAATGCGTTCAAGAACTTCTGCTTTTCCAAATGCAAGGCCGGAAATGTTGTAGATCGGAGCAGTCCATCCAGCAATACGCATGTGGGCGACCATTTCCTCATTGGTAGCCAGTACTGCACCCCCCGAGAAAGCCACCATTTCATTGACCATTTGTTCATATAAATTCATCCAGCGAGCCATGCCCCAAACATGCACAAAGTCATCGGGGTCGATGGCCTGTGCTAGACAGCGTACAAAGATACGTGGACATTGTTCTCGGGGGATTTGATTCATAATGTAACCGAGACTCTCGATGCCGGGTTGAAACATGTCTTCAAAGTAGATAACATCCGCACTAGTAACTTCTCCGTTTTTCATCAGTTGAACCAAATTCATCATCTGGCTCATGCTAAAATAACTGCGTCCGTGTGCGTCTAGCACTTGGCCTACAGAAATAGCTTGGCTATTATCAATGGTTGTTCCGGGAACATACACAACGTCTAGACCTCGGCGGTCAAACACACGTCGGTTCCACTCTGTGAGCTGTAGTGTATAGCGGGCTTCGTAGCTCTCTAGGCCCATGTAAAACAGCTTTCTCATGCTGGACGATATCCTGCAAAGCGTCGAGTGTCCTCGTCCCACATGTTCTTGGCATTCTTGCCTTGAGCATATTTTGAGTACTGTTGCCAGGCATAACTCTTGAAGTTATACAGGTCCGCTTCGTTGAAACGGTATCCGTAGTCTACACAAAACTCTTGCAGTTTCTCAAGGTCTTCGAAGATCTCGCGAACACGAGCGTTGGGTTTGATTGTGATTTTTGCCATGATAAAATAATCCTTAAATGGCTAGTTGTTGAACAGGTCGGTGAGTATTATATTTAATGAGTGCGCCGTTTTCACCATCTTCGGCAACCTCAATCCAGACCGCACGGCCAGGATACTTTGCAGCGATCTGGTCATACAGATCGTCTGACATCATTTCACAGCTTTTGTAATCAAGCTGTAGGATACTGTCTCGGTAGAGATTTTCAAGCCATCGTTTGAACTGAATGAACTCAATGTCTCGGTCGTTGTGTAAGACATCAATCCATACACGGAAATGAAAAATATGACGATGAGGGACACCAAGGAAACTAACGTCATATTCATCGCCTGTGGCCAGTGCAGGGTCGGTTGCTGCGGCTGGATAGCGATGAATACCTTCCTTACAAAACGTAACCCAAATTTTACGTTTTGCATGTTGTTTGATTCTTTCGCGAGATTCGATTTGTGCTTGTTGGTGTTGATTCATAGTGTTATAATAGCAAGTTAGTTAACGATTGTCAATGTAAGAATATACATCTGGAAAAATTAGTCGGCTATCTAGTCCCCGACGTTGATCTAATTGTTGAATAAAATCCAAGAACACCTGTGGACCGACTGATTGCTTGGTCTGTTCAAGATTTCGAACAAGTCCTTGGATACCACTTAGACTCGAGTACTTAGGCTGTTGCGCACAGTCTAGTATTTTTTCTACAAAGTCTTGTCCTATCACTCTAGGGTCAAGTTCTAGTTGTGGTTTAGTGCCTTGATAGTACAAGTTAACCGAGCACTGTCCTGGCGCATATCCACGTTCCAAGATCCAGTCTACAAAGTTCCACATGCTCAATCCGTTTAATGCACACAACACACAGTTGAATCCAATTTGGTGTCGATCAAAGTCTTGTTCAATCTGTGTAAGATTTTCCACAAATTCAGACCAGTGGCCTCCATGTCTAATATAGTCAAATCTATTTCCCACGTCCTCGGCGCTGACAATCCAGAAAGTATTGCGAAACTTTTGCAGTTGTTGATACACTGCATTAGTTGGCCGAGCATGACTGATATTGCTGTTTACGAAAATTCTTACCGTGGGTTTAACCTTGTAGAGTTCTTCCAGCAGTTCTGCATTTTCTTTCATCAGCAGAGGTTCGCCGCCAGCAAGATACACATGGTCAACATGATCTAGATTGCTCAAAATGTATTCTTTGAGCTTGGTCACTTGTTCAGAGTCCATGCGCTGATGAATGCCGAGTTCGGCTGCCCAGCTAGAACTAACAACATGCCCGCAGTATACACAAGCAAAATTGCAGGTGTTATGCCAACGTAGATCAAGATATTGAATTTGAAATTTGTTTACACTGTCGAATTTATCAGCAGTTTCGGGTCGGTAGTAGTCGTGTAAAAATCCATCTCGCATGGAATGCTGACTATCAGGCCAGCACTGTCTGCAAGAGTCAACTAGATTGCCTTCCAACATCTGCTGTTTAATCCAGATGTTTTTGTTGCCGTTGAACACATTAGAAATGTCATCGTCAACGGTGCCGATGTCTTCGCTGGCTACACAACAGTTGCGAATAGATCCAGTGGGATCTACATAGATAGAGTTCCATGCCGCAGGACAAAATGACTGGTTCATGCTACGCTATCGTTGGTATACTTAGACCAGTCAGTAAATTTATTACGATTCATTAGCGTATGTAGGCTGTGACACCACACTCCAGGATTGGTAGCATCAAAGTCCTTGTCATCAATCTTTACTGTGGCATTGTAGTTCAGCAAGCGAACATATGGCATCTTGACCGAAATCATAGGAATGAAGTTGTTGTATTCGCAGAGACTACTTTCAGCTAGTCCCTCTACAGATTTTACATCAATGTCTAAAGTGCAAAGATATCCTTTTTCAAGAAAAGGCACAATCATGTCTGTCCATGATTTCCATGTAGCAAAGTCGTTGACTTCAGGATTTGGAAAACTCATGTTAGCACCAAAATAGATATGTTCAACTCCGCTGGGATTTCGATCAAAGTGGTGTGCAATCTCATTCACAGGTTGTATGCCAACTACAAATAGTGTTTGTTTTCCAAACGCTGGAGTATGTTCTACTTCAGTTCCGGTAAAGAACTCAACGTTGTTGTGACCTTCTCTATTCATTGCTGTTCCTGTTCAAGTTGATCCAATGCTGCGGTATCTAATTGTACATTATCATCTAAATCACTGTCAACTTCTGGTTCGTCAAAACTAAACAGTGCGTTGAATTGTGTACGGGCATTCATAGTTTTCTTGCCTTTGAATCCTCGTGTGCCCACAATCTCCATCCAATAGCTTGAATATGTTTCGATAATAGCTTCGGCTGTGGCACGATCTGGTGCCGCAAAGATCGCTTCCACAATGTCTTCAAACTTGGCATAGTCTCCACCCGACCTACGCATCATAGCAGGATGTTCGCCAGCATCAAAGCGTCGATTGGCTTCTTGTACCGCAGTCAAGTGCATCCAAACATTGTGTCCCATGAGCAATGCATATGAGAAACTATCCCATGAAGTCTTGCCTTCCTTGCCAATCTTGTTTAGATCGCCGGGTTTGTAGATGCAGATATCCTTCATCTTAAACAAGTCGCTTAACGGACTGTCTTCCCAGCGTGGATAGATACCGTCAGCAACTACGCCTGTTGACCACTTTCGTGTGTCTGTGGCGTATTTTTTGTCATCGGCTGAAGGAGCCATGCGATACGACCATTTCGAGTCGTGCTCGAAGACATTTTCAAAATAGACTTGTCCATTTGCTGTTGCAAGGAACGGGCTGGCGCAGTCAAACGAGATAGTGAACGACGGGTTGACATATTTTCTTACGGCTCTCTGAATTACAGTTAATAAAACGGCCCACTCCAACTTGGAGGTTCCCAAGAAGTGCATCCAATCATGCACACCTTCTTGTAGTAGATTATCATAACGCAATGCTACCAGGCGCTTTAGCACCAGGTGTACATCACACATGTTCTGACCACCCATTGACCAGCCATCAAAGTGTGTGTCTGGATACTTCACAGGATCGCAGTATTCCTTCATGGTTTCATACCATGTATCGGCACTGGTATGATTGTCGCCTTGTAACACGTTCAAGAAACGAGCACCACCATTCTTCACACCTCGACGATGACGCATGAAGTATTCGTTATTGAACTTGGTAGCATCCACAGCTTCTTGCAGTGTGGTAATCTGACAGGCTGCACTGGCTTTCTTGTCATGAATAACCCAGGTAGGAATATCCAAGATCATGCCGTAGTCAGCAACTGTATCTAACCAGTTCAGGATCAGTTCACGCTTCTTTTGTGCCTTAGCACAACCTGAGTTGGCTTTCCAGTCGCCTTCCCACAGGCCCTTGGCAATCTGGAATCCACCTGAGTCACCTAGTATAAATGTGCCTGATTCTCGATTGCGAACCATGTCCTCTGACCAGTCCTGCTTGTTCAAGTCCAAGTTAGCGTGTCCACCAGAATACAGACTCCAACGATAGGGAAACAAGGCCTTTTGACTGTTGAGCCAGTTCATTTGTTCCATGTCCTTGAATCCTGTTGGGAATCTAGCAGGATCTACATATGGACCATTCACTGGATCGCGTTGCTTGCCTACGAATGTAGCATAGAAGCCAGAGATAGCTGGCAAGAACACAGCATAGTCTGACTGCTTGGCAGTTAAGTTGTCTTGAACTACAGGCTCAGTCATTATTTGCTTTGTGCAGGAAGAATGTAGTTGTAAACAGCCAATCCACTGTCCACAGTGATCTGTGCAGCACCTGAATCACTGATCTTCATGGTCTTGTTACCGCTGAGACTCAAGATATTAGCAATTTGAATAGCAGGATAACTCCAAGCACGTTTGAGTTGTCCGCTAACATCGTGTTGAAATACAAAGTTGCCAGCATGGCTTGAATGATCACCAAAGTAAAACTTGAGATCGTTGTCTTCGGTCTTGACTTGAAAATTAGGCTCTTCTGCATTGGCGCTCATCTGCATCTTGAGGCGCATGATACTGGCCACTGTGGGTTCAAATTCAATGTTCCAGGGCACCTGACTCATTTTAGCTGTTTTGAGTTTGTCGCTGACAATCTCTGAAGCCATGAAACGATAGTTGTTTTTAAAGTCGCCAGTTTTGTTTTCAAAATTGATACCATCGGGCGATCCGTCAGCCTTGCGGGTAATAGCAAGTTTGGCATTTTCTGCGTACTCGGGCAATTTGAGCAAGGTCTTGAGTTTGTTCAAGTTAGGCATACCAAACGTGCCTACAAAGTCGGGCACAGGATTGGCAAACTGCCCTTTGATTACTACGCTAAGGTCACTGGCAAGGCCTTCAATCTGTGTAGTGTTTTCGTCGCCCACAATCTTGATCAGGTCAATGCAACCAAGATCAAAAGTGTGTTCTACCAAGTCAAGTAAGTTATCTCTCATAATGTTCTCCTAAGTGTTTAAGTTTACAGGGTTTATTTAGAAAATGCAAGTCATTTGCGAACAATTTGTGCTAGAGTTTGTCCACCTCGCAAACTAGTAATTTGTCCAGGTTTGCGAAACTCTAACCAAGCTAGGTCCCCTTTTCCGATATAGTGATAGATCAAATCAAACCCTATGTCTTCAGCGTGGTTCTTGATTCTATGGCCCGGGGTGTAGCACATAAAATTTTTTTCAAATAACTCAACTCCATGGGCTTGATCACAGTCGTTGTAGGTAAACAACAAGACTCCGCCAGGCCTTAGGCACTCATAGAGTTCTTTGAGATAGCGTTCAATCAATTCAATGGGTCGATAGTTGAAAAAATTATATGAAAAAATGCAACCAAACTGTTGTTGCGGTAGTTCATTGAGCATGGTATAGCGTGACTCGTCAATCTGGTAGCAACGTAATCTCGCACGATACTGCTCGTTGAACTTGTTAACAGCCGGCAACATCAAGTCTTGATTGACATCCAAAACATACAACGGATCCAAGGGCACCATGTCTTCGATGAAGGATTCGTGTCCGGGATGTATAATCATCCCGGGAGTGCGCCAGTCAGTGTAGTTTCTCAATCGACTGCGTAGAATCATGTTGCTTTCGTCGTCGATTCCCAGTCTGCGATTTAACACATGTTCGTCGGTGTCATACTGCATGGCAGTTTGGTATAATTTGGTGCTGTTTTTGTAATAGTCTTTTTCTTGGTTACGTACGGTTTGTGCCAGCTCATCTTTTAAATTTTTAAACACCTGTTGATATTGATGCAAAGCTTCGATCACAGTGTCGTGTCGTTTTTGAATACGTGCTTTGTAAAATCCAATGTTGGTGTCGTGTGCAGAAACTACATAATTTATAGCCGACAGGTTGTGCTGAGCCTGGCCACTAACTTCTGAAAAGTCAATGGCTTCAAGTTCATTAAGATATCTAACTATGTTGCTCAGGCTCATTCAAAACTAAACAATGAAGTAAATGTATTGTCTGTGTTGGTAGCAGACGCAAGGTCCCAATCCAACACACTCAACAGATTGTCAACTTTGCCGTCGACTACAGTGGCTTCCATTTCGGCATTGTCAAACGGCAAATCTTTAAACCACTGCGGAAGCCTCTGTTCATCTGTGGGATAACCAATAGACGTCCAGCCCAGTGCATTAGGTCGCAGTTTGCACACAATAGTTTTCATGCCGTCCACAATCTGCATGGAATAATTGTCTCCGTTCATACGACGAAGATTGTTCCAGTTCAGTGCCGCTCGCACATGCCCGGGCATGTTGGCTTTGCCAGTTTTACTGTTGGCTTCATCTGCACCATACTTGGTCAAGTTGTTCACACGCTTGGGCGAACCTTTCTCCCAACCTGGCCGCTCTTTGAATTCATACTTGAATTCTCTAATGCGTTCTACAATCTCGTCTCGGCCAGCACCAGCCAGCAGTTTATTTAGAATTTCCAACAAGAAATCTTGAATAACTTTAGGAGTGTCACTACGCTTTAGATCCAATCCTGTGGCCTTGGTCTTACCAATCTTGCCTTTGACGTCAAGGCGGTTGCCTTCGATGTCAATGGCGTTGACAGCATAGCGTTTCTTAGTAATAAACAATCCACGGTCCGCAACAGTTTCACGACCAGCTTTAATCAACGATCCCATGTCTCTAGGGCAATGAAACGCTTGTTCCATAAATCCAGGAAAGCTAGCATTGACCTGTTCAGCGATACTATCGTAGAGCTGAATACAAATCTCTTTTGACCAAGCCATTTTTCCTTGTTCTACATCTTCTTTGAGCACTGGCCATGCGCTGAAATAACAAGAGTCTGTGTCACCGTAGATGATGGATTTGCCAACGTGGTCGTATTCGCCAGTGATACATTCATTGAGATAAGCATCCATGTGTTTGGCAATACTGCGACCTGTTAAGGTAGTTGACTGTCCAATACGCTTGTCAAAGAACCTACAACCTGGATTAAGAATAGCGCCATATAAACTATTTAGGTTAATTTTCTTAACCAACTGACGTTTGTCCCAGAATGCAATTTCTTTGGGGTCAGTGGCTTCTTTTTTCTTGGCCTGTAGTTCTTTGCGTTCACTGTACCAGCGTTCTAGCAGCCCGGGAATAATGCCTTTCTTCTCATAGGTCATTATAGTGCCATTGGCAGTCAATATCCAAGGTTGGTTGCTATCAAAAATCATGTACCAGATTTCGGACGCCGAGTGTACAGTCTCCTCACCATTCTCCCAGTCAATGGTGATGCTTGTACCTCGCTGTTGTTCCATCACTGCGGTGTATTCTACAGTGGCAAACAATCCTTCCCACGCGGCTGCAAAGCTCATACCAGATGCCATGCGTTCTCGAATCAAGCGATCAGTGGCACTGAGCCTTAGTTGTCCTATAATGGTTTCTGGACCCATGTTCAAGGCTCGAATCGCTGACGGATACAGACTGTTAATGTCCACTGATCCAATCCACTCATGCACGCCTTTCTTGGGATAAGCAACATAGGCGCCGGCTGCTTGTACATCTTCGTTGTCGTTGCGTTGTTTGCGATTGGGCACTACCATGCCACGCTCATGAGCTTCGTTGATAATGGCCTGTTCTGTTACTGCCACAGCACCCATGGTGGTCTGCAACAGCACAGTGTTCGCGTGTGCCAGTTCACTTGCTAGTGATAAGAACTGTAGTTTACGATCTAGTTTGTGTACCAGCAAAGTATCTTGACGGTTGTATTCAATGAACTTTTTAAAGTGTTGATTGTATAATTGATCCAAGGTACCTTCGAACTGTGTCTTGCGTTCATTGAGCTCGTACTCGCCAATGGCATCCAGACTGTAGCTGTGACGTTCTTCATAGGTATACTTGCGGTACAATTGCATATAATCCATGTGCACCCGACCAATCAAGTCGTAAGTTTCGTTTTCTGCACCAAAACGTTCAAACATACGTTTCTTGGGTAGCTGTCCCCAGAGACAGAACTTACGAGTATCGTCTTTGCTGAGCACACGAGTGCAACGGTTTATGGTATAAGGAATGTCATAGCCTTCTGAGTTCCAACCGCTGAGTACATCTGCATCGTCAATAAGATCAAGAAACATCTTGATCATGTCTTCTTCTCGATCAAACAAGAAAGTGTTGTCAAACTCGCTGACCAGTTCTTGTGCGGTTTCCCAAGTCAGTCCTTTAGGTGGTACCGCTAGGGTGATCAACTGACCTAACCAGTCTAAGTAAACTGAAATAGCTGTGATAGGATTAAAAGGATCTTCTACAGGGCTGAAACCCCGTTCCTTGTCAAACGCGACCTCAATGTCAAAAAATGCTGTGTGCAGTTCGGGCGCATTTTGATCTTTGTAGTTGTCTTCTAGGCAACGAAAGATAGGGTTGATATCACTCTCATACAGTTTCTTGTTAGAGTGCATGCGAACTTCTTTACGAAATTCCTTGTTGTTACGAGTGCTGAATCTCGAAACTGGGGTACCATAGATACTGCGAAACTTACCTCGGGGGTCGTCGTAGTAGAATGTGTATTGTGCAGGATACTCTTGATACTTGCGAACGCCATCTCGGCGTTCTACAATGTGGATGCGATCGTGTTCACGATCAAAAAGTGCGTCTATGTAACTCATCTAACTCCATTTGTGGCTGGTCGGCCGTGATTCATGCTCGTAACGTGAGCGACTCGCTGTGTAAAACAGTACTTATAGTGTTTTGCCAACAGTCTCAAGAATAGTTTCCAGCAGCTCGTGATCTTGTTTGGCCTTGCCAAATTCGGCCTTGTGTGCCAGCTTGATGGCTTTTTTCAGTACTCCAGGTTTGATCTCCAGCTCCTCAGCCACTGCTTTGATGGTGTCATTGAGGCCGCCGGTCAGCGTTTCGATCTCTTGAGTGACCTGCATACCTTCGTTGATGATTTGAATCAGCTTGATCTTTTGATCACCGTTGAATGTTTTTGCTTCCATAAAATACTCCTTGTGAGCTGCTATTGTAGCTGATACTGTTTGAAAAATCAACTCATATACTTGCCGATTTGCAGAACTGATCGCCAATTTGTACCACGTCGAGTTTCCATTTCTGACATTAGTCGATGATATGTTATCATTTCTTTACGATAACGATCATGATCCAACCGAGCCTGTACTGTGGGCAACAAGTTGGTCAAGTCTGAATATGCACTCAAACGTGCCAACGCTGGCTCTACCATTTCGGGAGGAATTAGTGCCGGCGCAAAGTATGGTTTGTGGTTTACCTGAAAATGTACCGCGAGATTGGAATCATGACTGTGCACAAAGTCTATGACATCTGCCAACTCAAATAGATTGTAGTTGCTGGCGCAACTGATGAATCCAATTTTCAAGTGCGGCATTTGATTTCGCAACTCAAAAAATCGAGCAATGTTGGCAGCAATTTGTTCCCACTTGGCTGGCCAGCGTATGAGCTCGCATGCGGCACCAGTGGCATCCAGACTGATCACAAGGTCTATGGCCTTGACCTGACTCCAGGTATCTAGCACACGCTGGTCAGGAAAAAATGTACCATTGGTGTTGTAGCTGATGTGCAGTTGGCTCAGCGGCGAAGATTCTGCATAGATGCCCAGCATCTTCAAATGCTCAGTGCTCATTAGTGGTTCGCCGCCGGTGAAATGCATTTGATACACATGAGAAAAATCCAGCTTACGAAACAGTTGTAGCTTGTCTTCATAACTGTAGTCTTGATCTGTTAGTCCTTCTTCTCGAGCCCATAAACTACTGCTGTAACTGCTGCACATGATACAGGCTAGATTACATACATTTTGTGTGGTCACATCAATGCGATTGAGTTCAACACGAATGTCTTGATTGTGATTCTGATTGCTAAAAAATCTACGACTAGGAGGATTTTGTGCTTCTTGCCTCCAGCAATTGCTACAAGCTGCCGTTGGCTTATCTGCCAATGTGTCTTGACGAGTTGATTGTAAAAAATCATTATGTTCAAAATTAAAATTTTCAGCAATCACTGGTTGAGTCTGCGCAGCACAGCAAGGGCTGACCAGCACTTGCCCACTGCTGGTTGATCTGATGTGTAAAGTTTTGAATTGGTCTCGGCAGTAGTATTTCATTTTAGATATGTAACGTTGATAGGGCAAGCGGGATGCTCATTGAGATAATCAATCACTGGCTGTATTTGACTCCAGTCTTTGAGATTTCCAATAGGAAAATCATAATATAGATCTACTGCGTTGTGTTTGGACAACCAGCTTTGAAAATGCTCGCTGTTGTAGATCTGTTGTCTTGTGTTGTTCAAACAAATCTGTAAACCACCTGCCGAATAATGATGACCCGAAGTGTCCCAGTCTGTGGGATCGTCGCCATCAATGTAACTTTGAAGCAGAGTTTTTCCCAACACTTCAGGCCCTAGTATAACATCGCAAGATTGATCACTGTGATATTGTCTATACGGAGTCAAATCGACCCATCCTGATGCATTGAATTCAGTAGCACGATACAATTTAATTTCAACTAAAGAGTCTACTACAATATTGCCATGCGACCTTGTACAGTAATGTTCCATTTGATGTACACAATGATTTAGATCTTGTAACTGTTGTATTATCTGTTTGATTACAGGCAGTCGCCCGTTTGGATCTTGATATTGTTGACTCAGCTGAGCCTGTAAAACATTATACTCTTGTTGAGTGTGTGTAAAAAATCGATGCAGTTGATTCAAGCAATTTGCATCTACATGTGCAGGTGTGCAAGGAACAGGTCCAACAAAATCCACGCCCAACTCAGACAAGCCATTTAGTATTTGTAAGCAATGCTGTCTTGGCAGATCGTAAACGTCTTCGTTGGAAACATTTATTTCTGGCACATACAAATGATCATGAATCATTGCTTGTGTTTGATACTGATCAAATGCATTGATCCAGGCTTGTGCACCAGGATTGGCAACTACATCAACATCTACCAAAACACAGTGGCCAGGCAATACAAATTCTAAACGCATCAAGAATTTATCATAAAAGAGAGGAAGTGCTCACTTTTGCTGTTTGGGTAGCGAATCCATTGAGCAGGGCAGCAGCCGCCCACACCACGGTAACAAGTACCGGTCCTAAGGTGTGTTAGTTGCCGACACTGCTGGCATGCATTCTGCGTCGAATTGACCCTACATGAGTAATATGATCCATTAACTTTTTGCGATACTGAACAGTGTTTTCTGTCAGTCCAATAGTTGCAAATTGTTGATCAACATATTTTTTGATTCGATCCACATCACTCTTGGTTTGCACAGATTCAAGCATCTTTGACACTTGTTTTTTGGTAGCTTCCAGTTGTGGTTGTAGTTGTTTTTGTATGTCTGCAGGAAGGTCTTTTAAGGCCACTGCGCTCTTGCCATCTATCTTGGCTGCACCAGTTTTGGGATTGTAAGTTCCGCCGGAGCCTGCAGTTACAGTAGGAACTGTTGGTGCAGTTGGCGCATTGGGTGCTGCCGGAGCTTTGAATGTGGTTGTGGTCTTGCCGTACCCAGTAGGACCAGCACCAAAGTTGGCGGTCTTGGCAGGAGCTGCTGGTGCAGTCTTGGCATATTTTTGCATGCCAGGCATTTGCATGACATTAGATGCATTGAACGTAGCACCACCAGTTGACGGAGTAGTTGTTGTTGTAGTATTAACTGGAGGAGTTTGTTTTGTAGCGGCTGCTTTGGCCTGCAATTCATCCACAGTCCAGGGTTTCTTTGTGGCTGGATTTATACCATAGTAAGGCAATTGTGTTTGTGCACCACCTTTGTTTGTTTGGCCTTGCACTGGCGCAGGAGTAGGTGCAGGAGTAGGCGTAGGTGCAGGGATACCCATGCTGCCATAAACATCACCAATCACATTCTGCGGAACACCTTGTTTGGCCAAGAACGCAGCAATTGCATCGCTGTCACTGGGCTTGCCGGCCTGATGCCAATCCATCTTGAGTTTTTCTTTGGTAACTTTGGTAGTAAACTGATGACCAAATTTGCTCAACGCACCGCCCACTTTGCCAGTGGCACGGTCCAGCCAATCAAGTCCCTTGCCGACAATGCCTTTTTTGCTCTTGTCATAACCTCCAGCGCCGCCGGGCATGTCAGGACGAAACTCATCAGGCAAGTCAGGACGACCTGGGCCTACCGCTTCTTTGACCACAGCTCGGGCATAACGGTTGACGTTTTCAAACACTGTGTAAACACCAAGTGTAGTAAGGTGTACACTTTGGCCTTGTGGCTTGCCTACACTTTCATTCAATGCCCAAGACATCACTGTTAGTTTGTCGTCAAGCAGTTTATCAGCAGGCAGAGTTTTAAAGTTAATGGATTCTCTAAATCCTGTACGCAATGCATTTCTCACAGAGGCCTGGTCCGCTTGCAGCTTGGCAGGATCTGCAACTTTACCTGTGCTGGCATCGACCCAAGAACCGTCAGGTTGTGGGATATAACGTTGAGTAGTTCCGCCAGTTGCATCTATTGGACTAGGCGCTTGTTTCATTGTCCAACCTGGGGGAATATTATCTGGATTAAAATTTGGTCCAAGATTTGTTGGGCCTGCGGGACTTGCACTAGAACCTGCAGGACTCATACCTGCTGTTTGCCCAGCCGCTTTGTCTCCATACATACCGCCCTTGTAGTCAGACCACACACTGCCTTGGCTGGGAGTGCTAGCAGGTAAATTAAGTTCTGTGCCAGGCTTTAGTGCTTTGGCAAAATCAATATCTGGATTTGCTGCGCGAATTGCTTCAGGTGTTGTACCTTGCGCTTGGGCAATAAATCCCAGTTGGTCACCTTTTATCACAGTATAAGTGCCGCCAGGTCCACCAAGCCCAGGATTCAGTTTAACTAGTTCTTCTGGTGGCACACCAATTTGTTGTGCAATATCATTGAGCGTCTCGCCTGGCTGTGCCTGCCATACATTGCCATTGCATGATCCCAACGGACATCTTACAGTGGCTCCTTGTGGCAACGGAGTATCTGTATTCACTATGGATTCCCCTGGGCTCAGACTATCTAATGCGCTAACTGCACCTAGGTTAGTGCCTGAAGAGCCCAGGGTACCTGCGGCTTGCTGAGCAGCAAATTCAGCTTGTGTTAACGTTGTGGTAGGATTAGCAGTAACAAAGTTATCATAACTGTAGTCCATAACACCTGGACGAGTACCAGTGGTCGCTGCGGCCGCAGAATCTCCGCCAGACATCGCTCCAGAAATAGCTTGACCAGCCCAGGTAACAGCACTAGCACCAACACCTTTGCCAAGAACGCTGCTTAGTTTATCTCCACGGATGGCTGAATCAAGTGCATAGGTCAAGCCTGCAATGGCGGGCAAACCTGCACCGCCTGTGGCTAGACCAGCGATAGCAACCAGGGCTGCCTTGGCAAAACCGGCTGCTTTGGGATATTCTTTCACCAGGTTACGATAACCTTTGATGGCCTGCATTACCTTGGTTTGTTGTCCGCCTGTGAGGTTGGCCACAGCATCAGTGGCCTGATCGTAGGCAACATCAACGGCCTGCACAGGAGCACTGTTCTGAATGCTGCTCATTACACTGTTGAACGCATCTTTGGCATTGGTAAATGCTTTTGTGGTTACATCTTTGCCTCGGCCCGCCCAGGTACGATTGGCACCTGTGTCTTTGTTGGTCAGACCTGTTTCAATTTTGCCGAACAAATCAAGAATCTCAGGTTCGGTCATCTTGCGTTCAGCAATGATACGACCTACCTTTTGCCACTGCTCAAACAACGGATCTTTGTAAACGTAAGATTCAACTAATCTTTCGCGTTCTGTTTTGTATATTTGTTCGAATATCATATTATTTCTCTTCTATGTAATCTTGTCCACGATCTCGTTGGGCTCTACGACGCTGAAACAATTTCAATGCTGTGTTAGCTTGATTGATGTCAGAAAACCTTGTAGGCAGGCTACGTCCACTGTGACGTATTTCAAATCCAGAATTGTCGTCGCCGTGTATTTCAAATACCACACTGTCTTCTATGGCCACTGTTTGCACAGGCATTGACTCTGGCAGTGTGGGGTTTTGTACAGGAGCAGGCGGTGGTTCCACAGACAACTCCTGCTGTGTGGGATCTTCGTACATGTCCTCTTCAGCTTCGCCACGTTCCACGGCTGATCTTGCTTTGTCTACTAGATCACGATCTACTGACTGTTTCTTTTCCAACTTGTCAAGATTTGGAGTTTCACGATCTCTAAGATCATCGTCGTGACGAATTTTCTTTTCTAACTTGTCAAGATAGCTGATGAAATCACCTTTGATTTTGCCCAGCATGTCTTCTTCAACTTCTTGCATGGCTTCTTCCAACGGCGACTTTGTGGGCTCTACTGAGTCGCCTACTAGCTTGCCATCCATGGGGTGTTTTTGATAAGGCTTTTTGGTTAGTGTTGGACTAATGTTCTTGGGTTTGAACAGCGCAGGCAATTGGTCCACAGACTTTTGCTGTTTGTTCAATCCGTGCTTGACCGTGACAGGAGTAAGTTTACTTTCTACTGTGGCCAAACGATCAAGTATTGATCTAATATCTGTGGAACTCATGCTCTGGCGTCTTTCAAGAAACTTCTCAACATCCAGCCATGCTTGCCGTGTGCATCAATGCGCTCAGCAATAAAGTTAGCAATGCCTTCTTGTTTTTCGTTTTGTGCGATTTCAAAGGTCTTGTTGAGTAAGTCTATCATTTGGCCATTGTTGGCCAGCAATTCTTCAATCATGAGTCGGGCACGTGGAATTTTAGTTTGGCCTGAAATAATTGACAGTTCTTGAAAACGTTCAAAACTGCCAGGTGTGTAATCTTCTAGTGTGCGTATGTATTCTGCTGTGCGGTCAATTGAGTTATTGTAGACTTCTTCGTAGATGCCCCCAAAAAATTCGTGCAGTTGAGCAAAGTCAGGACCCTCCACGTTCCAGTGAAATAGCTGGGCTTTGATTACGAATGCGTATTCAGTTGCCAGGAGAGTTTTTAAAGCGTCCGCTAACATTCTTGTTCCTTTTGTATTCTTTCGGAGTATTGGGAGTAGGATCCGTGCTATATTTACCACTCAACAAGCTGCCGCCATTTCTTGAAACCGTGCCCATGGGCTGAGTCACAGTGGCCATACTGCCTGCGGCAGTGCTGCCTGCTGACGCTGTTTCCATGATTTCTTTAAATCTCATCGCGAATCCTTACCACGTTGTGTGCTATAAACTCTGCTGGTCCAGATATTACTCGTGGATTCTGAGCTGTCAAATGTGCATTAGTGTCAATCATTTCGTATTTGATCACATAGTCGCCAGGTACTGCATTAACGGGAATCACTTCTTCTAGATACGACTGCACAAAATTAAAAGTGCGTTCAGTAAACAGTTCTCCTTGCACATACAATCGATAACGCGGAGGCGGCCCTGCCCAATCGCAAAACACATCATACTGTACCTGAACACTTTGTGGCTTCATATGGTATTTAGCGGGATATTTGCATCAACCGCTGCTGATAATACCGAAACTCTGTGCTGTTGAAATAGTCACAAAAATCTTGAGCACTACGTTTTCTGCACTGCGAATATGCCGCATGCGCTTTGGCAGCATAATCATACAAATTACTAAAGCCAAATGTTGCTGTCAGTTGCTGGTAAAAATTGCGGTCCAACACTGAATCAAACACAGTATCGCCATTGACAAAATTAAACAACGGTGTCTGACGCTGTTTGATATCTTGCATTGCATTATCACGAAGTAAAAATTTTGTTTTGATCTGATCAGGAGTGGTAGAATTCATGCCCAAGTTTATGTGAAAATAATGTGTAATAGGCAGCTGGTAATCAGCAAAAGTAATAAACAAAGTGGGATGATTTGTTAAGGACTGCCAGTCTTGGTAGTTGTGCGAAAGATTGATGCCACCGTCCAGCATGTGACGATGACGCCATTCGTACTGCAACCAAGTGTTCCAGGTACGCTCTTTAGGGTACACTTGTTGTTGAATAAACAGTAGTTTATCTTCGGGAGTTAGATAATTGTTAAACGGGTCTGTGTATTTTGGGTCTAAGAACAGTAACCAACGCAGATGATTGCCGCCAGCGCCTTCGGGAAAAATAATATTACCGTGAAATGTCATACGTTTACTTAATCTATAATTACACCCACTATTTCTTTGCTCTAAAGCAATAAATATTAGGATAATAATTATAAGGTGAGCAAAAATGAAAAGAAAAATAGCCATGGGCCTAGCCAGCCTTGTGGTTGCAGCCGCTGCTACGGCACAGACCACTAATACCAGTACTGCCAGCACCACAGGCGGTACAACCACCAACAATACTACTTTGATCAATCAAGGTACCTACGACTCAAAAACATTGGTTGACACCAACAGCACGTCAAACAGCACCAGTACTGTGACGTCAAACAGCAATACCAACAGCACGTCAACTAGTACCAGTGCTAGCACAGTTAATAGCACCAGTGCTAATACTAATACTAACACCAGTACCAGTGTGAATACCAACAACAACGTTCAAAGTGGAACTGTTACTAACAACAATGTCAACACTGGAACAATGACGTATAATAACAACAACGTTAACTCAGGTACAATGACCTACAACAACAACAATGTGAATACCAGTACCAGCAACAATACTAATACTAACCACAACATTAACTCAGGTACAATGACCTACAACAACAACAATGTCAGTACCAGTACCGCTACAAACAACAACAACAATGTGAGTACCAGCACAGCCACTAACAACAACATCAACACTGGCGACATGACCAACCGTAATATTAACACCAGTACAAGTACCAGCAATAATGTAAACAACAACGTGAATACCAGTACTGCTGTGAACCAAAATGTGCAGACTGGCGACATGACCAACCGTAATATCAACACTACCGAAATCACGCAACGTGTGATTCAGCCACCACCTACTGCTGTGGCACCTGCTATGCTGAGTGGCGGCAATGCTGACTTATGTTCAACTGGTAGCTCGGGTAGTGTGCAAACTCAAGTATTTGGTGTTAGTGGCGGTGGTACCGTACGTGACCTGAACTGCGAACGCTTGAAGTTATCTAAAACGTTATATGACATGGGCATGAAGGTAGCCGCTGTGGCAACTATGTGTCAGGATCGCAGAGTGTTTGATGCCATGATGGCTGCTGGCACACCTTGCCCATACGAAGGCAAAATTGGCGAGCAAGCTCGCGCTGAGTGGACTGCTAACCCAGACAAAATTCCCGCACCAGACAAGGTAAAACTAGATGAGAATTATAAGAAAATTGGCCTTGGCGCTTTACTTGGCGTTGTTGTCCATAAGTTATTCTAATAGTCAACAAATTGACGTTACTGGTAACCTGACTAACTTTACTAATCAGGCCAATGGTACAACCTCAACTTGGCAAAACGCAGGTACTATCGGAGATCCACTGACCTGCTGGGCACAGGGTGATCCAGGCTATTGCGGTCCACTGCCTAGAGTCGCTGCCTGGGGCACAGGTTCAAACATCATCAACTTCTCCTATGGCTTGACAGATTTGTATCAAGTAGTCAACATCAAAAACGCATTGCCTAATTCAGGTACAGGCTTACAAGTTAACGGGTTTAACTTTAGCTTTAGTGCCAAGAATGGCAATGGATGGGACAATGGCCAACCAGACCAGTTATCAGCATACGTTAACATCTACGATAACAAAAACTCAGCAGTGTTAGAATCATACAATTATAATCTAAATGGCAAATACAACTGGACACAATTCTACTATTCCGAAACATTCAAATCACCATATGGTGTTCCTAGTCTAGGCAATGCTCAGTATGGATTTGTGGGTCAAGATAACAACTACTGGGTTGGCCCATATGGTCCAGAAATAACTGCGGTAAGTTTTAGTTTAAAATACAGTGTTGACCCATGTGCAACAAACCCGTTGTATTCACCTACTTGCAAAGGTTACATGGATGCATTGGCAAAATTAAGCCCCACTGCTTCGACCTCTACTGATACATTTTCTCCACCACCTCCTCCGGAAGATGGTGTACCTCCACCAGGCAGTCCTCCACCACCTGGTAACTCACAGCAGTCTGGGCCTCCACCACCTCCTGGTAGTCCGCCTCCTCCTGTGGGATCTCAACCACGTGCAAATGATACTAAAACCGCCAGTGAAAATCAAACAGGGCCTAGCTTAGGTTCAGTGTTAAACATGATTGGTGCTAATCAAGCTAGAATTAGCAATGAAGCCAAGTCTGTTGTGCAGTCTGCAGAATCCGCTGCCGCACAGGCAGCAACATCAACTCAGCAACAAGCAGAATCAGTAGCAGGATCATTAACTGCTCAAAGTATTTCTGACAGCATGACACAGTCTTCCGTAGGTACATCAACCGTGGCTGCATCTAGTGCTCAATCACAAACAACAGTGGCGAATGTATCTAATATGTCACAGACTAACGCGGTCAACATTGGCGGATTACGAGCTCCTGCTGCCAGTACATTTGCTGACACTGTGTCTGCGCTGCCACAAGGTATGACACAAGTACAAATTGATATGTACAGTTTGCAGTCTCCACAAGGACGCAACAACACGCAGTTTGAACCAGAAGCGCCACAGCTTGAAGGCATCAAAATTGGTGAGCGTTCTGTATTGAATGATGCTATAGAACAACGTCCTGTGTTGCAGAACACTGCACAAGAACAACGCACTGAAACAGTAAACCGTAATGTACAAAACAATGAACTTGCAGGCGGCGTTGACATTGCTGCTATAAACCAACAACCAGTGGGATTTCAAAACTACTCGTTTGTACTGACAGATGCACAATTTTACGCACCGCGTGAGATTTACCGCAATCAACGCACAGTGGACAATGCCAGAGCACTGCGTCAATTAACCAACGACGGTAGACATCGTGAAATGGTTGAGCAACAATACAAGAGGAATTGAGGTGATTGATCCTTTGTACTGCATTAAAATTATTGTTGTATTGACATTACTTTCTTTTTTTACAGTGAGTGCTGTGCCAAAACAAGACAATACATTGAAAAAAGATGAAGTATGGCAATGTGTTAGATGGGCGTGGACTGATCAAGAATCACGTAGAAAAGTAATATGTCTGGATTGGCGCAAAGAAGACTGTGCCAACCGATTGCACAAAGAGATATGCAAAGGAAGTAAACAATGATTGATCCCATAACAGCTCTAGCAGGAATACAAAGTGCGGTGGCATTGATAAAAAAAGTATCAAAAACAGTAGACGATGTATCATCTCTGGGTCCTGTGCTGGGCAAATATTTTGATGCCAAAAGTACAGCAAGCAAGGCCATCGTGCAGGCCAAAAACAGTGGCAAAAAATCTGCCATGGCCACTGCAATCGAAATTGAGTTGGCCATACACCAGGCAGAACAGTTTGAAAAACAACTACAGTTATTGTTTATGCAAACTGGAAAAATAGATGTGTGGAACAAGATAAAATCCAGAGCAGCAGCCATGGACATCGAGGCTGCACACGATGCTCGTCGCGAAAAAGAATCCATTGCAAAGCGAAAAAAACAATTTGCTGAAGCAGTAGAATATACGTTGGCTGGTACTTTTTTATTGGTTGCGTTTATAGGAATGATATGGGTAACAGCCGAATTGATACAGTATTGCAGTCAAGTACAATGCGGAAAATAAAAGGAGAAAAAATGACAGAAGAAATCAAAAACGTCAACGCCAAGATTGACGAAGCAGAAGCAGCCGTAAAAAAGTATGCCAGCAAAGACACAGTGATCAGTATTGGCGGCTACGAATTCACACCAGCCAAACTCATGGTAGCTGCTACAATTGTGAGCTCAACCTTAGGTGGTTTATATGGAACCTTTGAAGTGTACAAGGACTATCAAAGCATGAAGAAAAAGATTGCTTCCTATGAAGCACCTGACCTTTCAGAGTTTGACAAGCGTCTAGCAGTAATTGAAGAAAATTCTAGCAAGACCAGCGACTACACTCGCGACATCAAGACTGATTTGAAGAATGATATTCGCCGTAATGAAACTGTGACTGAACAAGTAGAACGCAGTGTCAAAACAGCACAACGCGAGACAGAACAAGAAATGCGAGACATGCGCAAGGCAGTTCGTGAAGATCTAGAACGTGCCAGAACTGAAGCAGCAGCTATTCGTCGTGACATGGAAACAACTCGTAAAGAAATCAACAGTGAATTTACATCTGCTCGTAGAGAAATTACCCGCGAAGTTGAAACACTCAAGCGCGAAGTTGACAACAAGATTCAGAAGGCCATAGACAATCCGTTAGCCAATAAATAATTCAAAGGATTTGATATGGAACTAACTCTAGACACAATCACCAAAGGTATAGGAGTTATCACAGCTAGTTTAGCACTAGCAGGTGGCGGCTATTCACTCTGGGATAAAATGAAAGCCCCAGAGCCTATATTGACTTGGCACGGAGAGTATTTTAAAATTCAGTCAGGCCCAGCAAATGGCGAGTTTGCAGTGGTAGTTGCTAGAGAAAAACACCGAGATGATTGCGAAGTCAAGGAGTTCAAGCTAGAAGTAAAAGATTCAGAATTTCAAGTACACACTGCCAAGAGCTCTGTTAGTGTATTTTCGGGTCCTGCTTCAAACAAAGTTGATAAATTTGGGTATCGTATCACACTAGCTGACCCTGCACGAGTTGCACCTGGTACAGCCACGCTGATGGCCAATATCAAATACAAGTGCCCAGAAGGTGAAGTGATTGTGAATTATCCCGATCATCCCAATTTAACATTCGACATAACAAGGAAATAAAATGACAGAAGAAAAGAAACCCCTATCAAGATCAGAGCGTGAAGCTCAAATCAAAGACCGTGCAGGTTTTGTTATTGTGGTGCTGGCAGCACTACTAGCCATCAACACCATGATTGGTGGACAAAACTCTAGCAAGACCATGAACAACACCATAGCAGCCAACAATCAGTGGGCATGGTATCAGGCCAAGAACATGCGTCAAGTACTGTATGAAACAGCGGCTGTAGAAAGCAAGATTCCAGCAAACAAAGAAAAGTTTGAAGCAGAAGCTGTTAGAATGAAAGCAGACAAAGAAGAAATCATGGCCAAGGCCAAGGCTCTAGAAGCTGAACGCGATGTTGCTCGTCAGAAGTCGCCTTGGTTTACCTGGGGCGGTAGTGTGCTACAAATTGGTATTGTGTTGTTGACTGCTAGTATTCTAGCTGTGAGCATGCCCATGTTCTGGGTCAGTATTGTGGTAGGATCTGTAGGAGCAGTTTTAGTTAGTCAAGCCCTATGGATGTGGATGCCACTAAGTATGTAATGACTTATCTAATATACACCTTGATAGTCACGCACATTACAATAGTGTGCGTGACTTTGTTTTTGCATCGTAGCCAAGCACACAGAAGCATAGAATTTCATCCTGCTGTGAGTCACTTCATGCGTTGTTGGCTGTGGCTCACAACCGGCATGGTTACCAAACAGTGGGTAGCCATACACCGCAAACACCATCGCAGCACTGATGTTGCAGGCGATCCACATAGTCCACATGTGGAAGGTATTTGGAAAGTATTGTTCAAAGGAGCAGGGTTGTATCATGCAGCATCAAAAGATACGGTCATGGTTGATTCATACGGTCGTGGTACTCCTGCTGATTGGATGGAGCTTCACGTATACAGTGCTCATAGTAGACTTGGCATTGGCCTTCTCTTTTTGTTCAACACCCTAGTGTTTGGTTGGATCGGTGCTGCAATCTGGTTGATTCAAATGGCCTGGATACCGTTCTGGGCAGCAGGTGTTGTAAATGGTGTGGGACACTGGTGGGGTTATCGCAATTTCGATACCAAGGATCGCAGTACCAACATTGTGCCGTGGGGTATTGTAATAGGCGGCGAAGAACTGCACAACAATCATCACAATGATCCTGCTAGCCCAAAACTCAGTAGAACTGCAGGAGAATTTGACGTTGGCTGGATGTATGTTCAGTTGTTGTCCGCGGCAAAACTAGCACAGGCCAAACCTGCAAATCACTAAATAAACACGAACATCAGTGTTCACAACTCACGGAGAATTCCCTATGAAATTACGCATTACTATGATTGCCGCAACTGTGATGTTGCTGGCAGGTTGTGCAACCAACAAAGACTATCAATTGTATGCTGAAACTCAGCAAAAAATTGCTCATGCTAACGCCATGGCAGAAACTGCAAGATATGCAGCACTAGCAGAAATTGCTAAGTCTGCAGATCCGGGTGCTAGAGTTGCAGCCGTTATGAGCATTAACTTTGGAGCGCAGGGCTCAAACGGTCTACGACCCAATCAGATTGCTGCCCCAAAAACGTTCGGAGACACTGCCCTACAATGGGCCAGCGTATTGCTACCTAGCGTAACCAGTTTGTATGGTATCAACGCTAATCGTCAAGTCTCTATTACACAGAGCAATAATGCAACCGAAGTAGCTAAAAGCACAAATGCAACAATTGCCGCAATGAACAACAACATGGCCACATCCAACACCGCCATAGCCAATTCAGGATTTACAGCCGTAACCGATGTAGCTAAGACTGGTATTACACAAGTAGGCACAACCGCGGCCGCTGGATTAACACAAGTAGGCACAACCGCGGCCGCTGGATTAACAGCAGTTACCAATGTCAGCAATGCAGCTAACACCAGCATTCAAACGCTGGCCAATGCTTTAAAAGACATTCAACCTAACATTACCACAACTACTACCACAACTACTACCACTAATAATCAATGCGGTAGTAACACAGCAGGTGGATCTGTTAACTGTCCATAAGAAAGCCCCGAAAGGGGCTTTTTTGTATCAAGTCACTCTAACCCATAATATCCAATATAAACGGATTGCGATGCAATCCAAGCTTCGCCTTTGGCTCGCTTATTTTTAAACAAACTCAGTGAGATATTTCGCTAGATTGTGACGCCATACGACACCCAGATTCTGGGCGTCAAGACATTCGCTGAGTTGCTCAGCCACACTTGTGACAATAGGTATTTGGATTGCATGTCTCTGGGCTCTGTACCTTACCCCACCTACTACGATTTTTAAGAGAACTTCGGTGTCATCTGTTCTCATGGACATATTGCATCTAAGTCAGCTCTCGCTGCACTCAACCTGTACGACTATGCAAACGTAAAACCCACAGGGGCAACATTTCAAGGCATCTCAAGTCGTGGCTTGAGGTAGTGCATAGAAGTCTTTTGCGGAGGAAAAGAAATGGTTGCCGTCACACATCAGAACGGATTCACCAGCAGTATTTTAGCCCGGCCTGCCAACCTTGAGTCACGCTTTTTACTACAATGTCTAAGTATACAGGCGAACCAAAATGATCACAAATGATCTTTTGGTCAACTTTGCCTTTCAAGAAATCCTGGTGATTCCACTGACCACTGAGTCTTTGCCGTATTGTCCTTGCAACAACAGCTTGGCCATGGCAGGACTTTTTGCAAAAACTGCCACGTCGATGCTGGTATTATAGTCGGGATTCTTTACTCGCACTCGAGCTTGATAGACTTGAAATCCTGGAGCCACAGATTCATTGAGATTGTACTGTGAACCGGTTGCTTTGGTTGCATACTGTTTCATTTTTTACGTCCTGATTTCATGTTGGCACACCAGTGATACATCTTGGCTCGTTCACCTGATGCGTTCTTGGCACGACGACGCAGATCAGTTACTGATCCGTTGCAACTAGCGCCTGCACGTTTCACACGTCCTGGACGGCTCTTGCCTCGGACTTTGCCATCAGCAAAGTTTTCAGTTAGCGTTTGTGCAAATTTTAAAGCTGCTTCCAGGTCTGCACGGCTAAATGGTCGAAGTTCTCCTCGAGCAACATCTGCTCTTATGTCATCAATTGTATAATCAACAAATTGTGTTTCTACCCCGCCAGTTTCATCTGGTCCTACAAGTTCTTGTTCGCTGTCAAAACGTCCGCGACAATCATAAGCTGAACCGTCAGGTGCCACAATATACACATGATCAATGCGATAGTCTTCGTCATCCTTGGCTTCTTCTTCCCAGCCAACATGTGCTTTTAATTTCCAATCTGGGTGTAATTTTTTCAATGCCAAAGCCATGACATGGCAGTGACCTGTCATGTAATCTGGAGAAGCAGTATCTTCTTTGATGTAGACATTTTGCAAGGCAGCAGCCACACCAGGATGCAAGGGTTGTGGCCAATGGCCCAGTTCTACCCAACAGTAGTCTTGCCATTCATTGTCAGGCCGCGGTTCAAATTCTTTTGGCACTGTGCCAATAAATGTGACATATTTGGCATTTTCGCCAATACGCTTTAGTTCAATGGGACCAGTGTAACCGCCTTCTTCTGCAAGTTCACGTTTGGCACATTGTTCCAGCGACTCGCCGGGTTTTCTGCCACCACCCCAGGCTGCCCATAACCCACCGTCATTGATTGAGTCGCTGCGTTGTTGTAGGCCGTAACGCCCTGTGTCCTCTGCGTAGAGCACAATGCCAGCGGCTTGTTGTTCTGCAAATTCTTTTGCTCTCATTGCTGACCTCTAACTCGATCAAAAAAGGTAGGTGCTGGACGACCTTTGACTAGACCGTGACGTTGATGTTGACTTGCATAGTCATAGTAACGACCAATAACATCAAATCCTGGCTCAAAAAATATAGCAGCTGGTGGGTTACTGTAACGCATAATTCCCACACGTTGTTTGCCTTGCGGAGGATTGACCACACCTGCGGCACCACGACGAGCGGGTTGTAACCAAGCTGTATCTTTGAGTTTAACTAACCAAACATAAGGACTTTCTGTTGCGTATAAGTTTTTGGCGTTGAGATACTCGTTGACTGGATAAAACCAAAGTGCTGGACGACCTTTGCCTGCACCAATGTAGTCTACGTCAAATGCAGGATCATCCATGTCGGGTGATCGACCAAATTTTTGTCTGGCGCTGAATCCCAGTTTGTCTACAGCAGTTACACGCACAAAATACTCACCAGGGCCATTCTTTTTTACGTCAGCACGAATCTGATCACTCACTGACGGAACACGGGCTTCAATGACAAACTCTTGTGCTCTCATTGCATTATCCCATTACTGGAACTACTTCAACACCAGCTTGCATATTTTGCGGATTTCTACGTAACCAATCCATGGCCACACGGTTAGCGTCACCTTGGTTGTTGCCCACACCTGAGAATCGATAGATCACACGACCTTCAGGGCCAACTATTTGCCACTCGCCTGTGAATGTTTGTTGACCTTGTCCAGGACGAGTCAGTGTCTGTGGTACATTGTATGGTGATATGTCTGGTCCAATGTCAATGATGCCACCTTGTGCTGCGTCTGTACCACCAACACCTTCGCGAGTTCTTACTTCAAAGTCAGCTTCGTTGTGACCGTTTTGTCTCAACCAAGTTCTTGATTGTGACTCTGCTTCAATAGGATTACTGCTTGGTGGGTTGTAATAAACTTGGTTGTTGTCTCGGTTAGCAACTTCCCAAGGTCCAGGACCACTTGGTGTTAGTGTGTCTATGTCTGGCGAAGTGTTAGCTGTAGCACGTTGACGTTGCAAGTCTAGTGTACTTCCTGGAATAGGTTCAGCTGGCTCAATCTCACGCACTTCAATATCACTTCGCATGTTGGGACGTTCAGCACGTTGTTGTTCTATCCATTGTTCTGCGGCAGCACGAGTTGGGAATCTATAGAATGGTGGTGTTTCACTTCTCGAATATGACCCAGGTTGATTAGCAAAGCGATTAGAATTGATTATCCAGATACCCCAGTTGCCTTGATCTGTTGATGCAGCAGGCTGTTGTGCTTGGGGTTGACCAAGGCGTTGGGTAGGATCTTGTGCATACATCCACTCACCGCCGGGGTTGGCCGCGATCCATTGGCGTAATACACTAAATGCATCATTGCTGTCTGCGGCTGCATAGCGATATACCGGTGTCTCTCGGTCTTGTCGATCAATAATAATCCACCTGCCGTTGGGATTGCTGGGACGACCGTTTAGTGTTGGACCTGCTGCCTCAGGTGTTTGTGGTTCCTGATATGGACGTAGGGGAGTAGCAGTCATGTCTCGGGCATTGCGCCAGTCTGGATATTCTTGTTTGCCTTTTTCAATGGCTTCTTCTTTGCTGCTAGCAACAACTTCAACGCTGGCAAAATATCCAGGTCGTGCCACGTTCCACCACATCTTGCCTGTGACTTTGCCCTTTTCAACATTGCGAGCCAACTGCTTTTCACGCACTTGTCGAATTAGTGCTGCTTTGTCCAGCTCACCTGCCGAGTAGTTGGCAAACAGTTGCAGCACATCTGGCCCGCCTTTTGTTTGACTGCCTTCTAGTAGCTTGTATAGCTTTTTCAAATATTCTTGACGATAGGCTTTGGGATCAATAGCAGCTGACAACGCCACAGTGAATCGCAACAAGGTGTTTTCAATCTTGTCAAAGTTAGCATCCAACCAGTCGCCACCTGGACTACGGAATTCAATGTAGCCAGTCTTGGTGTTAATACTAGTGTATTTGTCTGTAGTACCTGAGTGGATGGCCTTGGTAGCAATATCTTCCATGTGCTCACGCATTTTGTCCATGACCTGCGGAGCAATATCAGGATTTCTTTGCAACATGGTTTTGATCTTGCCAATAGCTGATTTAGCATAGGTGTTGCCTGAACGCCCAAACAATTCCAGCACATATTCGTCGCCCATGAGCAAGGCCAGTTTGACATAGTCCAGCTTGGCAAGAGTGTAGTTGGGCACACTGATGTTGATGTGCAGGCCAGTTGAATCGTTGGTGTAGCAACCTTCTCGCTTGGCCCAGGCTTTGACCTTGTTTAGGTCAGAGATCATTTCATCTATGGGCATGGGTGGGCTTACAAATTCCAGACCGCCATCACCAGGATTGTCGCCTTCTAGGCTACCATCAGGCTCTACCACATAGTGTCCGGCTTCACGTCGGCCACCATGATACTGTCTGCTGGCATTTACAGGCTTACCAATAGAGTTACTAAAATCATCAGCCACTTGATCTATATCCATTTCACCATCTTGGCCATCATTGATGTCGTAGTAGTGAGGCCAACTAATATCAAAGTTGCTTTGAATGTCACTCATAGTTTGATACTTGTCATCCAAGAAACTGCGCTCGTCGTATTCTTCGTCTTGTTCGTCTGAAAACTCTTCAAATGCTTGATCGTGTATGCGGCCACGATCTTCAAATGCAGTATCGGCGAATTCAGTCTCCATTTCGTTCAGTCTAGCACTCAGCAATTCTGTGAATTCTTCCGACTCCGGTGGCAGATCTGGGTTGGCATCCATAATTTCATCACGAGCCTGTGCCATGGCTTCGTCGCGATCAAACAGGTCGTTGTTAGCAACATAGTCCCGCACATAGTCTGCACCATCGCGTTCCCAAGCTTCAGCTATTTGTTCTTGTTTCCATTCCTGATATTCCCCGTCAAGTTCTTCAATCAGTCGGTCAGCGTCCCGACGGCTGTTATAGTCCCCGTCATAGAAAAAGTCTCGCACATCACCAAAACTACGACTGCGTTGATCCTGATCCCAGTCTGGTTCGTATTCGGGTTCTAGATCTTGTTCGATGTTGGGCACAATCATTTCAAATTCCATACCAGCTATGGCACCAGTCTTGGCAGCTTCAGCTCGCAGGTTCTTGCCAGTCATTTTGATTTCGCCTAGGAACTCATCTTCCAGCAAGGCAAATTCTTGACGCAAGCTTTCTACTAGTTCATCTTCGTCTGTATTTTGGCGAATTTTTGTCAGCTCAAATTCTACTTTGTCATCATGGTCAAAACTTCTAGCTTGATATCCCCAAGTTCCGGCATAACGCTGAACCAGTTTGTTGTATAACTTGGATCTGCTGCCTGTAGGATCGTCTTCCTTTACCGCAGAGAAACTTATGTTTGCTGGCTGTTCCTGTTTTAAAAACTGTTGAATAGCGGCCAACACTGTGGCAAATATGCGTTGTGCATCACCTTCGCCTGTGACTTCTTGGCTGTTGTTTCTCCAAAAAGAAACAGCAACTTCATAGGGAGTAGTGTGCTCAAACATTATGCTCAAGTGCGTACCATCGTCCAGTGTAGCCAGTGCATCATAATCTCCGTACTCGCTTTTTTCCCATTTGATAGGATAAGGTTGATCAAATGTTTCGGACACATTGTAAGTAGGATCTGTCTTGATCTTGCGCATGCCTGGGGGTTGCGTAGGATCAGCAGGATCGATATCAGTAACATCCAGCCCTGTGGCTTTGAGATCCTTGATAAACTTGTGTTCAGTTTCTTCATCGCCAAACGAAATAACTGAACTTGGTGGTCCTGCGCCAAAGTCGTGCTTGCCCAGACCCTTCATGTTTGAAATATGCTGACCCAGTTTGTACCAGTCATACATGTCGCTGACATCAATTCGCACTGTGCCAGCAGGCATAGTAGGCGGCGTTTCAGGTCCCAGGGGTTGATTCAAATCTCTATACTTTCCCTGTCCTTGACTGGGCTGTGGCATGCGACCTTCGCGCAAGTTGGCAGTCTTCATCAGCAGTGCTGGACGACCTTGAGCATCAGTTTTCAACGACATTTTGTTGGCATTCTTGCCTGTAGCACCTGGACGAACATCGGGGCTAAGAGCCATCACAAAGCGTGGATCATTCTTTTCGGCATCAGTGGGAATGTAACCAGATGCTTCCGCAATGTCTTCGCGTTGATACTGATTGCCCGTCCAAGGTTGTTGCTGTGGTTGTTGACGTTGTTGTTGACGTTGTTGTAGTTGCCAAACACGGCTTTGATTCTGTGCTCCGGGATCTCCTTGTTGAGCCCGTATGTAATTTTTAAATTCTTGATTGAGTTCTTCTTCAGCACCAGCACGAGTCACATTGTGTTTGAGTCTGTATAAGGTACGAGCAACGTTGAGTATCTGTATTGGATTTAGTTGCCCTTGTTGTTGAACCTGTGGCTGTTGATCTTGTGGCAAGTAGTCTTGTGCCTGTGCGGGGGACATAGCCACCGCCGCAGCCAAGGCAGCAGCAGCGCCGGCTCGACTCATAACGCCTTCGTCAATTTCTTGACGCATGAACAATTCTGGATGAGCATCAGCATAGTCACGCATGACAATGCCGGCTATGGCATGCGCTTCGTTTTCATAATCGCTGCCGGTATCTCCGGCATCATCGGGTAGAGATTCACGTTGATTTTGAGCACAATGAGCTAATTCGTGTGCAGTGGTCCGCAGGATGTCCAAGAGATGACGATTGCCCAGACTCACATGTAGCTCATGTGATTCGGGTTTGTACATTCCAAAACTCTTGTTTTGTTGACTCCATTCAGGATCACGATGCAGTTCTACTCGTGGCAGGCGTTGTATGCCTAATTTTTCAGCGGTGTCTTTGATAAAGTTTTGTACAATATCTTCATGGTCTTGGTCAGTTTCACTGAGGAATTCTTGAGTGTCTGGGCTCACGCCGTCCCAGGTACTTTGAGCTCCTGCATCACCAATGGCGCTGCCTTGAGCCATGCCGGTGTTATCTTCGTACATGCTTTCGCCGCCGCCATCGCCACCTCCGGCGTCCCCTTCGCTGCCAAATCCAAACCCAGGATACCAGTAACCGCCAAGTCCATAGCGCACTTTTTTCTTCTTTTTCTTGCGCTCTTGTAAACTGAGTTCAGCATCTCTAGCAGCGTTACGAGCGTCGATCAGTTTCTTGATATAGCCTTGATTGCGCAGAACTTTGAAAGCCAAGTTGTCAGACCCGTACTCGCCTTGTTGTTCGAGACCCGACTGTCTCATTGTTTTGATCTTTTTGTGCAGATCTGTGATGCGTTGATAATCGTTGGATTTTACAGCATCATCTATCCTTGCTGCAAGATCTTCAACTTTACTGTGAACGCTGACATCATCTATTTCAGGTTTTCTGCGCTTGGGCACAGATACCCAGTTATTTTTTGACAAGCTGTAGATGCCCTGACTGTGATGTTCTTGATTGGGATCTTGTACATAGAGTTCAACATCGTACCCGCCTATTTTGATATTGTGCATGTCGTTGTACTGATACTTTTTAGCATCAAACAACTCGCGAAATACTTCACTACTGTCGGCTTCGGGTAAGTCTACTACAAGATGTAGATCAATATCGCTGTTGGGGGTGTAGTTGTAGGCAGCATTGGATCCTGACACAGTGATGTCTTTGACATCAAGATCAGGTACGCCTAAAAATTCTTGGAAATCTGCTGCTATTTCCAGCAGTTTGCTTTTTACTTCAGAACGCAGGTGTTCGTTTTCGTCCCACAACCGGGGATTTAACCGGTTATGGAACTTTACTGAATCGCTGAGGCGGTAATTGTCTAACTCTGTGATATTCATAACAGAGTATTTACCGCAGTTTGTGTTAGGCTGCTTTCTTGCTAGAAGCCAGAACTTCTGTTTCTACAGCAGGTGTAGGCTCTGCAGCCAAGGCATGTGGGGTACCAGCGGCTGGTGCAACAGTGGGGTCTACAGCCTGTGGCATACTTTTTGGCAGTTGCCCGGCCTGTGCCATAGCGTGCAGATCTTGATAGAGCTTTTCGTGTGTGCCAAAATCAAAGGTGTATGTGCCCACGTGGCGCAACAGCACACGCTTGTCCACAAATACTTGGCCACCAATGTCGCGCCAGTTTTCACAGAATGTCCAGTCTTCTGAGTAGTAACGTCCTTCGCGAACTGCGGTGTCAAAGTAGGTTTTCATGTGTACGTTGAGTGCAGGGTCAAGACCAATGTCGTTGGTAAATGGCTTCACAGCAGGGTGAGCATTGAGTTTTTCAAAAACTTCGCGTTTCATCAACAAGAAGCCTGTGCCTGTTTTTGTAACTTCAATCAAGCCCGATGGATCATCTTCAGGAGCACCTGGGATGCCATTTACGCACCATTTAACAGGCAAGCTCTTCATTGGGTACAAGCCGCCCACAACATCTTTGTCATGATTCAGCAAGGCCAGTAAGTGCCAGGGCTCCCAGCCAATATCAGCATCAATGAACATCAGGTGTGTTGAGCCTTCGGTGTTCAAAAACTTGGCGGTGAGTGTGTTTCGAGCACGACTAATTAGACTTTCATTGGTCATTGTTTCCACAGTCCAATCAATGCCCAGTTGTCGGCAAGTATTACCCCATTTGATAAAACTCATAAAGGTCTGCTCAGTGAGCTGGCCTCCATAACAAGGCATACAGATATGTACTCGAGTGGTACGCAGATAATCGAGGTTAACTTGAATTTGTTGTTGCTGTGATTCAGCCATTGGGATCTCCAGTAAAATTGTAGCAATATTTAATGCTAGCGGCCAGCAGCGGCATTATTTTAACACACCGGCCTGTTGTACAGATTGATATAAATTGGGTAAAGTAGTGCGCCAATCAAGAGATCTGCGTTGGTCCAATTGATGCAACCGATCAATCCATTGATTGTTACCGTTGGCAGATTGCAAACTGCTCGATATTAACTGTGCTACAGCATCTGATTGAGAAGAAAATTCCCGCAGTAATTGTTCTTTGAGTGCAAGACTGGCAGTGTCAATACCCAGTAGTCCTACTACCAATTGATAGGTATTGTGTATCTTGATTCTTTCTTGATAAGGTTGAGTAAACTTCACCCACCAATCTTGTGTTTGTTGAGCAAGATGTACATTGTGTATTCCCAGTGCAGTGGACATGACCACATGGTCAAATCCAAGTTCAATGACTTTTTGAATGTTTTCAGTTACAGTGTTCCATTTCAGTGGATACCGTATGTATTCAAACTGCGGTCCTGTGCCGTCTATACTAAAATACACAGTGACATGAGCAGCTTGTTTGAGCAATGCAATCATCTCATCTGACGGCATGCAACTGCCATTCATGTTGAAGCCCACATCAATTTGATTTAGTTTACCCAAATCAGACAGTTTTTGTAAAATTTTTACAGGGTCTTGACTCAGCACCGGCTCACCGCCGTTGAAATACACACGAACAATGTTTTCAAAGTTTATATGATCAATTATGTTGTTGTCGCGAGCAGTGGCAGCACTGCGACTGATAGGAAATGCAGTATCTGAAAATTTTTGATCTTCTGCTAACCAGGAACTACTGTGATAGTTGCTGCAAATAATACATTTGGCATTGCAAATGGGCTCAACATTCCAGTCGAGATTTTGCAAACCTGGTTGTTGATATTGAGAATAAAATTCAATACTACTGATCCTTAAACTGCGTCCAGTGTACTTTTCTTGATTCCAACATACTGAGCATTCTTTGCTGGCAATGCCGGCTTGATTTTCTTGTCTGAGTCGCAGCAAAAATGGATTAGTATCAAAGTTCACCTGATCATTAGAACAAGATTGGCCTTGAGCTGCACAACAGGGTGCAACCACGCTGGTGTCAGCATCACGCCGCTCCACGTACATGCTTTTGAATATTGCAGGACAGTAATAAGGATTATTTTTTTCTTCCAGCACAGTGAGCTCTTTGACTGAATCCTTGTGGGCGATCGCAATTGATTGATTGTTTGTACTTGTCACTCCATTTTTCATCAATGTAATCTTCGTTTGTGGGTTGATCTTTTGTCTTAATATGATTTACAACTGCAGGAGTTTTTTTCTTGTCGGGAGCAACATACACATTCTGTTTAGTCTGTGTCTGTGTGTTTTGTATTCTCAATGACTTTGCTACTGGTTCTACTTTGATGTTTTCTGCTTCAGTTACACGTGGTGCTCGACGGAGATAATTTACAGCCATGCTCAACGCCTGGCCCACTGCAACAGTGGGCTTTTTACCAGGTACAGCATCGGCCACTACCACTCGCAGTTTGACCTTGCCGCTGGGCAACACATCGACCACTTTGGCATGTACCCGTTGATGATTAGAAAAGTTCTTGGTCAGGTCTAACACTTGTCCTGTGGACTCTTCCAAGGTAGCAGCCCAGCCTTGGTTTTCCCCTACAGCAGACTCTGCAGCAGTACCAATCAGATGCTTTGCATCGCCTGCCTTTTCCCAAGCGGCCCACATTGCTTTGCCTTGACTTGTTTGATTATAACTGGCTCGAATATCATTGCCTAACATTTTAGCATACGCATACATTGTGGATGCAATGCCTTTGTTTCTATATGCTGGATCAACCTCAGTGCCGCCACTTTCTAAGTAATCTGCGGATGGCATTCTTCTTCCGCCCGGAGATCTTACAATTATTTCAAATAGGATATGACCTATTTCCTTATTGCCGTCATAGGCTTTGATCCACAACAATGGAGCACCTTCAAAGTCCTCAGCGGTTGCTGTGTAAGTGTAATCACCAATTTTTTGTTTGTGTTTGAATCTTGGATTGAGTATGGCCGAGTTTATTGTTTCCGCCACACCTTGCGGTTGTGTTGCATTTACTTTATAGAACGGCTCAGAACCAAGTTTAGCAAGAAATGCATTAACACGTTTTTTAAATTCATCTGGGTTTGCACTAACCTCAGAATGTCCCATTGGCTGTAAATCTTTGTTGATGATTGCATCACCGGTCTTTTTCATAAAAGGTATTTGCGCTTCTACACTAGATAAATCGCCTAAAGCATTGTTTAGTCTAGCTGCACCGAGTGCTAACATTTTGCTGCCGTAAAATTTGTTAATTGAGTCTTCGCCGCCCTTGTTCAACCAGCCCGAAGAGTGCCGGCCAAACACAGGATACCACTTACCTGTTGGAACCGAAGCCTTGCCGCCGCCACCAGTACTAATATAATAAGGAACGTTAACACCGAGAACATTCATAACTACCATGATTCTGTCACCGGTGTTAACTACTTTGGCAGTACCTTTAGGATTAGTGGAAGAAGTAAATACAGGCAAGTCCACCAGACCTGATAGTTTATCTGCGTATTCAAGGCCTTCTGTCACACCTTCGTCATACTCATCACGACCCCAGGGTTCGCCGTATATCTTTTCCCAGTCTTGGTTGAGCGGTAGATCATTTTCCTGCCAGTATGAACCCAGTTGATCCTTTAACTGTGTGTCGCCTTGCAGGTATGCATCAAACCCTGTCTTTAGTCCTTTTAAGAAACCATCACGAACTTGCTCAAAATGTGCTATGTCAGCTGCCTGACTTTGCAGTGTGCCAGCTTGTGCTAAGTCTTGTTTGGTCCATCCAGCATCTATTAGGTCCTGTAGTTCTTCTTGTTTTTGCTGGGAGAAATCATTGACAAAGTTTGCAGTAACAGCGTAATAACTTGAAGCAGAATCGCCGCCGGGTGCAAATTCATTTAGAGAGCCTTCCGCTACACCTTGGTCACCTCGACCAACCAATCTAATTAGATAACCTTGTTTGAAATGCACTGGATGATACATGACCACATTCATAGTACTGTCGTTATTCCAGGATATTTTTACATCGCCGCCAGCTGCGCGAATTTTGCCCATTATGTTTTCTATCTCTTGCTTGTTCTTATTAGGACCATACAAGGCATTGCCAAGATCATCTGCTAGTTGTAACAAATATGACTTTTCGTCTCCGCCATCGCCACTGGACGGAGCAAACTCGTTTAGTTCTGTGCCCATAGCTGTGTCTAATAGTTTGACCACTGTGGCAGCTAGTTTGGGATTGGCTTGTGTTCGGGGATACAGACTCATCACAAGAGCCTGTTTTCGTTTGTCATTTAGCCGGGGCCATGCACCACGAATCTCTGTGGCCGATGTCATACCAGGACCAAACTCCACTGTGGGCAGGTAGGCCATATAGGCATGTTGAGCAAACGGCTCAACATTTTTGCCTGTCCAGGGCTGTAGGTAACTGGGACTGCCATCTTTCTTTACCCCGCCTGGTCGTGGAGGCGACCCACGATCTTTGTCACTGCGCACAAAGATCAGGGTATCTTGCTCAGGATTGTATCGGGCTGTTACTTCTTCGGCCTTGAACGGGCTTTTGACCTGGACAAATCTGTTGGGTGCAACACCAGCTAGCTTGGCTAATTTTTCTTTGATTGCAAACGGAAATGGTCTAGCACTGGTGTCGTTGGTGGCCGCAACATAAACGTCAGCGTCGGGAAACGCATCTACTGCACTTTTGTACAGTGCATAGTGTCCTGCGTGAAACGGATGAAACCCACCGGGCATGATTACAATTGTGGTCATGCCTGTATTTAGTTTACATATTTTCCAACAGCCAAAGGTAAGCAGGGGTAGTAAACTTCAAACTTACTGTGCCGTTGCAGCCTAATGTATTGTAAAATTTATGATCTGAGTGTTCACTAGCACTGTTGAAACTGTGGCTGTATACCGCTTGTTCTCGAACAACTTGATCAATGTCGATGTCATCTATCTTGAAGTTGTTGACTTCAATTAGGCTGTCGCTGATGATTTCTAATTTTTCATTGACCTGCGTGTGTTGCGTAGTTTTGTTTTTCAACACAATTTTTATTGTGTGCGGTTGCTCAATCTCATCGTCAAATTCGTGGGTGACATGCAGGGTGTTGGTCACTTGATTGTGATCAAGCAAACATTGGGCATTAACCCAAACTTCCATGCCCAGTGGTTGTTGTACATTGCTGGGCACAATGTCAAACTCTAAGAGTGAAATGGTCATTAGTAATTGATTGTTACAGAATTGATAGTGCCGCCTGAGAATCCTTCTACGCGGATTCTCATCCAGGTAAAATTACCAGTGATTGTGGTGGGATGATAATCAGTTAATGGGATAGTGGACCCATCGCCGTACACGTAGGTTTCAAACCACACAGCATTGTCGGCGTTGCTGTCTAACGTGGCTTCTAGTCTCATGATGCCTTCAAAACCAGACACGCTGAACGTGATGGTCTGTAATCCGCCTCGACCGCGATAGTAGTTGGCAGCTTTGACAGCATCTGACGGCCAATCTTGGCTGCTTCCGTCATAGTTGCCGGAAGGCACACCGTAGTCAGTGCTGCCAAGAATGATTTCAGTGGTCATTGTTTGAGTTCAACTTCTACAACAACACCAGCACCCACAAGCTCTTCGCTCACAGCAGTGATAGCCTGCACAACATCAGCACTGGCAATGGTGCCAGGACCTGTGGGTTCGTCGTCTTTCATCAGCTTGGAAAGTTTGATGGTAATGATTTCTTCGTGTATTTTAGCCATAGTGTATTATTTAGCCTTGATGGTTAGAGTTTTGCGTACAATGCCTGGACAAACCAGTTGTAACATCACAAGATCTTGCATGTTGTTGTGATCCACAAAATAGTGACTCAAAGTATAAAAGTTGTTGCCTTTGCTGAGTTTGCGATGTAGTTCTTCAGTTATTCTAAAACAGTCACCGCGACTCAGTAAAAACTTAGACAAAATGTTCATGTTTTCTTTGGTCATGAAGCGTTCTCTAAGAAAAGTGCGATATTGATATTTGGGATTTTTCAACAGCAAGGTATCACGAGCACGATTTATAACAGCTTGCGTGGCCCAACAATCTTGAGCATAGGGCAATGCACTCAAGCTTTGTAGGTCAGCCACAGAGTTGCTGTAAATGTAAACATGGTCATAGGTGAACACCACTTTGTGCTCGCCAAGGCTGACTAGACGATCTATTAGATCATGCAGATTTTTTTTAGCATCATCGTCTACCGTAGATGTATAGCGTCTAGGAGAATGCGTATTGTGCCAATGAACTCTGTGATCAATAAATTCATGGCTGAGTCCTCGCACGAAACTAACATGTTTGAGTTTAAAAGTCAGTCCGTATTCGTACTTGTCGTAGAATAGCCGGTCTTTAAAAGTTGGGTTAAAGATTAACGTTTCCATTTTCGACTCGGATAAAACCATCAGCGTCCACAGTAGGCACAATGTTGGCAGTTACAACAAATTCAATACTGTTGTTAACCCAGTCAGCTCGAACTGAACAATCACTCAGTCGATCAAACAAGATTTTCTTTGATAACGGAACTTTGATTAGTTCGTCAATCTTACGTGCCAGGGGTCTTGCTCCCATTTTAGGATCGTAGCCTTTTTCGGCTAGAACGTCTATTACTGCTTCAGTGAGATCCAGTCGAATGTTCTTGGCATTCAAACTTGTTTTGAGCTGGTCTACAAATTTTAACACAACTTTCTTGATACTGAGCTTGTCTAACTTGTTGAATCGGCAAATTTGATCAATACGATTGCGTAGTTCTGGCTTGAAGAACTCTTTCATTGCTCGGTCTTCGTTGCCTGTTTTTTCAAAACTACCAAAGCCAATGTTGTTGTTTTCATTGTCTCTAGCACCCAGGTTGGATGTCATGATGATCAAGGTATTCTTGCAGTCCACTCGCTTGCCATTGGCACCTGTGACGTGTCCTTCGTCCAGCATCTGCAACAGAATGTTGGTAACATCAGGGTGTGCTTTTTCAATCTCGTCAAACAAGATGATGGCATACGGGTTCTTGCTGAGATCTGAGATCAGCTTGCCGCCGCCCACGTTGCCATCTTCAAAGCCCACATAGCCTGGAGGAGCACCAATCAGCGAACTCACAGTGTGCTTCTCTTGAAACTCACTCATGTCATAGCGCAACAACGGCATGTCCAAGTTGTCACTCAACAGACGAGCTAGTTCTGTTTTACCTGTGCCAGTTGGTCCCAGGAACAAGAAGCTGGCCATGGGTTTTTTCTCATTGGCGATACCAGCAAAGCTGATGTACACACGCTCTAGCACAGCATCCACGGCTTGATCCTGTCCGTAGAGCTTTTGTTTGATATTGCTTTCAAGTTCAACAATTTTAGCACTGCGTTCATTCTGCAAACGATCTGCAGGCACGCCTGTTGCACGGCTCAACTGTTGCTCGATCATGTCTTTGGTGATGGTGACCAAGCCTGCATCTTTTACACGCTCTCGAGCACAGGCAGCATCAATCAAGTCAATGCTTTTGTCGGGATTCTTTTTGTCATGAATATAACGATTAGCCAAATCTACCGCAGCGGTCATGGCCTCAGTTTCGATGAGAACATTATGGAACTGTTCAAGTCTGGGGCTGAGACCAATCAGGATCTGCTCAGTGGTTGCAGCATCAGGTTCATCAATGGCCAAGCGATAGAATCTGCGCATAAGAGCACGATCTTTCTCAAAGCTTTCATAGAACTCTTCCCAGGTAGTCGATGCAATGACTTTGAGATTGCCCTTGGTAATGGCTGGTTTCAGCATGTTGGCAAAGTCTAGACTGCTGTTAGAGCTAGCACCTGCGCCCTTCATGGTATGTGCTTCGTCCACAAACAAAATGCAATTCTTCTTAGACTCTAGTGCAGAAATTACAGCCTTGAACTTTTCTTCAAATTCGCCACGATACTTAGAACCTGCCAACAACGAGCCAATTTCTAAACTCCATACTTCGTGTCCTTTGAGAAACTCAGGTACACGACCTGCGTGAATTTCCTGGGCAAGGCCATCAATGATGGCAGTTTTACCCACGCCCGGGTCACCAACCATGAGCACGTTGGCCTTGAAACGTCGGGCCAGCACAGCAATCATATCTTCCAATTCTTGGCTACGGCCAATCAGCGGCTCCAGTTTATTGCCAGCGGCCTGTACAGAAATGTTTGTACAGTATTCGTTGAGAATGTCATTGGCTTGATCAGTGCTGAGTTTGGCCTCACTCTGTTGATAGTGTTTGTGCCAGAACTCTACAAACTCGGATTTTTTGACACCGTATTTGAGCAAGAAATAGTGTGCATGACTATTGGTTTCGGCCATGATACTAAGATACAGATCAACTGTTGTGAGCTGTCGCCGGCCAGTGAACATGACCTGTACATTAGCACGATTAAAAATACGCTCCAGGGTTTGTGTTTTGCGAGGTTGATAATCAGTCTTGTCACTGACTAGATTGGATTGACTCAGTAGATAAGCCAACAATTCGTGGTCCAAGGTTTCAACATCGGTGCCGAATTTGTCAAGTACTCGACGAAACGGTTGGTGCCTGATTAGACTCAACAGCAGATGTTCAGTTAACACATATTCATGTGAGTGATCCTTGGCCAGCTTTATAGCTGCATCTACCAACTGTTCAATTTCGGGATTGTTTTGCATGAACTTCCTTTTTTTAACAACACAAAGTTTTTTTATTATAACGCAATTTCACATGAACTAGCGATGTTTTTGGATGGCTTCGGCTAAATCACTGCTAATTTTATCCGGAATCTGGGCCAGTAGTCGTACCATCATATCACCTTTTCTGCCCTGTTGATCTCGTAGTCCTTGCTCTCGTAGTCGCAACTGTGTGCCCGGCTGACAACGTGCCGGCACACGAATGGTTAATTTTTCACCGTAGATATTTTCTACCACAATGTCACCGCCCAGTATCAAATCCCAAACCACCACACGATGATCTCTAGTGAGATTCAGGGCCTGTCTGTGCCACACAGAATCTGGATGTATTCTAAAACTAATTACCAAATCTTGGCCACCAGGTCCCACACCCGGATATTGAACATTGTCACCATCATTGAGTCCCAAGGGAATGTCAATTTCCAAAGTTTGATTGCCTTGAGCACTGTTTACTGCAATGGTTTTGCGTCCGCCTTGGGCAACATCTTGTAGACGCACCCACAGACTCATACGAAGATGATTGCGTCTGGGATGTTGTCCAAATCCTGCGCCGCCGAACATCTGACTAAAAATGTCATTGATGTTAACATGTCCGCTGTCGCTGAATCCACTGAAGCCGTTGAACTGTGGTCTGGGATTGTCGTATTCACTTCGTTTCTGGTCATCGCTGAGTACAGCATAGGCAGCTTGTACTTCTTGGAATCGAGCCTTGTCTCCTCCTTTGTCAGGATGGTGCTGGCTGGCTAACCGACGATAGGCCTTCTTGATTTCATCTTGACTGGCACCGCGAGATACTCCCAATGTTGCATAGTGGTCTGTCATTGTTCTTCTAACATTTTTTTGACTTCTAAACACTTGTCACATTTGCCGCAGTTCTTATAAAAAAAGCAACTGCTGACCAAGGGTTTGACATCATCGGGAATCTGATTCCATTGTTCCCGTTTGCTCATGTGTTCAAAAGGACGATAAAATTTTACATTAGGATGCAACAGCGTCCAGGCCTCAAACACGTTGGCTGGTCTTGCAGGTCCGTCTATATCGCCGCTGTGTCGACCTGCCCAGACTTCAGTGATTTTTGGATCCTTGGCACACCATAGATTGGCCACGCTAATAAAGGTTCTAATTTGATGCACAAAGTGATAGGGTTCAGGTTCAATGGGAATGTGTATGCGTGCATAATTTATTTTGAACCCAAGTTTCTCTGCAATTTTTTCAGCAGATTCTTTCCTAAATGTAGGTATGCCGTAGGGATAGGTAGGTTCGATTGTGACCACAGTATCCATGGGATCTGCTTCACACAGTAGCAAGGTGCTTTCTACACCGCCGCTGAAAAGAATAAGTCTGCTCATAATATTATTTACAAGCAGACTGTGATGTCTTATTTCTTTTCAGGTACTTTAGTGCCTTCTAACTTTTTGTGTTGTTTGACTTCTTTGCAGTTCTGTTTGACTTTTTTAGTCTTTGGATCTATTACATCTTTGCCGTCTTTGTCTTTGACATCGACGCAGATTCTTTTGGTTTCTTTGGCAGGCTCTTCAGCAATGACAAATTGACTACCTAGAGCTAGTGCTAATGCAAGTATGATTTTTTTCATGATTATCTTTCTGGATAAAAGTCAGGCTGTGGTGGAGCAAGTTTGCCCCCAAAGCCTGCGGTTACTTGGCCGGATGCGCCAAAACTGTTGCCCATAGGTGGTGTTGCACCATATCCGGGTTGATATCCACCGGTGCTGCCGCCCATGACGGGGGTTGTGCCCCAGGAGTTTGTGCCTGGTGAATTATACGAGCCGCCGGGTTGGCTGAGACCTGGCGCAGGTTGGCCAAATGTTGTTGTGACGCTTTGTGATACGGGTTGTAGTGCATTTGATCCTCCTGATACGCCAGCCATTTTTTCTTGTCCGCGACTCCATGCACTGACACCCAGTACTGCACCCATGGCCACGTGGAACAGACCACCGCCTTGCAGTGTTATAGGTGCCCATTGACGGAACGCATCGTTTTGTACAGCAGTTTCCCAGAATTGAACAACTGTGAACATTATTGGGAAAAACACAAAGTCAAACAAGCAGGCAGTCATGTACATGATGGCCATCATGGGACGCCACTTCTTGGTCATCCAGTCTTCTTCGCTCTTGGTTATCTTGCTTGGGGGTAATTCTTTTTTGCTCACTGTTGGCTCCTTGTTGTAGTTGTTTTATTATTGTTCAATATCCAAATCTAGCTTTGTATTGATTGTACAGTCCTTGCACATCTGCTAGTGTGAGTATACCGTTGTAGGCCTTGACAAAACCTATGTCGCCAGTTTGTACTTCTGTGCCTGCTGCTCTACTAAACAGTCGTATCTGATTAGGGCCACCGCCGCTGCCTAGATTAGTGACTGCAAACGCAGTGCCAACGGGCTGAGTGCTTGTTGCTGTGTACAGTTGGCCCAGGCCTGTGCTAGCGTTCCAGGTACCCCAGGCAAAGTTCCATACAGTGTTTGCGCCTGAGCTAGGCAAGTTAACTGCATAGTTGGGGTAGAATGTATTTACAAAACCGTTGTAGGCCCCCAACAACCAGTCTCTAGTAGCTTCACTTTGTGTGTTCAACAATCTACCTGCTGACGTGGCTGACAGTTTGTAGGCTGTGAATACACTGTAACTCTGCCCGGTGCTCCAGTTGGGACCACCGTAGATAACATCTGTCCCGGTGGCATTGCTTTTTCTAAACAGTCCACCATTGGCTGAGTTCCAGCTAATACTGCCACCAGCATTGGCCACAGTGAGTGTGCGTTGACCCGTGGTCCCTGTTCCGTCGGCAACAGATCCATTCACAGGCACAGCAGAATAGTTGGCAGCGTCTAGATCATATACCAGGTCCACTGATGTAGAAAATCCTCGTTCAACGGTTATACCATTGCCTATTTCAATGCCGGGTCCTATTACTATTGGCATCAATGATCTCCTAGTACATGCAGTGCATGATTGGTGTGTTTGATACGATCCTCTAGGCCAATAAATCCACCGTTGATGGCACGAGTTAACCCTTTGACATCATTGGCGTCAGCAAAGCGATTGAGATTGTTTTGTTCCCAGAAGAAACAGGCACTTTGTGCCGCGCCTTCAAATGTGGCCAGATATTCGGCAGCCTCTTCTACTGATATACCCAGGCTGCCAGCAAAAAATGTGTAGTTGTCTTTGCCTGTGAGTTGGATCAAGCCGCGACCACAATAGCGCCAACCATCACCTGATGCTTCGTCGCCGTTGCCCATTCTGCTGGCATACACTCGGTTGGCAATCCTCTCAGGCTTGTTGGCATACTCGGCTGCCAAGGCGTCTGTGGGGAAATACTTGGGGAATACCTTGCGCAGGCTCACTGCTTTGTAGTTGAGATTCTCTTTGATGAACACAAAGTTTCCTGACTCATGTGCGCATTGTGCTATAAAGTGTGCAACTCGCAATGGAGTATCAATGCCATAGTCTGGCAGCAGTTGATCCAGTGCTTCATGCCAGTGGGCAATGTGGGGATTTTTGACCATTTGTTTTAGTTGGTCAAGAGTTAGTATGCTACTCATTTATAGGCTCCTATTATTTTTATCAGCAGTTCCATTTACGCAGGGCCAGAGCCTTGCGTGTGGGCTTGCCGTTGGGCTTTTTCATTGGCCCTTTGACCCCTGACATTCTAGCGCAGAAACTCTTACGGCGTTTGGCAGCTTTTGATCCAGGCTTGAGTTTTGATGGTTTGGTAGTCACTGCCATTTGTAATTTTGAACCTGGGTTCTCTCTACGATAACTGGCCACACCTTTGGCGTTGAGTCCACCTTTTTTGCTCTTGCCTTCTTTTCTGCGCCAGGCCGCTGTTTCATACAGCACATTGTCCGGAAGTGCTTCAAAACTTTCCCATACCAGATCTTCACTCACGCGATTCTTTTGGGCCATTTCTGACACTAGATCTTCCATGGCTTCGAACATCTCATCCACTTCCGGATCTACTTCGTCTGATGCTTCTTCTGAGTACATGTAGTCCCACACAGTGACCAACATTGATTTGGCCACAGCAATCTTTTCCTGACACCATTCAGGCAAGTTATCACCGCTTTGAATTAACTCATCAATGCCTTCTACAGCACGGCTCAGTGTTTCAAGGTTATTGTCGGCCATGCCTGCTTCGTCATCGTATTCAGGATTGTAGTCTTCTGCTATGCCTTGTTGACCCGACATATCCATCAGTTGTCGAACATAGAAATTATAATGACCACGACGGCTGTTGTATTCTCTATTGCCCAGCACAGTCTTTAATGCGGCCACAGCATCACTTGCTTCTGAACCACGCATTATTTTTAGTGCGTCAGTCACAAGTGAATCCACACGCTGTGAACCTTCAGCTACCCCTTCTGACTTGTTGCCCCAGTTGCCAGCACCTTTTTTGCGACACTGTACCAGTCGACCCGAAGCATACGCTGACGGCCATACCTTGGCACTGGCTTTGACTTTGTGATAGCAAGCATCTTTCTTTTCTGCCAGGACTAGGTCACTGAATGCAGGACCACCGCACTTAGGGCAAGTCATTTGAGATTCGTTTACAAGTTGATTGATTTTCATTTTTTCTTTGTGGCCACGTTGATGGCTGCTCCTTTGCGATTGGCGTCAGGATCTTGACGACGTTTGCGAGCCGCTGCACTTGCACGGCCTTTTTTGCCCAGGGCATGTGCCTTGGCTTGTGGTAAACACTTGGGTTTGCCTTCTGATTCTGAATCACGAGCACAGTCTCCACGGATTTTGCCGTCTGGACCAAATCGCACCCATTTTTGTTTGAACCACTTGCGCAGATCTTCTTCAAGGTCTGCTTCGCTGATCTTTTTGCAACTGCCTGGTGAGTATTCAGCTGTGCCTGGCACACGCCGATAGCCCTTCCAACAAGATTCCAGTATTTCTCTGTATCTCATCGGGTTGCACTTTCAAAAATTTTTCTTTGTTCGCCGTACCAGTCTTGCCAGCCGTCTCTGCGAGCCGAACATTCATAGTAGGTGGCATAATTTTTCACAACCACACGTAGAAGATCAGTGATTGCAGTTTCAGTGGGCAACATCTGAGTCAACTCTGGGCAGCTTTTCATCAGCTCCGGCGGTGCATCAGGAAATTTTTGCTTGACTGGGACTACAGTAGAGCAGGCTGACAAGATCACGACAGTCAATAACAAAGCCATGCTTTTCATTTTTTGTCTCCCTGTGCTGCACGATTCAGAATGGCCGCTGCATTGTGAGCATCTATCACCGCAGCTGGTACAGGGCAGTTTTCAATGTATTTGATAACTTCCTCACGCTTGATTCTTTCAGGGCCTTCTACCATTACTTCTTTGGTGTTCCATTTATCAATATACTTGATAATTTCTTCGCCTTTTTCTCGCACCACTCGGGTTTTTTCTACCACACGAGTTTGCACTTCCACATTGGTCTTGGCACTGCGAGCCTCAGCTTCGGCAACCTTTAGTTCCATTTCGGCCACACGCTGTCGCCATTCAGATTCTACTGAATAGCCACCACGTAGGTACACGCCCAGCGCCAACAGCACAATGCCAGCAATCTTGAACGGCAGTTGATACTGCCAAATTACAGGTATGCGATGCGCAAACAGGCCAGCCACGGCCAAGATCACACCCAGCACAAGTA
>Ga0315909_10000277_pt1 | contig 66903 bp, 59 predicted proteins | sample LakEriMetagenome_11_FD_203527 | JGI IMG/M metagenome (GOLD analysis project Ga0315909, IMG submission 203527) | Freshwater fungal communities from buoy surface, Lake Erie, Ohio, United States - Buoy 2 MA125 | ecosystem: Environmental > Aquatic > Freshwater > Lake | place: USA: Lake Erie, Ohio...
TGTTCTCCATAATGCCCTGAACGAAAGCGCCAGGAGCAGAAGGATCAGCAACGATATCAGCAGCAGTTGCAAGTCGCAGGTCATCTTGTACTAGATTATAACCCTCTTTTGTCATAACGACGGAACCTAAAGCACGTGATGAAACGCCAAGGCCGACACCAGACTCGATTAGATTCTTAGCAATCAAACCATATGGTGTTTCCATAATCAGTGCTTTACCGACAAATGTATTGCCATTCTCTACCAAACTTGTAATTTTATGTGACACACGTTCTAGATTCAGTGATGGTGTATCTGGATGTCCTAGTTCGCCAAGCGCACGATTTGTATCAATATATTCTTGTTTGTATCGTTCGACTTCACTACGAAGTGTGTCCATTTTGTACATACGGTTGTTGCGATTGACTGTATCACCAACCAAAAATATGCCTTCAATGTAAAGATTCTTTTTACCGTCTTCAGATTTTTCGGTAAGATATCTTACATTTTCAATATGTTCTTTGATGAGTTTCATTATAGACTGACTCCTGTATATGGATCGACATTGTATGTTGCATACTTGGCAAGGTGTAAAATTACTGTACCGCCTGTATTGATTTCAATTACAATGCTTGAGGTATTATTATTGGCAACTGAGTAACCATATGAATCAAAATCCATATCACCGCCATTTAGCAGTGCTAAGAGAGGCACTCCGTTTCTTGTGATACGAACGCTGCCGTTTGTTGACCACAAAACATGTTTGATGTCAGCAGCAGTAACAGTTTCAGTTGTAGCATTCGCTCTTAAATTATTAAGAGTGATAGTATATGTTCCTGCATCGACTGCACGAACAATCGATGAGCCTCTTAGAGTATTGGTAATTTCAAATGGCATTTTATTTTAGTCCCATTGCTTGACGACGGCGCATTGACATCTTTCTTTTTAACAATGTGCGTCTTAGTTTACTTTTTCTTGTAGTTTTCCAAGAACGTTTTAACAAACGTGCTTTACGTAATCTTACTGTTGCTGGTATGCGTTTCACTGTATTACCAGAAATGCGATAACCTTTTAGTCCAGATTTTTTTACATTGCGTTGAACTATAATTTTACCTTTTTTATTGCGACGAATACGACGGCGTACTTTTGTGATGCGTCCCATTTTTTGAATGTTTGGATTGCGTTTCTTAGCCGCTTCTTCCAACACTTCTTCGTCAACTTCAATCTCTTCAAACATTGCATCAACAATGTACGGCTTTGCTTCTTCCATGCGAACAGAAGCAATTTCGTTCAGACGTTCAAAGATTAACTCTTTGGCTTCGTCTAATTTATTTTGCAGAATTAAGTCTACAAAATTCATATAGTTTTCCAAACGTTGCTACAGATTCAGTTAGTTGCTGCCAAAAAACTTCTTTGCTGTCTTCTTCTAACTGACCGTATGTGTTTATAATTTGTTGTTTTGTTTCTTCGTTTAGATTAATAATGTTACCATCATTCAGTAAAAGTTCTTCAGACTCAATCAATTCTTTGACGTATTCTTCCGCTTGTACAACTGGATCAACGGCAGGACCATACGGTAAACTAAAAACTCTTTTGAGTTTATCACTCCAGTACATTGCAATTCGTGTACCATCTGGATACAGTCTTACCGCTTTACGTTTGATAACTAGCACAGCGGGTGGATCAGGTAATAATGGATAAGAACTACCGACGCTATCCATTCTTGCTTCTTCTAAATCTTCACGAATGGCTTGTTTTGCTTTACCGTAAAGTTGTTTACTTGAAACTAAATCTACCATGCGATTGAAAAGATTACGCATGATCTCACGATCGGCACTGTTAAACTGTGGGCGTTCTTCACCCATCTTATCTAAAATTTTGTGAATGCGTTGCAGTTGTGCTTTATTGGCTAAGCCCGCACGAACAAGTGCATCGAACTTAGAGTAGTCCTGCTTTTCTTCTTCTACGATAGATTTAAATTCGAGTAAAGATTTCATTCTTGCTCTACGGCTTCTTCACTGTCGGTAACTTCTTCGTCGTTTTGCTCTTTCCCGCCAAATAAAGTAGAAGCGATTTCTTGCTTACGGCCCTGGAGCGCATCGAACGCTTTTGCGGATAAAACATTTTCTATGCCTTCTTTTGCTGCTGCGCTATCACCAGCTGCAATATTGTTGATAATATCTTTTAATTCCATAATAACCTTTCTTATTTGCGTCTGTTATTTATACTGACAACCGATTTACTCACTTCATCATCCAAACCAGGCGTCAACGATTCTTCCTGCTCTTCAGTATTTTCAATCGTATTGTCTTCTGGTTCTGCTTGTGGTGCAGCGCCTTGTGGCGGACCACCTAAAACAGGACCTTGCATGTCATCAGGCAACGTGTCTTTCTCTTTTTGTATTTCTGCTTGCATTGCCTCAATCTCTTCGTCCGTCATCATGAGAACTTTGTTCATTACATAATTATTAGAGAAATAACGACCAACAAATGGATCAACCAGACTTACCATTTGCAATCTGTTTTGTAATAATTCTGCTTCACGAAGTTCAGTAAAGTTATTATCTTTACGGAAGTCGTAGTAGATATCTTCTTTAAAATTATCCCACTCCTCACGTGTACAAATACCTTTGAGTACCAATTGTACTTTAAGTGCTTCATCAAAAATTTGTGAGAATTTATTACGCAGACGTACAACAAACTTAGCAAACTTTAATTCATCACGGGTAACTTCTTGTGAACGGCCAAGACCTGCTAAACCACCTTCTTGTGATTCAAGGCGTGAATAAGGTACGTTTAAAGATTGTAATAGTTTCTTTTGAAAATACTTGACATCTTCTAACTCACCTAAGTTTTGACCTGCAGGCAATGTGGTAATCTCTGTACCTTTACCACCTTCACGGCGTGGTAACCAGAAATCTTCCAGCATAGACATGTGCTTACGTTCGTCACGAATCTCACCGGTGTTGGCATCATACACCAACTTGTTACGATACTTGATCATGATGTCACGTAGGTATTGTTCTGCTTTACCACGTGGCAAGTTACCTACATCAATGTAAAAGATACGGCGTTCTGGCGCACGTGAAATGCGGTAGATAACAATCGCATCTTCAATCATTCTAAGTTGATTGAGTGGCTTGATTGCTTTGTGTAGATATGAGATAACAAATGTATTCTTAGCATCCATCAAGCCAGAGTTGACGTTGATGATTGCATCTGGTGCAATACGAATACCTTGACCTACATTTGAAGTAAATGTTTGAGTTGTTGTACCACGGTCATTATAGACATAGTATTCAGCAACCGATACAACAATCATTGCTCCTGTTTTTGGATCACGATCTTTTTTAATCTCACGCACTTTACGGATCTTGCGTGGATCAATGTATCTAAGTTCTTGAATACCTTCTTTTGGATTCTTGTCGTTGACTACGATATGATAAAATACACGACCATCAATATACCAACGTTTAAAAACATCGTCAGCCAAATTACTAAAGTTCAACATCTTTAATACCGTGTTGAACTCTTCGATAATTTTTTTCTTGATTGTTTCTGGTTGTTTGAGATTGTCTAGAACAATATCAACAACTTTACCTTGATCGTCATGTGTGATGGCTTCATTGACGATTTCATCAATTGCCATTTGACACTCTGGATGATTTGACATCTCACGATAACGTGTGATGAGTTCTATTTCGTTTCGAACAGAACCTTCAAGATCAACATAGGTACCGTAGTAAGCATTTTGCGTAACGGTAACCGCACCATCATCTACGGTTGCGGAAGGCAGCGCAAAGGATGCCTGTTCAGGCTTTTCAGCCTTGACGACATCCTTCGAGCCTATTGTAAAGCCGAAAAGTTTAATTGCCATTAAGTATCATCCTGTAATAAAAGTAGGGCAAAAGCCCTACTCTTAGACTACGCCGTTTTCAACTGATTCCCACCACTGATAGGTGAGAGTCACTGAAAACTCTTCAATAGTATCATTTGAACCCCAATCAACATCAATTGGAGTGATGTCAGAAGGAAACAAACCAACAAATTTATATTTCTTGATTGAATTTCCCGACTTGCCAAATTGTGTAACTTCACCATCAACAGTGTATCCTAATGGTGTAGTCGCAACTGGGTTACGAATGTTCAGATTATGGCTATTGATGCCATTCATCCAACGTTCGAAAGCATTACGAACAATAAAGTCTTCGTCATTAATGATTGTTACTGTCCAATCAGCAAATGTACGATTACCCACAAACTTTAATTCACGACCAAAGTATTGAACAGGCACAACGCCCAGAGTTGCTCCTGGAAGTTGTGCTGTCTTACACATGAACGTCATTTTTGTTTGTGCGTTTCCTGGTAATGAGAACGCAGGAAACGGCATACTTACCTCAAATAGATTTGGGCGGGCACCGTCACCTGTTAATTGTGAACGGAACTGATTTACGTTAAATGCCATTTAATTTTCTCCTGTTTCTCTTTATTTAGACTGTACCTACCACTTCACTGAAACTTACACCCGTACGTACTGCAACGAAGTTAAGTTGAATGAAGTTAATCGAACGAGCAGGTTTAATGTAAATGTCACCAACAAATTCATTACGATCAATAACTCCTGGTGTGTTGTTCGTGTCATCACAGACCACACGGAAGTCGGTAATACCACGACGACCTTGGACATCACGCAGGAATGGCTCTACTAAAGAAACAAATTGGGCACGTGTAAACTGATCATTAAACTCAAACAGAGAGAAACGTGCTGCACGTGAAATTGCTTTTTCAAGTGTGATGAACAAACGGCGAACATTGATACGATCAAATGCGCTTGGCTTACTCAACATTGTCTTGTCACCATATAGAACTGTGCCTTCACCTGGGAACGAAACAACAGGATTAACACCTTTTTGATACAGTGTATCACGTTCTGTTTTTGTTGGATTCCAAGCAAGTTTGATGATGTTTTTAATTACTCCACGATTCATACCACCAGGTGAGAACCATGGATCACGTTCTGTATCGGTACGTACACATACGCCGGCAATGTCACCGTTAAGAGGAATCCAACGATAAACATCATTGTACTTATCGTACTGATATTTGTAGCCTGAATCGATTACTGCATATGAAGATGATGTTAATGTATCACGATATGCCACAACATCCGTTGCTTCATTACCAGCATTATCAACACAGTCTGCTTTTTCTGGAGAAAGGAATGCAACGCAGTCTTTACGTCCCTCAGCAATATTGCTAACAACATATGAAGCAACTGTGCTATTGCCTGTGCCAGTTACACATAAAGAGATTTCAACCGCTTCTGTATTTTTAAACAAATCCCATCCAGAATTAATTTGTGATGCGCCTACTACGCCGTCTGCACCATTTGACAGAGAGTATTCTACGTTTGCTGTGGTCGTTTTAAACGATGAAGCGTTGGCAGTAGAACCCCATGCTGTGCCAGCACTTAGATTTGCTGTTGCCGGATGTGCAGCCCACCATACATATTTTGATCTGTTTGAAATAACATTCTTGTAGTAATTGCTGTTGCCAGAATCATCTTTTGCATCCGATGCTTTTGAAACGAACGCATATTTTTCTAGAATTGTACCTGCTGTACCTGTCCACAAGCCATCTTCATCAACAACGACGATGTGAACTTCATCGTTTGCGCCGCCTTTGTTTGCAACGTATTCCGATGTTCCAGTATTTGCGCTGAATTGTGTGCGGTAAGGCCATGTTGCAAATGTTCCTAAATCTGCCATGGAAATTTTTAGTGAATTACCTAAAGCACCTGGCCAACGTGCTACCCATCCACCGTATGCGCCATCAGGATAATTGCTGTGATTGTCGTTCCAGTCATCCTCATTCTTAACGACAATTGCTCCGCCGTTTGCACTAGCGTTATTTGCGCCACTAGCAAGGGCACGAACGACTTTTAGATTGTTGCCATACGCCAGGAAATTCGCTGCGGAGAACCAATATTCATAATTATTGTTGTCTGGTTTACCAAACGTGTCCGCTAAACGAACCTCGTCGGCAATGGTTGTAACTACACTACATGGTCCCCAATTAAAAGGTCCTGAAAAAGCGCCAGCGGAAGTGACAACTGAAGGAATAACTGTAGTCAGATCAATCTCTGATACATTCACTCCAGGTGATAATTGAAATGCCATTGGATTTCTCCTTTTATTGTTGGGTCAATATTCTTTTTATGGTGTATTTAGTTTTTTATAAACTTGATGATAAATAACCCGCAGGTGGTTCCCACATATCCCCATCTTCTACTTCCATCTCTCTACGCAGACCGTCTTCAATAAAACCAAACGGTAATACGCTTTCTTCTCCCAACATATTCTGCTCTTCCAGCATAATCTTTCGGATATCAATTCTAGTCTCATCTTTGAAGAAAGTCTGTGCCGTCAGCCAAGCATAAAGCACCAAACCCATTACGATATCATCGTTATTACCTTCTTCGGCAGCATACGTATCCCTCGTTCGAACAAAAGTATTCAGTTCGGCAATGGTATCAAAGTCATTTATGATAAGTTTGTCATTTTCAATCAATGTCTTGAGGTTGGCACAACCAATTTTCTTGACTGATTTTGTCGTCTTTACACCAAAAGCCACTGAGCGTTTGAAACCAGCAGATATGCTCTGGCCTTTGATGTGATGATGCTCTAACTTATAGATGTTCTCATACTCTAAGTCATAATGTAGAATATCTACCACTTGCTGACCTACATTGTTTGTTTCAATTAGCACATAGGCTTGATTGTAACGATTGGCTAAAGCATAAATTGCTGTGGGTAAAAACAATAACGGTAACTTATTGTTGCGGTATCTTGCAACTTGTTTGTACGGTGCTTCTGTAGCATCAATAATATTGATAGTGTGATAGTCCATACCAACACCCTCCGAACAGTCTACGGTAGCAATGTAGATACGTCCGGGGCGTGGATCTTCGTATATAAACAGATTTCCGTCATCTTCAATTCGCATCGGGTCATAGAATGCCAATGAACGCAGTTTGGAACCAGAAATCAGTGTTGCTGAAGAACCAATAAATTCAGTTTCAAATTCTTGACGAAATTGTTCTTCAGAAGTATTTCGTATTGTTTCTTCTTTCCACTTTTCATCACGACCTGGTACCATTGACCAGTGAATCTCAAGTGTTTTGTATAGTGAACGATTTTCAATTGCATCCGTCCACATCTTATAGAACAGATTCAGACCGTTCGGTGTAGAAACAATGATTACTTTAGATGTTTTACCAGACGAAATAACAGGGTAAGTAGAAGTAAAAAAGTCTACTGCCATGTTATGTGGCACAAAAGCAAATTCGTCAAGAAAAATTAGATTGTATGAACCACCTCGAACACCCGCTGCTGATGTTGCATACGCATAAATCTTTGAGCCGTTTTCTAATTCAATTGAACGTTTGTTCCAGTTAATGATGCCTTGCTGAAGCCACATGGGTAGATACTCATATGCTTTCTGTATCTTGGCAAGAATGTCTTGTGCAAGTTGAAGTTTGTTAGCCAGAATACCAATTACAAATTCTTCATTGAACAGTGCAGACCACAGCATGTAACCAACAGTCGTAGTTGTTTTACCAACCTGTCGTGGCATCTTTGCAATGACAAAACGATTGTTGTGAAATTGTGTGACCATATCTTCTTGAAATGGCCACATATCAAAAGGCACAAGGCCTTTATCTACGTTGACAATCTTAACGTAGGTGCGAATGAAATACACCGGATCTTCGGTGCATTTTACAATTTCTTTTAATTGTTCTTCGGTATAGGATATTTCAACACCGACTCTTTTAAGTCGGGCGTTACCAAGGTATCCGTCATCCATAATTTAACGTGTGAAACTCTTCAGCATCCAACCATGTTTCTGATGAGCATCAAGAATATCTTGTAAGAAGTTGCCTACCGCAGGTTCGTCTGCCGCATCTGCAAGTGCAATACCTGTACGCAATTCCATGATATACTTGTCATTGTCTTGAGCAAGTTCAGACATCATGATAAGTGGTGAAGGTATGGCAACAATGTCTTGCACCTTTGACAGTTCCATCATTCGTGCAAGTGTTGTTGGTGCATATGAATTTAACGCACGAATATGTTCGGCAATTGAATCGGTCTGATCAAACACTGCATCATAAAAGTCTCCTAAGAAACCATGATACTGTGCAAAGTCTGGACCCTCTACATTCCAATGAAAGGTGTGTGCTTTGAAATACAAACCAAAGTTTGTACCTAAAATAACCTTCATCTGTTCGATTAGTTGTTCCATAATTTTATTTATTTCCTTTAATCATTTTAAGTAATTCGTTAGTGGAGCCAACAAACACTGCCTTATCTATGTTGACTCCTTTACTAGTTTCAGATTGAGGTGCAAGCTCTTTTTTTCTTTTCTGTAACTCTAGTAAATCTTTGTTCATCTCAGCCAAATTCTTCATCATTGTGGCTAAGACTTCATATGCTCTTGGTGATTCTGATTGATTTGCAACTGATGCCAGTTCTGTCATTGCTCTGTTGCCATTATTAATTAGTTCACGCATATTTGTACGAGCAAATTCAGCATCAGCGTCAATTTGATTGTTGCTGTCATTTACAACAGCAGGCAATGTTTCTATAGTTTTTTCTTCAATCGGTTCAACATCGAAGATTTCTGATAAGTTTTTATTTAATTTTTTCATAATGTATCAGGCCATTCTTTAATTGTTTCAATGAATCCAAAGTCCGAAGGTGGCGCAGCATTTGTAGGAGTAGGCTCAGTGATTATTGCAACTGCATTAATTGAATTGATGTCTGATGTTGAGACATTATATCTTGCGCCAGAATAATCACCCGTAAGAGTATATCCAGTTTCAATATACTTATTACCGCCAGTAATAACTAACGCTCCTAATGATGTGTTGCTGAAGTATTCTACCGTGCCAAAGAAACCATTTGCAGAATCACGAATTGTTTCACCAGTGGTAAATACATTATTACCATTTGCGTAATCGACGTAAACTTTTTGTACCAGTTTTGATGTTAAATCAATATTCAGATTCGAATTTGCAGCATGAATAATTTTGCCAGATTTGACAGGTGGCCAGATGAAACTCTTAGCCGTAAACGTCAAATCCCACATAATTATTCTTGTTGTGCCATCACTCATTCCACCTTCATACTCAACTGTAGATGCTACAGAATTCAGTATAATAGGCACAGTATATTTCTGACCCATCGATGGAATAAAATCTACAACAACACTAAAGTCTGGTGTGAAGAATGGTAAAATTTGTTCGAGTATCTGTGTGCCGTCTTCTGTATTGCGAACATAAATCGACAGACTGAACTCGAAATTATAAGGCACAGGAAGAAACTGTGTTGCAACACCGGTGTTTGTCGCAGCAGAAAAATTTTGTAGTGTTGAAATTTGTTTACGGCTTGCATCATACTCAAGACTGTCAAGATTGAATGACATTCTTGGTATAACAGAATTAATTGACTTAACTAAATTTGGATCGGATGTAATCTGTGTCAGATATCTTTCTTTTGGTCCATAAGATAGTGGTACTTTAAGTTTTTCTTTTGGATTACCTGACTGTGTATAGCGAACAATCTCAAGATCATTAAACAACGTGCCAAACACAACAACCATCTTACGAATGGTGCGGTGATAAAACTGAGCATTACCTAACATTACGGTTCTCCAAACGGATTAACTTCCGTAAAGTCGATGATGCCATCACTGGCTGCTTCAATACGTGCATTGTCGATAATGTCTTCAAACGCTGTGTTCTGAACTGGCGCATCCGTTGCAAGCGTTACTGTCCACTGTGCGCTGCTTGTGTTACCGTGTACATTGGCTGATGATGTAAAATCACCCTGCATACGATACACATCGATGTATGCATTTGGCTGAAAATCATAAACTAATGCTTGTGCTGTGGCTGAAGAAAGATTTGAACCTTGATAAACAATCTCATCATTAACGAATCTGCCCGAACCTGATCCTAATGATATACGAAGTTTTGGATAGTAATTACGAATGTTACCATCAATCTCATCAATTCCAGTTTCGATAACCTCATTTGAGAAATAAAATTGTTTCATTTTCAAAGCATACACATACACATTACCACCACGACCACGGCCTAATGTGTAGAACATTGCTTGATCGTTCTCTGATTCTACGCTGGTAATCTCAAAGAAACTTGTAGTCATTGGTATGTAAATCAAATCACCTTCAAGTGGTCGTGTCAGACCATTGACCGCATATCTAAATCTCAATCTAGATACAAGCAACGTTGCTTCGTCACGAATCTCTAAACCAAACTTAGATATAAAGTCTTGCTCACCATCAAACCCAGTTACATTTTCTAGGTACATTTCAATCGGATGTGCAGTACGATATTCTTTTAGAACATCTTCACCGAACAAATAATCTACTTGATCACGTGTTGTACGTGGTAGATAATAAACATCCAAGCCATAAATCTTGAGTGCTTCAATAACAAGATTTTCAACCAATAGTTGTTCTGGAGTGATAACATTACCACCTCCTAATCTACTGGGAAAATTATTGAAGTAAAAGTTTGTAGTCATTAGCCAGTAAAGATTTCTGACGGCAGTGAACCCATCATATAAATCTGTTCTTCCATATCTTTTATTTCTTCCGATGCTTCATCATAAATCTTTTGACCATTTAATGTGACACCGCCTGGCATTTGAATGCCCTCAAACTTTTTGAGATTGTTGCCCCATTGTTGTTTGATTTTTGCGGTAGCCAATTGTTTCAGAAAACGATCATTCCAAATATCCGTAGTGCCTTCAATTTGAATTGCGGAATTATTATGTGTTAATGTTGGTGGACCAATCAATGTTAGACTTGTAGGCGACTCAATATTACCAACTTGTTTTGATTCTCCACCAATAGAAATGAAGTCGAACGGTACAATTTCTTGATCAAACTTTGTACCATAACCCACAATTGTATTCGACGAAGGTGAACCACTCACTGTGCCTGTCAATACAACAGTTTCTGGTTGAATTGCACGATAACACTCAACGACAATCCATTCACCAGGTTCAACATCTCTGGTCCAATCGATGTCTAAGAACACTTTGTTTTGGTGACGGTTGAAACGAAACTGTGGTGTACCAGAGAAAAGTAAATTCAGTGTACGTAGATGCTGCATCGTGATTTCATATGACACATAAGATACCGACGTAAAGTCATAGAGATCGTGCAGACGCAACTGATAACGCAAGTCAAACATGTTGATTGACGCATTTGATTGGTCAAACGGAAAAATGCCTGTGACAAATTGTACGGCATCTGGACAATAAATCCATTTACGATTGATGTCTTCCTGCGTAATCTGATGTTTCATGAACAGTTTTTCTGTTCCATCATAATGATAATCACGCCAAAAACCGAGCGCATCCTCAATGCGATCATCAACTTGATCATCATCTACGTTAATTTCAATGACTGGCCAGCCTAATCTACGTAGGCAGTAGTCTTTGAATTGTTGTCTTGTTCTTATAGTTGCCATAGTTGTTTATTTATTTTAGCCCCATTTGACAATAACGACACCTGAACCACCATTGGTTGTTGCACCGCCACCACCACCGCCACGATTAGATACAGCTGGAGTTCCTGCACTAGTGACACCTGCTGTACCACCATTCGCACCACCACAAATGAAATGTCCAAAACCACCTGAGCCTGCTGGCGTATCAATTGCACCTCCACCACCACCAGCAAAACCAGTATTTGAACCGGTAATTGTTGAAAATATTCCTATACCACCGTTTCCTGCAATGATAGGTCCACCCCAAAAATTCGTGCTACTACCACCACCTACTCCACCGGCACCACCTCCACCACCAACACCTTTGGTGCCAGTATTGAAAAAACCAGCACCGCCATCAAAACCTTCTGCTGGACTGTAAGCACCAGCATTTCCTAAGCCACCCGGTGAATTTGGACCCCAAGCACCAGGTTGATTTGAAACTCCTCCTCCACCTCCAGAACCGCCAGCAAATCCGCCACCTAAAAATGTATCATTTGCACCACCACCGCCGCCGGTTCCCCAAACTGCACCACCTCCACTTGTCGTAACAAAAAAACCACTATTTGAACCTGATGCTGAACTTCCTCCAGCACCGACAGAAATCGTATAACTTGTTCCAGGAGACACTGAATGTGAGTTGCTGATTCTAACTCCTCCTCCACCACCGCCTCCACCAGCAACGCCACCACCGCCTCCACCAGCAACAATAAGATAACTGATAGTTGAAACGCCTGGTGGCACAATCCATGTATCGGATGATAAGAATATTCTAAAGGGAGGACCTATTGGTCCGAAACCCGGTGCTGTAAATCTCCTTAAACTGAATAAATTATCTTTGTAGTTACGAACGCCCGGCGTAGTAAATTTTTTTACACTGAATTTATTATTCGTATACCTACGAATCGACATTAGTACATCTCCGTACCAAATGCACTAAACGAAACTGTGGTTGTATTGGCGTTTACTGATATTTGCGACGAAGCATTTAAAGTAATACCTAAACTTAAAGAAATAGAATCATTACCCGGAATAGACACACGCCACGCTAGATAGTTTGCATTTGCAGTCGCTACGCCAGATACATTTGCGGCCACACTAAACACGGCAGCGTTAGCATCCAAATTAGCAATATTAATTGATGAAATGACAGCGGAATTTGCAGCAGGTACTTGATACAATCTTGTTAAAGTGTTTGCTGCTGGATTTTGTTGACCTAAAATGGTATAATTTCTTGGCATTATTTTTCCTTATGAGCCTAAACCAAATAAAAAATAATCTTCAAAGGCGTTAGGTTCAGATAACTTAGCGTTTGTGACTGCGCCATTCGCAATCAGATTTTCTGTGACTGAACTTGCAACAATATTATTTGTGCGAACAACATTTGATGACAACAAATTACCCGTAATAGAACCTGCAACAATATTGTTCGTTGCAATAACATTTGACGGCAATAAATTACCGGTTATAGCACCAGTAACAATATTGTTTGTGCTGACAGAAGTAGGTCCTATGGTATTACCAATTACGGCACCACTTTGAATTATACTCGTTCTAACTCTTTGTATCATTCTAAACCTTAACTAATTTGTCCTTGAGCCAGTGCAAAATTGCTGTTTGATGCCAACACCGTGTATGTATTTGCTGCTGTCTTTAAAATATTAAATGAATATAAATCGATTGATTCTTGTTGTGCTGTAGCAAAACCTGGTGCAGAATTGCCTAACCACCAAACAGTTTGTAAAACTCCATCTACATGTACATTTGCACGATATCTTATGGCGCCTTGCTTTAACAAAATTGCAGAACTAACTGATTGTCCTAAACCTAATTGAGAGTCTAAAGTATTTTGTGTATTTGCTCTAAAGTTGAATGTTACATTACCAGTGGTGTTTGACGAAAAGAAATATACAGTATTATTCAAAACATTAATAATCACATTACCAGTAGCACCAGTAGTAAATACATTTGCAGTTTCAAAAACTCTAACTAAAGATAAAGATAGATTGGGTGTAAGTGTATTTGAGCCCACAGCCGATGCTGCAATCAGGTTACCTGTGACAGAACCAGCAACAATATTATTTGTACCAATGATGTTCGGATTTAAATGGTTACCAGATATTGATGCATTAACAATCAAATTACCAGTAATAGAACCAGCAACAATATTATTTGTACCAATAATGTTCGGATTCAAATGATTGCCAGAAATCGCCGCTGCCGCTATTGAGTTACCTTGAATAGCACCCGTGGCAATTTTGCCTGCAATGATGGCGGCTTCTGCTATACGACCCGATTCTACTTTTTGTTCTGACATTTTAAACCATTTTTAATTTTTAGATAAACACAATTATTTATTAAGTAATTCGCTCTCTGAATGCCAAAGTCCTATTGGGCAAGATTTATAAGCAAGTTTTACTTTCACTGGCATAAAACAATTACATTTACTACAAAAATTTAACTTTGTATAAAACTCACATTGATTACAATGTGCGAGCCTTTGCTCTTGAATATTTTCTGAAACAAACATTATCGTATGTAAACCTCAACTCTGGCTGATCTATTGATGCCATTTGAATCTTGACAACATCCGATTGCATCACCAGCACTATAATTACCAAAACCACTATCCATACCAATACCACCACTCACATCGTCTGAACCGGAAAACGAACCTCCATTAGCAAGTGTTGCTGGTCCAGTATAGTTGCCCTCACCATTCTCATTCCATCCAAATCCCCAACGAACTTTAGCACTACCATTTCCGTATGAGGGATTAGGAAAGTTTTTAAAATTGAATCCATAAAAGTTAATAGCATTTTGAGATGAAAAAATACCATTACCCCAATCAGGAGAACTTTTCGCCAATCCTATAAAATAACCACCATAATTGCCAGCAGTGTTTACCGTGCCAGTATTATATGTGCCTTGTGTATTAAAAAAGTTGACTAATGTGGTGGTACTTCCTGCAAAAAAATTATTTTGTAGCCAACTCCAACAACTGTAAGGATTTGTTCCAAGTCCTCCACCATTAGTTGTAATATCAGGCCAAAGTGCCATAATATCTTTAGCCGCAAAATAATTCATAGTATCAAACTTAGCATCACCATCGTTTCTATTAGATGCCGTAGGATTTAAAGTGTTTATTGTATTCCAGTAGTTTGCACTATAATTAAAAGTTGTGCCTCTGGTCGCTTTCATTGCCATCATCCATCCACCACCATTGGCAGACGAATTCATTAAACAAAAAACTTGAGTGGGTCCAACTGTGGGTAAATCAATCCAATAAAGACCATCGGTATTTGTACCTGTTGCTGATTTAATAGCAGCAGCACTGACTGCTGCACTTGCAGCAGATAAACCATCTCTTACTCCAGTACCAAGACCATAACCTCTACCTGAAGCAGCACCAAATGTAGTTACTAAGGGCATTATCCAAAACCATAAACTGTTCTTGAACCCAAAACCGAATAAGAATTGGCTCCTACTTTTATTGTTGTGAATGTATACACATCTAACTGCTGATTTGTGATTGTCGAAATAAAAGTTGGTCTAGAATTTCCTGACCATCTTGTACTGTTTGCTTGATATCTACCATCAATAGAAAGATTTGCAGTAAACTGCGTATTGCCCTGTGTCAATATAAATGCTGTTGTAATTGATTGACCATTACCTATCAAACTGTCAAGTGGCACTTCGGGACTTACACGAAGATCAAAAGTAAGATTGCCTGCTGTGTTACCTGTCAAATAATAAACCGAACTGTCACCGACAAAAACACTTACATTACCGTTTGCAGAACCAGGTATTAAATACGCATTTTCTAGTATACGACTAATCGGACTAAACTTCGTTGATGGTAACGACGACTCAGCAATAGCCACACCATTGACAGTGTTTCTGGCAAGGTTTAAATTGACACCAATTGTAATGGTGTTAGAAGCAGGGTTGAAAGATATGTTTCGATTTACATACTCAACATCTGCTCTACCTGATAAACCAGGCTGCAAGTTGAAATAAAATTCTTTGTTTTCATTTACAACTTGCAGTATTGGTAATGTAGTTACTGATAACATTTATGCCTGTGCTTCTGTCCACGACAATCTAGAGAAGATAGATGCTGCTGCCGTACCAACGTTTCGGGCACAAACTGTAATAATATCAGGTCCATCTGGATAGAAGCCTCGGTTAGGATCAAGCGTTCCTCCACCTAAAATACTATTACCTAAGTCACGAACCAAGTTGAGTTCAACTGAAGTCGTTGTCAAGTTTGTAGAACCACCAGATGAGTTAGTGAAGAAGCCGTAAATAACTTCACCACCATCAATTCTTGTGTCAGCGGTGTGATTAACATATTGTACCAAACTTGAGCCACCAACCGAAGCCCATTGAGGTGCAGCGTTTGCTGTTGATGCATTCAGCAAAATTTCCATCAAGAACTGACCGCCAGAGAGAAGGTCTAACTGACGCAGAATCATTTGCATACGATTAATCACTTCACGATCACCAAGTCTTGAGCCAGGAACACCATTACTTACTGATGGCGCAACACGGAAACTTTGCAGTGCCATACGTTGTCCAGGAGGCACACTTCTTGCTATTGACATGCCCTGTGTAAACACGAAAGATTTATCATCATCGTAACGACCATCCATAATTACAGAAGTACCCCAATGACTCAATCTAGGTGAATACCCTGGCGCATGAAGTTCAACAGAAGTTGGTGAGGTTGTTGAGAACGTAAACGTTTGTGCTGTGTTACCCATCGGAATAAATGTCACAAGACCCGTGCCACCAATTTGTGGTGCTTGTGAAAGTTGAATCGATACGCCAGGAGTAACTGAAGTAATCACAGCGGTGCCAGGAATATTAGCATTGCTTACATACATCCCAGGTTGAATACCAGTTGTGGCTTGACCCGCAACCAAGTTCAACACCGTGCTTGTCGTAGACATCACGCAGTTGATTGTAGTACCGGGTTGACCACGTGTCAGATTGTTAAATGTCCAACCTGATGGTGAATTATTTGAGATGCCATTATAGTTAATGAATTCACTTAAACCACCAGGTCCACCATATACCCACAATGTACCTGCTGTTGGGAACGCAGAAGCATTCGCCACATTCATGGTGCTATCACCAGAGTTCATCGTTGCTTGAAGTCTAGTTCTACGTGAGAATGTGTTGGTTTCATAACGTGCGGGCAAGTTACCTGAACGCATGTATGCTTCATAGTTGACATTGTTATTAATTACTTTATGACAGTAAATAATATTACCGTCTGCACCACGGAATCCCCAACGAACAAAACCAGCACCGTACCACGAATAATCCAGATACAACATTTGCATCCTACTCAAATCAATATTGTATCCTGATGGTCCTGTTCCATCGCAACGGTCAAGATTCCACGTGTTTTGTGGGTAACGATAATCAATCGTCTTATTTGCAACTGCTTGGAAAAGTGGCGTTTCACCACGATACGCAGGAGAAATGTGTAATCTTGTATCAGAATTAATTTCGATGACACGATATGACATGCCTTTGATAACGATATAATCACCAACTTCGAGTTCAGAAGAGAACTTGGTTGTTACACCGTTGACAGTAACGCCATCAATCTGCGTATTTGAAGTGTTTGCAGAAACGTAACCAGAGAGTTGACGAGTAGATGAGCGTCTAACGGCTGCTAATGTTGTACCATCATATTCAAAGAACAAACCGTTTTGATCATCAAACATACCAATACGGTTAATAGCACCGAACCAATTGTTTACAGTCACACGATATAATCCCGTTGCTGTAGAAGATGAAGGTGTGCTATTCGCAACATATGTAAATGTATAAGGATCAATTGTTTCACGAACATTAAATATTCCGTTGTATGCCGTTTCTAAACAGTTGGCAACATTAATTGATACATTTGCATCTAAAAAGTGTGGTTCTTTTGTTCTGACTGTTACAACCACACCAGAACTTGTAATGCTATCAACACGCATCGCCGGCTTAATCAACGTACCAGTTGACATCTGAATACCTTTACCAGACTGATAACGGAAATAACGGCGTGTTTGACGAATCAATTGATTATTATGACCTTCTGCTGCTGTGCCGAATTCAACACCACCATCATACGCACGATGCACGATTGTTGAACGACCAGCAGAGAACAAGTTTGCAAGTGAAGATGTGATACCGCCAGAACTTACTGGTGCTACGTTAGCATCAATACGGAAAGTAGTATTAGAGTAAACACCAGTAATTGTGTAAGTACCGTTTGGTGTACCAGACGTTGCAGCAAATGCACCTTGAATAATAACTTCATTACCTAATGACAAACCATGTGGTTGAGTTGTTGTTATCTGACCGTTTGCGAATGTACTGATGAAGTTAATATTTGCGATACCAATATTGGCACGTGAATATACTGAACCGTTTGCAACAGCACTTACACCAGGAATATTAATATTAACGTTTGCTATGCCTGCTGCTGTGTTAATGTAACGTTGTTTTGTTGTGTAACGAATTGCATGACCTGGTGTTACTGAATCAACCATAAACGTTCCATCAGCAGGTCCCCATGCCGTATCTGTTACAAAAATTGGAGTGTTTACAGCAACAGTATTTGCGGTATAAACTGTGACCACACTTGAATTGGAGTTGACTGCAATGGCTGTCACACTAATTGGACCACCAGTTGAGAAAATGGTGTTCGCACTTGTGTTTTGATATGCATAAGGGCGATTATTAACCAGAGACAGAGATTCCCACTTAGTTGCTTGAGTGGAATATTCAAAGTCGGTATCGATTAAAGCCTGTGGTTGAGAAACACGGAATTTATTTACTGGGTCAGTGTATAGTTCTGACGGTGTAAACTTCTCTTCATATTCATCGATGACAACTTGCAAATCGTCGGTTGCCGACATCGCAGTTGTATTATACTGAAGAACGATACTTGTCGTTGCTATTCCAGTAGTGGTGTTTGTCGATGTTGAATATGAGGTAATTTTCAGATTCGGGTCTGAAAAATTGTAGATTACCTGATTCGTGTTCAGATTCGTAATGAGAACGAATCTCTCTCTTTGAATGATTTGATTAAATACAATCGTTCTGCTTGACGGGGTGAACGAATAGTATGTATCAGATAATACTTTTCTAGCCATTTTAACTCCAAATAATTGGGTAATTGATTACTTTTTAAAAATCTCTACTATTTAGTCTTTTAGTCTCCGACCATAATATCAAGCGGTCGGTAAGGATAAGTTCTTTGAACTGTATTTGCAATGCCTGGTACCACTCTAATTTGAATCGTTGAGCCATTTGGCACTGGCTCAGAGAAGCGAATTGTACCATCACTGTCTAACATGTAGCCACCGTCCGGTGCATAGATGTTTGTTATCCAAGTGTTTGACCCATATGTATTAGCATAGGGTTTCTGTATCGTTCCATTTACAATAACCATCAAACTTGACGGATCTCTGACAGACACATTTGATGTGTTATATCTTAATGGAAAATTTAACGTATTTCCATCTGCCAGATATGACACATCATCCAAATCATAATTAGGTAAAGTATCCGCTGAGATATTTTCTACAGTGATGACAGCATTCGCAATTTTGGTATTCGTGACTGCAAAATTTGCCAACTTGTCAGTTGTGATTGCATTGTTGGCTATTCTAGCGGAGCCTATTGTCTGTAACATTCGTTAACCTCCAAATACAATAGACATTGCTATTGCCTTACCTGTTGATGCTGCCGTATTTGCCTGAATGAACGCCGCATTTGCAGTATTGAATGCTGCATTGACCGTATTTGAAACTGTATTTAATGTAGCGTTAGCACTGGCTTCAACATTCGCAATTGCAAGATTCGCTGTATTAGAAATGTTATTTGCTACATTACTTGAGTTGTATATTAAATTATAAAGTTGGTCATCTAACTTTGACAGTGTAATTGAACCGTCTGGTATGACAAAAGCATTTGCGGTTGTGTACATTGTAATGACACGAACCAATTCACCATTAGCCGGTGCAGCATCAAATGTAATTGTTTGTTGTGTGTTATTGACTTCATACGATGTAATTGGTTGAATTACGCCATCAACAGAAACAATTAATACTTCACGTGCTTGTGGTAAGAAACCAAGATTGAATGTTGTAAAGTTACCATTTGCAACAGTTTCAAATGTTGATACTGAAACATTTGAACTGACATATTGAATATAATATGGATTAATTTTATCGTAACCAACAACACGAATGTTTTCATTATTACCAGGTGCGGTAACGAATGTAATCGTGTTTGTTGATGGATTGACAGTATATGCATCTTCAGGTTGTAAAATACCACCAAGAGAAACAAAGATAGCATTACCAGATTCAGGTCTGAAACCTAAGTTAAAGCCTTGAGTCACACCATCACCGATGCCGTTATACGAAACAACAACAGCGCCAGCGGAATTCGCAACGTCTAAAAAGTATGGATTAACATTATTAAATCCAGCAACACGAATCTTTTCACCTACTGGTGGAGGTTCATTAAACGAAATAGAATTGTTTGTACGATCTACTAAGTAATCGTCATTTTCCAACTGAACAATACCACCAATCGAAACAATGACAGCACTATTGGACGCTGGCGTAAATCCTAAAGCGTAAGTAGAAACTGCACCATTTGAAGTTGTGGCAAATGTTCTTACTTCGGCATTTGCACCAGTATTCGCCTTATCAAAAGCAGCATTGGCTTGAATGAAGGCGGCATTTGCTTGACCACGAACCCAAGGATCAGATGCATTATTTGCAGCATTAAATGCCGATTGAGCAATAATAGTTGCTGCGTTAGCCTGAATGAATGCTGCATTTGCCGTGTTAAATGCAGGTTGTACTTGTGGTGCTACATTGTTTGCTGAAGCAAAAGCCGCATTAGCATGGTCAAATGCTGCATTAGCCTGTGTTGATGTTGCATTGGCTACAATGAACGATGCATTCGCTTGATTGTATGATGCATTTGCTTGAATGAATCCGCTGTTTGAGTGGAAGAATGCAGAGTTTGCTTGTACGAATCCAGAGTTGGCGTGATCAAAAGAAGCATTTGCTTGAATTGTAGTAGCATTCGCAACAATAAATGCAGCATTCGCATAGTTGCCTGCCGCCACTGCTTTTCCGTCGGAAGTATTTGCAGCATCATATCCGGCATTCGCATGATGGAAAGCTGATTGTGCATGAAGAATGCCAGCGTTCGCTTGAATAAATGCAGCATTAGCAGTATGAAAAGCTGGCTGCACTTGTGGGAACACATTGTTCGCAGCAGCAAAAGCAGCGTTAGCGTGAACATATGCGCCATTGGCATATACACCTGCCGACGATGCATTCGCTTCGGCATTGTTGGCTTTATCAAACGAAGCGTTCGCTTGAATAAATGCAGCATTGGCAGTGTTGAACGCCGGTTGTATTTGTGGAGCTACATTGTTTGCAGCAGCAAATGCTGCATTCGCATATGCGCCAGCAGACAATGCATTTGCATCAGCATTATTTGCTTTATCAAACGAAGCGTTCGCATGTATAAATGCTGAGTTAGCATGTATAAATGCTGAGTTAGCAGTATCGTATGCTGGTTGTACTTGTGGGAATACATTGTTTGCCGCTGCAAATGCTGCATTGGCATGATCAAACGATGCATTCGCTTGAATGAATGCAGAATTACCTGTATTAAACGCTGCATTAGCAGAAGCAAATGCGCCGTTGGCATTTGCAAAAGCGGCATTAGCCATTGCAAGACCGGCATTGGCATTCGCAAACGCCGCATTTGCATAGTTGCCAGTTGAGTTTTGGCTTATGTAAGCGGCATTCGCATGGTCAAACGCCGAGTTGACATGAATGTATCCACTATTGGCATGAATAAATGCACCGTTAGCAACCGTGAATGCTGCATTGGCATATTGACCAGTTGCATTCTGTGATTGATATGCAGCATTCGCATGATCAAATGCAGAATTAACATGAACAAATGAAGCGTTTGCTTGTATGAACGCTGAGTTGGCATAAGATGCGGCCGATGCTATATTGGTGTTCTGTGTTAGATTTACACCATCAATATTATTCGCTGATGCAAATGCCGCATTGGCTTGAATAAATGAGGCATTAGTGGTGTTGTATAGAACTTTAATTACATTTGCAGAAGTCAGATTTGCAAACGTTAGATTACCTGCGCCATCAGTTCTAATATAATCATCGTCAGAACCACCAGTGATGTGAACGTTTGCAACTGCACCTAACAGAACACTCTTTGAGAGACTTGCATCTACATTGGCACGAATATTGATTGTATTACTTGAACCGATAATACGCATCTGTTCATTTTCATTATTCATACCACCAGCAGCAAGCACAACATCATTCTGTGGTAAGAATGTGCCTAATACAAGATCACCACCACCTGTTGATGTATTGCCATGTGTATACAGATAACCATCATTAGGTCCGACTAACGTAAATTCCGGATCGGCATGTTGACTACTGCCGATGCCCATGTCAATGTAAGTATCATCTTCAGTGCCATTATCAGCAGTAGCAACATAATCTCCAGATGCATCAGGACCATTGTTAATGTTCTGAATGTTTATCTGAGAATAATTATTCTCATTTGTTGATGCTTGGAAAACTGTGTGAGGTTGAAAATCAAATCCAACAGGAATACCTGCATATAATGCGTTATGTCCATTAGATGCGTAACCGAAAAACTGACCAGTATTACCAGTAATTAGTAAAGATGTAGCATTTCCTACAAATGTAACATTACCTAAAACTGTAAGATTGCTTTGAATTGTTACATTACCAGAAATCGTACCACCAGCAGAATTAAACTTGGTGTTTGAATTATCAAACGCTGCTTGTGCTAATATTGTTCCAGTATTGGCTTGATTGTAACCTGCATTGGCGTGAGCAAACGCAGCATTAGCCTCAATGAAACTGCTATTGGCATGTATAAATGCAGCATTAGCATACTGACCAGTTGCATTCTGACTTATATAAGCGGCATTGGCATAATCAAATGCTGCATTGGCTTGTATAAATCCACTATTGGCATGTATGAATGCAGCATTAGACTGAATGAATCCACTATTAGCATGTATAAATGCGGCGTTTGCATATTGACCTGTAGCATTCTGTGATTCATACGCACTGTTTGCATGAATAAATGCTGCATTAGCGTATTGACCAGTTGCATTCTGAGATTCATATGCACTGTTGGCGTGTATGAATGCAGCGTTTGCTTGAGTAAATCCGGAATTTGAGTGATCAAATGCCGCATTAGTTTGTATGAATGCACTGTTCGCATGAATGAACGCAGCATTAGCATACTGACCTGTTGCATTCTGAGAAATATAAGCAGCATTCGCATGGTCAAACGAAGCATTTGTTTTTATAAATGCCGAGTTAGCTTGAATGTATGCAGCGTTAGCGGCGGCGAATGCACCGTTGGCATTCGCAAAGGCAGCATTGGCTCTAGCAAAAGCACCGTTAGCATTTGCGAAGGCGTATGATGTGTAGACGTACAGGTCTACTGTACCGTTTGCACCAAAGAAGTAGTTTGAGAAGATAGCATTAGCACCTGTAATGCTACCGTTTGAACCTGTTGTTGTTAATGTATTTGATGTAAGATTACCAACAACGACGACATCACCAGTAACTTGACCACCAACATTGGCATTCAGTGAATTGTTTGCACGAATAAATCCGGCATTGGCATGATTGAATGCTGCATTCGCTTGAATAAAGCCACTGTTCGCATGTATAAATGCCGCATTCGCTTGAATGAATCCAGAATTTGCATGATTATAACCAGCATTTGATTTTGCAAAGGCACCATTGGCATTCGCAAAAGCAGCATTAGCAGCAGCGAAAGCACCGTTGGCATTTGCAAAGGCAGCATTGGCATGGTCAAACGCTGAGTTTGTTTTTATGAAACCACTATTTGCATGAATGAATGCTGCATTTGTTTGTATGAATGCTGAATTGGCTTGAATATATGCAGCATTAGCAGCGGCAAATGCACCGTTAGCGTTGGCAAAACCAGCATTGGCGTGATGATACGCAGAGTTGGCTTGAATAAAACCAGAGTTTGCATAACTACCTGAAGCATTCTGAAACTGAAATGACGAATTGGCATGGATGAATGCTGCGTTGGCTTGCTCAAATGCCGAGTTCGCACGAATGCCACTTGTATTCTGACTTGTGTATGCAGCATTCGCATGTAAGTATGCCGCATTTACATGAAAGAATGATGAATTAGCTTGAATGAATCCTGAGTTGGCATGAATATATGACGCATTGGCCATTGCAAGACCGGCATTTGCATTGGCAAAAGCAAAGTTAGCATGTAAGAATGCTGAGTTTGCTTGAATGAATCCTGAGTTGGCATGATTAAAAGAAAAATTAGCATGTAGAAATGCCGAATTTGCTTTTACAAATGCAGAGTTGGCGTATGATGCCGGTGCTGAACCACCCAAATCATCATAGTTTATACCGTCATTCGTAAATGTCCATTTATTATCAGTTTCATTCCATAACAAATAAACATTTGGCTGTGCGCCACGATCAATTTCAATACCTGCATTTAATGTCGGTTCACCCGATGGACTGATTGCGGTATTCAGCGAAATAATATTATCACCGATTAATACAACAGGCACGTTAGCACCAATCGAACCACCAATGATACTCAGATTACCTTGAATGGTAACATCACCAGTAATCAAACCACCAACGTTAGCGTCTAATGAATTGTTCGCACGAAGAGAAGATGCGTTTGCTGTGTGTGAGACAGCGTTTAATCTTTCATATGCAGAAATACTACGGATGTAATTATCCCAACCACCGATAGGAATATAACCTGTTCCATCTTGTGAACCAATGAATAATGTATTACTAGTGTATGAATACGCCGGTTCGCCGACATTTAATGATGTTGGTGCGCTCGACGTTAGCGAACGTTTTATTTGAATTGGTGTATTTGCCATTTGTAATTCTTAGAATAAACCGCCGTCAAGTTTTTCTAAAACGGAGGTAGCAATTTTCATTTCAAAACGATTATTGGCCGAATTATAAACTAAAGAAAAACCATTCTCAACACCTTCTGTAGATACATCATTAATTTCTGCTAATGATACATTTGGTTTTGGTTTATAATTGGGCGATACAAGTGTTGTTCTATTTGGTTGAAAAACCGTAACTTTACCTAAATCTGGCATGACTTACCTCGTAACTGATGGAAGTACAACAGCAGTGCCTTCTACTACACGTGTCACAGAGTTATCAATCGAATTTCTGATAATTAGATCATAAACATAACGACCGGGAGTTAGATTTGCTGTATTTGCAGCGGTCATTGATAGTGTAATTTGACCGTTAGCGTTGCCAGTAATTATTGCTGATAATGTGTTTGCTGATGAAGAATAATATGATTTGCGTAATTGAGCAGATGCAGAATATGTAGTGAGATTTACAGAATCACCTTGTGTATCATTTACTGTAACAGTTGATGTTAGGTTTGCACCTTGCTCAATGGTAATTTCTACGTAAGCAGCCAAGACTATCTCCTTCTAATTGTGTATTTAGTCAATCTTGTACCGCTAATAAAAAACCCCGACAAGCGGGGTTTTCTTTATAATGAATAACAATTTTAAACTGGCTCTTCAGATGGACCAGGAGGCAATTCTTGCCAAGAAGTAGTATCTTCATCCCACATATACATTTTTTTACCTTCACCGACACCATAATCTTCTGGTCGTGGTACAGGTGGATCCCAGTTTGCATCTTCATTGTTCAACACCCACGAAGGATATGGTTTAGGTGGAACGAATGCATCAAGTTCTGCATTGTATGAATAACCGATGCCTGCATAACGCTTGCGGAAGTTGTGATTGTATGATGTTTGTTTCCAATTGCCACCGAACAATCTTTGGCAGAAACCAATACCCATTTCTTCACGTTCTTGACCACTAGCGTCAAGCAGTTCATTGTTAGACACAACAATGACTTGTGTTACTACATTGTTTTCATCAAGTTGTGCAAAATGTGCCATTTGTAAAACTCCCTCTTTGTTTAAAAAGTTACTTTGTATTTATAAATCTATTTATGTCCATTTAAGGATGATTATACCAGAACCACCAGACGCACCAAAACCTCCTCCACCACCTGTGAAAGAAGAGCCATTAGCACCAACACCAAGACCATCAGAGTTTCCATTACCACCACCACCTAATCCACCGCCAGTCATGTAAACGGCTCCACCTCCAGGTCCACCGCCGGTTCTGCTACCTCCTCCTCCACCTCCAGAATAAAATATAGGAGTTCCTGTAATTGATGATGCAAGACCTATGCCACCATTACCTCCTTGTGTGCCACTTGCTGCATTAGCCCCATTTGCGCCAGCACCACCACCGCCACCTCCAGCACCTTGCCATGAACCACCAGCACCAGCACCAATGCCACCACCGGTTCCTTGTGCGGGTGAAACATTAGGAAGATTTCCTATTCCTCCTATTCCTGTTGCGAATGAATTGTTATCTCCACCACAACCTCCACCACCAGAACCGCCGCCGGCACCGTTATTGCCAATGGTGCCGGGTTCATATGAAACTGAAGTGCCTCCCGCACCACCACCAGCAGACCACACTGATGAAGATACATTATAAATTCCTGAATTGGAGCCATTTGATTTTGCTGCGCCACCGGAACCAACAATAACCGTATAAGATCCCGGTGAAACGGGATAAGATGTTGATGTACGATAACCACCAGCACCACCACCTCCACCATGCGTTCCACCACCACCACCTCCACCAGCAACAATCAAATACTCTATTGATGAAACTCCTGTTGGCACATTCCATGTGGCTGTGTTAGAGAAGACTGCAATCTTATTTTGTGTGTCAGACACTTTGATGACTGCAAAACCGGAACCACCTGGTGAACCAGATGTGTAATTACTAGTATACCCGCCACCGCCTCCGCCGCCACCAGTGTTTGTGCCGCCAGATGTTGATACATAACTGTTGTTATTGCCTGCGCCGTTACCACCACCACCTTGTCCGCCATTGCCTGCACGTGAATTATTTGCGCCACCGCCACCGCCACCCGCATACGCCGTATTTGACCCAGTAATTGTAGAAAATATACCTACGCCACCATTGCCACTTTGTATTACAGCAGGATGTGGAGGTGCCGCCCCAACTGAACCACCAACTGCACCTGCGCCACCACCTCCGCCACAAAAACCGGCAGGACTATTTCCACCGTTATTGCCTTGTCCAGGTGTACCACTTCCTCCACTGGGTCCTCCTTGACCACTACCGCCACCGGAACCACCAGCACCTCCATTTTTTTGCGGAGCATTGGTTGCGCCAGGAGCATCACCACCACCAAAACCACCACCCAATGCTGTAAATAATACAGCATTAGCGGTATTACCAGCAGACAAAACTGTATTTGAACCGGCTGAACCAGGATTACTTCCGCCGCCACCGGCACCTCCACTACCTAATCGAATTGTATAGATTTGATTAGGACCTACTGGATAACTAGTGCCCTGTAATAAACCACCAGCACCACCACCGCCACCTAAAGAGCCACCACCTCCGCCACCAGCAACTAGTAGATAATCAATTGATGTGATGCCATCAGGTACTGTAAATTGGCCCGTATTTGCAAAAACAAAAATTTGATTTGTAGAATTTCCAAATCGCCATCTAAGAATGACTAGACCGGAACCGCCAGCACCACCATTTCTAATAGGACTATCACTGCCGCCACCACCGCCACCGCCAGTATTCGTGATTCCATTCACCGCTGCTACTGGGAAAAGGCCGCCGTTACCACCGCCTCCACCTCCAGGATGAGCAGTCGATGTGTTACCACCTCCACCACCACCACGCACAACGGTTTGACCGGAAAACGAAGAGGAAAGACCTGCTCCACCTATGCCGTTTCCAGTGCTTGTATTGTTCGGCGTGGGTTCACTGCCGCCAGCACCACCGGCGCCGCCACCGCCGCCACCGCCATAACCCCATGCTGGTTGTGGAGAGTTCGTTCCTATTCCGCCAGCATTTCCTTGACCGGGCGTTCCTGTTGCTACTGCTCCAGTTCCACCAGAACCTCTTCCTCCACCGGAACCACCGCTTCTACCTGGATTATTTCTTCCAGCGCCGCCAGCACCACCACCTATAGCAGTTAAATTTCCGAATACAGAGTTACTGCCATTGGCAGCATTATCATTCGTGTCTGTGCCTCCAGTGCCACCAGAACCAACAAGTATGGTATATGTTTGTGCGGGCGTTACACCATATCCAGTACCAATCAGATATCCACCAGCGCCTCCACCACCACCATAATATGCACCGCCGCCACCTCCACCTGCAACTAAAAGATAGTCAACTTGTGTTACACGATCAGGCACTACCCACGATGTACTTTCTGTAAAAATCTGAGTGCCTGTTTCACCAAGCGGAAAATCGATTGGCCAAATATTGCTCAATTTTGCAAGTTGAATTTCACCTGGTGTCCAAACACCAACTGTGCTATTTGGATTAGCAAGATTTCTACTGCCAATTATACCGCCGTTAAATCTTCTGATTGCCATTTATTATGCCCATCTAAGAACAGCGATACCGGAACCTCCTGCCATACCGCCGCCGCCTCCACCACCAGTTGATGCAATTCCCATGACTCCCGAATTACCTCCGCCGTATAACCAATTGAATGTGCTGTTATCATTTCCAGCACCACTACCTGACGCAGTGCCACCTCCAGCATAACCTGTATTGGCACCAGTAATCGAACTATAAATTCCTCTACCACCTGAACCACCGCCAGAGCCATAAAAACCACCATCTACACCAGCACTTGTAGCTCCACCTCCACCACCACCCACGGTGGCGCCACCAGCTCCTATGCTAAAACCACTGGCGCCATTATTTCCTTGACCGGGCGTTCCTAAACCAAAACCACCGCCAAAATTTGAACCACCACCAGAACCACCACTTGCAGCAGGACCATCATTGCCAGCTCCACGACCTCCACCCAATGCAATAACAGTAGATATGCCTGTTCCTGAAATACCAGTGTTTCCTCCATTCGCACCAGCAGCACCACCAGCACCCACTGTCACTGTGTATGTTTCACCGGGAGTAACTGGAAATGATGGACTACTTAAAACGCCACCCGCACCACCACCACCGCCAGGATTTCCTGCACCTCCTCCACCGCCACCGCCAACAAATAAGTATTGAATTGAAGTTACTCCAGCAGGAACTTGCCAGGGAGTAGTGTTAGTAACATTCGCAAAGTTGTTTTGATTTACAGCAAGTCTAATTAGCACAAGACCTGAACCACCTGCTGCGATTCGTCCACCGCCACCTCCAGTATTTGTGTTTGCAGATGAACCGTTAGTTCCGCCACCAAAAGGTGTACCTAACCATGGTGCACCAGAAGAATACAATGCGTATCCTCCACCGCCATATCCACTAGTACCACCTCCGCCACCACCATAAGCAACATTAGAGCCGCTAAATGTGGAAAATATTCCTATTCCACCGTTAGAAAGTCCGTTTCCGTTACCAACGCCTCCGGCACCACCGCCTCCACCGCCAATTTGAAACATTGGTGCACCTGAGCCTGGACCACCAGCAAAACCTTGTCCTGCTATACCTGCGCCTTGATTTGCTCCACCGCCATTGCCACCGCCTCCAGAACCACCTGAAGAACCACCACCAGCGTCACCACCACCGCCACCACCACCGACCGCACAAAATAGAACATTTGCATCAACAGTATTTCCAAAAGAAATTAGTGTATTGCTTCCTCTTGTTCCAATTGCTGACGGTGCGGCAGCAGCCCCACCACCTCCAATCACGACTGTATATTTTTGTCGTGGAACCACAGGAAAACCAGTTCCTTGCAATACGCCACCAGCACCACCGCCTCCAGCAGAACCGCCACTACCACCTGAACCACCTCCTGCGATCATGAAGTAACTCATTAATGAAAAACCTGTAGGTACTTCAAACTGTCCTGATGAATCAAAAACAAAGTAACGATTTTCACTTGGCGGTTGCGCCGCATAACGAAGAATTACAACGCCTGAGCCACCCGCACCTCCACCTCCTGCACCTCCAGTGCCGGAAAAACTAGAAGCACCTCCTCCACCACCCGTGAAGGTGTTACCAGAAGCAGCAAATCCACCATTGACAGGTGAACCATTGCCACCACCGAAAGGTGTGCCTAACCATGGTGCACCCGTTGAATATAATGCATATCCACCGCCACCTTTGCCTTCAGTGGTACCACGATAATCTCCACAACCTCCACCACCGCCAGCGTATGCAACGTTTGCACCACTTATCGAAGAAAATATTCCTATGCCACCATTGCCCGATCTTGCTGGACTTGCTTGTCCGTTTGCTCCTGCGCCACCAGCACCACCGCCACCTCCTCCAGTACCAACAGTAGGAGTGGCCACTCCAAAAAAACCACCATTATTACCCTGTCCTGGTGTGCCTAGTCCAACAGCAGGTCCTCCACCGCCACCAGAGCCACCAGAAAAACCAGGCAAATTATAAGCAGTGCCAGCACCACCACCAATTGACCAAAGTGCAGGAAAAGATGACGATGACCAAATACCAGAGTTTGAACCATTAGCACCACTACCAGTGTACAACGGTGCTACCGGCAAACCACCAGCACCACCGGCACCTACAACTATAGTATATGTCTGTCCCGGCACCACAGAAAGTCCTGTTCCTTGAAGAACTCCTCCTGCACCACCGCCGCCACTTGAATTATGAGAACCTCCACCTCCACCACCCACAATAAAATATTCGACAGATCGAACATCTGTTGGAGCAGTCCAAGTTGTAGTCTGTGTGAATGTTTGAATGCTGGAAATATCAGCAGATAAATCAACTGGCCATAAATTAGCCAGTCTACTGATACTTATCTGATCAAGTGTCCAGACACCAGATACTTGACCTGCTCTTGTTGTTGAGTTTACTAGGCCAATGATGCCGCCATTCAAACCTAAAGGCATTAAGTAATCTCTTCAAACGATGAAATAAAGTGAAGACGGTTATTTGAATCTGCTCTTACTCTGATTTGGTCACCCTCTTCAAGATATAGAGTTTTTGAAAGAATGTCTAATGAAGACTTTGCTGGCACTGTGATAACATTTGCCAATGCATAAGTTGTGTTACCAAGACCCGTACTTGTATTTTGTGCGCCAAACTTAAACAAATCGATTGATACATTACCAGCATTTGTGCCGTCAACGTTTGAAACGATGATAGTATTAATTTTAAATACTTTATTTGAATTAACAGGATTTACAATCACAGACGAAAAAACAGTCGTCACATTAGCAACGTTACTTTTGCCTAAAATATTCGATACGTTTACTATATTTGGCGCTGCCATTTCTTTTCCTTAATTAAGAAGAACGTATAAGTCTAACGATTACGATACCAGAACCTCCAGCACCAGCAACGGATGGTCCGCCGCCACCGCCGCCACCGCCAGTATGTGCGACACCATTTTCACCTGGTGATAAATCTATACCACCACCTCTGCCCGCACCAAAAGGTGTGCCCACAAATGCTCCATGGGGAGGTAAAGTTGAACTTTCTGACCCATAATGACCCGGTAGTTTAGAGTTGCCACCACCAGCAAATCCTGTACCAGGATATCCATAAATTCCATAATCACCACCAGCACCGGCACCTCCACCACCATATGCAGTATTAGCACCACTTATGCTAGAAAAAATTCCTCTGCCACCGTCTCCTGGTGTATCTAAGCCAGCACTTCCAGTACCTCCACCGCCACCTTGTCCAAGAAATCCAGCTCCGCCACCGTTATTGCCCTCTGAGGGGCTATATCCACCAACATTTCCAGAACCGCCTGCATGATACGACTGATTACCTCCACCTCCTGCACCACCACCCGAACCGCCAGGACCACCACCATTACCTGTGCCAGGACTATCATTAATGCCCGCACCATAACCACCACCTGTTGACCAATATGCAGGAAATGGTGAAGCAGAAAATATACCCGAATTTGATCCTGAAGCTCCCAATACAGGACCATTACTTCCACCACCGCCAACTTGAACTGTATATGATGTGCCAGGAGTTACTGATATGGATGTAATAGTTCTGACACCACCAGCTCCACCACCTCCTGAAGGGGCACGACTAGCAGCACCTCCACCTCCAGCGACAATTAAAACATCCATTGATGTAACTGTGGGTGGTATTACAAAAGTGCCACTGCTGGTAAATAATAATCTTCCAGTTGACGGCCTTCTAGTCAAAAACGCCACAGATGCGGTTGATATTAGCGTGTTCAATCTAGGCATTTTAACCTATCTGTGCTGTTGTATTTGACAATAATACGGTATAAGTGTTAGCGGCTCTTTTAACAACACTAATATTAAACATGTTCAATTCTACTCCTGTTCCAGGAATAGTAGCAGCGTATACTGGTGCCACGTTACCGACATAAAAAATATTATTTGCACCGGCCTGATCTGGATTCGAACGATTCGTTGCAATCAAACCACCATCAATGAAAACGTTGGCAGAATGTCTTCCTCCACTTGTTGTTGAATGGCGTAACATAATTGAAATTGTCATTGTTTCGCCAACTCGAATGACGGAATCAAAAGTATTAGTATTATTTGCTCGTAGATTAAATGTTACATTTGCGGAAGTATTCGACGTAAAATAGTAAAGCGTGTTATTGGCAACATCGATGTTTATATTTCCAGATGGAGCAGTAGAAAATAAGTTTGTAGTCTCGTTAGTTCTTGTTAATGTTAGAGTCAAATTTGGTGCCAACACATTTGATGTAATGCCACCGCCAGCAAAGTTATTTGCACTAACTGCACCAACCCCAATATTGTTTCCAGAAATGGCACCGACACCAATATTATTTCCAGAAACAGCGCCAGTTCCTAATAAGTTACCAGTAATTTGACCAGCAACAATATTATTAGCACGAATGATAACACCGGCTAATTTTCCAGGAGTAACAGAACCGTCAGCAGGAACTTGTGTTGCCATTACGCCGTCACCTAGATGATGAACAACAATATTATTTGTTCCAGTAGCAGGTGGACTAGTGAAGAAAATAAAATTACTATCAAGAGTATAATCAACTCCAGGAGTTTTATAAACTCCTGAAATAAAAACAGCGATAGACGCAACACTTGCAGGTGAGCGTACCATCGGACCAAATGCCGTTGTGACGTTATCACCATTAAATACGTCTATTACAAATGGTACTGAGGTTACTTGATTGCCAATATATGACATTTAATTTCCTATTATTCGTATGTGGGTCTTACTGGTGGCTCACCCGCTGGTCTAGGAAACTTATCGTTGATTTCTTTGATTGATTCATAGAATCTTGTTCCTTTTCCTGGTATCTCACTAGCATCCATTGCTTGCCACAAACTATCAATTAAAACTACAATATCAGGATAGTTTGCCGCACGATCAACAAAGTGTTGCCAGTAGTCAATAAACTTATTCTGATATTCTAATTCTTTAAAAATTTCTTCTTTTGTAGGTGGTTTTGTATCCGCTTCATCTTCCCATCTTGTAAATTCAAAATGTCCACCCGATGCAGACATATCATATCTTGCTGTAGGTCTTAACGCTTTAATTGCAGTATCAATACCACACACAAGTTTGTTGTTGTTACCAACCAAATATTGTGCATATGCGATTTGATCATTATTCATTCAATCACTCCTAATAAAATAAAAATATTTATGACAATCACCAAGTAATTAATATAATACCTGAACCACCAGAACCACTCAGTGCAGACATTGGTCCTGCACTACCACCTCCACCACCACCTCTATTTGCAATACCACTCTCGGCTAAGACTGGACCACCAGCGTTTGATGAACCAAATGAACCAGCATTACCGCCACCACCACCAAACCCCCATTTACTAGGATCGTGTGGAGCACCACCACCTCCAGCGGCGTAGCCGACATTTGCTCCACTAATTGAAGAGAATATACCTACGCCGCCATTACCACCTTTAAATCCTGCAAATGGACCTGGTGTGCTTTCACCAACAGCACCAGCACCACCGCCTCCACCGCCTCCACCAGAAAATCCACCATCACGGTTTCCATTGCTTGACCCACCATTATTTCCTTCTGATGGATTAAAACCTCCAAGATTCCCACCACCACCACCAGCACTTCTATTATCGCCTTGTTGTCCGCCGCCGCCAGAACCGCCGCTACGTCCACCAGTATTGAAACCAGGATTTGTTATGCCACCGCCACCGCCACCGCCCGTTGCTGAGATTGCTGGAAATGGTGCAGGTCCAGTTATCGTTGATGCAGATCCATCAAAACCCTGATTAAATGGACTACCATCGGTTCCAATTTTTCCACTTCCGCCAGCGCCAATCGTAAATGTATAAGTTGATCCCGGTACAACCGTAGCAATTCCCGATCTAACTCCACCAGCGCCTCCACCAGCACCAAAATTTCCACCACCGCCTCCGCCGCCGGCCACAATTAGATAATTAATGCTTGATACTCCAGACGGTGCTTGCCAAACACCAGACGCATTAAAAGTGCCTAATCTTTGAAAAACTGCACCGGTTCTAGTAAATGAACTTCTAGAAACTAAACTATTTGAAATTCTTTTAATGGCCATTCAAAATCCTAATTAATATATTTCTGTACCGAAAGCGGAGAAAGTCAACAGCGAACTGTTTGCATTTACTGATATAATTGAACCTGCATTCATCGTGATGCCGAGTGTTAGTGTGACTGAATCTTTAGCAGGACAGTTGACACGATAAGCAATGTAATTTGTATTTGAAACAGCAACACCACCTACATTTACTGCAATACTAAATGAATTACCTATACCATCAAGCGTAGTATCATTTAAATTTGCAACCGTAATTGTCGAAATAATCGCTGAATTTCCAGATGGAACTGTGTATAGAGTTGCTAGTGTGTTCGCCGCTGGATTAGATTGACCCAAAATTCTATATGTTCTTGCCATTTGTTATTTTCCTTTTACATTCCACCAAATAGAAAAGCATCATCAAAGATGTCTGGTGGTGTTACAATCGCATTTCCTGTTATTGTGTTGTTTGCTATTAAGTTGCCAGTAATTTGTCCAGTTGCAATTAAATTTCCAGTAATTGTAGCAGCAACAATATTGTTACCACGAATAGCATTTGCTGGTATTTTACCACCCAAAACTGCACCATCCGCAATTTTTGTTGTTGTCACTGCACTCGTTGCCAGTTTTGTTTCCGTTACGGCGCCTGCCAAAATTTGTGATTCTGCAACTTGATTAAATGTAATTGCTACTGGCGCAAGATATCTGACTGTAATATTGTTTGTTCCAGCAGAGGGTGCTTCATCAAATGTCATTAAACCATTTGTTACGGTGTAAGAAGTCGTGGGTGTTTGAACAACACCATTCACAACAACTTCAATTACTCTAGGGTCATCAATGTCTCTGGTTAAAGTAAACTCAGTACATGCACCTGTACCGTTAAAACTGTCAACGGTTATTGTAAAAGCATTTACTTCTGGTTCGTTGCCAATATATGACATTAGGAAATCTCCAGAACTGAAGCAATAACATCAGCGGAAGATGCTACGGATGTATTTACTGCTAAGTAATCTCCTGCTTCCAACACAAGTTTTTGATCGCCACCAATAGGCACCAATGCACCACCAGGAGCAATCGTAGCATTCAGAACCAAATATACATTCGGTGCAGCAGCACCAGCGCACGTTAAAATAACGTTTGCCGCAATTGGTGAACCTGTAATGTTAGCGATTGTCATACCGATAACTGTGGCTTGCACACCAGCAGCAGCCGCATATACGTTCTGAGCAGTCGTTCCTGCCGCTTTGAGAACATTGTTTTTAAAATTATTAGCCATTAAATCCTCTGTTTTTCTTCAGTATTTATTTAACCTAAGGCAATCGCAAACGCAATCGATGAATCAATTGCCGCTGAAATGGTGCCGTAAATTGCAGTATTTGCTTGACCTACCAAAAGTGTAATATTACCTGTGCTTGTATTTAAGTTGGCAGCATTAACAGAACCAGCGACACTTAAATCATCAAATCCAAGTGAGTCTAAAGTCGTATTACCCGAAATGGTCAGATTACCATAAATGAATGCATCACCACCAATATAAGCATTGCTTGTGATATTTGCTACGGCAATATTACCACCAACAACTAAATTTCGAGTGATATTCGAAGTTGTGCCAGTTACAGTTAAATTTCCTGGTACGGAAAGTGAACTGGATGATAGATCGATATTTGCAATATTTGCTAATGGCGCAACGATGCTACTACCAACATTCAATGTTGTTGTGACATTTGCTCTTGTAATATTACCAGATATAGTTACATTTGAAGCAAACGTATTTCCAACAACAACTAAAGTTTGAGCAATATTAGCATTGCCTGCTACAGCCAAATCGTTAAATCCAATGGCGTCTAAAGTAGTATTACCCGAAATAGTTAGATTGCCGTATAAGAAAGTATCGCCACCAACAAACAATCTACTTGTAACGTTGGCTGAAATTATGTTCGCAATTACATTAGCATTACGTCCAATCGTCAAATCTCTAGGTACCGTTACATCATTATCTAAGAAAAGAACATTAGCAAGATTTGCTGTGTTTGCCCTTAACGTGTTGATGTTTGCTAGTGTACGAACATTTAGAGAAGCATCAGAACCTTCAATAAAAATTGAAGAGTTGGCATAAAATCCACCACTCGTATTGTTGGTTAGATTATTGGCTACCGCCACTAAAGTGGAAGTGGTAGTTAGCCACTCTTCAAAAGTATTGGCTGTTGAAAGTTGATCTATTGCCATCTTATGTTCTCGTTACAAGTTGTTGGAGAAGATTCTTGATTTCTGATATATCTTCTTCTAATTTATTTACTTTATTTTCCAAGTTCTGTTTCTCTTGTAGTTCTTTTATTTTTTGATCCCTCTCAGCATAATATGCTTGAAATTCTTCACGATCAGTATTCATTAAAACTCCACTTCTCGTATCACGAACTAAATTTTTCTTTTCTTTAATTTGTACAAACATGATTATGTCGTCGATAAAGTTGATGCTGGTAAAGCAATTACACGTAATTGCGAAAACTTAGGAACATTAACTTTGTCTGTGCCATATAATACGACTTTGATCGCAAACAAAGAGAAGTCTCTATATGTTCCACCACTTGCTGATGTATAAGACAAGCGGTTATCAAAAATTCCAGATCCATATGTACCAGGAGCAAACACTAATTCAGCATAATCATACTTATTCGCAGAGACAAAATTGTTCGTTGCTGATCCCTCTGTCATAAGAACCCAGTTGTTGTCATCAAAACTTGCTGTATCTGAATCAGACAACACCTTGTAGTAAACAAGAATACCAGAACCAGCAGGACGATAAGCATCCATGTAAACACGAAGATCGCCCGCTTCAAAACCAGGAACTAATTGAAGTTTTTTGGTAATGTAACGAACGTCTGAGTTGCCTCCCAATGCTCGATCTTCACCGTTGTAAATTGCAGTAGCAGTTACACCGCCGCTGGAATTTAATGTAATAGTTGGAGATGCAATATATCCTGTTCCTGGATTGGTTAATTCAATTCTTGTTAATACACCACCCGTAACGATACCAACAGCAGCAGCGCCAGAACCTTGAGCGGGACCTGGAGTTCCTGCTGGATAAGTGAACGTCACTGTGGCATTTCCAGTATATCCAGAACCACCATTTGTAATTACGAATCCAGTATTCTGTAGTGGGAGAGTATTAATTTTATTTTCAATCGTCAGAAGATTCAAACGAGTTAAATCAATCATCGGAGAAATATCAGGATTGGTACTTCTCAAAGTTGCTCTTAGCTGGAATGTTGTATTACCAGTTGTTGTACTCAGTATTCTTCTACCGAAGCCATCATCACATTCATAGTCTTCATTCGGAACAATTGGTAACAATTGATGTTGGCCACCAGTTTCGACTTCAGACACAAAGTCATATAAAATAGATGTGTTAGCAACAACGGCATCTGTTGTCATTACTTGCATAACATCATACACCGAGTTAGCACTATATTCTGACATGTCTGCTTCAAAGAAGCCATATCCAACAGTTGAACTGAACACACGCTTTTGAATACTAAACATAATATCACTTAACTGTTCCGCTGACCATGTTGAACCATTCTGTGACAAGAACAGTGAGCCTGTGTAGGGCTGTTCAGAAATCTTCACACTTGTGCGTAAATCTGTAGCGCCGATTTCTGCAATGAAACACTCATAACCATTACTGTTGGATACCAAAACAAATGAGTGTTCGCCCGGCAACAATAAAATAGGCACATCAAATTTAAATTCGGTATACTTATTCGAATCATTGAGATCGGGTATTGTTGTCAGATTTACCTGATCTGGTGTTAAAGTCTTTTCAGCATATGGATAAATTGTTGATGCTGATGGATAACCATTTACGACAGGACGAATTTGACAAACCACCGGTGCTGTAGAATCTTTTGTCTTGAAGCACACACGAACCGAATCAATCACAATACCTTGTGCGTAAGTATTTGGGTTGATCAAGAATGTTTGTGCTAGGGGGTCATACCATCCAATAACAACGTTTCTTTGCACTTCAGTAGATGTCGTCGATTTGATCGAAGAAGTTGATGAGGAGAAAGACTCATTTACGGTACTTCTTGTTACAGTTGGCGTAAATACAGTTACCGCAGTTTCTTGTTTTGTATCAACAATACCTTGAGCATAGAAACTCACATCGCCATTTGTACGAGAATTTTCAATGTTATTAAACTCATCGTCAATTAAACGAAGAACTTTTTCGCCTGTACGGAAAGTATCTCCAGGTATTAAGAATACGCCAGCGCAAGCACCCTCTTCTGTCGTTTCCAACAAACCAATTGTATAAACAGAAGTTGTGTCTGGAGTTGTTGCCCATGATCCAGTAATCGTTGCGATTCTTGTACTTGAATCATACGCAGTGATTATGGAAGATTGACCCTTACCTGTACCATTTACAATGTACATTCTTTGGCCAATATAATCAGCAGTTTCGGATGCACCGCCAGCACTGAATGCTAATGTAACTGTTGTTGACGTTGCCGCAGCAACACGACCTGTGCTATGATACCAGTTTGTTGCTCTGTAAGTCTCACCCGTCACATTACCTTTTACCCAGATACCATTCGTGGCACATTGATCCCATGAGCCAAATGATGCCGATGGATTCATATTTGAAATGAATGCATTATTGTTCGATGTGAGAGTTACACCACCAGTTCCAATTACTGTATCTGTGCTTTCTAAAGACGTAGTTGATGTTGCTTGATAAAAAGTAACTGTCTCAAAATTTGAAAACTGTGTCTGATATTTCAGATTGTTTTCGAACATTTTGAAACGATTTACCTTAGCAATCTTATCATCAACACTCACATTATCGAAAAAAGCATGTAACGTTGTGAACGGTTTAAACTTTTCAGCAGTAATAAGAACGTTCTTTTCTCTCATGTAACTTACAATACTTAAATCAATCAGTCTGTCTCCAAACGACTGTGTAAGTGATTGAGGAACAATTTGAGCAAGAATACCAGTACGTGAAGCATTTAATGTTTGCGTTTCTCTCACAGTATTCAAGAAAGTTCTTTCTTGATCAGCCAACAATAAGTTACCTTGCCATCTTTGATTCGTATTTGTTACTCCTCCAATCTGAGGTCCACGGCTTAAAACTTCTTCGGTCGTTGTCCACTGAGTATTCCATGCGCCCCATGTTGTACTTTGGATTGATGACCATGCATCACGTGCCGCTTCTCCACCGGAAAGATCGATGTTTTGCGCTTCTAAACGTGTTGTTGATTTCCAAACATCAGATGGCGGATCCAGTTTAATTGTACCAATGTAATTGACAATGTTAAATGGATTGATGTTCATTGTCTTAGATGCTCTATTCTGCGACACAAAAGTTGTAGTCGAAGAAGCAAGCATCATTAGCGGACCATTCACCTCAACATTAAAGTTTGCTGTTGAATTATTTGAAAATACTCTTGTTGAAGCAATATTGTATGAACCACGGCAAGTACGAGTTACAATATCAATCGCAGCATTAAAATCTGTTGCTATGATATTTCCTCCATCTCTGTCAACAAACGAATCGACAAAGATGCCATTTTTAGGTCTAGATACGCCAACAGAGTCTCGAATTGTTTTATCACTCTTATTAATTGTGGCAAGTTCCGCAATTGACAATGAAGTATAAAGTTCTAGATTCTGAATACGTTTGTCTAGATTTCCAATGTCTCTCATCGTATAACGACGATTACTGATTGACTGTATCGAAGTTGATGTTGCCGTCGCAAGATATGGAGTATACGACAAAATATACAGCGTCATACAATCATCTGGTTCAGTCGGAACAACTGGAGTTAGTGAAGGTGTGCCCTGTAAAATTTGGAAATTTCTATTTTTATTCAGAACGATACGATCAATTCTTGGTAAGTAATATTGATAGTCCGTAATAATATCTAATCCGGGTTCAGAAATTTTTGGACCAAGAACTGCTTCGTCCACATTCAAAATAAAATTGTTAGCGTAAGAAAGTAAAGTCGCATCACGACGAGTCGGTCTAAAATCAAAAAAGTCTTTTAAAAGAATTGTTGTTCCATCTTGTGCTGTAAACGACGGAATTTGTCCATAGTCGATTCCAGATCCACCATTTTCTTGTGAACCTAATCTTGTATACGAATCTACATCAAAATAACCTGAACCATTTGATGTGAATCGATTATAACGAACGAGCAAAGGACCTCTTGGAGCATTTTGTCCGGGTTTTAAAACAATTGCAGACCAATCATAATAAGAATCTTTTTGTCCGGTGTTCAATGTATAACGAGATGTCACATTCGCAGAAGATCCTTCCGATTTATCAAGGGCATCATAATTCGTGGTGTTTATTGTTGTGCCATTAAAATCAAAAATTGCATTAATCGAATAAACATCGGTCACAAACAGATATTGTGGTACACCCGCTCTTCTCTGAATAAACGATTCTGCGATAATTGTTTGACCATCATTCGGCGCAATATAGACAGTCGTATTACCGGAACCACCTCCTGTGCCGAAAACGGACGTAGGTGGGTTACCAGATGTTGGATCAACGAGCTTTGTGTTTGCTTTAACAAATGTTTTTGTCTTTGAAGTTGGATTTGACGCATTTACAACAGCATAAATGTTCGCTGTCATATTTGCCCCATCTGTTACTGAAATTGTTCTTGCCGCAGTATCTACAGTGAAGTTTTCAGCAGGAACAGTTCTTCCAACTTGATACCAACTTGTTCCAGATGCTGTTGGAATAATTTGGTAATATCTTTGTTTAGCATCAGTAGTCGTAGCACTTTGTAACGATTCGCCAGTACCTAGGGAAAGTGTTTGTGACACACCCGCAGTAAACGTTACAGTCTGATATAGTCTCTTATATGAATATGAAAAATCAGATATAGTGTTATCTGCGATATTAAATTCGCCAATTCTAATAAGAAGAGGCTCGGCTTTGGCTTCTTGTACGGTTACCGGCTGATACAAGCCACCAGTAGTAACGATAGATGTGGGTGGCGCACCAACTGTTTCATTTTTAGAGAGTGGTGAAATATTCGCAGAAGCAACTCTATTTGCTCCTGATCTGACAAGCAATGCCTCTACCGAATCGAATCGTGTATCTAAAATAAAACGATGTCCTGTGCCCACTGCTGCTGAAAAGGGTCTATCAACAGTAGCAGTTCTTGTTGAGCCAACATAATCAGTAATAACTCTTGATACGTTATCTCCCGGATTTCCGTTAGGCGCACCACCAACGATTCTTAGAGTTAAACCCTTGTAAATGTCATTGTTTGAACAGAAACCATCCGGGAATACAATAGTCGAAGTTGATCCACCGGTAGCATTAATACCATATCCACTATTTGAACCAATTGAAGTTGTGTTAATGTCTGTTAGATAAACTTTATAAATGTAGTTATTACTTTCAGCGGTGTTACCCGATACACTATAGAATGTGGATAATTTAACTTTTGCGGTACCCATTGTAGTGTTCACAATGTTCGATAAATTCCCGCTGTAAAACGCTATTAAACCAGCATTTAAAAGAGATAAATCAACTGTGCCGTACTGATTCGTGGCAAAATTGCCATACATGCCATTTGCGAAAACATAATAACCATAATCTGTGCCGATTCTTCGGTTTGATACCGCTTCGGTCGTTCTAGGCTTTGCTATGGTAAAAATAGTAGGTGCAGCGGTCTGAAATTCGTATCCCTTAATGTATGCTTTACCGGATGAAAGGCTGATATTAGCAAATGCAGAATTCGATGTGCTATCTGTAACCGCAATTGTAAAGTTTTTGATTACATAATCACCAGATTCATCTGATGTTCTTCTTGCCAATTCATCACCAATAGCCGCATAAATTGGAGTCTGTACAACTTTTTGAGGAACACCATTATCAATAATGGCTAATTCAACAAATCTGGTCAAATCGATACTGTTTAATGGACGATTGTCCAGTGTCATTGTAATTTCATAACGATCTGCACCGGGTGCTTGGAAGTTGGAAGAGCCCTGTGCTGGATCAAGCAACGATGTATCTTCCGAATAATCAATTAAATCTTCCGAAACAGTGAAGCCGATAATTGAATTACCCTGACGAGTATACTTGTTTACTGCAACCGATTGTGGTTGTGTTTTAACAAAGAAGCCGTCATAGTAAAATACACCTTCGTTGACAGAAAACGCTTGGCAGTTGCCTGTAGGACTTGATGCTGCTACGTTGGCGTAGTAAGTTATTGCCGATGGATCAGTATTTTGAGTGTAAATGGTTTCATCAGCGGAGAATGAATCACCATACAATTGATTGATGATGAATGTAATAGGCTCACCAGCGTTTGAATCTGCTGCGTAAGACTTTAAAACATATGCTCTTTTTGTATTGGCAGCATTACGGATAGTTTGTTTATCAAAATTAATATATGAAATATCTTGACTGGAATATGTCGAAGCGATATTGATATAAGCAGTATTTTGAATTACAATTTGACCGCCAGTTACAACTGAACCGGTTTGGAAGATGTGGTCGCCAAATTTTTTAATTTGATCTTGAATTATTGTTTGAAGTTGTGTTAATTCACGTGCTTGAACCGCATTACCCGGCTTAAACAGTACACGATAATAATTTTTGTCGTCATCAAAATCGTCGTAGTACGGATCAACATTAAAATTTGTAGTTAGTGCCATTTATTAACCTTTAAAATCTAACAATAAGTTTGATATTTTCAGCTTGACCTTCTGCTCTTGTCGTTTTTGTTGCGTTTTGTGTATAGAGAATATCACCAGAATATGGTTCAAATTCTGGATTTTGAACGGTAACAACCAAACGATCCGAAACGCCAGAACTTGCGCCTCTTAAAGGAACACCAGTTCTAAACGTGCCCCTAACATTTGTAAGTCTGACTTGATCAAACGACTGATCTAAAACTGAGCCGTGTGCAATTGTATTTGCTGCTGTAGTATCGTTTGGCAATCCTTGATATGCAAACTCATCGATTGAATAATTCGAACCAGCAGTTATGGTTAGAACAGTTGCTTGCGAAACGACGGCACTAGCATTTACTGCCGATACGACGGTGTTTTCACCATATTTATGAGGATTCACGAAAATACCATATTGTCTAAAAGTTGTATTTGCTGGTATTTTTCCGTTTTCTGTCGAATCAATTTCACCAATTCTCGATACTACCATAACACTATTAGCACCAAGTTCTCTTGCTGGATTGTATGCGTGACCATATTTCATATCACGAATTACACGTACAGACGCATTTGAACCTGTGCCATAAACAAAAGCATTTGCTCTCGAATAATTGGTTCCGATTGTTGTTACTGTAACTTTAGTTAAAAATCCATTCGCATTAACTGTGGCTGCGGCAACGGCACCTGTCCCATCACCATCGATGTATATACGTGTCGTTAATGAAATTTGATTTGCTGTTGTATTACCACCACCTGCTGATGTAGTTGCTGTAGACAAGAAGATGTTATTATTTGGCACATCTAATCTTGAAATAAATGTTCCTGGTGCAATACCTGTACCAGAAACAATCATGTTGGCAGCAACGTTTGTGGTATTTGCTAAAGTCAGTCTTGTGCATCCTGAAGAGAAAACAGGAAGAACTGCTACGTTATTTTCATAGAAGCCAGAACCTGTATTTTCAACAACGATTGTTGTAAGTTCGCCGTCAACAACTCCAATTAAATTTATTCCATAGTCCAATTGATTTGTGCTTGATGGCGCTGGAATCCAATCGTCTGCCAAAAATTTATTCGATGGCTTAACATTAAACATGTACTTCCAAATGTAACCATCAGAAGTGGCAATATTACCATTAGATGATGTATAATCACCCGTTGGCTCGACAGTAGAGTTGGCAGATGCGTTATTTGAAAGACATTTGTAAACGTTTCTTTGAGATGTAAAAACATACATCGGTCTAACGTTGAGTGATGTGTTTCCTGTTAATAACTCATCCAAATCGATCAAGTCATCATACTGTTTGTATTTTGTATTTGAAGTCCAAGAAAATTTAGGTATGACAAGTTCAACGTCATTGCCAGTAATCTTCTTGGCAGCAATCATGTTTTCCCATGCAAGTTTCTCATCATTCACAGAATCTACGATTGAATTTGGGACGTTTTCGTCAAAATAAGGTAAATGATTGCCAATAAAAACGTAGCCAATTTCTGGCGCAGGCTCATAGAAAGATTCTTTGAACTGAACCGCAGAGATATATGGTATTTTTTTAGTTGTAACTGAAGTCATAAATTATATTTATTGCTTAAATATGATTGCTGTCTGTGCATTTGATGTCTGATACCACGACACTGGATTAAAGGTAATTTTAGCACCCGAACCAGCACTATTTGGAGTCACATCTGGTGTATAGTAATACTCTCCAACTCCTTGAAGCACACTATTACTATTTAGTGTAACTTTACGGATGGCACCATTGCTCGGATAAACTTCAACAAGCGCATTGGCTGCGGTGTTTCTGCCAGTAAATCCAACAGTGATTACAGCATTCGTTTGAACGTTCGCAACAGGAGTGATCGTAAACACAGCGTTTGTATATGAATTGCTGTTCGCCGTAAGTGTTACAGTAGCAGTTTGACCAACATTTGTGGTTGTTGTGAGTGTCAAATTAGCCACGTTTCTAGTGTTAGCATTGTATCCTATACCGAAAGAAGCCGCAGTTGTTGGCGTTTGCAATGTAGCAGTAGCAGGATTCAAAACACCTACGACGATAATATCTGCGCCATTAGCATATAGTCCAACATTACGCATAGTTGTTCTAACGATTGCGCCGAATGCGCCATTTACTTCTACTGTGCAGTTTGCCACAAGATTGGCGGTCGATTGTGTGGTCGAGAATACGATGTTGCCGTTCACATATCCTGAACCACCAATTAATGGACGAACTTCTGTAATAGAAACTGGAGTAATATTTGGCGTAACATTTGAAGGTGGAATACGATACAAGCCCGCATCCACAATCAAAATAGAGTTCATGTTAATTACACCATTTGATGGAAATACATTGTAAGTTGCTATGGCATCTCTTACAGCGATACCACCAGTGAATACGAATCTACCATTCGCAAGTGCAACACCAGCAAAAGTATTTGTAGCAGTATTGGATGTAATTGATATCACAGAGTTTGGCGAATTATTCATTACCGCCGTTGGTAAAGTGCCATTTGCATACAAGCCAGGATCGACGATTGTAATTTTACGAATCTGACCATCCAGAGGTTTCATCTCTAATGTAAATGATGCATTACCAATATTCGCACGTGCAATCGGAGTTCCTTTGTACAAACCTTTATTGAATAGCGTGACGTTTTGTACGAGGCCTTCTGTTGTTACATAAATTCGTGCGTTTGCTGCAATGTTGTCATCTCCGCCACCTGTAAATTGAATGAAACTATTAACTCCGTAAGCAAAGGCGTTAACGGCGATAGAATTTACTTGTGCAGAGTATTGTGGGAAAGTTTCAACACGAATTGTTGCTTGACGACTTGGATCGCCTCCAGAAATTACAAGAACACCATTTGAGTGTCCGTTACCAGTGCTTGTTACAGTTACCGAAGAAATTACAACGTTTGCATTAGTATTCGGTCTAGCCAATGGAGCTGATTGATATAATCCAGAGTCAATTACTTCAACAGTATTTACTACGGTATTTGGGTGTACAATTAATCTTACGTTTGCATCTCTTAATGGTGAACCACCAGAGAATATCAGCCATCCATTTGAGTAACCTTGTCCACGAACATTTATTCTAATGCTATTCGCATCAATTACACGATGTGGGTTACTATCTGGTATTGCAATAGGTTTGTTGGCATACAAACCACCAGACACAAGTGTTAATGTTCGAATCGTACCATTTGAATTAAATACTTCTACGTTTGCAACTGCTGGTATTGCTTCATCTGTGCCAGAGAATGTCATCACGCCATTTTCGTAACCAGAACCACCAGCGGTGATTGTGAGGCTTGTGATTTGTCCACCGCCATTCGAAAACACCAGATATCCATTTGAATATCCAGAACCAGCATTAGCAATTACAAGATTTGAGATATTTGATGTTGTAATTATAGAGGTGTTGCTAACAATTGTATTGATTTTTCTAATCTCACCATTAACGGCGATGAGAGAACCTAATGACAAAATGCCTCTTGTGTTTGCAATATTATATTTTGTACTATTGCCGGTAACAACTACTCTACCATTTCCGACATTAACTGTACCAGCAATCGTATTTGCGGTGAAACTTTGAACTGCCACATCAGTTAGTTCTACAAGATTTTCTTTGTTGTATAGTGCGTAGTTGACCATACCAACAGGATGCAACAACTGCTTCAGCATTGACTTATATTTGCTGAATTCTGTTTTTGAAGAAATCACATATGAGTAATCAACATAGTAATCTTCACCTTGAATCTTTCTTTCAAAAGAAGAAATAATAGAATCTGATGTAGTCCAACGACCTGGTGCAGATGCATATGAACGCTCAATCTCTGCTGTTGCTGTGGCGGTACCATCTCCACCAACGATACTTACGGTAGGATTGTATTCGTAACCAGAACCTGGATTAATAACTTGAATCGAAATAATTTGACCGTTAGCAGTAAAGCCAGTAGGAGTTAAGATTTCACCATCACCAGCCAACGAGTCGATTTGAATATTGGCGCCTAATCCTGTATTGGAACTAACAGAAATTGTTGGAAAATTACCTTGCGTATAACCATAACCACCGAGTGGCCAACGATCATATACACCAATTTTTTTGTTTGATGCTGAATATGTAAATACTGATGAAACTGTGGCGATAGTGTCGCTTGTGATAGAAGAAACTATTCTCGATTCATTGTTAATATCTACAAGGTCGCCACCTTTCAAATCTTGTGTGAAGAAAGTTCCTGTTCCAGTAATTTCATTACATGCGGCTGAAACAGCACCCACACCACGGATACGAGAATTAGCAGAGTCGATTCTTTGAATTGCACCAGTAACAGATATTTTACCAACAACAGCGGCAGCCATTTGTCCATAAGTACCAGGCGGATTTGATCCAAAAATAACTTCATCACCGATTTGATAATTTGAACCAGCATCAACGATTCGATAGCGACCAATTGATTTCAAACTCTTAGAGTATCGGAAAGGAGCTGATGCGTATTGTGCGCCAGCGGCATCTAAGAACGTCGAATTCTTTTCTGTTAACGGTACCGTAGAAGAAAGAATTTTAACATTACTAATTGGACCAACAGTGAGTGTGACATAGTTAATAGCATTAGCGATTGAGTTCGCAACGTTAATAAAAGGCCTTGCAAATGCTGAACCAAAGTTTGCGTTAGTTATGGCCGACTGTACATTTAAATTAGAGATTACATCAGGTGAAACTTTAAATGAGTTTGCTGCGTTGGCACCGGACGTATCAATATTATCAACAACAACAGTCATTGTTGTAAATGCGCTGTTGCCATATACGGAGATTGGGGATGCATTTGTAAATACTGCACCGCCGTGTACAATACTTACAGTATCAATTTCACCAGTAATAACTCTCTCAACAGTGCCGAAAGCATTAACGGATGCGTTTCCACCAAATACGAAAACAGAATCGCCTACACTATAGTTGTTTCCTGCGTTTGTGATATTGAATTTTCTAACAATCGAAAATGTCGATGCTCGAATGTCAATTGAAATATTATTTGTCTCATCATTAATTGGTATTGTAACGATCTCACCATTTAAAAAATTACCACTGAGAGATTTTAAATTGATTAGAAGTTCAATAGGTAAACCAAGATTTAACGTATCTGAGACAATTCTTCGACTTGCAGTTTCAATAATTGCCGAAGCACGTGAAGTAATTCCTGTAACTTTACGATTGTTTAATAATGTAATATCAAAATTTTCGTAATTTACATTAATTATTGAGCCGTTGGCAGGAGCAACGACAAAATTCAGTTGACGATATTCTTTGTTAATAAAGTAATCAACATTTGGAATTTTAATTACATTATTTACGTAAACACTTACTTCATCTTTTCCAGACTTTTGTGCAAGATAAAATGTCTTGTTTGTTCCATTTCCAACATAGCGGCTTGAAATATCAGGATTAACTCGTAAACGATTGTCTATTTGCCAGTTACTAGCCGATGCACGAAGAACATTATTTTTTGGTAAAATGATATCAATATCTTCACCAAATACCAATTGAAATAAAAGTTTGAAAGAGTTCTCTGAACCCTTTGTTTTATATAAAGGCAAAAGGTGTTTGAACAAAAGTGCTTTGTTCGATTGTACTTCAAATGGTACTAAAGCGCCATATGTGTTGTAAAAATTGGCTTCGAATTGATCCAAAGAATCATCAACATCTCGAATATTTCTTAAAGTTTTTGCTGTTGTGACTAAATTATTTGAAGTGGGCGCAGTGTTGGCCTGAGTTTCTAAAAACTCATAATACGCTTCTAGGAACGAGATGAACTTCGGATATTCATCACGGATAAATTCTGGTACCTGTTGATTAACAAGTATCGATGTTTTTAAATCTACGGACATTATACAGTTTCTAACGTTGTACTGATTGATGTTGGATCATCTTGATCTATTGTAACTATTGTATTTTTTTCTGTACTTATAATGCCTTTTTCCGATTCAATCGTAACTCGAATATCACCCTCAACAGACTGTGTGCCTTTGATGTTAATGTTTGATATTTTAATTGAACCAACATCATAGTCAATTTCGCCAGCATTTTCATCTACAATTTGTCTCTGAGCAAAAGAATCGTAATAAACTGTGCGAATTGTACCGGTTCTTCCATCGATCACTGCTGAAGCAGTTGCGCCATAACCTCCACCACCAGTAATAGTAACAGTAGCACGTGTGTAGTCAATACCACGATTGACCATTTCAATACTTTGGATTCTACCGTTCACGATTGTTGCTGAAGCATTTGCTCCTGTTCCATCGCCTTCAATTGTAATTGTGGGTTGAGAAGTGAAGCCTGCTCCAGGATTTATAACTTGAATCGAAGAAACACCGGAGAAAGATTGTGGAACTTCATCAAATTGTACTTCACGGTCAACTCCATTGGAGTCTGCTACTGTAAAAATTGTTGAAGTCAGTTTATTACCGATAGTACCTCTACGCAGAGGTGCATTAAAATTAATAGTATATGGCGTCGAGATGTTTAAAATTGGAGTGAACCTTTTTTGTAAACGAACTGATACACTTGAACCAATAATCGCATTTGTATCCACAGAATCAATCGTATCTTGCACTTTAGATAGAATGAATTGTGAACCAAACTTATCCAAATTTACGGTCTTGTAATTGAGAATGGCATTTCTAATTGCCGATTTAAGTTGTGTGTCACTGAGTTTAGTTTTTGTTGGATTATATGTAACGTCAGAAGACACCAGTAAATACAGAAACTCTGGATCACGGAACACGGTGTTAATAGCAACAATTGCTCTAGGCTTAATTAGTTCGTCGATAATTTTTTGTTTCTCAACATCCGAAAGAAAATAGTTTACCTTAGATTTGATAGCAATATAAACGATACCAAATTTTGGAGGTGACTCATCTTCTCCGCCCCAAACGGAAACAGAATCTACAAAAGGATAATTCTTTATAATATAAGATTCATAGTCTGGAAAAGTGACTAAACGATTCTGTGTTGTAAATTGTAGCGGTGCAGAAAATTTAATTTGATCAACAGACTCTCTTTCGGAACCACCCGAAGCCTCAGTTATTGGATCAATGATAAAATCTGTACGAGAATTGTTTAGTGAATCTGTTAAAGAATCAGTTGAAATAAAATTATTGGCTTTGTTGGCCGCACTTCCATTCGTAACAAGATATTCAACAGTTACAACTGAGCCGTCTGGTATTTTTTTGCCTATGATATTGTCGCCAAAATAAATTGCATATTGCTGCGCTCTGTTTTCTTGTAAGTAAAATACTTCAGATTGTGTAGTTGTATTTGACGCATCAGTTGACAACGTATAAACTGAAAAATCTGTGTTTGCCGGCGATGGCTGCACAGTGACGTATAAAGTTGATGTGTCTACGTTCGGATCAGGAAGTATAAAGAGTTGTTTTGGATTTGAAGCGTTTTCTTGAACGAATGAATAAGATACAAGTTGGCCCTCATAGATGGGTAAATTCAAAAAAGAAAAATTAGTATTAGATTTCGTTACAGTATAATTCGAGAGTGTGACGAAATTATAAGAAGCACCATCAACCTCATTCGAAATAAATCTATGACCTTTTGGAATCGTAATTGTGGTGTCATCTACTGTATTTGTTACCACGCTAAAGTTAATTACAGCACGTGCCGCTTTACGTGAATGTGGAATATATCCTAAAACTTTTGAGTGAGAAACGACAGAATCACGAAGTAAAGCTGTGTCCATGAATGCTTCATTTGCAATCATGTTTAAGTAATATGCTTGATAGTGGGTGTTATATGCTAAAATATCCAAGAGAATATTTAAGCCCGAACCCTCAAAATCATAATCAGTAAACTCCGACTGTTGATTTAAAAACGTTTTTAAATTATTCTTGATTGAGTCAAAATCAAGTTCTGTTACGGTTAAACGATCTGCCATTTTTATCTAATTCTCTCTAAGAAGAAATCAATGGTAATTGGATTAGGATTATTGATAATGAAAAATGTCATTGAAATATTGTATCGATTTTCATCTGGATACGCTGTTGCTATTACTTCCGTAACATTAACTCTAGGTTCATAATTCAATATCGTTTCTATAATCGCTCTTTCTATTTGAGCAGAAATGATTGGATCGACATTCTCAAACAATAAACTTCTTAATCCGCTTCCAATTTCGGGTCTAAACGGGCGCTCATAAAAGTTAGTGGAGATTAAGTTTTTGACGGAGTTAATTACAGCATACTCATTTAGATGCTTCGCTATGTCCTTTTTGACAGGATGAACTGTAAATGCCAAATTTAAATCCCGATACGTTCTCTCTGAAGGTATTCTGGGATTATTGGATGTGATTGTGGTAGTCATGTTTTATTTATTCAACCGGCAAAAACATTTGGTGAACCGGCAGCAACTGCCGTGCATCCACCAATTCCATCACCCACTCGACCAGCACCTCTACCATTCACTCTGACTGTGCTAGAGCCACCAGATATAGCACCAACATGCACGTAACAAGGCTTATCGCCTGGCACCAAATGAGGTGTATTAATATGTCCCTGACAACTCCAAGGTATGCCGTTCACAAAAACATTGGTTGAGCCTTGGGCCCTTATGGGAGTTGAGCAATGTGTAATATCTGTATCTCCAATTCTACATGCTGCTGGCATATTTTTCTCCTTTAAGTCCAACCCGGTGGATTAGTAGTGTAACTGGGTGGTGTATCCACACCCTGTCCTTCAGATAACCATGCACCAGAGTCTTCTGTTGGATAAATTTTTATTGGTCCCGCTGGCGGCGGTGAAGTAAAAGTTATAAAATTTCCATTTACGGTATACATCGAAGGTGTAACAACTATTGAACTGCCTTCAAAATAAACCGCAATATTATATTCCGTTGTACCGGGTTTGTATGAAGGAGTTCTCGACAAAGGTCCAAATGTGGTCAAAACTCCATTACCCGTGAACGTATCCGCTTCAAATTGATACTGTTGAACAACTCTCGTTGGATCTTCTGGATTCTCTTCAACATATACACTATTAACTAACGAATTTAATCTTGTAAAATGTCTAGTCGGTATCAAATGTACATATTGAATAATACCAGAATTCGCACTAACTGTTCCTTGAAAATTAAAAACTGCCAATTTTTCTAAAGAATCATCTGGATAAAATTTTATAAGATGATTCCATCCAGTTTTAGAACTGTGTGTTGGTGCCCTATTTGCAATCAAAGTTGAATACGAATTATATGTTGTTACAACAAAATCCCCTTCGGGTTTTGAATCTGAGCCATAAAAACTTGGCTGATCTTCTATGTAATTATTTGAATTGATCACCTGATATATGTCTCTAGTTGCTAAATCTTCTCCATATTCACCAGTTAAAGTGAATGTCACTTGATATGTTTGTACAATTCCAGTGGTAATGAGAATACAACTTGTGTTTACCATTGTGACGCCACTTATCACCGTTTCTGTGGCAAGCCCCTTATCAACAATTGCATTAACGTAAGTAATGTTTACTGGCTGTCCAGCATCAACATCCATTTTAGGATGTGTAAAAACTACAGTTTCTCCAGCAGGAACTGGAGTAAATTGTCTACCATATTCCGAAAGTGCCATTAAAAACTACCTCTAGACATTAACTCTTTGAATCTAGGCATCCAGGATTCTATTTCATCATGATCTTCTTTCGAGTGTGGCGGTGGCGGCATGTACGGATTAAATTTAATCACCGCATCAAACTTTTTAGGTATGTCTTCCCAACGATCATAAGTTTTAAGTTCACCTTCAAGCAAAATAATAAATTCATGTTTCATTTTAATTCAGCCTAATTATTGATCCTCTTATTGTCATGACACCACCCGATCTAATTGATGCCGATCCACTTGCTGATATATCTAAAGTCTGACACGTTGCTTTTAATTGCTGTGATACTGTCAGCGTGGCATTTTTTCTAATTGTGCCACTCAAATTTCCATCAACCGTTGCAGTAACATCTCCCTTAACTGTAGCAGTAACATTTTTTCCTACAAGAGCAGTAACATTCTCATCAACTTTTACGAATGCATTTTTCTTCACATACACTTCAGCATCGCCCTGCACAGTCACAAAACATTTGCCCATAATGTAAACACGATCATTACCCATAACTATTTCATAATTATCTTTCGTAACTTTTTCCACTTTGTCGCCAGCAGGAAACCATTCTTGAAATGATCCATTACGGTGAGCAAGATGAATGCGTTCTTTGCCGACAGTATCATCGAACTCCATAATGTGTCCTGATTCAGTTTCCGTAACATTATTATATGGATATTTCGTTCCATATTTTGTTTCAGGTTCATTCCAAGTTCCATTGTATGTCGGCACAGATTTCACTACATTAGTTTTGCGTTCTTGAATAAATGTTTTTTGAATTGTGTCCGAATCATTTCGTGCGATTCTAGAAGTTGTTGGCTCATCTAAAATATTAGGATATAAAGATGCTTTACTTTCTTCTGTGATTTGTATTCCAGTTCCATCCGTCTTATACGTTTTTGATTTTGGTGGTCTTGGTGCAGAAGACAATTGTGCATCAGTTCTTGGATCATTAAACGGATCTTGATTGTTTGGTGCTTTTAATGGTATACTAGGAAAAGAACCCAGCATTACAGGTTGTTGAGCATTTTCGGCATCAAGAAAGAAACCGAAAACCATATCTCCTTCATTTGGAGTATACACATTAACAGAGTTTACAGGAATACTTGGAACAGCCCAAGGCAAACTATTGGTAGGTAATTCCATTTTATTAGCAGAATGCCAACCGACACAACGAACTCGACAACGACCCAATTTTAATGGGTCTTGTCTGTCTTCTATTACTCCAGTCCACCAAATAAATCCATCTTTACCTGCAAAATTTTTTTTATTTTCTATCATAGTTTAACCCGCACGTGTAATTTTATCATATGCTTTCAAAGCACTTTCTTGCGATTGTGTTGTTGAATACTTCTGTGTTTCATTTGTAGAATCTGTGGCAACTTCAATCACTGTGACATGGCGACGAAGACTTAGAATATGTCTAGTACCAACAATAATGTATTTTCCGGATATAGTTTTATCAAAGTCTTTCTCATCCGTTTTTGCCGCAGCACCAAAGCCAGGTGAAATTACGTTTACCATAAAACCAGAAGACAACTGAAAATTGCCTGGCATCACAATTCTCATTCTTCTTTCCATCAATCTAGTCAATATAGCTTTTCTTTGTTGAAGGAATAATTCTTGAGTTTCTTCTTTTGAAATTGAAGAAGGATCATTCTTCTTCACATAGTTGCTGTTTTTTCTATTCGCTTGATTCGAACTCAAAACTTGATTGCCTTGATAATTATCTTTAACAGAAGTTCTATCTCTGTTGATTATTTCTGTGCCTGTTGCATTTTTATTTGCATGTGACATGCTGGCAAAAGTATCATCTCCATTTATTGTTTTTTCACCTATGCTTCTTGTAAGAGGATCAAAACCTATGAACACACCTGCATCAACACCACTTTTAATTTTTGTTATCGTGTCTTCTTGTGAAACAATTTCAAAACCTCTTGCTCTTCCCATTTCAAGAATTGCTTCACCCGTATCTAAATTTTTTGGCGTAAACGTTATATCTAGAATAGGATTTTTTGATAAAAGTCTAGATAAAGAAGAAAAATTATATCCCGCAATGTTTGAATAAAAAACATAGTCAGGAACATTTTTGTCGTTTATAGCTCTTTTGGCACACCACTCCAAAGCATCAAGTGGAGGCAAATTAGGCACAGTGATTTTTCTTATGCCGTTTGTTGGTTCGATTTCCGATATCTTCTTTGTATCTAAACCAAATCCAATTCTACTGTCCGTCAATATCTTTCTTACCAAATCAGAATACTTACCGTCAAAACCAAAAGACAATTTCTTTTGCTCCGAATAAATTAGTTCATCAGACACAAAGTGGATAATATAAGATTCACTCGTATTGTTTACATTCTTTCGAGTTGATATGTGATAGATTCTGAAAATCTTAACAAAAGAAGCAAAATCATCATTAGGAGTTTTAGTTATATAAAACTGAATCGGATCACCATTCGGCGACACTCTTTCTTGAAGTTTGGCAGCATCAGTTATTAATACTTCGCCAGAACTGACGGGCAAAAAAAGATTGTCATAAAGATGAATCTCTTCAATCAAATCGGTTATGTTTAAAGCCCCACCCTTAGTTTGAATGGATACTTCTTTAACAATAAACTGTGTGGAATCAATTAAATTCATTACGGATTCATCAACTGTTTAAACTCTTCCATGACCACAGTAACATATTGTGGCTTTAAAAGACGGATTTCTCTTTTCGCTTCGTTCTCTTGCATTTCGTAGTCATAATAAGTTAATCGTTCTTTTGAAACAGTTTCTTTTATTTGTCTTCCATTCTGTAGAGTGTATGTGTTGGAAGTGACACTTACGTTTGCATATGTGTTCGCCGTGATTTGTATTTTTTCGGATATTGTTTTATCTTCGGGTCCACTCGACACAAAACTTCTAGTAACTACTTTATAATACGAGTGTATATTATTTCCATTTTGTGCCCAAGTTAAACCAGATTGTACAGTTGTATTCGAAGCACCATTCGCCGCATACTTCTGATTAACGTAATTAATAAAATTTGGATAATTTAATGGCCAATCATATTGCGGATCAATGATATCATTGAACAATAAAACAATCCAATGTTTTTCTGAATCGTTATAATACTTAGATGCTATAATTTCTGGCGTGTCAGAGTCTTTGACTTCATATGGATAAAACGCCGAAGAATTTTCTTTTATCGAAGATAAAAAGCCAAATCGTGCCGTTATATTTGTAACAGTATCTAAACTACTATTATTATTTGCCGAAGCATAAAAAGTTAACGGAAAGTGTCTAAAAAAGTTTGCCATTTTATTTTCTTGCAAATATTCCTTGTTTCATACCTTCCACATTAGGTCTTTGTCCAGCACTAGATGCACTGGTTGCCATATCAAAATCTTCTTTTGTAATGTATGTGATTTCTCTAAATCTGAGCGACATTTGAATCGCCACTGGCATACCAGTTCTACCCAAAGCAGCACTGTTTTCGCCTACGGATTCATATGCGGCAAAACCACGTGGCGCATAATTGATCTGAATGTTTTCTAAAACACAAGTGGCGATTGGCGGTATGTTTGGATTTTGTCTGCCGGCATAAAAAAATCTAATGTCAAATTCAGAAGGAGGTATCAACAATCCAGTTTGATTGGCAACACCACCCATCAGTTCTGGTGCTTGATGAAAACGAAAACGTTCGATAATTTTTTGTACTTGAAACGCTTCTTGTTCACTTCTTGGAAAAAACATAAACTCAAATTGAAATGAACGAAATTCTGGTGCAGTGTATATCATTTCAAGCATTGGGTTTGTTACACCGCCAGTGGCAACGAACGCTCCTATGCGTGAGAGATTTTCTCCAACACCGGCATTTTCTGCAACTTTTCGAATCAACTGTGAACCAAGTCCTGATTTACCAACTGCCGCAACTGCGCCCTTTAAATCACCCGCTCTGACTCTTTCAATCAAATTCGGTGCTGCAACAAGTGCTTGACCCAACATTTCATCGCCTGGTCTAATTGTATCATAACTTGCATTCGAATCGAAATTCAAAGTGTCTGGCATGTACAGTGCAATGGCATCCGTTGTCAACTGCGTTCTTGTTAAGAATCCACCAGCAGCAGTGCCAGCGTTCTTATCAATGATTGATTTGACTGAAGTTTCGACTGTGCCTTGTCTATCGGTAAGTTGTCTTTGTGGCTGAGGACCTTTTACAAATCCATCAATCGCTCCAGCAATTTTACCCGCAACACCACCGGAGCCAAAGTTTTTAGTTAATGATGATGTGCCTTTTGAGATCACATTAGTCAATGCCGAATTTATAGTATCCGCAAAAGTATTTCTACCAATGCCAAAACCACCGCCCGAAAAAGTAGAACTTCCTCTCAAGCCATCAAGTATTTGTCTTTCAGTTTCTTTTGAGAAGGTCTGTCCACCCCTAAGACCTACGGAGTATTGTGTATTTTTTTGTTCTCTTACAAAGAACACCATGTAGTGGCCTTTGTCGGCACTTCCAACGTCTAGTGGATATTTAAGTGTGCTTTTTTGATATGATGAACCCTCTAATGCCGCCAGTGCGCCAATTTTTCTTGGCTCAATTTGATTGAATTTTATATCCGTAAGACCAAAAAATGCCATGTGAGTTCCTGTTTAGATTGACTAGATAGTATTTATGTCAAATAAAGGAAGATTTAGACCGAAAAACCCACAGAAATATAAGGGTGATGCAAACAATATCATCTATAGGTCTACGTGGGAGATAAAGGTAATGAATTATTTAGATGAGAATCCGAACGTCATTTGGTGGGGTTCGGAAGAACTTCCTATACCCTATTACAGTCCAGTCGATAGAAAAAAACATCGTTACTTTCCAGATTTTATCGCCAAGATGCGTAAAGCGGACGGCACAGTGATGACTTATGTTATAGAGGTTAAACCGGAAAAACAAACACAACCGCCAACACAAAAACGCAAGACAAAAACATATCTCCAAGAAGCCATCACTTACGAAATCAACAAAGCCAAATGGTATGCTGCCGAAGAATTTTGCAAAGATCACGGGTGGCAGTTTCAGATTTTGACTGAAAAGCATTTGGGTATCAGATAAATATAAGATGGCGAAACGACTTATTGATAGAATTAAGGAATCCCTTGCAAAATCAGGATATGCTCCACGTTCACGTGAGGCACGTGCTTGGCTAAAGTCCAAAGTTCCGACACTCAGGCCCACTAAGGGTGATTTAATGCGTGATCGTGAACGATTAAAAAATCAGTCTATCATTGGTCGTATGTACTTTTACTATTATGATCCAAAGACGAAAGATTCGTTGCCATATTACGATAGGTTCCCATTGGTTATTCCAATAGAACGATACTCAGACGGCTTTTTAGGGTTGAATTTACATTACATTCACCCAAAGCGACGAATCATTCTTCTCGACAAGTTAAGTACAATTTTGAATAACCGTGATTATGATGAAACCACAAGATTTAGAATTAGTTACGACTTTTTGAAAAGAGCATCTAAAATCTATGAAGCGACTCCGTGTATCAAACGATACTTATCTGGACACGTTCAATCTAGATTTTTAGAAATAAATGCCGATGAATGGGACATCGCTGCTCTATTGCCTGTGGAATCTTTTGCAAAAGCAACGGCTAGCAAAGTCTGGTCAGACTCAGAGGACAAATTTTAATGGCATTTTCACCAAACTCATTTCTATCGAATGTCAACGCAAAGGGTGGACTGGCAAGACCTTCAAGGTTTCAGGTAATATTACCTATACCACCTTACATTGCACAATTCGTAAAGAACTCTTTGATAGAAAAAATTCTGAATTTGCCCAACTCAATTATGGCAGATGTTACCGATGCTATTAACAATGCAATCGGTTCTGGAACTGAAGCAAGCAGAAGTGCCAATCCTACGATGACACGTTATCTGGCATTGCAATGTGAATCGGCAGAATTGCCAGGCAAAAATTTTGTTACTGATGATGTTAAAATTTATGGTCCTGTATTTAAAGTGCCTTATCAAGTTCAGTACGCAGAAACAACATTAACATTTATTTGTACAAACGATTTCTATGAGCGTAAATTATTTGAACGTTGGATGGAAGCAATCATGCCAACCGACACAAACAATTTGCGTTTTCCTAAAGGCGAAAATTCAAAGTACATGACTGAGATAACAGTCAAACAATATAACGATGAAGTAACACAAATTTTTGGCGTCAAAATGATTGATGCATTTCCTATTAATATTGCTGCACAACAACTGAGTTGGGGTGATGATAGTTTCCATCGACTTTCTGTACAGTTTGCATATCAAAGATATGAACCGATTCTTGAGAGTCAAGTTAATGCTGGCGAAGCAATTACGAATCTTGCGGTTGGTGGTGGTAGAGCATTGTTTAGAACATTTTAATTTTTTAATGAGGACATTATGTTACCTAAAATAGATATACCGATTTATGAAACTCATTTGATTTCGAATGGAGAACTTGTCAGATTTAGACCATTTCTTGTCAAAGAACAAAAATTGTTTTTGATGGCAAATGAATCTGATGATCCTAAAGAGACAATCAACACAATCAAACAAGTATTGAGAAATTGTATTTTGGATGATCTTGATGTTGATAATCTAGCCACATTTGACATTGAATATCTCTTTTTACAACTGAGAGCAAGATCGGTAGGTGAAATTGTTACCCTTAGATTCACTTGCAACAACGACATCACAGAAGAAAATAAATGTGGTAATGTTGTGAAGATTGATGTCAATGTTTTGGATATAAAGCCGACTGTAAACACCGAACACTCCAACAAGATTCAAATCAATGACAAGATTGGTATTGTTTTAAAATATCCAACTTTCGGCAGTGTGGATGTGGCATCTTTAGATACTGAAAATCTTGATCAGGTTCTTGATATTATTGTTGCTTGTATCGATTATGTTTATGATGAAGAGCAAATATATCCAGCAAAAGATAGTAGCAAAAAAGAACTCACAGAGTTTATTGAAAACTTGAAACAGACAGACTTGGAAAAAATCTCAGCATTCTTTAATAGTTTGCCCAAAATGAAAAAAGATGTGGATTTTAAATGCGATAAATGTGGCTATCACGAAACACTACAACTTGAAGGAATCCAAAGTTTTTTCGTATAGCTTTTAGTCATGATAATTTGTCCAATTATTTTCAAACAAACTTTGCACTTATGCAGCATCACAAATATAGTTTGACTGAATTGGATAGTATGATACCTTGGGAAAAACAAGCATACATTGATTTATTATTGCAGCACTTGGAAGAAGAGAGAGAAAGAATTAAAGACGAAAAAAACAGAGCATCAGCGGCAGGTAGAAGGTAAAAATTAATGGCAGACAATTCACCAGTTGGCATGATATGGAATGGACTTTTATGGGTTCCAACAGATCCAAAAAAAGCGTCATCTAAATCAAGTCGATACAAACCCACTAATATGAAATCCAAAATCGGATTGTCTAAAGCCGACCCTTTGGGTAAATTTTTACCAAACATCGCAAAAGACGTATCCTCAATTAAAGCAAGTCTTTTCTCTCTTGTAAAAATTCAAGATCAAGAAAAAAAAGCAGCCGCTTTTGAGAAGACGAAAGAAAGGGCATTATCTTACGCCAGAAGGTACTTTAAAACTAAACCTACCAAGCAAGACAAAAAAGCGTTTGAGCCAAACAAAAAAAGTTTTTTGGAAACAATCAAAGATGGTTTAACTAACATCTTTAAATTTGCTTTGTTGGGTCTTGGTGCCATCGGCGCCAGTAAACTTTTAAGTTTACCCGGTGTAATGGAAGGCATTACTAATTTTGTAAAAAAAGTAATTGTGGGTATTGCCGATCTAATTCAAAAAGGTACCAAATTTTTAACTGATCTGTTGAAAGATAATGAAGTTATAAACTCAATAGCGGGCGTTCTTAAAACCGTTCTTGGTGCAATTGCTAATGGTCTTTCGATAGCATCTGATTTTTTGAAAACCATTTTAGGTAACTCTGAAAACCAGAAGAGCATATCGAAAGTAATTTCTTCAGTAATTGGTGTAATCTTCAATGCACTGTTGGCATCACTCACAGTTATTGGAAATGTTTTAAATGATAACAAAGATGCGATTGTCACTGGCGTAGTCAAACTATTCACAATTATTGCAAACGGAATTGCTGGTGGTTTAAGAATGCTTGGAGACATGATTAGTGATCCTGATTTCAAAAATGCTGTTCAGCAAATATACTTCGCACTCAAAGACTTCTTAACAACAATTTTAAATGAACCAATTGCTGAATTGGGTGGTGTGAAAGTAAATCTTAAAATGGCTTTTGTTGGTCTTGCTGCTGTAATGGTAGGATTTGAACTTGCGATGGCAGGATTCACAGCGTGGCTCGTAAGTAAATTCGTCACTGGCGGATTGAATTTACCTTCTAGAGGTGGTAGAGGAGGAGTAAAAACACCGACAACTGGAGGTTGGACAAAACCCAGTGCTGAAGTTACTGAGTATATTAGTGGAACAACGGAAAAAGTTGGCGGCACTGCCGGTGGTGGTTTAGTATCAAAAGCAAAAGGAATGGCAAAAGGTGTCGGTGGCTTTGTTGCTGGTAATGCTGGAAATATAGCCATGGGTGCAGTGACTTTAGGTGGAGCATATATCGGAGCAAAAGAAGGATATGATGCTTACAAAATGGCAAATGATCCAGAAGCACAAAGAAGAGCAAGAGAAGAAAGAGAATTAAGAAACGCACAAAATTTATCGCCGACAAGAGGCACCGAAGGACCCGCTTCAGAAAAACAAAGAACAGCGGCAACAACGGTAGCAAAATCTTTTTCAGGAAAATCGGCGGCAGAATTTATAGGATCAATGGAAGGTTTTGCTAAGAAAGCATATCTTGATCCTCCGGGTAACAATAAAAATCAATACTCAATCGGTTACGGTCATCTGATTCAACCGCATGAGATAAAACAAGGATTCATAAATCTGGGTGATGGTAAGAAAGTTGTTGTAAAGGGTCCTGGTGGAGCAGACACGACAATCAGTGAGTCTGAAGCAAAGACATTATTGAATTCTGATTTACCAAAATATGAAAACATGGCAGTCAGATCAATTGGTTCTGATGCGTGGGAAAAACTTGGTCAAGACCAGAGAAATGCACTTACATCATTGGCTTATAACGGCGGCAAAGGTCAAATTGATTATCTGGTAAGATTTGGCCTAAGAAAAGCTATTATGGAAGGTAATAAAGAAGAGGCAGCAAAAATCATTTATGAAAAAGGTTGGAAAACATCTGGCGGAAAATATCTAGCGGGTCTTGAAACCCGCCGCTTAAAAGAAGCATCGTTATTCGGTGGCGGTGCAGCGGCTGAGCAACTTGCAAAAGCACCGACACCTGCACCAACACCAGAAGCAAGAATATCTGAACAAGCAGGTGCATTTAACATTGCACCAATTTCTTCTGCTGCGGCAGCAATCTCAGATAAAAAAGTAGAAGTTCTAAAAAGAAGTCAAACTTTTGGACAAAGAGTAAGCCAGTTTGTGCAAGATACTCTGGTTTCTGGTTTGGAAAAAGGTGGCGATTTCTTAAAAGGCCTAGACGAAATGACCGGTGGCAAACTTGGAATTGCATCGGGTGAATTAGCATCTGCACTTAGAACCAGAGGATTATTTGAAATGACTCCTGATGTCATTGATGGTTCTAGAAATATATCTTATGCAGACAGAGTGCAAACCAATGAGCCTATTCCAAGTGTATACGATCAAACCCTTTTGACTAAGTTGAGAATGGCATAATGGCAATTCCTACAATCACCACGCCAACGCCTGAGAAAAGTAATTTAGAAAAAGTATTAGTTAATGTTTCTAAAGATTTCGCTGCCATAAGAAAAAGTTTTGCTAGACTTAATTTTGGAAAAAAACAAGAGACAGCGATTCGTTCATCACAACAATCTGATGTAAGGCGAACTGCGTATAAAGAAAAATTCTCGAAAGTTGTTAAAACCGAAAACATTGATGACGGAAAACGAAATTTAAAAGATACAACAAAAAGTTTTTTTGATTCGTTAAGTTCAATCGGTGGAGTTTTAGGCACAGCGTTCGCTTACTTAGGTGTTGCAGGTATCGTAAAGATGTTACTTTCAGCAACAGGCACAGGCAAGTATGTGTCTGGATTTGTTACGAATATTTTCACATCGATTACAGATTTAATTAAAAAAACTGCCAACTTCTTACTCTCAATATTTCAAGATTCACAAGTTCGTGCGGCATTCGTAAAAGCATTCTCATCGCTTTTTTCGTTTCTAGGTAGTTTACTTTATGCCAGTTTCTCTCTCATAAAAACTCTGCTCACCGACAACGAAGTTATACAAACTTTAGGTAGAATTGTCAAATCGATTTTCACAGTCATTTTTGATGGCATTATTATACTAACTGAAATAATTAAAGACTTGTTCAACCAAAACGGTGCAGCGATTAAAGATGGTGTAGTACAATTCCTAACTGAAATACTACGAACGCTTACCGTTGCATTTGAAGTTGCGAAAGATGTTTTCACAACAGCGGTAAACAATCCAGAGTTCATCGATTCGATGAAGAATGTCTTCAAAAATTTTTGGTATTTGATTGTAGAGGCATTTAAACAAGATTACAAAACAGCATCTGGAGAAACCACAAATATTTGGTTCGAAATAGGTGAGATCATAGGAAAAATGGCATTATTTTATGGTGCCCTTTTGTCCGCAAAAGTATTATTGATGAAGGCCGTTCGTGTTCTAAGTATGGCTAAATTTGATTTCTCAAAAGAGTGTGATTGTGGTATGGTAGGTCCTGACGATTTGGATAGAGATAAGAAAAAGCCAACTGGTAAAGGAAGAAAACCGTCAACGAAAAAAGGATCAGTTGGTGACAGATTAGGAAAATTTGGAAGTGACGTTGCAGAAGGTGCAAAAAATCTTTGGGGTAAAGTCAGTTCTTTTGGTGAGAACATTTACAACAAAGCCAAAGGCTTAGGTAAAGCAATCTATGGATATCTTGAAAATCGTATAAAGAGTTCTGCTCGTTATTTTCGTGCCATATTTGGCAATCCATCTTTACGTAAAAAAGTTAATGGTATTATTTTGCAAAAACTTGGTCAAAAAGCCGCAGAGTATTTTGGCAAGTTAGCAACGAAAGCAACTGTAGCGGCCGCTGGAATCACAACTGGTGGTGTTATTACTGTATTGATGACTGCGTTAGCAGTGGCTGATACGGCGTTATTGCTCTACGCAATTTACGAACTTCTATTTGTAACAACTGATGGTGAAAAAGAAGACGGTGGTTATTTTCCACAAATGGCAGCAGAGATAGAAAAATGGCTTAAAGAGAATCCAGAAACGACACCTCTACCTGCTCCCGAAGAAGCACCGGTTGCAACACCAAACTTAGCACAATTAAATAAAGAAGGATCAAGAATTGGCGCAGGTTATGCTGAAGCGGCAGCACCCTCTGTCGCACCTATGCCAATACAAATGGCACCAGCACCAAGATCGACAACTACTCCTTCTCAATCTGCCGTAGCAAGTGCCGAATCTGATGTTTCTAAAGCACAAGTAATTGGTGCTGGCAGTGCGGCAGCAACAGCAGCACTGCAAGAAAAAATGAAAAAAGGTGATGTGTCGGCTGAACCTCACGAAGCTGGAACAGACGTATTAGCACAAAATCTTATGGGATTTGTTCCGGGTTTCAAACAATTCACAGCATTTGATGACGCATTTCATGGTAAAGTATCACCAGGCTCGAAACACAATTCGGGACTTGCAATAGACTTTACTGTAAATGGCGGTTCAAAAGAATATGCCGCAGCGACAGCCGCAGTTAGAAAACATTTATCAGATTTGGGTTTAGGACCTGGTGACGTAAGAGTAATCGATGAGTTGAATAATCCATCTTCTAAAGCAACCGGTCCACACATACATGTTCAGTTTCAATCAAAAGAAGCGGCTGAAAGATACAGAAGTTTATTTCCAAATGTTCAACTCACAGCACTAGCAAAAGAATCGAACGATATTGGTCCTGTCGAAGGAACACCGTTTACGATGGCAAAAAATGCTATGCAGGAAATTCCTGAACAAAAACAAAAAAGTTTTGCATCAAAAATGATTGAAGACATGATGGGCGGCATGACAGCACTTGATGAGATGTCTGGAGGCAAATTGGGTCTTGCTTCTAGTGATATGAAAAGTTTGATGAGAGGCTTGGAAGATGAACTCAATAAGGGAACAACGTTCATCGACAACTCTGTAAAAATAGCATCACAGAAAGTTGAAGAAAGAATAGGCTCACCAAGAAATGTAGCACAGACAAATGAAAACGTGCTGAGTGCTATTTTGAATCGACAAACTACATAAAAAAACGGCACCCGAAGGTGCCGTCAAACCTAATTAATCTTCTGCTAGAGACTTAAAGTAATCAAGTTCTTCATCTTCAATGTCCGGTGAAGAACGTGGTGTAAAGTCTTCAGCCTTAGTCTTAGACACTGGTGCAGCACCATCCAGACCAAGAACTTTATCAAGTTTTGCCTTCAACACATCATATGACTTAAAGTGTTTAGGATCAAGAAACTCTTTGAGTGAATATTCTTTTTTCCACAATGCTTCAAGTTTAGCATCATCACCATCAAATAACGCTGACGGAGAATCAAACTCAGACTTGTCATAGTTACGATAACCTTCAACTTGACGAATCTTGATTTTGAAGTTCGCACCATCCCAGAAGTCGAATGGATTGATTGCTTTCTCATCTTCAAACTGAGGATTCATTGCTTCGGTCAGTTTATCGAAGATTTTCTTACCAAACTTATACAGTTTGATTTTGCCTTCATTTTCTGGATTCTTAGGATCAGAAACGATCAATACATTTGAAATGTATGTGAGGCGGCGTTTCTGTTTACGTGCAATTTCTTTGTTCGCTTCGATACCAGAATTCCACAACACAGAGTTATACTCTGATACTGGATCTTTCTGATTCAAAGTGGTCAAAGAATTTTCAATGTACCAACCACCAGGACCTTGAAAGCCGTGATTGAAAACACGAACCCAAGGAAGTGCATCATCGCCATCTGCCGCTGGTGCTGGCAAAAAACGAATAATTGCCATACCATTACCGGCTTTATCTACTTCCGGTTGCCAAAAACGATCATCGTCTTTAGAACCTTCTGCTGGTGTATTAATTGATTCAATCGCTTTGGTGAGTTTGTCGAACGAATTGCGATTGCTTTTGAGACTAGCAAAATCTGCCATAGTTTACCTCGTATAAGTTAATTGTTAAAAAGTATGTGCGTCTTGTCCACATGATTCATTATATACTTGTATATATGTATCGTCAAGAACGGATTGCACGATTTTTATCGTTTTAGCCGTATCTTTGTGAAGAATTCCTATACCACCTGCCATATTAAAGTCATCAATGACATCTTGCGTATCATCAATAAGAATAATATCCGATTTGGCATAGTTCGCCTTCAAATGACGACCAGGTACGATATTGGCTGTAAAGTCGATGTGATGTCTTTTCAGCCAAACCTTTTTCTGTCGCTTCACCTCTTCATGATGCATACGACCGCCCGAAGAAGAGAGTATCTCGACAGGAATATCCAGTGAGATAATATACTTTAGTAGTTCTTTACCACCAGGATACCAATCTAAAGTTTCGAAGTTGCTACCATCTACAAATTGATTCCATTTTTCATCATGTTTCTCACCACGTTCACGGCTGCTTGCCGCTTTTTCTTTGAAGACCTCTTTATATCTTTTGTTGAAGTCGGACAATACTCCATCCATATCAAGATATATTTTCTGTATTCGCATCGTATTCCTTTTTGAGTATAAGTTTGTATTTTGTTTGTTCAAACGGTATGAACGGTGTGTACTTTTTTATTTTTCGACTGATGTTAGGATAGTGAATGGTATCACCGATTTTCTTATCCCATGACGGTAAGAAGTTGAGTATCTTATTCAGTATACAGATTGATTCCAGCGAAATTTCATCATGCAAAAGTTTCTGTAGCAATTTCGGATACTCACCGTCATGTACTATTAATGAATCATTTGGGCTCTCCTGACTCATTAATGATTCAATGTCATTCGTAAAGGTGTATGTCAACGATTGAACAATTTTCTGTCGTTTACGATACTCAATGTCTGCATCATTGGTCAGAAGATGACCTATCCAGACATCATGGTTATTAACCAAATTAGCAACAATATAATCACGGCATATGTCAACATTTGTGAATCTCCGGCTAAGTT